>Ga0105245_10000807_pt1 | contig 28512 bp, 20 predicted proteins | sample KBSM54metaG_FD_81523 | JGI IMG/M metagenome (GOLD analysis project Ga0105245, IMG submission 81523) | Miscanthus rhizosphere microbial communities from Kellogg Biological Station, Michigan, USA - KBS M5-4 metaG | ecosystem: Host-associated > Plants > Roots > Rhizosphere > Soil | place...
ATTGCCAGCGTTTGCTCCGGGGTGGGAATGGTCGCAGCCGCCGGCTTGCTCGACGGCAAGCGCGCCACCACTCACTGGGGGCTGGTCAACTGGTTCCGCAAGAAGTATCCCGAGGTGAAATGGATGCCGGAACTTATGGTGACCGAAGATCACAATTTGTTCTGCGGCGGCGGCGTGAATGCCTCATTGGACCTGAGTCTTTATCTCGTGGAAAAATACTGCGGCCACGAAGTTGCTATGCAAATCGCGAAGGCTCTGCTGATTGAGACTCCTCGAGCGTGGCAGGCTGGCTTCGGAATCGTGCCCTTAAAAACCGACCACTCTGACGAGAGTATTTCGGCTGCACAAGAGTGGCTGCATCAGAATTTTCACCGGACTTTTGCCCTCGAGGCACCGGCACAACGTGTGGGCATGAGCCTCCGGAATTTCGTTCGCCGCTTCAAGGAAGCCACCGGAGACAGTCCGTTGAACTACTTGCAGAAGTTGCGGATCGCTGCAGCCAAACGGCTCCTGGAAGGCGACCACCGGACTATGCAAGAGATCAGCGATGCGGTTGGCTATCAGGACATCGCGTTCTTCCGGTCGCTGTTTCAGCGACATACGGGCGTCTCCCCGAGTGCTTACCGGCAGAGATTTGGGGTCTAGGCCCTGCGACTGATCCGCAACGCCAGGCGGGCGCTGCGCTTTATAGGCGATCCTGAGTTGGCACGCGCGAGAATGCCTCCGCCGTTCGCTGTCACCACCAGAGACGGGAAAAGAATCTCTATGGACGAGCTGCAAGGCAAAGTGGTGTTGATTGATTTCTGGGCAACGTGGTGCGCGCCATGCCGCGAAGCCTGCCTCGTGTGCAAAAACTCGCCAGGAATTGTCAAGGGCAACCCCTGGTTGTGCTCAGCGTGAGCGTGGATACGGATGAACAGAAATGGAAAGATTTTGTCGAGAAAAATGAAATGACCTGGCCGCAATATCGCGACCAGGGCTTCGCAGGCATCGCGATGCTGTTCGGAGTACAGGCATCCTCCCCACTTTCACCATCGACGCCGACGAAGTTTTGCAGGATGAACACATCGGCGATGCCTCGATCGAGGGCAAGCTGAAGAAACTGGTGGCCCGCGCGCAGGACTTGAAGACAGGAGCGGGGCAGTAGGAATTGGTGCTCCGCCTACCTTGTTCCATCGCCATCCGCGGGGTCCTTCTCTCCCGCAGCGAAATGTTAAAATAGGTGTTCTACAGCGTTTTCCGAGGTGATCCCAATGGCAGTTCTGGAAGCTCCCGTCCGTTCACTTAACAATCTTCACCAGGGGCCGTTCGTTAACGAACCCTTAACCGACTTCACCAAAGACGATACGGCGCGGAAGATGCGTATCGCCATTGAGAAAGTTCGCGGTCAATTGGGACATGAGTATGACCTGGTGATTGGGGGCAAGCGGGTCAGAACTGCCGACAAGATCAAGTCGGTAAATCCGGCAAGACCTTCGCAAGTAGTAGGAGTGCACCAGAAGGCTGGAATGGATCATGTGGAACCAGCGATGACGGCCGCGCTCAAAGCTTTTGAAAGCTGGAGTCGTACTTCCGTGGAAGACCGAGCGGGGTTGCTATTCCGCGTGGGCGATCTGTTGCGCGAGCGCAAATTTGAATATTGTGCATGGCTGGTATTTGAAGTCAGCAAAAACTGGGCCGAGGCCGACGCCGATATCGCCGAGACCATCGACTTCTGTGAATATTACGGGCGGGAGGCTTTGCGGCTCTCGCAGGTGGAATTGCCGGTGCAGATGCCGGGCGAGCGCGATTCACTGCGATATATTCCACTGGGAGTCGGCGCGGTAATTCCGCCGTGGAACTTCCCCTGCGCCATCATGGCCGGAATGACACTGGCTTCGATCGTCAGCGGTAACACCGTGGTGTTGAAGCCGTCGAGCGATTCGCCAACGATCGCCGCAAAATTCTTTGAACTGCTGGAAGAAGCTGGCATGCCCGAGGGCGTGGTCAATCTTTGCCCCGGCTCAGGTGCGACCTTTGGCAATGCGATTGTGACCCATCCTAAAACCCGCTACATCGCTTTCACTGGATCCCGGGAAGTCGGACTCGACATCAACAAGCGCGCTGCGGAGCAAGGTCCCGGGCAGAAGTGGATCAAACGCACCATCCTTGAAATGGGCGGGAAGGACGCGATCATAGTCGATGGCGACGCCGACATCGATTCCGCCGTCGAAGGCGTGGCAGCTGCGGCATTCGGATTCCAGGGACAGAAATGCTCGGCCTGCTCGCGCGCCATTATCGATGAGCGCATCTACAATACTTTCCTCGAAAAACTGAAGAACCGTGTGGAAAAGATAAAGATCGGCGATCCCGCCGAAAATGCGAACATGGGTGCCGTCATTAATGAAGGCTCGATGAAGACGATTCTCGGCTATATCGAACATGGAAAGAAGGAAGGCCGGTTGATCACCGGCGGGGAGCGGGCAACTGACGCGGGGGAAGGCTATTTCATTCAGCCAACCGTGATCGCTGACCTGCAGCCCAAATCAAAGCTAGAGCAGGAAGAAATCTTCGGACCGGTGCTGGCGGTGATCAAAGCGCGAAACTTCGAGCAAGCCCTGGAAATCGCCAACGACACCGACTTCGGACTTACCGGTGCCGTCTATACCGGGTCACAGGACAAGATCGATCGTGCCATCCGGGACTTCCACGTCGGAAATCTCTATATCAATCGCAAATGCACCGGTGCGACCGTGGCCTCGCATCCCTTCGGCGGATTCAACATGTCGGGAACGGATTCGAAATCAGGCGGTCCGGATTATCTCTATCTCTTCACCCAGGGGAAGGCAGTTGGGGAGAAGATTCGTTAATTATGGTCTGGATGGCGCCCCGTTGTACTTTCATGTGGCTTTCGCGGGAGTAGAGCGGGCGTTTAGGTTTAGGGAGAGAAAACCCCGCCCTAGTCTCGCCAAAAAGCGGCGGGACTAGAACGGGGCACCCTGATGTTTCTTTTTCCGTTTCCTTAAAACCCTTGTTGTGCGCGCCGTTTCGCTAATCGTTTATCCCCGCCATAAAGAATTGCAATTGGACAGTCCCTCTGACGCTGATTAGCGTTCTAGCATGGACTGTTACTCTGCAATAGACGACTCTCCGGTCGATATTCTGCACGAAATCGGCAGCCGCATGGCAGCCGCGGATTCATTCCAGGCGGTTCTCGCCCGCGTCGTGGATTTCGCCATCGCCCTCGTAAAATGCGACTCCTGTTTCATCTATGTCCTGGAGGGCAATGAGTTGATACTGCGGGCCTCCAAGAATCCTCATGAAGAAATTGTCGGACGTCTGAAATTGAGGCTCGGACAAGGGATCACGGGATGGGTGGCGGAACATCGCGAGCCGGTCGCGGTGCATCAGAATGCATCCCAGGATTCGCGCTTCCAGTTCTTCAATGAGCTTCCGGAAGATCGTTATGAGGCGTTTCTATCGGTTCCGATCATGTCGCGTGGCGGGCTGGTAGGAGTCATCAACCTTCAACATCGCCAGCCGCACGTTTACAACAAGAGGCAGATCCGGCTTATCTCAACGATTGGATTTCTGGTAGGCGCGGAAATTGAGATGGCCCGTCTGGAGTCCGAAAACACCAGTCTGGCCCGCCAATTGGAAGCTCGAAAGCTCGTCGAGCGAGCCAAAGGAATTCTGCAGCGTGATCTAGGACTCACTGAAGAACAGGCTTATCTAACCCTGCAACGCCAGAGCCGGCAAAAACGGCGTTCGATGAAAGAAGTCGCCGAGGCCATCGTGCTGAGCGAAGAAGTAAAGAACAGCTCGAAAGCGGCACCGCCCCATGCCGCACAAAATTGACTTGGGCTGGCCGTCTCATCCAGCACTGATTTCGGGAATCGTCTGGTGTAGGCTTGCTGAATGGTTGACGAACCGGTTGTGCAATCGCGCTCGGGTAGAACGGGACGTCTGTCCGCCGGTGTCTTTTTCTTCGGATTGGTGGTTGGCGTCCTTTTGGTGGGCACTCTCGGCTGGTTGACGCTTTCTCGCACCTCCGGCCTGACCCTGTTGAGTCATTTCTGGTCCGCGGTTACCGGCCGCTCGCTCAGCATCGACGTCAGCCAGCCCACGGTCGTCGACCGCATTCAACGATTGCAACGAATCGAAACCGTCGTCTACACCATGGACAAACTTGTAACCGGTGCGAAAGAAAATCCTATATTTCCCGATTTTTTAGCGGGAGACAAACTGCTGTTGATGGTGCATGGCGAGGTCGTAGCGGGAATTGATTTTTCACATCTGAAGCCAGGCGATGTGCGGGTGGATGGAAAAGTAGTTCACCTACATCTCCCCCCTCCGCAGATTTTCAGCACCCGGCTGGATAGTGCGCGCACGCGTGTGTACTCGCGGCAGACCGGTCTGCTGGTTCCGACCGACCCGAATCTGGAGACGCAGGTGCGGCAAGAGGCGGAGCGCCAGTTGCAGGAATCGGCAATGGCCGACGGCATTTTGCGTAACGCGCAGGTAAATGCCGGAAGCACAATCACTAGCCTGCTGCAAGGCTTAGGTTTCGAAAAAATCTCGTTCGATTGAGCAAGATGTGGGGCGGACACTTTTGTCCGCCCTACGTCTAGCGGTGCTGCGGTACGTACTTCGAGCCGGCCAGATCTGCTTCAGTGAAGCCGAAGACAAAGAACCGGTTCGGGTTGGTGTTGGGCCCATTAAGATCCTGCAAGAAGTCGTTATCGTTGGCGATCCAAAGCGTGTGCAAACGAGTATTCCCGTTCTTTACATCGGCGGCAAGCGCCATGCCTTCGATCTTGGCAGGAATTTGGTCCGGCGTGAATCCGTTGGCAGTGAGCACTTGAACGATGTCCAGGAAAAGGGTCTTGCCGACCGCGTAGGTCGCGGCAGTGGTTCCGTCCAGGTCGGTGACGTCAACCGCGTTCTTAAGATCAATCTTGAAGACCTGCTTGATCTTGGCGTTGCTGCCATCGCCGAGGCCTTTCCCGTCGCGCTCATCGACCAGAAATTCGTGCTGGTTGAGGGCAACGATGTCACTCACTCCGGAGCCGGTGCTGAGCAGGTATGCGTATTCGTGGGTCTTCCCACTGTGGATGTTGATGGTGACGATGCGCAGCAGTTTGGCTGCGTCGCCGCCTTCAAGCGCGTCCTGGATGAGAGAGGCTTGCATGATGCCGACCAGGGTCTTTCCGTCGGGAGTGATGGCCAGCCCTTCCATTCCCTTGTTCGCGGTACGTCCACTGGTATTGCCGGAAATTTCATCGTTACCGACCGGTTGCAGATTTGTCACGAACAGGTTGTCTGGAAGCTTGAACGCGCGAATGCGCCGCCCGCTGTGCCGGTTGAACTCATAAACGTAAGGGCCGTACTCGTCAGAGATGAAAACGCTGTCCCCATCATTCGACAGACGAATACTTTCTGTGTCGAGACGGGCGTTATGCGGATCGCCCGAGTTGCGGTTAGGATCAAAGTTGTCAGAGCGGCCGGAGAAATAATGCTTGGAGTGTGTGTTCTGCTCCGGAGCGCCGGGACCAACGGCAAGGGCGGTTCCACTGCCGTAAACCAATCGATCCGAGCTGTATAGAAGAGTCGTGTCTTTGAGTTTTGCTTTCAGAGTAAATGGAAGGCCCGCGCCATGGTTATGGTCCAGATCCATCTTGATGGTGTGGAAACGAGGGATGTAAGACGCGGTGTCGTCGATCAGGGAATCAAATGGAATGGCATTGGGCCCGCGGTCAGGCAAAGCCAGGAAGGTGTTGCCGAATCCCCAGGCGAGTCCGGAACCGAGTCCGCCCAGCAGGTTGGCAGGAGCGCCATTTTCAAGTGTGCCCTCGAGGCCGGAAAGGTCTGTATAAGATCCGGCTTGGGAACTAGTCAGTGAGCCTATGGCGATTAGACTGACCTGGGCGTTGAGTCGCGCGGCAAACAGGCCGAGGGACGCGGCAATTAGAGCGATATGCGAAAACTTTCTCAGCAAGAGAGTCCTCCACAGAATTTGTTGTCAAACATCTCCGAAGAGGCGAGGAGGAGCAAGTTAATATCTGGTTAAAAATGCTGGGCGGTGTTTTAGCGGCGTAAAGATTTGTAAAAGGAAATTTGTTAGACCCGCCGAGTACTCTGGGAACAGAACTTTAGGCGAAGGCGCGCGGGTGACGGGTCCCACTGGCCATGAGCGCTTCTATCTTCTTTACTGGCTGAATCCCGCCGCGAGCCCCGGTTGCCGCGCAGTTCAGAGCGGCAGCGGCACACGCGAAATCCAACTGCCGCGCGGCCGGCCATCTTTGCAGAAGCCCGTAAATAAATCCGGCGTGGAAGATGTCGCCGGCACCCGTGGTGTCTACGGTCTCGACTTGGAATGCGGGAGCGTAGTGGAATTGCGAGCCGTCCCAGGCCAGCACGCCGTCGTGTCCTAGAGTCGCCCCGGTGATGCGGCAACCAAAACGCTCGCGAACTTCTGGCAGCGATTTGTGTAGATCCCGCTCGCCGCACAGTCGTTCGGGGATGTCGCGGCTGGTGATCAGGTAGTCGATGTTTGGCAGCAGGGCCTCTACGCCGGAATAAAGGTCATCCAGATCGGCGACCACTGGAATGCCGGCTTCGCGAGCCCAGCATGCAGCCAGGGCGGCGGCTTCCGTATCGTGTCCGTCAACGTGGAGAGTGCGGGCGTGGGTGATCCATTCACGCTTGAGTTCGTCCGGGCGAAGGATCAGGCGTGGGTCCCGTTTCCAAAGCACGGTGCGTTCTCCGGCATCGTCGACCAAAATGACGGCTTGCTGGCTGTCGCACCCATTCGCGGTGAGCAGATGCGTCTCAACCCCGAGCCTGTCGAATTCCGCGCGATGAACTGCGGCAGCATTGTCTTCTCCCACTTTGCCGACGTAGCGGGTGCGCAGCCCCCATCGCTGACACGCCGCCATGGCGCTGGCGACTTGCCCGCCAGGCAAAATATCGGCAGAGTGGAATCCGACTTTAGATCCAAGTGAGGGAAAATGAGGCAGGCGAATCATGGTGTCGGTGGCATTGAGCCCGACGCCGACAACGTCAACCTGAGGATCGGGATTCACCATGCGATCAATTAAAACGAGTGGTCCGCCACAGTGCAAACCCGCAGACAATACACAGAGTAGCGGTAGCGATTACAAGAAGAGCGGCCGGTCCCCAGTGGAAGGACATTCGAGGCGCCCGCGCCATGGCGGCGAAGAATACGAATACGCCGGTCGCGATGGCTACCAATAGCCAATCCACCAGAGTGCGGGAAGGCTTAGCTTCTCCTGCCAGTTGCATGCCCTGCATGCGAGCGTCGACAAAATCAGTCGAGATGTTATAGCGCCGTGACTCGCGGTGCGATGCTTCCTTCCATTGTTCTTGCTCTTTTCCCGATGCCGACGAGAACGCGATGGCCGCGACGCCCGCCATCATCAGCAGGGAACCTCCAATGACTTGCGAGTAAGTTGAGGAACTGCTGCCGTGGAGCTCACCGAAAACAAAAACTCCCCACAGCAGTCCCCAAAGCTGGTTGGAATTCGAAAGCGGAATACCGCGACCAATGCCGACATACTTCGTCGCGTATTGCTGGAAGATATCGCCGATCACCCAGATAAATCCGCCTAACATCAGCCAGAACAGTACGTCTCGCGCCCGCGACAACTCATGCCACAGTGGGCCAAGGCCAATGTAGACGATCGCGAGGGCGCCCATCATGCCAAGTTCACCGAAGGTGAAGAAGGTTACGAACGAAAGCGGGTTCATGCCGGACAAATAAGCTTTTCGATAAGGGACATACATCGTCCCCCACAGAATGCCCGCGCCCAGGGCCGCCCAAACGCCACGCATGGAATGTGCCGCCGGCGCTTGTGTCGACGATGCCACAGCCAGCAAAGTTGCGCCTACACACATCACCAGGGCGCCCCCCAGAACGCCGAGCCAGCGGCGCCATCCTGCCTGGCGCAGTTCGTTGAAGAAAACAAATCCCCAAAGTATTCCCAGAAGGCTGTTGGCATTCCATAGCGGAAACGCAATGCTGAGCCCAATGTCGCGGATGGCGAAGATCGTCATGGTGTTCGCCACCGCCCAGAGGCATCCCGCGAGCAGCGCCCAAATAATAAGGTGCGGTGTGCGGCGGATGTCGGCACGGATTGACGAGGTGCCAAGAATCAGCGCAGGGAGGCTCCAGCGCGCCAGAAAAACTCCAACCACCATGATCAGCGAGATCACAATCGGCGATACGCCGATGGCAACCAGCTTGGTTGGCGCTTCGGCAGCGCCCAGCCACGCACCTGCGGCGAATCCGCAGAGGATCCCGAGCGCCTGAAGTTTTCGTGGACGTAGAGTCTCCGCGGCGGGCGATTCATTTGCAAGCGCGATACCTGGTTGGACGTTTCCCATTAGCTCAGTGGATGGAGTGGAGAAGCAGCAGGCCGCCAATCAAGACACCAAGGGGCACCCAAAAGTGTAGGTCAGAAAGGATAGTGACCGGCCAGGAGCGGGCACGATCGGTGTGTTCCGATGGTTGCATACGGATGGGATTGTTGAGTTCTGCGCGCCGAAGGAATTGTACCTAATGTTTTGCAAAGCCGTCGCGACAGGTAGGATCTGATGCCTAGGAGATCGGGGAGTTCCTCTGTGTAATCTGTCATCTCTGGGGTAAAGATTTTTACGGAGCAGATGAACCCCAGGCTAGGCACGACAGGCGGCCGAAATTCTCCGTAATTCATCGTAACTTCCGGTCCTCCGTCCCACGAAACACCCTAAAAAACCGCCTTTACCCATTAACTTCCCAGTCACCTGTCTTCTTTAGGGACTATCATCCGTGATATAAGGGCCTCTGAGCGTTAAGTTGGTCTCCCCCAGCAGAGATGTGGCTTAGGTGCTGGCTTTTGCAGCCAAGGAAGGCCAGGGGTGAGGAGGATTTGTGTCCGAGGCTCGCACTGGTAAACGGTTCCCTCTAGAACTTCCGATAAAGTTTCATAAAGAAGCCGAAGCCGGCGAGCACGCCGGCATGACCGGCAACCTGAGCGCCGCCGGCGTTTACATCAAGGCCGATGCCGCTCTTGAAGTCGGCTCGAACGTCGAGTTCGAGATCGCATTGCCGCCTGAGGTTACTGGCGCAAAAGACAGCGTCATTATTCAATGCCGCGGCCGGGTTGTGCGCACCGATGAAGCCGGTTCGGCCGAAGGCCCCGCAGATTCCCGCGGTGTCGCCTGCGTGATTGATTCCTATGATTTCGTTCGCCACTCGTAAGACGAGGTGCTGAGACGATGTTGAAATTGATATTGGCCGACAACCAGGCCATTTTCCGCGCGGGCATCGCCAAAGTTCTGGCGGTCGAAGATGAAATGCGCATCGTGGCGCAGGCCCAGACGCCTGAGCAGATGTTCATGGCGCTGGATAAATTCCGCGCTGCCGTCCTTATCATTGCGGGCGGTTTTCACAGTGATTTCAACGGAGTGCTGCAGGCAGCCAATCGGAGTAAGACTCGCGTCGTCGTTCTTGCCGACACCGGCGAGAGCGCGCAACGCTACATGGGCGCCGGCGGTCACGGCGTCGTCTATCGCAACGTGACCAGCGCGTCGCTTGTTGATTGCGTCCGTCGCGTGGCGCGGGGCGAAACCTGGGTGCAGGATATCGCGGTCCCCAGCGAACTCACCGAGAACGATATGGTCGGGCTGCGGGTCCGCGATCGCTTGACCGCGAAAGAGCTCCGTATTGTCGCCCTGATCGTGCAGGGCTATAAGAATAAAGAGATCGCCACCCAGCTCGGAACCACAGAACAGGTGATCAAGAATTACCTGCGCAACGTGTACGACAAGATCGGAGTTTCCGACCGGCTTGAGCTGGCGTTGTTTACCATCCACCACCGCATCCTGAACGAAGCGGCAGCAGCCACGGCCGCGGGCATGACACCTCAGACACCGGTCCCCGGCGCTGGGGTGCCAGGCTAAGATCCAATGTCCGGTAAACCAAGGCCGCCCAACGGGCGGCTTTGGTATTGCGCGCCACTTGTGTCGCGAACCCCCGGGGGCGCCATTCTAGTCGCGTTCCTTGCGACCAGGGTGGGGGGCTGACCTAGTCTTATCCCAACTCCCTGCCCTAGTCACGCCAAAATCCGGAGGGACTAGAACGGGGCCCTGTGGTTCTCTGCTTCCTCTGCGAGTCATCGCAGCCATAGAATTTTTCGATTGGACGCTCCTCCCCCTATCTGCGAATCTATGTATGAGATTTGGGCTGTAGCTGCATTCAAAGCGAACCACGAAGTTTGCTTCTCCTCCCACTAAGCCTCAGTTAGCTTTTTCGACCTTGTCGTCACCAGAAAAGCCCATGAAGCTGGATCGTATGTACGCCCGGATGGCTTCCGCCTTCCGGAACCCGATTTTTAGTCCGCCATATTCGCCACAAGGAGACAAGGGTGACTAGTATGAAAAGCAATCTTGACCGGCACGAAGCAATAACGCTGAAGACAGTAGCCAGTTATGTCGGCTACTCCACGGGAACAGTGTCGGCGGTGCTGAACGATGCACCATCTTCCGAACGAATTCCGCAGGCAACCAAAGACCGCATCATTGCCGCCGCGCAAAAGCTCCACTACCGGCCCAATATTCTTGCCCGTTCACTGCGGAAGAGACGCACTCACACCATCGGTGTGATTTCACCCGAGATCGGTAACCCTTACTGTGCCATGGTGACTGCCGGCATTGAGCAATACCTGCGCGACCGCGACTATCTCTTCATTGTCAGCAGCCATCACAACGATGAGCCCTTGCTGCAGAAGACCTCAAGTTTCTACAGGCAACGTGGCGTCGAGGGATTGATCCTCATGGATATGGAAGCCCCGCAAGAGCTGCCCTTGCCAAGTGTAAACGTCGGGATATCCGCATTCAGCCTTCGCAGTCTGGCATCCACCCGCGAGCCACTGGAGAGAATTGGGGAAGTCGCGGCGCGAACTCTCCTGGCAAAAATTGAGGGCGAATACGACTTTATTCCGGCGGTAGGGGGATCAGCGGACCTACCCGCGGGATGACATAAAAGAAAGAAGACTACTCGAGAGGGTACCCCGGTCAAGCTCTGGCGGGTTTTTGTTGTTTGCAAGAAAAAGAAGATTACCTCGGCTCATTCCTCCTCGCGCCGCCGTCTGTTGAGTAACACTATACGGCCACTCACCTTCGTGACGTTGGTCAAGTTACTACCTTCCTACATACTGTCGCCAAAGCCCGGAAATGAGAATCCGGGTGTCCCAACGCCAACGCTAGGAAGTCCCTATGATGAGAATCTGTACTCGATTTCTATTCGTGTGTCTGTTAGTCACACCGGCGATCTTACCTGCCCAGAGAGCAAATCGCATTACCGGCAAGGTGAGGGTCGTTTCGCCCGCTGGAGGCCTGTTTTCATCGTCGGTTCACTACGTTGCGACTGCGATAAGCACCTGTCCAAAGGGCGTCGCAGCCATGGGAATCTACACTGCGCCTCATGAGCGGGCATATGTAGTCAGGGGCAACAAGCTTGATACGACCATCACTTTGGCGCCCGGCAGCTATGACACCGTGGTACAGGAATGGGATAACTGCCATCAGACAGCAAAGACTCACATACCGGTCACGATCCGGCCCGGAACAACGACCCTGGCTGCTCAGACCAGCAACAATACCGGCGCTGCTAACACTTTCGTAACTCAAAAGAACGGAAACCTGGGCGCGAGCAACGTCAGCAAGGTCGACCTCCACACCCTTCTCTATCCTGGCTCTACTACCGACATTTATGCCGAACTGCAGCCCTGGTTCGGTGATCACAGGCACATGCAGGTTGGGTACCTCTCCTGGGATCCGGCGCAGATCGAGAAACAGCTTAACGACATGGTAAGCCGCGGTATTACCGGCGTAATCATTGACTGGTATGGCCCCGCAGACCGCACCGAGCCCACCACCTTGGCCTGGATGGCCGCCGCACAGAATCATCCCGGATTCAAATTCCTCATCATGATCGACCAGGGTGCAATTCGGTTGAGTCCGTGTCCGGGATGCAATCCTCAGCAGACGTTTATCTATCTGACCAACTACGTGCTGGAACACTACGCAACCTCTCCCGCTTACGCGACCTGGAACGGTAAACCGATCATCACCGAGTTCACCGTGGACAAGAACTACAAATTGGATTGGGATGCGATTCAGGCTGCCACTTCTCCGAACATCGCATGGATCTTCCATAGTCACTTTGGCTTTAGGCACCCCGTCAGCAGCGGAAGTTACTCGTGGATGCAGGCAACGTCCAAGGTGTATGGCATGGACTATCTCACGGCTTTTTATGATGCCGCCGCGCGGGTTCCACAGCAGATGGCATGGGGCGCAGGGTACAAGGGATTCAACGACACGCTGGCGTCCTGGAGTTTGAATCGAGTGGTTGGTCAGAAGTGCGGGCAGACCTGGCTTGAGTCTTTCGACAAGATTAACAGCTACTACAATTCAGGAAACCAGCTTCCGCTATTGCAGTTGGTGACCTGGAACGACTACGAAGAAGGTACGGAGGTGGAGTCGGGAATCGATAATTGCCTCACCGTTTCCGCTTCGATGTTGGGCTCACTTCTGCAGTGGAACGTCAACGGCAATGAAAACACAGTGCACCACTACGCTGTCTATTTCAGCTCGGACAATCAGAATTTGATCGAGTTAAATACTTTGCCGGTGGGTACCCACACCATGGATCTCGCCTCCTATCGCCTGGGAAGCGGAAGCGTATACGTCCAGGCCGTGGGAAAGGCTTCGATCAAAAACCAGATGTCTGCTCCCACCAAGACTCCATGGTAAGAGCAGGGCGGACACGCTTTCTCTTCACTTCGGCTTCACGCTGAAGTGGCTGGAAACACATTGCCACCGCCCGGCAAGGATCATCCAGGTATCGGTAAAGCGCCCGCGCCGTTCCCAGGGCTTGCCTTTGTCGACACCTTTTTCGTAGTAGTCACCGATAACGATCGCCGTGTTTCCAAAGGGATGCACCACCATGTTGGTGGATTGCAGCGCCTGCGGGTGATAGCTTTTGTCCATCGCCGACTTCACCATCTCCTGCTTTCCATAAAGAGTCCCCTCCGCCGTGGTCATGACGAAGTCGTCCGCCAGCAACAGCGAGATCGCGACTCCGTCGTTCTGCAACTCAGCTCGATTCCATGCATTCTCCATAGCGATGAGCTTGGAAGACTCCTGCCCCCCGGCCGTCACCAGCCCCGCCCACAATACCCAGACCAAAAACACCCATCGATTCATCGCCGCCCCCATACTTGCGAGTATATGCAGTCGGGGTTCGCGCATTGAAAGGTTTTTTGATTACATCGGGTTAGGGTCATGGCGGCATATTTACAAAACGTTCCGTGCGGAACGTTTTGTAAAGTCACGCTAGGTGCGACGAACCTGCCACTAAATTTTGGCGGGATTACCCAGATTTGAATCTGTCTCTGGGAGACTTGCCCGAGAAAGAACGGGCGGGCACATGGCCCGCCCAGGTATTTACTTTTCCATCGTCGGCAGCGGCATCAGCAAATTGGCTTTGTCGCTCAACACCGTCTGCGGCAACTGTCCGTTCCAGCGATCGGCCAGTACCCGTTGGTTCTCCAGGCGCTTCCACTCCAGCAACTGCTGGGTGATGGAAGCCTGACGTAGACGGTTCGCTTCGGCCTCACCGCGCGCACGCTCGATCAGGCTGGTGGCTTCACCTTGCGCCCGGGCGATCTGGCTCCTGGCTTCGCCTTCGGCTTCGGCGACGGTCTTTGCCATCTCCGCCTGAGTAACCGCCAATTGGTTGCGGGCACGTTCGGCCTCAGTTATGGCCTGGGTCTTCTGCGTGATCGCCTGTTCGATCGCCGCGGTAAAGCGGGGCTTGCCGATGAACCCGAACTGCTGGATCTCGACACCCACCAGCGATAGCTGCGTTTGTATTCGCTCCCGCGATTCCCGTAGAAACCTAGCTTTGTTCTCGCCATAGATATCCTCCAGGGTGTAGACCGACGCCACTTCATTCAGCGAGTTGCGCACAATATCTTTCAAAATGCCATGCGTGAAACGCTCAAGTTCGTCAGTTCGATATTTCACATAGAATTCCGGCACCTTCACCGGATCGATCGCATACGACAGCGAAACATCGGCCCGGACCTCCTGCCCTTCCTTGCTGTTAAATACAAGCTCTTCATTGATGGGGTGTCCCTCGTACACGTCCGCGGTCCACTTCACCGTTTGCACGAATGTGGGAAACTCGATGACCTGCGTCTTCAACGGCGAATAGAACACCCACCCTGTACGAACAGGAATGTCCTGCGTCCCGCGTTGGCTGCCCGCAAGATTCACTTCGACGCCTACATAGCCCGCGCCGATGCGGGTCATGCGCACCACGCTCAACAGCATCAGAACAACAAGGAACAACCCTCCGCCGAAAAGCCCGATGCGTAACAACGTTCTGCCGCCATCTCCACTGCGAATATCACGATTGTTGAAAATTGAAGTGGTCATACAGCCCTCCATGGTTCGCGCACCAAAACAGCAAACGTGCGCCCGCTATGCCGGTTGTGGTTTCAGTTTGCAGCTGCGCGCCGGACGTTAATTGCGGCTGATGTGTCTAAGCCGCTGTGGCCGCCAGATGACCGCGATGAGGGAAGGAACCGCAACCAGCAGCAGGAGCACGCCAGAAATGCCGCTCCAGAACCACAAGTCGCTGGGCAGGTTCATCCAGCCAAGAAATTGGCTGAATGCGGCAAGAGCCAGCAGCAAAACCAGCACTGTGAGCGCCAGTTTGAATCTGCTTTTCATTTGCCTGCCTCTTTCTACTACGGCATGAATAGATGAGGCTGCGGCCTGAAGGAAGCATAAATATAAGTGGAATGGAATCAATCATCCGCGGGGCGGCCGGATCTACTCGCTGCAAGCTGTGGTTCTAGAAATCCCGCATGAATCGCCGTTTCGCATAACCACAGAGGCCACAGATTACGCAGAGGAACTTCCCTCTGTGCCTTTCAGAGTCCTCTGTGGCCAGTCCTGCCGAATCGAGTGCCACTCCTGGTCAATCAAGAAGCGGCCGCGCCGATCCACCTAGCAACGAGGTGTTCATATTCACGATGTTGTGGTGACCTTCTGGCCCTCCCCAGGCAAACATCAAAGACACCATGGGGAAGCCGCCGGCGCGAAGCGTCAATCCAGCGGCGAAGCTATGCTTCAGGTCGCTGAAGCCCAGATCGCTGCGGGTCAGCGCAACTCTGGCTTGGTCGGCCATGAACTTCGCGCCGAAAGGACCCCAGATAGAATGTTCAAAACTCTCCTGCAAGAGCAGGAGATTGGGCGCTCGAAAGCGATAATCCTGGTAGCTGCCGAGGGCCAACATGCTATTGATATCCGAACCGCCAAGCGTCTGCTGAAAATAGAAAGGCACTATGCTGTCGCCGGATGTGATCGATTCCGAGAGAAGAAAGCGAAATCCGATGGAGCCATTCAAATTTCTGGTATGGGAAATCTCCGGGCAGTTTTCGCCGGATGGCGCGCAGGAATCGGGACCAAGTGTGTTAGGGATTGCCGATTGAGAGCTTCCGTACAAGGAGTAGGTATGGTTCAGATCCAGGGTCCATCGCAGAAATGAATTGTGAGAACTGGATGGCGCATAGAACTGCTGAAATCTTCCCACGTAATTGAGTTGCAGATTTCCCATGGTGGGCTTGATGCGCAATCCCTCCCCTAACTGAATAAATCCCGGCTGAGAATTCAATCCCGGCGCAGTGGCATCGGTATAGAGGGCATCGATCGATGGGCTGGACTGGCCGTGCTCGCCTCGGATATCCACGAAGCGCCCGTTGATTTCTCCCAGCAGCGACAGATTTAGCCAGCGAATGGCTGCCCATTCGTAGACCGGTTTGATCACGCTTCCCCCGACAATCGTCTGGCTCATGCCGAACACGGATTTGCCGGCAAGCGTGGTATCGTTGCCCAGACCAAAGAAGTTCACCTGGTTCAGTGAAATGGATTGGGCGTAGAAGTCGAAGACAGTGTAGGGGTGAGTGAAATTTTTTGAACCCTGGGGTGCGCCCGCGGCCTCTCCGGGCTTGGGGAGTATCACTCCTACGCCACCTCCTTTGGCTGGATGCGGGGTATGCACCATCTTCATGTAACCGCCCGCCCGCCACGCCCCGCTGAAGGCACCAACCGCGTCGAGATCCCAACTCATGCGCCAGTTGGAGGTATTCTTTGACCATACGAACGCGCCGCCCAGGCCAAATCCATTCTGCGGCGGCATGCTACCGGCCGCGATGTGAAGAGGATGATCGGTAAATAAAGTGTAGGCACATCCGGGAATAGACTTAAAACTGGCATGGCAGGCATCGGACGCGCGCTCGCCCTCACGGCGCAATTCGGCTGCGAGAGGACTTTCCTGCGCCACCATGAGGGTCGACGCAAGGCATAGTAGAACCAATACACTCCAACGCATGACTGCCTCCTGCAAGAATCTCTACTTTTTCTTACGCTTGCTCTTGCTGGTTTTTGTCTTGGTTTTGGAACTGCGTTTCCGGACAGGTCGCGCAGCGGCGGTAGCGATCTCCAATCCCGGCTTCCGGCGGCGTTGCTGCTTGGCTCGCTGCTTTTCTGCATCGGAATGGGCCTGGTGAATTGCCTCAGTCACATGGCGAATGTACTCAGCCGCCTCGCCCTCTGTCTTTATGGCATGGGTATAAATGCTGCTGCGATAGCGAAGCGGAAGCCGCCTCTCTGCATGCTGCAAATTCGAAACCTGGGCCAACAGTAAAGCATTGATTGGGCGATTGGAATCCATCGCATTCTTCGGTGGCCTGGGAACTTTAATCACGGGCATTTTGCTCGCTCCTTTTCAGAAACGGTTTAAACGTCAAACTCGGGACAATCTTTGCGCATAGCGGTCAGAGACAATAAATTGCGAGAGGGATCAACCGTGCCCGACGGCGGATCAATAAATATATCCGCATTGATTTCCCGTGGAGACCGCTGCGGGTCGTCCCCCAAAAAGAATTTGGTTACGGTCGCCGGAATGGAGGCGTGATCGAAGACGCGGTCGACCACGGTATTTTTGGGGATCCATGGTGAGATCAGAATCGCCGGCACGCGCACTCCCAGGCGGTCGAATTTGAACTCCATTCCGGTGCCGGTGCTGTTGGCGGGGGCGGTGAACTTGTCGGCGGGGCATGCGGGGGGCACAACGTGGTCGTAAATCCCACCATGCTCGTCGTAGACAACCAGCAGAGCCGTGTTGGCCCATAGCTTCGGATTGCGCTTGATCCGCATGTAGACCTCGGCGATCAAAAGCTCGCCGGCCTGAATGTCATGGTCGGGATGCTGGTCATTGGCCACTTCTTCGCCGCTGTCAGTTTCGTGATCGTTATAGTTCGGCTCGACAAAGGAGTAATCGGGCAGCAATCCTTTATCGCAGTCGCTGAGGAACTGCTTGTAGGTGCCGAACAACTCCGGCTGATTCTGCAACAGGTTTGCGACTTCCATGGTCGAGCTGGTGGTGTCGTAGTAATAAACCTTCGCGGTGTGCTTCGGAGTGGCTTTGATCAAGCGCGTGTAAATACTTTTGTAGGGCTCGATGATGTCGAAGGGGTTCATATCCACCCGGCCGAACGACGTCCCGTAGTGTGCGAAGGCACGATTGCAAATGGTGGGTCCGGGAATGGAAGCGAACCAGCGGTTGAAGACGGCAAACTCCAGTGCGAGGGTGGTCAGCACCGGCAGATCGGATTGCTTGAAGTAGTACATGATTTTCTGCGAGTGCTCGACGTCTCGCCGCTGATTGAAGTAGCTCTTGATGAATCCCTGCATGTTGGCCACGCGGGCGGGGTCTCCGCCAAATATTTGCAAGTCGACGGCGGGGAAATGGTGGTCGGGATCGGGATTGAGCTGTCCTTGAAACTCGGCCGTAGGCTGCGGCTTAACCGAAGCGCCGGTTGTGTCCGGATTGCTGAGTTGGTCGCTTATGCCGTCAATGCGCGAGTCCACCGCTTTCAGCGACCCCAGCATGTGGTCGAAGGACCGGTTTTCCATCATTAAAACGACAATATGTTTGAGGCTATCGAGGCCGGTTGGCATGTGGAAACTCCTGTTCTTCTATGGTGAGTCATTGCCCCAAAACGTTTCCTAAAGCGCAAAAGGGAACACGGCGCGCCGTGCCCCCTTTCACAGTACGTCTAAAAGTTTAGTTTTGACCTTAGTCTGGAGTACAGTCGCACCTTACCACAGACAGAGCTGAGGAAATTCTAGCCTCGAGGTGCGGCGGGCCGGGGCGACGCAGAGACGATTGTCTCCCCCTCAACTTGGAACTCTCCCGCTAGGTTTCGCGCTTCCCAGAGACGAAGATGCTAAAGAGCCGGCGCGTTCTTGCCGGTATTCTTCTAAATTGTCAGTGAGTGCATCGACGGTTCGGATAATTTTCTTTGTGGCGGCTTGCGCTGTCGAGTGACACAACCCTAATCTATTGCTTCATTCATACGACAGCAAAACGCTCAGCACCTGGAGATCATCCAGCCGCCCGGGCTTGCTGATGTTCCACCTCAGTTGGGACGCGGGCACTTATGGTTGTGCCCAGCCCCAGCTCGGAATTGATTAGCAGCTCTCCACCGACCAACTGCATTCTCTCCCGCATGCTAATCAGCCCCAGCCCGCGACCACCGCCTGCATCTTTAGGATGGAACCCCACTCCTCGATCACTGACGGTAAGCTTGAGCTCCCCCAAGGCTCCGAGCAGTTCGGCCTTGAACTGTCGCACACCGCTATACTTCACTGCATTCTGAAGGGCCTCTTGTAAGACCCTGAACAGGCAAAGCGAGATTTCCTGTGACAGGTCTTGCGATACCCCTGAATGATTGAATTCAATTTCCACTTTGTGCTGTTCGGACAGCTCTTTGCAGAAGATCCAGGCTGCCTTGGCGAGACCCAGATATTCCAGCTTGGAAGAATGCAAATGGTGGGATAGTGCCTGGACTTCCTTTCCTAAGTCAGAGAGGCGTCGGCAAACATTGCGCACTTGATCGTTCGCTTCAACACCGAAGGCTGAATGCCCCTCCCATCGTGCTAACTCAATCGCGATCAATGTGATTTGCTGGGTGATATTATCGTGGAGTTCTCTGCCGATCCAGGCGCGCTCTTCCTCGTGCGCCCGAATCAACCGGCCGCCAAAGTTTGCCATTGCCTCCTCGGCGAACTTTCGCTCCGTGACATCCATGTTTACCCCAATTACACGTCCGGCTTTGCCCGACTCGTCGGTAAAAGCCTGCCATCGTCCAGAGATCCAATGAACTTGTCCATCCGGCCAGACTACGCGCCATTCTCCGTCTGTTGGCTGGCCCGTTTTGAAGCTCCCCTCCACTAACTTCAGAACTGTGGCGCGGTCGTCGGGATGGAGCAGATTTTTAAAGGTTGCCCGAGTTTGGCCAAAGCTGCCTTCGGGCAAGCCGTACATCGCCTCCAATTCTGGTGTCCAAGTGGTAACGCCCGTCTTAAGATTCCTTTCGAAAGTCCCTATGCGAGCGGCCTGTTGGGCCAATCGGAACCGATCCTCGCTTTCGCGCCGCTGAATCTCCGCCCGTTGACGATCGGTTAGATCGACAAAACTGATGAGACTGGTCTCTCCCAAAAAAGCGAAGTGAAATTCTATATGCCTTATTGAGCCATCTTTGCAACAAACCTGTGCCTCCATTGGATCGATGTGTTTTTGTTCGATCAGGGCGCGGTCCACACGGCGTTGCCATTCTCCCTGAATCGCTTCCCGGTATTCTTCATCGGGGAAAGCCAGCGGCCACCAGCTGGCTTCGTCCGGCACGTCCGTCATCGTATAGCCGAAGAGTTCGGTGAATCTGCGGTTTACCAGTTCGTTTACCTGCCCATGTCCACGAGTCACGGCCATGGCTACGGGAGCGTTCAGCACAAGGCTTCTGCTGTACTCCTCACTGCTTCTTCTCTTTTTCCTCTCCAAGATCAGCCCGAATATTAGGATGGCTTCCACCAGGATCAGAGAAACGGTCCCGATGATGTACCATTTGTAGGTCTGCCAAACGCTCGCTTCGCGAAACCGCACGACGGTTCCCGCAGGCAAGCGCTTCTCGTCGAGTCCCCATCGTCGAAGTTGTCGCCAATCGACCATCGGAACAGTTGACTTGCTCTCCTGGACCGGCAGATCCTGAAGCCGCTCTCCCCGTAAGAAACGGAGGGTAAGTTGCGCGGTCTCGCGGCCTAGAATTTCCGGATCGAAAACAACCCCACCAACAATCCCAAAACCGACATTGGTGGCAGTCTGGTTGTAGACGGGAACGCGTGCCTCTCTTGCGATCCGAGCCAACACTTCATGGCTAAGTAATTTGTTTCCCGTCGAATCTTCGTACACGGAAAGAAACAAAATCACCGTTCCGTCTGGAACCCGGGCAACAGTTCTCACGAAATCCTGCACGCTACCGGCATCCATATAGGTCAACTTCACCCGTTTCTCAAGCGGATCGAGTTGGCGTCGAGCTTCGGACTCGCGCCATCGGTCACTGTCGGAGGCTCCTGAAATAACGACTATTTCTCGTGTCCCAGGTTGCAAGCGGAGTATAAGTTCTGCGGTTCGCGTTGGGTCAATCTTTGCTAGCGTGCCCGTAATGGGTCGCCCTGGTTCCCAATCTCGCAGGGCGTCCGAATCTCCATAGGCGACGATCGGAACACCTGGAAACAGTTCATCACCATAAATGCGCAAGAAATTGATTGCCGGGCGGGCAACCGCAATGATCACGCTGAATCTTCTTTGCGCATACTTACGGCGGAGAAAATCGTGGACTACAATTTGGGCTTCACCTTCCGGCCATCTCGCCGTATCAAGAAACTCAGCGTAGAAGTCCAGACGCGGGCCGAGTTCTCGCTCTAAAGTTGATCGTATGACCTCATCTACTATGACATTGGAAGGTAGATCTGGCCGGCTGCCATACAGAGCCAAAACCGCCTTCTGGGGTTCTGCAGCAGGTGCGTCCAAAGCAACACCAGAAACCGAGAAGACCACGACGCAAAGCAGAAAGCAAATGAAACGCTCTCTGCGTTCTCGGGGAAGACACATGTTAGAACTCCACACGGGCCGCAACTTGGAAGGCCCTCGGACCACCTGTCCCGAATGCCTGTCCCGCACGTGCGCTTGGCTGGGCGTAATTTGGCTGATTCAGCACACTACTATAGCCAGTCAGATTTGCGACGTTAAAAAGATTGAAGACCTCGCCAATCAGGGACAACGTCACCTTTTCTTTAATATCGAGCTTTTTAGTCAAGCGGAGGTCCTGCGAGATGAAGCTGTCGCCTGCCGAAATCCTTCCAGGCAGTACGATCGGGCTGATGATCTGATTAAATGGCGTACGCGGCAGGATCACGCTTTCCGTGCCATCGGGATTAGGAACAAGTCTCGTACGTGCTTCAACCGAGGCATTGTATTGTGCCACGAGGGCTCGCAATCTGGATTGGCTGAGACCCTGTCCGAGCAGGTTGTGACCGTTGATTCCCGGCAGCAAGGTCGTGCTGATGCCGTCACCGTCAATGTCCAGTCCCGATAATGTGGTGTCGAGCGGAGGCGCACTGTCAGTCTCCGAAATAAACGCTACCGTCCAGGCGTTCAACAAACCACGCACAAAACGCGACTGAGCAGGCACATCCGGAATTTCGTAGACGCCACTGGCTATCAGTGTGCGCCTTGGTGTGCCGACATTTCCATAATCGAGCGCGGGATTGTTGTATTGCGTGACCGCAACGAACCCGGTGTTTTTAGCTAGCGCATAACTGCCAGTGAACCGCAGTTGTGAGGAGAACCGCTTGTCCAACTTGATCTGGAGTGCCTGATAACGGTAGTTCGCATCACTGCCATAAACGGTGATGGCCCCAGTAGAACATTGGTCTTGGGGGTTAAGCGCCGCAGCTTGCGCGGGTGTGCAAAGTGGAATTACCGGATCGCGAACAAAAGAAACGACACCCGTATTGGGATCCATTCCGATGACACGCGGGCGATTGAACCGGTTCCGATCCACGGAAAACACACTCTGAAAGCCGCCCATGTGCACATAGCGCCGCATGACATAGTCCGCACTCAAGGTTAGGCCGGGCGACAATTCCTTTTGGATCCCCGCATTTGCATGAATTGCGTAGGCCGTGGTGTGATCAGGGCCGAACAGCTGATCAGCCTGTTTGATGACTTGGACCGTGCTCACCGTCGGGTCAGTTCCATTGCCCAGCTTGGACGCGAGCGTGGAACGTATAGGCGGAAGGAGTGGAAGCAAATCTTGCCCACGGAAAGCCGTAGGGGTGCTTAGAAAACTAAGTCCAACGACTGAACCGTCGACCGGAACGCGTTCATTGCCAGACGGTCCGAGTGCGCCACGCTCGAGAAGGGGGACAAAAAAATAGATTTTGTCGTGATAGATACCGCCGCCGCCACGTACCACTGTTTTGCCTTTGTTTCGCACATTCCAGGCTAGACCGGCCGAGGGATCGATCACACCGGCGCCGCGATGCGGTGGCCGCAAGTCGCCAGCGAATATGGGAGCGAGATAAGCAGGTCGTTTCAGATCCTGGTTATAGATGTTTGTCTGATAGGAGTAGGCCGCTCCAAAAATCAGGTTCAAGCCACGCCGCACGGACCACGAATCCTGCGCATGAAATCGCCACAAATTGCTATGGGATGTGCTATCCGAGTGGTATGGTCCGGGGAAACTAACGTTTCCAATTCCAGTAATGAAACTGCGTAATGGCAGTTGAAGAATGTCTTCCAGCGTGGGGGGAGGCGCGGTGGGATCTCTCAAGCTAGCAGGCAAGGAGTTATAAAGAGACGGTGATTGCAGCAGGTTTGTCGGTCCCCACAAGGTGATTTGCGCGGGTTCATAGATCCCTCGGTACCCCTGCAGAGAAACATGCTCCCAGTCCGCGCCAAGGTGAAGCACATGCCCGCTATGTTGCCAGGTTAGGACATCGAGTAGCTGGTTCGTAGTTGGGAATATGGCAAGCGGGACGCTTGGGCGATTCCCAATATGAAACGCGGGATCGTCGAAGGGCACGATCTCAAATCCTCCCACACCAATGCAAACTATTGGATCCGGACAGTTCTGTGAGGTAACCGGATCAGCGCGGCTGTGCAGGTAACTGTAGGCATAGCGTAGATCATTCACGGTCCTTGAGTTGAGGACTGATGTTTCCCCGCCTACAATCTGAAGAGCGGAATTGCGACTTGACACCCAATTGGAAGGCATGAAAATGCCTACGGAAGCTGGAGCTACGTTGTTGTTCTTGTCTTGGCTGACGCGGAGGAATGCACTGTTGGCGTTGTCGAGCTTGCCATCAACCCGTAGGTTGAACTGGTTGAATGTAAGGGGGCTGGGATAAACAACGTCTAGCTTTGAAAAGATAGGATGATTGTTCTGCACCGCAAGTGCGGCGGTTTGCCAGTTGTGCTCAAAATTCGTGAACCAGAAAATTCGGTCTTTTCTTAGAGGGCCGCCAAGTCTGAAACCCGATTGCTTACGCACAAAAAATGGGTCCGGATGCTTGAGGTCTCGGTGAAGGCCAGGATAGGCGGCCATATTGTGATCTCGATAGAAGAAGAACGCTGCGCCGTGAAGATTATCGGTACCATGGCGAGTCGCGATGTTAATTCCGCCAGCGCCGCTCATCGCTGATGCAGGATCGGAGCTAAATCGCTCGACCTGAAACTCCTGCACGGTTTCTTGCGAAAAGTTCTGAGACGTTCCCCCATTCATGCGATCATTCACTACGACCCCATCGACCGAAACCTGAGTCAGCAGATACTGAGCGCCCGCTATGGAGACACGCGAATAGTTGTTGGCGAAGGCGCCGGGATTTGTTACCGACACAACGCTGACGCCGGGTTCGAGACGCGCCAGCTCAAGAAAGTTACGACCATTAAGCGGAAGGTTCTGAATCTGAACCTGGCTCACACTGCCGTTTACGGCAAACTCGCTGGTGTCAATGCCAGAGGTCTGACCACTTACGAGGACTCGTTCCTGGACCGATCCTGGATGCAGCTGAAAGTTGACCGTCAACCGGTCCCCAACAAGCAGCCAGACATTCTGCACCTGCGTCGTGAAGCCAGGAGCAAAAGCCTCGATCTCGTAATCACCGGGATCGAGATTGGTTACGTAGTACTGGCCGGTAGCATTCGTCCCCACGACCCGCCCGTCCCCAAACTGCTGCTGCCTGACTCGGAGAGTCGTGTTGGTCACGAAGGCGCCGGTAACATCCCTGACCTCGCCTCGAATAGTTCCCTCTGGAGCTTGTGCCAGGAGGGTGTTCTGGACCAGAACGAATAATGCAAAAACTATGGGAAGCGCGGGAACGTAAAACATTGAATGCAGGTAGCCGCGTCGATCTTGCAAAAGCCAAAACTGAATCGAATTGGACATACGCCACTGTTAAGGGAACCTCACGCCGCGGTTCGTCCGGTAGGTTCTGTCGATTGGTTAGGTTGATTGGAGAACAACCATCTTCTGACAAAAACAGCGACCTACGGTACTGGTAAGAGTCCGAGCAGGACACTGTCAGAACTACCAGTCTCCGCATGAACCAGTTGCAGAGGTAGTGCTCAACGAAGGACTGTTGCAAAAGCGGCTGCGGGGGGGCGCCGGACGAGCGCAACTGGAGTCGTTTCGTTTAGCGCCTCGGGCGAGCGACGCCGACGTGACTTACTAGAGTTGTTGGACCGACTGACTCCGACCATTGCCGAGTTGACACAAGCCATCGAACAAGAAGCGGATAAATGTACTGAGGCGCAGCGCTTGCACACTCCGGAAGTGGGATCACTGACGGCGCTGGCCTTCGTATTGATCATCGGCAGCACGAAGCGCTTTCAATTGTGGCAAGCAGGTCGCGAGTTATCTGGGGCGGGTGCCGTTAGAGGATTCCAGCGGCCACGTCGACGTTTGGGACACATCACGAAACAGGGTAACTCTCTGTTGCGCTTTCTTCTGGTGGAAGCGGCACAGGTTACGGTGCGCAGTGACCAGGAATGGCGCAATCGCTACTTTCACGTGGTGCTACGGCGAGACCAAAGATTGCCAAAGTTGCCATGGTGCGAAGACTCGCAGTGCGTCTCTACTGGATTTGGTGCAAGGAAGCATGGGTCGGGCTGAGTTCCTGACCTGAAAAAAAGATTACGAGCGAGCCTTAGGTTGGATTGCGCTTCACCAGCTAGAGCGAAATGGCGCACTCTTCGGAGTGCAAGGACCAGTACGCCCAAAAAGCATTTGACACGGCCGACATGGTTAGAGAAGCAATGTTACGCCTACGGCGCCATCACTTGAGGTAATCGCCCTTACGCAACTTCCCCATCACATGCTGATTATGGAATAGCGAAACGACTCCGTCTTCGCCTGGCAGTTTTAGCAGTGGCAGCCTCGGCGGTTTGTTGGGAGCATATTGTGCGAAACCGAACTCAAGGTAAATAAATGGGGTGCGTCTGACGAGCAAGGCCGGTTGGTAGCGAAAATCATCACGTCGATGGGGCGCCCTGGAAGCGGGCCCGAAACGTCCTGTCTGGGCTGGATCCTGCCTTTAGATTTCGAACCGGAGAAGAGATGGACTCTGCGATAAATCTCGAGATGCGTCCCTTTGCCGTAAAGAATGCGCTTATCGTCGGCGCAGATCCCGAGATCCGGGAACTTTTATCGCGAGTCCTCGAACCCGGTTCTTGGACCGTGCTGAGGGTGCCAGACAATCAGGCGGCACTTGCCGCGGCCCAGGCAAAGACCTTCGATCTCATAGTGACCAGCGACCAGACGTCTGGCAAAGAGGACGTGGAATTGTTGCGCCAGATTCGCAGGGTGCGTCCCCATACTCGTCTGATCATCCTAGCTGCCGAAGGCACACCCTCAGATGTGATCGCCGCGATGCGTGAACGTGCCTTCAGTTACATCTCGAAGCCAGTCTCACGGGACACCCTCGCCGATATGATTCGATTGGCCACGGAGGGGCCTTGCTGGGACGATGGTATTGAGGTCATATCAGGAACGCCGGAATTGATTCAAGTGCTGGTACGTTGCGAGGTGAAAACGGCCGACCGATTGGTGCAATTTCTCAACGAAATCGCCGAACTGCCTGATCCGGAACGGAATCAGGTGGCGATGGCTTTTCGCGAGATGCTTATGAATGCGATCGAGCATGGGGGACGACTTAATCCGAATCAATATGTCGAGATCGAATACGTTCGGGCGCGTCACATGGTGAATTGCCACATTACAGATCCCGGGCCCGGCTTCACGCTTGACGAAATCCCCCATGCGGCGATTGCCAACCCCACCGACGATCCAATCCGCCACATTGCTATACGCGAAGAACGAGGGATTCGTCCGGGCGGGTTCGGCGTGTTGCTTGCTCAGCAGCTTGTTGACGAGCTCATCTATGGGCAGAATGGTAACGAGGTTTTCCTCATCAAGTATCTAAATTTGCCTCGATCTGCCTAATACCGCCATAACGTATTCTGACCAGGGTTTCGGGCGCAATGCCGGGATTGTTGTCGCGGGGCGACGTTCCGAAAATATAGGGCGTTAATTCTCGGAGACTCACCGGATGGTCGTCCGTTTACCGAAAGGAGGGTCACGTTTCGAAGCACCACGGACCTGACGCAAATGTATTTTCCGGCGGATGCGTTAAGCACAAGTGTCGCTGCTTGCCTGGTACGGCCTGGTCCACCTCGAGAGACATGTTCAAGAGTTCCCTCAGGTCTTTCTCAGTTGGTGCTTGCCCACACAAATATGGCTTCTTCTCAAATCGTAAAGGGACGGTGCTCATGTTCATGTTCACCTACCAAAGGATTTTCAGTGGAATTGCAGTAGGGCGACTGCTAGTGGTCCAGTGGCCGATGGCAAACTGTCACATGTTACAGCTTCGATGGTCGCAGGATACTAGCGAGAGCAAACTCACGACAGGTAAATGTTTGCGACGGCTCTCAATGAGTGCCGCTGCCAGTGGGTGGAAAAGTTCCCTCCCTCGCCCTCGGCAGAAAGAGGTAGCGCTTCCTACCGGTTTTTCCGTTTCTTGGTGATCACGCGCCCCAGGTCAGGAAGGAATTCTTTTACCACACCGAATCCCATATTGCTTGCCATGCTGATTCCGAAGCTGACCGCACCATCTCCGGCAGAGCGCTGACTGGCCGGCTGCCAAGCGCGGGACAGGAAAGCACCAGCGGCTGTTCCACTCACTTGGGAGATTGAAACATACCGCCTTCCATCGTCATGACGCGCAAGCACACCGCTCGCTACCGCATACCCAGCCCGAGGCCAGAGACCTTTTTTGCCAGAATTGAAATATCGGTTGTCTTCGTGTAGAGCGCTCGCCAGACCGAATGTTATGGTGCGCTGAATTGAATACTGGCCTACGATGTTCGCAAATCGCTTGCCATAGCCGGAGGCTCCCTGTTCCCACTCTGGAGGCTTATCCTTCCAGTGATCGATTCCTGCCGAGAATCCACCTTTTATGTAGCCCAAGGGGTTCATCATGGTTTTCAAATAGATTTGGGTTCGCTCCCGCTGCGTCAACGGGCGAAAGTCGCGGGCCTTCATGGTGCCGGCCATGTTGAGGTAATTGAGGAGGTAGCCGACCCCTTTGCCGACTGGGCTTGAATCCTGCTTGGCGGCTGCTGACTTTTGGTCTTGTGCAGCCACAAGCGGACCGAATACCAGAACAAACACGGCCAGCCGACAAGTGCTTTTCTTCATCACGGGGCAACCCCCCAATTTTTCGATCCGCTCACCGAGTCGCACACAAGAAGACTGCAATCGGAGATGGCAGCTTCAGCTAGTTCCCTGGTGCGCGAGCAAGGCAACTTTGCTCGACCGTTTTTGTCAGCAACTGAGCGAGTGCAGAAAATTAAAGTTTGCATTGCTACGCAACATAGTCGGCTGAGATGTCACTCGACGCCACTGGGAAGACTAGCAGCAGGCACCGACCCCACTTTTCAATGACAGACCCCACGGATTTAAAGCACGGCGTTCTCACTCTGGGAATACCTGCACCTGCTATTTCTGTCAGGTGCCATGAGGAAACCGTTGATCTAGAGTGCGAGGCGTAAAAGCTTGCACTCCACAAGACGAACGAATGCGGCCTTAAACACGCAGCGCCGTTTGTACCGAAAGCCTGAAGGGCTCCGCAGGAAATGAGAGTGATCCCATGACGTCGAAAAGAACGCGCGGAACCGTCCGATCTGTGGTGGCGATTCTCTGTGCCGTTGTCCTCTCGCCAGGTGACACCTTGGCACACATGTCGTCCTCTCCGCAGGCGTCCCAGGCTTCGTCACAGAGTCAGGCAGTCAAGATTGCACCTGAGCAATTGGATTCGCTTGTGGCACCCATCGCCCTTTATCCAGATCCATTGTTGGCCCAGACTTTGGCGGCATCTACCTATCCTCTGGAGATTATTCAGCTCCAGCAGTGGCTGGACAGGAACAAGAACCTGAAGGACAAGGCGCTCGCCGACGCTGTGGCGAAACAGCCCTGGGATGCCAGTATCCAGGCCTTA
>Ga0105245_10000809_pt1 | contig 28488 bp, 23 predicted proteins | sample KBSM54metaG_FD_81523 | JGI IMG/M metagenome (GOLD analysis project Ga0105245, IMG submission 81523) | Miscanthus rhizosphere microbial communities from Kellogg Biological Station, Michigan, USA - KBS M5-4 metaG | ecosystem: Host-associated > Plants > Roots > Rhizosphere > Soil | place...
GACGAGCGAAGCGAGCGTTCGCGACGAGCGAAGCGAGCGTTCGCGACGAGCGAAGCGAGCGTTCGCGACGAGCGAAGCGAGCGTTCGCGACGAGCGAAGCGAGCGTTCGCGACGAGCGAAGCGGGCGTTCGCGACGAGCGAAGCGAGCGTTCGCGACGAGCGAAGCGAGCGTTCGCGACGAGCGAAGCGGGCGTTCGCGACGAGCGAACGTTGCGAACGCTCCGTCACGGCCGCGCGTCACCACCGCGCGTCACGACCGTGCGTCACGACCGAGCGTCACGACCGAGCGTCACGACCGAGCGTCACGACCGAAACGACAAACGGGCGAACGTTTCCGATCGCCCGTTTGCGTTTGCGTTTACGTTTGCGTTTGCGTCACTGCATCTTGGGAGTCAGACCCATTTCCTTGATCAGGTGGTCCGCGCCGTCGAGCAGGTCCATCGTCCAGATCATGTAACGCGCATCGACGTGGATCGTCCGCGTCGTCGCTCCGTTGAACACGACATCCGACGCGAGGCCTTCCTTGTTGCCGTCGAACGCGAGGCCGACGAGCTCGCCCTTGTCGTTCAGGGTCGGCGAGCCGGAGTTACCGCCGGTGATGTCGAGATCCGACTCGAAGTCGATCGGCAGCTCGCCGCCGAGCGCGGGATCCGCGTAGGGGCCGAACTTCTTCGCTTTGATCGCCTCGAGCAGCTTCGCCGGCGAGTTGAACGGCTCCTTGCCCGTGTCCTTCGCGAGGATCTGGGTCGCGACCGTGAACGGACCTTCCGCGAGCTGCGTCGAGTCCGGCTTCAGCGACTTCACCGTGCCGTACGTGACGCGCAGCGTGCCGTTCGCGTCGGGCGCGAGTGCACCGCCGAGCATCTCCTTCATCGCCTCGGTGTAGTAAGACGACACCGCGAGCATCTCGCCGGTCCGCGAGTCCATCCGCTTCTCGTCGGCCTTGTAGACCGGCCAGATCCGCTGCGCGGCCTGGATGAATGGATCCTTCGACGCCTTCAGCTCGGCCGGCGTGCCCTTCTCGAGTAGGGCGGTGCGCAGCTTGACGTCCTCGATCGCCGGCGACTTGTACCAGGCGTCGAGCGTCTTATCGATCAGCGCTTCGTCGATCTTGGTTCCCTTCTTCACGCCGAGCAGCGTCGCGAGCCACGTCCGGTCGGCCTCGTCGAGCTGGAGCGCGCGCATCAGCGCGAGCTTGAACCCGCCGCGGTCGAGCGTCGCGTCGTACTGCTTCGCGAACTGCTTCTGACCGGCGAGTGCGCGCTGCATGTCGCGCTGCTGGTAGCCGGGACGGCGATCCGCGTCCTTCTTGCCACGCTCTTCAGCCCACCGCGTGAGCGACAGCGCGGTCGACATCAACCGCGAACCGCCGAGTGCCTGGCTGCGATCGAAATCGACGCGCGCCGTGCGGAACTCATCTTCTTGGATCGCGTCGAGCTTCGCGATCGCGTCCTTGTACTTCTCGTGGCCGGGCTGCGCCGCCCAGTCGCGGGTCTTCTTGTCTTCCGCGTCCTTCTCGGCGACGAGCGCCGGGTTCTGCTTCAGACCCTCGAGGATGCCGCGGTACTTCTCGAGCCCGTTCTGCATGCCCTGCTTCATCGTCGTCGCCTTGATCGCGGTCTCGCCGCCATCGCCGAGGTGCGACTCGGCGAGCTTGTAGCGCTCCTCGAGGAAGCCGATCAGATTCGGGTAGAACCACTCGATGTCGTGGTGGAGCTCGGCGCCCGTGATCGCGCGGTTCGTCCTGCCGGGATAGCCGGTGATCATCACGAAGTCGTTCGCCTTCACGCCCGCGGTCGTGACCTTCAGCCAGTGTTTCGGGTGATACGGCACGTTGTCGGCCGAGTACTCGGCGGGGTTGCCGTCCTTGCCGACGTACGCGCGATAGAACGACCAATCGCCGGTGTGGCGCGGCCAATTCCAGTTGTCGACCTCGCCGCCGTAGTCGCCGACCGAGCGCGCCGGCACGTAGACGAGGCGAACGTCCTTGATCTCGAGCGACTCGATCAGCTGGTACTGGCCGCCGGAGAAGAAGCTGGTGACCTGGCAGCGGACCGACGGCCGGCCCTTCTCGCACTCGGCGATCAGCGCCTTCATCCGCTTGTCGTGCTCGTCCTTGCGCGCGATCGGATCCTTGATCGCTTCGAGGCCGTCGCGCATGTCCTTGGTGACGTCCTTGTACGACTCGACGACCATCACGCGCTGCGCCGGGCCGGCCGAAGGCTCCTCGGCCTTCGTCTTCGCGAGGAAGCCGTTCTCGACGAGGTTCTTCTCCGGCGTCGAGTTGAGCTGGAGCGAGCCCTGCACGCAGTGGTGGTTCGTGACGATCAAGCCCTCGGGCGACACGAATGACGCCGTACAGCCGCCGAGCGAGACGATCGCGGCGAGCGGCTCGTCGAGCGGATTTGCGAGCTTCGTCGCGTCGAGCTTGACGCCCATCTTCTGGAAGTTGTCGACGTGCTGCGGGAGCGTCATCTGCGACGGCATCCACATCCCGCCCGGATCGACGTACGCCTTGCGAAACGCCGTATGCGGATCGTTCGTGGTGTCGCCGATGCCTGCGCCGTGCACTTCACCGGGCTTCGACGTGTGCGTCGACTGACCGAGCTCGGCTTCGGTCGTCGCGGGTTTGTGGCCGCCGCCGCATGCCGCGACGAAGAGCGCGCCAAAGAGAGCATTCCTGTTCATGGCGATCGCCATACCATCGATCCGCGTTTGCATGGCCTGACAAACCCGCGACTCACATTCTCGCGACAGGGTGCGACACCACGTACTCGTCGGTGATGCGGCCAGATGAAGCACTGCGAAGAGTCCGGACCGCGTGCCTTCCTTCGCGCAGGCTTTGCGGCGGCGATGCGATCGAATCGGGCCGCTCGCGGGATTTGCGCGAGCTTGGGCGTTCGCGTCGGCATGTCGTTTGATCCAGAGGGAGGTATGGATCGTTCGCGCGTCCTCGAGCTCCTGCTCGCACAGCACGCTTCGCTGCGTGGCCTGATGGACGCCTGCGCCGAGCTCGAATCCGCGGCCGACCTCGAGCGTGCGGTCGCGCGGCTACGGCTCGCGTTCGAGGACCACAACCAGCACGAGGAGGCGGCGCTCCGGCCGATCCTCAGCGATGTGGACGGGTTCGACGAGGTCCGGATCGAGCGGATGCTGACCGATCACATCGCAGAGCATCGCGCGCTCGCAGACCGGATGGCACTCGTCTCGCCCGATGCGCTGCACGCATTGCTCGCCACGCTCCGCGAGCACCTCGCGACCGAGGAGCGCTACTTCTTGAGCGCACGGGTCGTGCGCGATGACCTCGTGGTGGTGGAAGGCAGCGCTTGATCGGCACGCCACGTGAACGAAAGGACACCATGCATCCCCTCACCGTCGGCGACATGATGACAACCCAGGTCCGGACCGTGTGCGAGGACGATCCGCTCAACACGGCGGACTGGGACATGGTGATCGGCGGGTTCCGCCACATCCCCGTGGTCGATCGCGAGCACCACCTCGTCGGTATCGTCTCGGACCGCGACGTCCGCGACCCCGTCCACGCGAATCAGAGCATCGCAGCGACGATGAGCCGCGAGGTCCACGCGGTGCTGCCATCGACGCCGGCGATCGACGCGATCGAATACCTGTTGATGGCGAAGCAGAACGCGCTCCCCGTGATCGACGAGCAGCGCAAGCTGATCGGCATCGTCACGACCACGGACTTCCTCGAGCTCGCCCGGCGCGCGCTCGTCGGCCTCGACGTCCACAAACCGCACGTCCGCAGCTGATCAGTCGTCGAACGAGAAGTTCGCGAAGAAGTTCCGGACCTCGTCCTGGGGCACTTTTTGACGCGCCTCCTCGCCGAGGTCGCGGATCTCGAGCAGCTCGTCGGGAATCTCGAGCAAGAACCGCGATGGCGTCCTCGGCACGACCCGGCCGCGGGTGACGCGCGTCGTCGCGCGGGTCAGGTACAGCTTGCGCTGCGCGCGCGTGATGCCGACGTAGCACAGCCGGCGCTCCTCGCTGACGTCGGTCGCATGATCGACATCCATCACGTCGGTCGCTTGGGGGTTGAGCGTGCGCGCGTGCGGCAGCAGCTCTTCTTCGAGGCCGATCATGAAGCACACCGGAAACTCGAGGCCCTTCGCGCCGTGGAGCGTCGTGAGCACGACGCGATCGCCGTCGTCGTCCTTGCGATCGTCGGACGAGTCGAGCGAGAGCCGGCGCAGATACTCGCCGAGCTTGTCGATGCCCTTGCCCTTGTCCATGAACCGCTGGAGCGACGCGAGCAGACCGCTGACGTTGTCGATCCGGCGCTGCGCCGCGGACATGCTCGGCGAGGCCGCGCGCAGATCGTCGTAGAGCCCGATGTCCTCGATCAGACCTTTCGTCGCCTCGACGAGATCGTGGCCGTTTTCGATCCCGTTGCGCAGCCGCTCGACCGCGGTCCTGAACTTCTCGATGCCGGTGCGCGCCGGGCCGGTGACCTCGGTCGTGGCCAGGGCATCCCACAGCGTCGCGCCCGACGAGTGCGCGGCATGGACGAGCTTCTCGATCGAGCCGGCGCCGACCCCGCGGGTCGGATAGTTGATCACGCGGCGCAGCGCGAGCTCGTCGCGCGGGCTGACCGCGACGCGCATGTACGCGATCACGTCCTTGACCTCTTTGCGCTCGTAGAACTGCTGGCCGCCGTACATCACGTACGGGACCTCGTGCGTGCGCAGCTCTTCCTCGAGCAGCTTCGACTGGATGTTCGAGCGATACAGGATCGCGACGTCGCTCCAGCGCCGCCCGGCCTTGACCAGGCTGGCGACCTCGCGCGCGACCCACTGCGCCTCGGCCTCGGCGGTGACCGCGACCGCGTGCGTGATCATCTCGCCATCGCCGAGCTGCGACCACAGCGTCTTGCCGTGGCGGTTCTGGTTGTTCGCGATCACCGTGTTCGCGGCCGCGAGGATCGACTTGGTCGAGCGGTAGTTCTGCTCGAGCTTCACGATCTTCGCGTTCGGGAAGATCTTCGCGAAGTCGAGGATGTTCGACGGATCCGCGCCGCGCCACGAGTAGATCGACTGGTCGTCATCGCCGACGACGACCAGGTTCTGATGCTGCTGGACGAGCGCCTGAACCATGCGGAGCTGCGCGCGGTTCGTATCCTGGAACTCGTCGACCATCACGTACTGGAACCGCGAGCCCCAGCGCTCGTTCGCGGCCTCGTCGCGCTGCCAGAGCCGGACCGGCTCGACGATCAGATCGTCGAAGTCGAACGCGGCGCACGACCGGAGGTGCTCCTGATACTTCGGATAGACGTGGACGGTCATCGCGTCGTAGTCGTCCGCGGGATTGCCCTCGTATTCGTCGGGCGCGATGAACGCGTTCTTCGCGAGCGAGATCCGGGTCAGGATCGCCTTCGCGTCGAGCCGGCGATCGCCGTCGTGGATCGCGCGCATCGCCTCGCGAACGATGCCGAGCTGATCCGAGCCGTCGTAGACCGTGAAGCCGCGCGGCACGCCGAGTGCCTTGCGCTCGCTCCGCAGGATCTGCAAGCCGAGCGCGTGGAACGTGCCGATCGTGAGGTCCTTCGTCAGCCGGCGATCCTCGACGAGGTGGCCGACGCGCTCGCGCATTTCGGCCGCCGCCTTGTTCGTGAACGTGACGGCGCAGATCCGCTCGGGCGGTACGCCCTGCGCGAGCAGATGCGCGATCCGGAACGTGATCACCCGGGTCTTGCCGGAGCCCGCGCCCGCGAGGATGAGAAGCGGACCCGCGAGGTGCCCTGCCGCTTCGCGCTGCGGCGGATTGAGCTTCCCGAGATCGACACCACTCACTTGGGGACGGTGACGCTATACGATCCCGAGATGGATCGCTACGAGCGTCTCGTCGCCGATCTGCGCGAAGAGCTGCCGGGGTTTCGGATCGTGCGCAAGGACCAGTCGCGCCTGCATCGGATCATCGATCGCGTGCTCGTGGTGGTCACGTTCGGCCAGATGCGCACGTATCTCGATAGCTATCAGACGACGATCGGCAAGACGGTCTACGTGACGAGCGATTGGGACGACTGGGATCCGGATCGTCGCTACGTGACACTTCGCCACGAGGCGGTCCACCTGCGGCAATTTCGCAAGTACACGCTGCCGGTGATGGCGGTGCTCTACGTACTGCTCCCCCTCCCGTTAGGGCTCGCGTATTTTCGTGCGCGGTTCGAGCAGGAGGCCTACGCGGAGTCGATTCGCGCGGCCGCCGAGGTCTGGGGGCCGGCGAAGCCTCGGGGACAGGCTTATCGCAACCACGTCATCGAGCAGTTCACGGGTGCCTCGTACGGCTGGATGTGGCCGTTCCGAAAAGCCATCGAACGTTGGTATGACGAGGTTCTGGCGGGGCTTGCAGATGAGCGATAATCTGGGTGTGGAGCGCGACCGAGGAACGTGGCTGATCCGATCGTAGGCATCGACCTGGGAACGTCGAACACCGTCGTCGCTTATGCGGATGACGGCGGCGGCGTGAAGATCCTCGCCGATGAGGGCGGGTTCAAGATCCACCCGTCGGTCGTGTCGTTCCACCCGAACGGGGGCGTCGTCGTCGGTGCGGCCGCGAAGCAGCGCAAGGTCATCGACCCGAAGAACACGATCTACTCGGTCAAGCGCCTGATCGGCCGCACGTACAACGCGCCCGAGGTCCAGATCGCGAAGCAGCGCATGCCGTTCCAGATCAAGGAAGGGCCGAACCAGCAGCCGCTGGTCGTCACGCGCGGCGGCGAGTTCGCCGTCCCCGAGGTCTCCGCGATCGTCCTCGACCACGCGCGCAATATCGCGGCGCACGAGCTCGGTCAGCCGGTCACCCGCGCGGTCGTCACCGTGCCGGCGAGCTTCACCGACGCGCAGCGCAGCGCGACCGCGACTGCAGGTGCGATCGCCGGGCTCACGATCGTGCGCGTGCTCAACGAGCCGACCGCCGCGGCGCTCGCGTATGGCAACACGCGCAACCTGAACGAGACGATCGCCGTGTTCGACTTCGGCGGCGGCACGTTCGACATCACGATCCTGAAGCTGCACGATCAGGTCTACGAGGTGCTCGGCACCGCCGGCGATACGTTCCTCGGCGGCGATGATCTCGACGAGCGCCTTGTCGATCGGATGGTCGAGAAGTTCCTCGCCGAGAACCGGATCGATCTCCGGACGAACGAGGTCTCGATGATGCGGCTCCGCGCGGTCGCGGAGCAGACCAAGATCGAGCTGTCGCGCCGGTCGCGCGCGGTGGTCCGGATCGACGAGATCGCGTACGGCCCGCGCGGCAAGCCGCTCGATCTCCAGATCGAGATCAAGCGCGACGAGTTCGTATCCCAGGTCGCGGATCTGATCGATCGCACCTTCCCGGTGTGCCAGGAGGCGCTCGCGTACGCGTCGCTCGGCATCGACAAGATCGACGACGTGATCCTGGTCGGTGGCACGACGAAGATCCCGTACGTCCGCGATCAGGTCGCGAAGTTCTTCGCGCGCGCCCCGCGCACGGATGTCTCGCCCGAGGACGCGGTCGCGATCGGCGCGGGCCTGCAAGCGACGTCGCTCGAGCGGATCCTCAAGCGCAAATCGCCGTCGAAGATCACCGGCGCGCAAAAGGTGCCGGCCGAGTTCGCCGACAACGAGACGACCGCGTCGCGCGAGACGACCGACAGCGCTGAGGAATACACCGACGCGAACGCGACGAACCCCGACAGCGATTTTCCGCTGCCCCAGGTCGCGCCGGAAGAGGACAGCATCCTCAGCCTGCTGCCGCCCGCGAACCAACCGGCGCCACCGCAAGCGCAGCGCAAGCGCCAGACCGCGGGCTACGAGACGGTCAAGCGCACCGGCCCGGCCCAGACGCCCGACTACGATCGTCCCGCCGCTCGCGGCCAGCATCACGATCGCTTCGAGGAGCGCACGCCGACGCCGGTCACGACGCAGCCGATCGGCCGGATCACGCGCTCGGGTCTCACGCCTCCGCCGCAGGAACCGCCGAGCGAGCCCGCGGTTCAGAAGACGACGAAGCCGCAGTTCCCTGCTCCGCGCACGACGACCCAGCAACAAGCGCCGATGCCGCCGCGGACGACGACCGCGCAGCAGCCGCCCGCACCGTGGGAAGCCGCGACGCCCCCGCCTGCACCGCCGCGCACGACGACCGCACAACAACCGCCGCAGCCGCGGCCTCCCGTGCCGCCTTCGCGCACGACGGGTGTATCTGCCGTCGTCCCACCGGCGCCGCCGCCGACGCCACCGCGTCGCGCGCCGAGCGTGCCGCCACCCGCGGGGCTCGCGCCGTTGCCGCCGTACACGACGCCGCAAGCGCCGACCCTGATCGTCGAGCCGCCGCAGCGCCCGGTTCCACCGGCGATGCCGCCGGAGCCGGCGACCCGCCCCGCGATGCCACAGATCGCCGCGCACGCCGCGACGATGATGATCGATCCGGACAGCGAATCCTCGGCGGCATCGACCGCGCGCGGCATGGGTCCATCGACCACCGAGACGATCACGGCGGCATCGACCGCGCGCGGCATGGGTCCTGCGGTGACCTCGCAAGGCTTCGCGAGCCTCGAGCTGTCGCCCGCGTCGACGAACCCGACGTTCCCGCCGCCGCCGCAGACCTATTCGGTGCAACCGCAGGCGCCGCTCGCACCGATGCCAATGCCGCGCGCTCCGGTCGTGCTCGACGTGACCCCGCGCGGACTCGGGATCGCGACCGTCGCCGGCTACTGCGAAGAGTTGATCCGGCGCAACGCGCGCGTGCCGACGGAAACGCGCAAGCTGTTCACGACGTCGCGCGACGATCAGGACACCGTGCGGATCATCGTGACGCAGGGCGAGTCGCGCCGGCTCGACACGAACATCGTGCTCGGCGATCTCACGCTGCAAGGTCTGCCCCCGCGCCCGCGCGGCGAGACCTCGATCGAGGTGACGTTCCAGCTCGACGCCTCGGGCATCCTGCAAGTTCGCGCTCGCGACGCTCACACCGGTCGAGAGCAGCGCGTCTCTCTCGATCTCGCCGGTGCGATGCCGCAGGCCGAAGTCGATGCTTCGCGCCAGCGCATGCAGGCGCTCCGCCGCTAGACCCGCGCGCCGGCGACGAGCCCGAGACGTACGTACGTGTGTGAGACACGCGCGTTCCGAAACAGTACGAACCGTACGTACGCGGCGTGAAGCACCCGAGCTCGAAACCCGTACGAACCGTACGTACGGCCTGCGATCGAACGCCACGTGAGGCCCGCGACCGAACGCATCCCCGTCTTCTTCGTCCGACCTTCGTTGCCTTGACCTGGCTTCGTGGCACTCCTCGGTGTTTGCCGACGAGCCGCGTACCTACGGTTCTTACGGATCTCGAAACGAGCTGGTGCTCACCCGACGTACGAACGTCATGCGCCACCGCGCGACGGTGTCGCTCGAGGAGCGAGTTACTCGCCGCCGTCTTCGGGATCGCCGCCCTTTTTCACGGGCGCACGCGAGCTGGCCTTCGGCGCCGCCGCCTTCTCGTCCTCCGCGTCGTCGTCCTTGTCGGCCTTCGCGGGTTTTGCTGCCTTCATCGCCTTCGCCGGCGCGGCCTTCGTCTCGCTCGCGGCCTCGCCACCACCGCTCGCGGTGTCTCCACCGCCGCACCACTGCATCTTGAGCGCCTTCTTGGTCTCGACCAGCGTCTTCGGATCGACGATCGCGAGCTCGCCGATCCGGTCGCCCTTCATCACGAACAGGAGGCTGTGCGCACCGAGCACGGCGGTCGCACCGACCCACGCGTTCGTCGCCTTCGCGATGCTGTCCTTGCACTTGTCGGTGACCTTGTCGGCGTCGGCCCAGTACGCGTCGACCTCGGCGGGCTTACACGCGAGCTTCGCCGGCTTGTGCACGGCCTTGGTCCGCTTGCCCGACGAGATCTCGTAGACGGTGAACGTGTCCATGCCGTGATCGGAGAGCGCGACCTTGTTCGGATCGAGCACCGAGAACGCGCCGTGCTTGATGTTGATCTGCTTCTCGTCCTTGCCGCCGAGCGCCATGATCGGGCCCGTCGGGTTGCCGTCGGCCTTGAACACCCACGCACCGGGCGCGTCGTCGGTGCCGCCCTCGACGACGACCGAATCGCCGACGAAGTGAACCGCGGTCGGCGTGCCGGTCACGCCCTTCTCGCCAGTGACACCGAACGTCGAGACGTGCGCCTTGCCAGCCGCGTCGAAGATGTGGACGTCGGTGCCGACGAGCATCGCGACTTGCTTGCCATCGGCGTTGAACGACAGGTGTGCGACCGGCGCGTTCGCATTCTTGCCGGGCGTGCAGAAGCCCATCGCGCAGCCGTCGTGGACCATCGCGACGATGTCGTGACCGGGCTGCGGGACGGCATCCTGTGCGATCAGCGGCACGGTGCCGTTGCCCATGTTCTTGAGGTCGACCTTCCAGCAGCCGACCGGACCGAGCGCGCGCGACGAGTCGGTATCGACGGCGCACAGCACCGCGTCGACGCCGATCGCGGCGAGCTCGAGCTGCGGCGCGCCGGCTTCCTTCAGCGCCGTCGGTAGGCAGTTCTGGCCCGGCGGCACGATCGCCTCGCGCGCGGCCTTGCGCTTCGCCTCGCGGTCCGCCTCGGTCTCGACCTTGGGCTTGGTCACGACCTCTTTTTCAGGCTTCGGCGCCTTCACCTTCTTATCGCCGCCGCCGCACGCCGCGACGACAAGAACGCACGCAAGAGCACGCTGGCTTCCCATGTGATCGTTGTACGATCGGGAGGGGGCTGATACAAGGAGCACACGTGGCACGACGCAAGCGCATCGAGCGCACGACCAAGGAGACACAGATCGAGCTCGACCTCGACCTCGATGGCTCGGGTCAGCGCAGCATCTCGACGCCGGTGCCGTTTCTGTCGCACATGCTCGATGCGTTCGCGAAGCACGGCGTGTTCGATCTGACGGTCAAGGCCGCCGGCGATATCGAGATCGACGCGCACCACACGGTGGAAGACATCGGGCTGGTGCTCGGCAACGCGTTCGAGCAGGCGCTCGGCGATCGCGCGGGCATCGTGCGCTACGGCTCGGCGACGCTACCGATGGATGAAGTGCTCGCCACCGTGGCGGTCGACTTCTGTGGCCGACCCGCGTTCGTGTGGAACGTCGCCGGGCTCGACGGCAAGTGGATCGGCACCTTCGACTGCGAGCTCGCGAAGGAGTTCTTCGCGGCGTTCGCGACGCGGGCTCAGTGCAACCTTCACGTGCTGCTCCATTACGGGGGCAACGCGCACCACACGATCGAAGTGATCTTCAAGGCGTTTGCACGCGCGTGCGATGCCGCGACGAAGATCGACCCTCGGTTGGGCGGCGCGGTGCCGTCGACCAAGGGTACATTGACCGAGTGATCGCGATCGTCGACGTGTGCTCGGGCAACTTGCGCTCCGTCGAGCGCGCGCTCGCACACGCCGGCGGTGACGTGATCGTCACGCAAGATCCGGACGCGATCCGCCGCGCCGACAAGATCGTCGTGCCCGGGCAAGGCGCGTTCGGTGTGTTCATGCGCGGGCTCGCGGAGCGCGGCCTCGGCGAGGCGCTGCGCGAAAAGATCTCGAGCGGTGCGCCGTACCTCGGCATCTGCCTCGGCATGCAGGTGCTGTTCGAGCACAGCGAAGAAGGCGATGTCGCCGGGCTCGGCGTGTTCGCCGGCGATGTCGTGCGATTTCGGCCGAGCGATCCGACCTTGAAGGTTCCGCACATGGGCTGGAACAACATCTCGCTGAAGCAACCGACCGCGGGCCTCGCCGAGGGCGACTACGTCTACTTCGTCCACTCGTACCACTGCGTGCCGAAGGATCCGAACGACATCGCCGTCGAGGCGACCCACGGCGTGACGTTCTGCGCCGCGGTCCAGCGCGACAACGTGTTCGCGTGTCAGTTCCACCCGGAGAAGAGCCAGGCCGTCGGTCTCGGCCTCCTCCGCACGTTCGTGGAGCGCACGTGAAGCTGTATCCCGCGATCGATCTACTCGCCGGCAACGCGGTCCGGCTCGAAGAGGGCCGCCGCGATCGCGCGACGGTGTTCAGCAACAATCCCATCGAGCTCGTCGCCCAGCTCGCACGCGATGGTGCGGATCGCCTGCACGTCGTCGATCTCGACGGCGCGTTCGCGGGAGCGCCGCAGCAGCACGCGCTGATCGCGGAGCTCGTCGCACGCTCGCCACTGCCGGTCGAGGTCGGTGGTGGGATTCGCGATCGCGCCGCGATCGAAGATGTGATCCTCGCGGGTGCCGCGTACGTCGTCCTCGGTACCGCCGCCGTGAAATCGCCAGCGCTCGTCGAGGAAGCGTGTCGCGCGTTCCCGGATCGGATCATCGTCGCCGTCGATGCGCGCGATGGGCTCGTCGCGGTCGATGGCTGGACCGCGACCGGCAATGTCTCGGCCGTGGAGCTCGGCAAGCGTGCCGCGGGCTGGGGCGCCGCTGCGCTGCTCTACACCGATGTCTCGCGCGACGGGCTCCAGCTCGGCCCGAACATCGAGGCGACTGCGGCCCTCGCGCGCTCTGTCGATTGCGAGGTGATCGCGTCTGGCGGAGTCGGCTCGCTCGACGATCTGCGCCGGCTGCGCGATGCCAACATCGCGTCGGTCGTCGTCGGGCGCGCGATCTACGACAAGAAGTTCACGGTCGCCGAAGCCGCGGCCGTCGCACACGGTGACTCGTGACGCTCGCGCGGCGCATCATCCCGTGCCTCGACGTCAAGGACGGCCGCGTCGTGAAGGGGATCAACTTCGTCGAGCTCCGCGATGCCGGCGATCCGGTCGAGCAAGCGGCCGCGTATGATCTGCAAGGCGCCGACGAGGTCTGCTTCCTCGATATCTCGGCGTCGCCGGAGGGTCGGTCGACGCTCGTCGATGTCGTCGCGCGCACGGCCGATCAGGTATTCGTGCCGCTGACGGTCGGCGGTGGCGTCCGCACGGTCGAGGATGCCGAGCGCCTCTTGCTCGCCGGCGCCGACAAGATCGCGGTCAACACCGCCGCGATCCGCACGCCCGCGCTGGTCTCGGAGATCTCCGCACGGTTCGGCAACCAGGCGATCGTGGTCGCCGTCGATGCGAAGCGAATCGATCCGGATCGGGGTGGCTGGGGCGTGTTCAGCCACGGCGGCCGCACGTTCGAGAACCTCGATGCGCTCGAATGGTGCAAGCGCTGCGCGGATCTCGGCGCGGGCGAATTGCTGGTCACGAGCATGGATCGCGACGGCACCGGCAAGGGCTACGACCTCGAGCTGATCCGCGCGGTTGCGACTTCGGTATCGATCCCGGTGATCGCGTCGGGCGGGGTCGGCAAGCTCGACGACCTCGCGGATGGCCTGCTCGCGGGCGCCGATGCCGTGCTCGCCGCCTCGATCTTCCATTTCGGCCACCACACGATCGGGGAGGCTCGGCGCGCGCTCGCCGGTCGCGGCCTCGCAGTCCGAAGTTGACACCGCGATCCGCGGCGTGGAAGGTAAGGCGTGATCTCGCCAACGTTCGTCGGAGATGGCGACGACCAGGGCCTCGTCCCCTGCATCGTGCAAGACGCGGATCGCGGCGCGGTGCTGATGATGGCGTGGATGAACGCCGAAGCGCTCCGCTTGACCCGCGAGACCGGCATCGTTCACTTCTGGTCGCGGTCGCGCAAGCAGCTGTGGAAGAAGGGCGAGACCTCGGGCAACACGCTGCAGCTCGTCGAGCTCCGCGGCGATTGCGATCATGATTGCCTGCTCGCGCGCGTGCGCCCTGCCGGCCCGGCGTGTCACACGGGTGCAGCCGCGTGCTTCTTCGAGCACGACGACGGGTCGCCGGACGACGATGGCATCGGTGCGGTGACGATCCTCGAGCGCCTCGATCGGATCCTCCAGGCGCGGCGCGACTCGTCGTCGGGCGAGAAGAGCTATACGAAGTCCCTGCTGGACGCCGGGATGCCGAAGATCCTCGCGAAGATCGCCGAGGAGCAAGCCGAGCTCGCCGCCGAGCTCCCAGCCGGGCCCGACGACAAGGTGATCTACGAGGCCGCGGACCTCTTGTTCCACGTGATGGTCGGGCTGACCGCGCGCGGGATTCCGTTCGAAAAGATCTCGGCGGAGCTCGCGCGCCGGTTCGGCACGAGCGGCCACACCGAGAAGGCCTCGCGCAAGTGAGCCTGCTCGCGCCCGGCGGCGCGCTCGATCAGGCGATCCCGCACTACGAGGATCGGCCGGAGCAGCGCGCGATGTCGGACGCGGTCGCGCGAGCGCTCGAAGACCAGCGCGCGTTGATCGTCGAGGCCGGCACCGGCACCGGCAAGACGCTCGCGTATCTCGTCCCGGCGCTGTTGTCGGGCAAGCGGGTCGTGATCTCGACGGGCACGCGCGCGCTGCAGGATCAGATCGCGCGCCACGATCTGCCGCTGCTCCGCACGCTGATCGCGCAGCCGTTCACCGCGGTCGTGTTGAAGGGCGTCGCGAACTACGTGTGCAAGCGCAAGCTCGCCGAGGCGACGAGCCGTAGCCGCACGCTTCCCATGTTCGACGAGCCGAGCGATGCAGCTCGGCTGAGCGACCTCGTCGACTGGGTCGAGCACAGCGAGTCCGGCGATCGCAGCGAGGTCGAGTGGCTCGGCGAGGACGCGCCGCTGTGGCGCGAGGTCACGACGACGCCCGACGCGCGGATCGGTCCGCGCTGCCCGTACTTCGAGCGCTGCTTCGTCACCCAGGCGCGCCGGCTCGCCGAGAAGGCGCAGCTGATCCTCGTCAACCATCACCTCTACTTCGCGGATCGCGCGCTCCGTGCCGCGAGTCCCGGTGCGCGCGTCCTGCCCGATCACGACGCGGTGATCTTCGACGAGGCGCATCAGCTCGAGGACGTCGCGACAGAGCACTTCGGCGCGCGCGTCTCGACCCACACGCTGGCCCAGCTCGTCCGCGATGCCCACGTCGCGCTCGCGCGAATGCCGCTGTGGACGGGGCGAGCGAGCGACGACACGATCTCGACGGTGGAGCGCGCCGGGATCGCGCTGTTCGCGTCGATCCGCGGTGAATTGATCACCCCCGAGGGCGATACGCGCGTCCCGCTGCCCGAGGGCCTGTTCGATCATCCCGATCGCCAGGACGCCTGGTTCCGGCTCGACACCGCACTCGAAGATCTCGCGCGCGCCGCGGAGTCCGAGTCGGAGCCGCCACCGGATCAAGAGGAAGACGCCGACGCGGGTGCACGCGCCGCGCTCGCCGGCCTTGCCCGCCGCGCGCGCGGCATGCGCGACGACCTCGCGACGATCGCGGAGCAGCGCCAGAAGAGCCACGTCTACTGGGGCGAGACGCGGTCGACCGGCACGACGCTGACCGCCTCGCCGATCGATGTCGCGCAGCTCGTCCGCCATCACATCGTCACCGCCGGGCCGACGCCGATCTTCACGAGCGCGACGCTCGCGACGGCACCCGCGCTGACGCTCGCGAACGGCACGCTGCTGCCGATCACCACGGCCGCGGAGCTCTCGACGCCGCAAACCGCGGCGCCGGACTTCACGTACCAGCGCGCTCGGCTCGGGCTCGACGACACCGAGGAGCTGCTCGTCCCCTCGCCGTTCGACTACGCGCGCCAGGCGATGCTGTACGTCCCGCGCGATCTGCCGCCGCCGAACAGCGAAGGCTTCGCGGACGCCGCGGCCGCGCGCACGCTCGAGCTGCTCCAGATCAGCGAGGGCCGCGCGTTCTTGCTGTTCACGTCGCACCGAGCGCTGCGCGAAGCCGCGACGCGCCTCGCTTCACTGCCGTATCCCAAGCTCGTCCAAGGTGATGCTCCGCGCGCGACGTTGGTCGATCGGTTCCGCACCACGCCGCACGCGGTGCTGCTCGGCACGTCGTCGTTTTGGGAGGGCGTCGATGTCCCGGGCGATGCGCTCAGCCTCGTCGTGATCGACAAGCTGCCGTTCGCGCCGCATACCGATCCGCTGATCGCAGCGCGAATGCAGCTCCACGCGGAGACCGGCGGCGATCCGTTCGAAGCGATCCAGCTGCCGGCGGCCGCGCTCGCCCTCAAGCAGGGCTTCGGCCGGTTGATCCGTCGGCGCGATGACCGCGGCATCGTCGCGATCCTCGATTCGCGGATCGTGATCCGCCAGTACGGTCGGGTGTTCCTCGATACGCTGCCCGCAGGCCTGCCGCGCACGTCGACGATCGAGCGCGTGCGCCGGTGGTGGGCTACCAGCTCGTCCTGATCTCGTCGGCGACCTGATCGCGGACTCGCTCGCGCAGCACCGCCAGCGGCTCGCCAGCGACGACGAGCGCGTCGCCGAACAGATCGATCAGCGGCAGGATCACGAACCTGCGCTCGGCGATCCGCGGATGCGGCAGCTCGAGCTCCGGCGTGCGCACGTTCCGCTCGCCCCAGATCAGCAGATCGAGATCGATGGTGCGCGGCCCCCAGCGAACCTCTCGCGCGCGATCGCGACCGAGCAAGTGCTCGAGCTCGCGCACGACCGCTAGCAGCTCCTCGGGCCTGCCGTCGGTGACGCGCAGGCTGATCGCGGTGTTGAGATACGGCGGTTGCTCCGGCCCGATCGGCGCGGTGCGATAGAGCGCCGCCGAGCGCACGGCGCCGAGCTGGTGGAGCGCCGCGCGCGCGTGCTCGAACCGCTCGAGAATCTCGGTCTCGCTACCGACGTTCCCGCCAAACCCGATCGCCACCACGTCAGCAGGAAGCGTCGTCACGGTCGCGCGATCACCGGATTGCTGAGCGTGCCGATTCCTTCGATCTCGACCTCGACGAGGTCACCCGGATCGAGGTTGCCGACGCCCGCGGGCGTGCCCGTCGAGATCACGTCGCCCGGTTCGAGCGTCATGTGCTTGCTGCAGAACTCGATCAGCGTCGCGACATCGAAGATCAGATCCGAGGTCGAAGAATCCTGGCGCACGTTCCCGTTGACGCGCGTGATCAGCCGCAGGTTGCGCGGATCGAGCCCCGAAACGACGCGAGGTCCGATCGGGCAGAACGTGTCGAAGCCCTTCGCGCGCGTCCACTGGCCGTCTTTTTTCTGGAGATCGCGGACGGTGACATCGTTCACGCACGTGTATCCGAGCACCGCATCGAGCGCGTGCTCGCGCGAAACCGCGCGCGTCCGCTGCTTGATCACGACCCCGAGCTCGCCTTCGAAGTCGACCCGGTCGTAGCCCTCGGGCCTCCAGATCGGGGCGCCGTCGAGGATCAACGCCGACGGAGGCTTCAAAAACATCAATGGCTCGTCAGGAATCCCCTTGCCCATCTCCTTCGCGTGAGCGCGGTAATTCTGACCAATGCCGATGATCTTCGAGGGTTGAAAGCGATGTTCGACGATGCTCGGCATAGGGGGAAAGGTAGGACACCTCGGGGACGGTGTCATTGATCAGCTGGGTTGCAGCCCGTACAATTTACAGCAATGGGCCGGGCTCCCAATTCAGGCGGGCCGCAACGTGTTTCAGCCCACGTTGTGCCGAAGGCGAAGCCCTTTTCGGACGAGGACGAAAAGACGACGATCGAGTCCGATGCGGGTTGGGGCGATGAGGCCTCGACGACGGTCGAGCAACAAGAGATCGCTCGCTCGCTCGCCGAGAGCGCCCCCCGGCGCCAGCAGATCATCACGAACGTCACGAACACGAACGCCGGTGGGCTCGACGAGTCGACGGTCGACGATCAGCACAACCCACTGCTCCAGGCACAGTCGGCCGCGCGCCTCGTCGTCACCGGCGGTAACGACACCGGCCTCGAGCAGGCGATCGACGCGGGCAAGGCGTACACGATCGGTCGCGGCCTCGACAACGACATCGTGCTCACCGACATCGCGGTGTCGCGCAAGCACTTCGATCTCCGCAACGACGGCGGCTCGTGGGTGATCGTCGATCGCGGTTCCGGCAACGGCACCGTCGTCAACGGCAACCTCGAGGACAACCCGTTCATGCTCGCGAACGGCGACGTGATCGAGATCGGCAACACGACGTTCCGGTTCGACTTCCGCGCGCCCGAGCCGATCGAGGTTCCGCCGCAGAGCAGCTTCTCCCAGCAGAACGGCTTCGACTCCGAAGAGGAGGAGATGTCGACGGTCGCGGGCAAGCCGCTCAACGCGAAGATGCTCGACTCGATCGACGTCCAGCTCGAGACGCCGCGCCACGCCGTGCCGGTGCGCCCGAAGACGCTGCCGCCGCCGACGCCGCTCCGCCCGCGCGCGATGACGCAACCACCGGCGTACCCGCTCGCGTCGCAATCGATTCCGATGGCGCAGCCGCTTCCGATGGCGCCGCCGATCCAGCAGCCGCAGGGCACGCCCGGTCCGGTGCCGGCGACGACGCTGCCGATGCCGCAGATGCGCCAGGCGATGGCGACCGGACCCGCGGCGCCGACGATGCTCGCCGGCGAGCCGTTGAACCTCGCGGCGATGATGCCGACGACGATTCCCGGTCAGGGCATGGGCGGCCAGCAGCCGATCCACCCGATGTACGCGAACGGGTATCCGCAGGCGACGGAGATCCCACCGCACTCGATCCACGCGCAGATCCAGCGCCGCGGCGATCTGTCGACGGCACACGTCCAGCCCGTCGCGTACGGGATGGTCGCGCAGCCGCAGCGCAGCTCGATCCCGCTGTCGAAGCGGACCAAGTACATCGCCTTGCTCGGCGCACTCACCGTGGCCGCGACGATCACGACGGTCGTCGTCCTGCGCGGCGGCGAGAAGAAGCAGCACCACGTCGCGCAGAAGGCGGCGGATCCGACGCCCGCCGTTCCACCGACGACGGTCGATACGAAGACGGTCACGCCGCTGCCGACGCCTCCGCCTCCGGCACCCGTCGCGCCTCCGCCTGCACCGCCGAAGCAGGATCCGCCGAAGCAGGTCGCGCAGCAGGTCACCCAACCCGCGCCACCGCCGAAGCAAGATCCGCCGAAGCAAGATCCGCCGAAGCAGGAGCCCAAGCGCGTCGAGACCACGCATGTGGTCAAGCAGCCCGATCCGCCGAAGCGAGAGGCCAAGCACGACGAGCCCAAGCACGACGAGCCCAAGCACGACGAACCCAAGCGCGTCGCCGTCGCGCCTCCGCCACCGGCGCCCGATCAGACCGAGAAGATCGACTCGCTCTATCGCGACAAGAAGTTCAGCGAGGCTGCGAGCATCGCGAGTGCCGCCGCGCGCGCGAACCCGGATCCCGACGACTCGAGCGCGCTGAAGCTCAAGGCGCAGCGCCTGAAGGCGCTCGCGGTCGCGTACAACAGCGGCATGGCGCCGGCGGCAAAAGCGACCGATGCGTTCGACCAGCTCGTCGCCGCGACGACGTACGACCAGAACCTCGGCGGTCGGTTCGAATCCGAAATCTCGCAGCGGCTCGCGGCGATCGCGCCGAAGGCCGCGATGAGCTTCGCCGGCGCGCACAACTACGAGAAGGCGCACATCGCGGTGCTGAAGGCCGAGTCACTCGGTGCCGGCGGCGACAAGAACGTCCAGCTCGTGAAGAACAAGCTCGAGGGTGCGGCGCAGGCGCTGTATCAGGATGCGATCAACGATCCGGATCCGAAGAGCTCCAAGGACAAGCTCCGCCAGGTCAAGACGATGGTCGATTCGAAGAGCCCGTGGTTCCAGAAGGCGACGTCGAAGCTGCTCGGTAACTAGCCCAAGAGGCCGGTGATCATCTTCTCGAGCTTCTCGAACTCGAACGGCTTGTCGATGTGCGCGTCGGCGCCGTAGATCGGCGCGGTGATCTCGTTGGTCTTCTCGCCGATCGCGGTGACCATCATGATCTTCACGCCCTGGGTTGCCGGGTCCTGCTTCAGTGCGCGGGCGACTTCCCAGCCGGACTTGCCCGGCATCATGACGTCGAGGAGCACCAGGTCCGGTAGCTCCTTCCTGGCCAACTCGAGTGCCCGGATCCCGTCGTTCGCAGTCGAAACTTTGTAGCCGCGCTTGCTGAGGCGCGTGCTCAGCAGAGTGACGATCTCCGGGTCATCGTCCACAACCAAGATCGAGTGCGCCATGGATCCAGGCTAATGTTCGGCGGCTTGGAACACAAGCGTCGCACGTGGTTGTGGTTCGTCGTCGCGATCGTGATCGGCCTCGCCGCGTTCTCGATGATCGGCGACGTCCGTCATCTCGGCGAGAGCCTCGAGGGGTTCGGCTGGTGGGCCTTATTCGCCGCACTCGGACTCGCGCTCACCAATTACATCCTTCGGTTCGTCCGCTGGCAGGTCTACCTGGCGCGGCAAAGCGTGTCAGTTCCGCTCGTCTCGAGCGCGCTCGTGTTCGGCGCCGGGCTGTCGCTCTCGATCACGCCCGCGAAGCTCGGCGAGCTCGTGAAGAGCCTCCTCCTGCGCGACATGCACGACGTGCCCGCGCCGCGGACCGCACCGATCGTCGTCGCCGAGCGCGTGACCGATCTGGTCGCGCTGCTCGCGCTCGCGGTGATCGGCGTCGCGGCGTACGGCGTCGATCCGACGCTCGTCGGGATCGCGGGCATCGTGATCGCGATCGGCCTCTCGATGCTCGCGTGGCAGCGCCCGACCCGCGCGCTGATCGACATGGTGACCCGCCCCGCGAAGCTCCAGCGCCTGCGCCAGCCGCTGCTCGAGACGCTCGATAACCTCGCTTCACTGTGCCGGCCACTACCGCTCGTCATCGCGACCGCGATCGCGATCCCCGCGTGGGCCTGCGAGTGCGTCGGCTTCGCGCTGATCTGCAACGCCTTCCCCGGCATGCACGTCGCGCTCGGCCTCGCCGTCGTGATCTATGCCGGGACGACGATCGCCGGCGCCTTGTCGTTCCTGCCTGGAGGGCTAGGTGTCACCGAAGGCGCGATGACGCTAGCGTTGGTGAGCGGCGCCGCGCACTTCGATCGTGCGAGCGCAGTCGCCGCCACGCTCCTGACCCGGCTCGCGACCCTGTGGTTTGCCGTCGTCCTCGGTATCGCCTTCCTCGCGCTCGCGCGTCGCAGGATTGCCAAGCGCACGCTATAACCACGGTATGTCCTCGGTTGGCGTCGACTTCGATTTTTCGCGCTGGCTCGCGGCCCGGCGCGGCCAGATGGAGCAGAGTGCCCGCGAAGGCGCCGCCTACGCGTTCGCGGGCGAGCGGAGCTTTCGCAAGACGCTCGCGCTCGCGCGCCCCGTGACGATGGCGCTCGAGGCGACGACGCGGCTGTGGAAGGACGTCGCGCGCACCGAGCTCCTCGGCACCGCCGTGAAGATCAACGATTCGCAGTTCCCGCGCGTGTGGGAAGCGGCGAAGAAGGCCGGCGGCATGTTGAACGTGCGCCTGCCCGCGATCTTCGCGACGCCGTCGAAGGCGATCAAGGTCAAGGTGCTCGGCACCGAGGACTCGCCGCACCTGATCGTGAACCTCGAGCTCGCCGAGAAGCTCGACGATACCGAGCTGCTCGCGGCGATCGCGCACGAGCTGGCGCACATCCAGAACGGTCACATCCTCTACGCGACCGCGCTGCACTACCTCAACACCAGCGCCGCGTTCTTCGTCCGCTGGGTCGTCCAGCCCGCGATCATGACGCTGCAAGCGTGGTCGCGGCGCGCCGAGGTCACGTGCGATCGCGCGTCGTTGATCGCGGTGCGCGACGTCGACAAGACGCTCCAGGCGATGGTCAAGCTCGAGCTCGGCCTCGACAAGGGCAGCGCGTTCAACGCGGACGAGTATCTCCGCGCGCTCCCCGAGGTGAAGAAGAGCATCGGCCGCTACGCCGAGCTGTTCCGCTCGCATCCTTACGTTCCCAAGCGCGTGCAGGCACTCCGCCTGTTCGCGGACTCGGCGTTGTACGCGCAGCTCACCGGCCAAGACCTCACCGGAAAAGCCAGCCTGCCCGATGTCGACAAGGAAGTCGGAAAGTTGATCTCGGTGTTCTGATGATCCTCCTCGACCATCACAAGCAAGCCAAGCGCGAGATCATCGCGCGGTTCACGCAGCTCGCCGAGGTCGCCGACGCCGTCGGCATGGTGACGCTGGCCCGCGATATCCGCACCACCCGGATCCCGAAGCTCGAAGCGGAGCGGTTCCACCTCGTCGTGCTCGGCGAGTTCAACCACGGCAAGTCGACGTTCGTGAACTCGCTGCTCGGCCTCGACGTCCTGCCGACCGGCATCACGCCGACGACCGCGTCGATCAACCACGTCGTCCACGCCCCGAACCCGACCGCGCGCGTCGTCCTGACCTCGGGCGAGAGCAAGTTCCTCGATCCGAGCGCGCTCAAGGAGTGGGTCACCGTCGCCGGTGGCCATGCGGCCGAGGTCGCGTACGTCGAGCTCGGCTATCCGAGCGAGCTGCTCGTCAACAACGTCGTCCTCGTCGACACCCCCGGCGTCAACGATCTCAACGAGCAGCGCGCCGAGGTCACGTACGGCTACGTGCCGCGCGCCGATGCCGTCGTGTTCCTGCTCGATGCCGGCCAGGCGCTCAAGGACTCCGAGCGCGAGTTCCTGCGCTCGCGCGTGCTCGAAGCCGCGCGCGACCGGCTGATCTTCGTCCTCGGCAAGATGGACCTGCTCAACCCCGACGAGCGCACCGCCGTCGTCGACTACGTCCGCGAGGGCCTCAAGTCGATCACGCCGGATCCGGTCGTGTTCGCGCTGTCTGCGAAGGACTGGGCGAAGCACAAGGATGCCTCGAGCGGCATGCCCGAGCTGCTGGCGTACCTCGAGCGGTTCCTCGCGCGCGATCGCGCCCAGGTCATCCTCGACAACGCCGCCGGCGATGCCACGCGCACCGCGAACTACCTCGAGTCCAACCTCGGCGTCCGGATGCGCTCCTACGATCTCGACATCGTGCAGCTCCAGGAGCGGATCACCGCGGTGCGCGACCAGCTCGACTCGAGCAAGCGCAAGCTCGACGAGCTCCACGTCCGGATCGCTGCCGACGCCGAGTCGATCAAGAACCAGATCGGGCTCGACCTCGAGGCGTTCGCGAAGACGTTCGTCCAGGTGCTGCCGCACCAGATCGACGCCGTCGATGCGAACGACGTGAAGGCCTACCTGCCCGCGTTCATCGAGGACAAGTTCAAGGAGTGGGCCGAGGTCGAGGGCGCGAAGCTCGCCGCGATGCTCGAGCACCTCGCCGAAGAGGTCATCTCGATCACGAACGAGAACGTCGAGGCCGCCGCCGCGACGCTCGCCGAACGGCTCGGACCCGGTGACACCGCGGTCGATATCACCGTCGATTCGTTCAAGTACGACGTCGGCATCTACGCGGTTGGCGCGCTCGGCACGACCGTGATGCTGTTCGTCAACGCGCTCGCCGGTGGCCTCCTCACGCTCGCTGCGCCGATCCTCGCGATCGTGCTCAAGTCGAAGATCGCCGGAGACATCCGGATCCAAGCGAAGGAGAAGATGCCCGCAGCGATCCTCGGCGCGTCAGAGGCGATGAAGCCGCACTTCGACAAGGTGATCGACGACTTCGCGAAGCGGCTCTCCGAATTCGTGTCGAACGCCGGCAACACGCTCTACAAGGGCATCAGCGAGATCCTCGATCGCACGATGGCCGAGCGTAAGGATCGCGGCGGTGCCGTCGACGAGCTCAAGTCGGCGACCGGCGCGCAGATCGATCAGATCCGCGCTGCAAGTGCCGCGCTCCGCCAGCTGCGCGAAGGCATCTGGACGCTCGAAGCGCCGACCGACAACTAAGCGAGCTACATGCTCGCCGTGCGTTTCCAGAAGAACGCCGGGTTCGTGCCGTCGGTGCACAGCTGGACCTCGGTCGCCGGGTGCGACGTGAAGAAGTCGCTCGCGAGCGTCGCGGTCGTGAAGACTCCGCTGGGCTCCATCAAGAACCCGTAACTGCCCAGCGTGTAGCCGCCGCTCTGGTTGCACTGCGAGGTCGTCGAGTTCGGCGTCGCCGGATACATGTAGTTTGCGCCGAACTCGAGGGTCATGTTGACGCCGCTGCTGGCCTTGAAGCAGCAGGTCGTCGAGGTGAACGCGCCGAGCGACTGCGCACCGCCACCCTGGCGATTGAACAGATAGATGAACGCTTTCTGAAGCGTGGGATCCTGGAGGTCGGCCAGGCTCACCATGTCGTAGCCGGCATGGGTAGCGTTGTACTGCCCGAAGGCGAGCTGGGTGTACGTCATCGCGTGTTCCATGTCGCAGAACACGGTGGTGTTGTTCAGGAGCGTGTACGGCCCGCTCGCCGCGCTCGGATTGCCGGCCTTGATCGCGGCGCACGACGTGTTGAAGTCGACGCAGTGACCCGCCATGCACGTCTCGCGATCCGCCTGACACGAGATCCCGCACGCGCCGCAGCTCGTCATCGACGATTGCAGGTCGGCGCAGGCGTTCCCGCACAGCGTTTGCGCGCCCGAGCACGTCAAGGCGTCGGGGAGCTTGCTGTCGAGCGAGGCGTCGGCCAGCGCTTGGACCTTTCCACACCCGGCCAACGCGAACAGCAAGAGAGTCCAGTGGAGCTTCATCGAGGAATTCACGGTTGCACCATCCCGAATCCGAACGGTCCGTCCATCAGGGTCATCGCTCCGCCGATCGTGGCGATCGGTGTCGCGTTCCCGGAGGCCGCGATGTCGAACACCTGAATCGTGCTGTTGCTGTAGTTGGCGGTGTAGACGCGATTTCCAAGGACCGCGATGTCGTCGGTATAGCTGAGCGACGTCATCGCTCCGCTCACGACGCGATACGGCGACGCGTTGCCGTTCGCCTTCGGGTCCATCACGGTCATCGCGTTGCCGAACGCATTGGAGATGAAGAGCTCGTCGTTGGCGAGCGTGATCCCGTGGGGGCCGCTCATCGCGGTGTTGGTGCCGCTGATCACACGGGTCGGGATCGTCGTTCCGTTCGACGCCAGCGGAAACACGGTGATCACGTTGGCCGAGTAGCTCGTCACGTACAGCTCGTCGCTCGTGGTGGCGAGGCCCAACGTCGAGCCCAGGCCCGCGCTCGTGATCGAGCGCGACGGCGCGATGTTGCCGTTTCCGCTCTTCGGAAACACCGCGACCTTCGTCGTCTGATCGCCGACAAAGATGTCGGTGTCGCTGAGCGCGATGCCCGACGCCGAGGACAGCGTCGTGAGGTTGCCGGAGATCCGGCGAAGCGGTGCGACGTTGCCGCTCGCGTTCTTGTCGAACACGATGATGGCTGCGCTCTGATCGACGACAAACAACTCGGTGTCGGTCGCGGCGATCTGGCCGGGCGACGCGAGCGTCGTCAGCGCGCCGCGAATCGAGCGCACGGGCGCGACGTTGCCGGTGGCGTTCGCGGGGAAGAAGTCGATCCCGTGGCTGTTGAACGCCGAGACCGCGAGCAGCGGCATCGTCACGGTGACTGGCAGCGTGCCCTCGACGCCTTCGTATGTCGCGTGAATCGTCGTCGAGCCAGCGTCGGCGCTGGTGACCACGCCGTCGTTGTCGACGGTCGCGGCAGCCGCCGTGTCACTCGACCAGGTCGCGACGTTCGAGATGTCGAGCATCCTCCCGGACGTGAACGCGGCGGTGGCCGTGAGCTTGGCCGTCAGCGGCCAAGAGATCGTGCCCTTCCCGGCGACGGTGACGGACGTCAGCTTGTCGGCAAACGCGTCGACCGTCGGCGGCGCGCTCGCGCTTCCACAGCCTGCTGCACCCAAAGCAGCAGCTAACCAAAGCAATCTCCCCATTCGACAATCTTAAGGCACACCGCCCCGCGGTTGAAATCGCTGGCAGCGAGAATGCTAGGCTGCCAGGTATGTCACTGTGGTCGCGGCTGGAGCGCAAGCTCGGCGATCTGGCCGGCGAGCTGGTCCTCGACGAGTACCGCGATCAACTCAACCAGGCGCGAACCCTCCTCGCTAAGGGCGACCTGACGGGTGCGACCGAGTCGCTCGAGGCCCTGCTGGCGGCCAAGCCCGACCACGGTCAGGCGCTGATCGTCCTGGGCGAAGCCCGGCTGGCCATGCGTGACCCCCAGCACGCTCACGAGGCGTTCGACCGGGCGCTGGTCCTCCGCGGGAGCGACCCGGCGGCGCTGGTGGGTGCCGGGTTGGCGCTCGTCGAGCTCGGCCGGTACGAAGCCGCGAGCCCGATCCTCGGGAGAGCGATCGCGGAAGCAGGTGGCGACCGCGGGATCCTGGCGGATGCGTACCGCGGGCTCGGCATCGCATGGCGCCGCCGCGGTGATCTCGACAAGGCGATCCGCGAGCTCCGCAAGGCGGTCGTCGAGGACAGCGAAGATCGCGATGCGCGCGGCGCGCTCGGCGAGGCGTTGGTCGCCGACGGCGGTCCGTATGACGAGGCCGCGCGGCACCTCGATCGCGCGGCCTCATCGGAGCCCACCGCGCTCGCGCTACTCGGGCTCGGCAAGCTCTCGCTCGTCGAAGGATCTCCGGCGCGGGCGAGCGAGATCCTCGGGCGCGCGCGCGAGGCGAACACGCTGGATCCGACGCCGCTCGGTGCACAGATCAGGCTCGACATCCTGACCGCACAGGGCGATGCGGCGCTCGCGGAGCGCGATGCGATGCGCGCGCACGTGTTCTTCCTCGAGGCGCTCCAGCTCGATCCGAAGCGCGGCTCACTGCACGCGCGGATCGCGGCGACCCATCGTTCGATCGGCAACCTCGACGCGGCCCTCGCGAGCTACGACCGCGTGCTCGCCGTCGAGCAGGACCTCGAGATCTTGCGCGCGGCGGTCGAGACCGCGATCGCATCCGGCGACGAGACCCGAGCCGCACAGTGGGGCAGCGACTTGCTCGCCCGCGATCCGAGCGATTCGCGAGGCCTCGTCGCACGCGGCATGGCGATGGCGCGGAGCCAGCCCGATGGCGCACGGGCGCTGTTGCAACTCGCGGCGATCCGCGACGACGTCGACGCGCACGTCGAGCTCGCGAAGCTAGCGCTCGCGGCCGGCGATCCGGCGGGTGCAGCGACGAGCGCGCTCGCGGCGTTGCGAGTGGCGCCGCGCAATGCGAAAGCGCGCGATCTGCTGGCGAGTGCACGCGCGGCGGAGCTCGGCTTCGATCGCGTGACGCCGGAGATCGCGGCGCTCTGCGAGTTCCTGGAGCGAGCGCTCGCGAGCCGGCGCGAGCTCGGTCATCACGTCGGCGAGGTCGCACGTGCGGCCGCTGCGCTCGATCAGCCGCTGCTCGTCACCGTGATGGGCGAGTTCTCGAGCGGCAAGTCGAGCTTCGTCAACGCGTTCATCGGTGCGGACGTCGCGCCGACGGGGATCACACCGACGACCGCGACGATCAACGTCGTCCGTTACGGCCGCGAGCGCGGGGGCAGGATCATCGCCGCCGATGGCACGGCGCAGGCGCTCGGTTGGGAACCGCTGATGGCGCAGCTCCGGGCGCTGACGCCAGACGAGGCACGCGCGATCGATCGGGTCGAGGTCCTCGTGCCGCTGCCGCAGCTCGAGAAGATCAACATCGTCGATACGCCGGGTCTCAACTCGATCCAGCCGGAGCACGAGGCGACCGCGCGCGCGTTCATCGCGAAGGCGGATGCGGTCGTGTGGGTGTTCACCGCGGCCCAGGGCGGCAAGGCGAGCGAGAAGAAGGCGCTGCAGTCGATCCGCGACGAGGGCAAGCGCGTGCTCGGCGTCCTCAACAAGGCCGATCAGCTCGAGCCAGCTGAACGTGCGGAGGTCGTCGAGTTCATCGGCAAGGAGCTCGGCGAGCTCGTCGAGACGATCGTGCCGGTGTCGGCGCGCGAGGCGATGGCGTGGAAGCAGGATCCGGGGAAGCCAAACGGCAACTGGACGGCGCTGATGCAGGCGCTCGAGGAGCGGTTCTTCCAGCAAGCGCGGGCCCTCAAGCGCGATGCATGCGCACGGCTGTTGCGCGGCGTGATCGGACAAGCGGAAGCGACGATCGCCGCGAGCCGCGCGCAGGAACAGGCCGCGATCGCCGCCGCGCATGACGGTCGCGAGGAGCTCGATGCGTCCGCGCGCGCGTTCGCCGATCAGGCGGTCGTCGTCGAGCGCAAGCAACTCTCCGAGGACATGGCGCAGCTCTATCACCGCGCCGCGCGCGAGGTCCTCGATCTCGTCCGGCCGCGCCGGTTGCCGTTCTCGTCGCACACCGCGACCCAAGCCGATCGCGAGTACCTGCTCGCGCTGTTGTCGTCGGGCTTCGAGTCCGCGATCGAAGGCGGCAAGAAGCGCGTCGCCATCGATCTCGCGAAGCGCAGCCGCGCCGCGGAAGCGGGGGCGCGTGCACTCGGCGCATTCCTCGGCAACGACGTCGCCGGTGATCTCGAACGCGTCGCGGCCGACCGGATCGGTCTCGCGATGGCGCGCGTGTTCGATCGCGCGCGCGCGTATCTCCGCGGTTATCTCGAGGGCGGCTACATCGATGCGTTCTTCAAGAACGACGTGCCTCGGCTCGAGCTCGCCGAGGACGCGATCTATCACGCGCTGTATCGCAGCGCGCCGGATCTCGATCACGAGATCGGTGAGCCGCTCGAGCGTGCTGCGGTAGACGCGCTCGCCGCGATCGCGAGCCGGCTCGATCACTGGTGCGCGGTCGCCGGCGTCCAGGCGCTCGATCTCGAGGTCGGTATCGCCCGAGCACTCGAGCTGGCGACTTCGCGATTGACCCGGTGATC
>Ga0105245_10000812_pt1 | contig 28421 bp, 16 predicted proteins | sample KBSM54metaG_FD_81523 | JGI IMG/M metagenome (GOLD analysis project Ga0105245, IMG submission 81523) | Miscanthus rhizosphere microbial communities from Kellogg Biological Station, Michigan, USA - KBS M5-4 metaG | ecosystem: Host-associated > Plants > Roots > Rhizosphere > Soil | place...
CACGCGGCGACACTCCCGCCCGGCATCTATCCCTTTCACACCTTCGGCACCGAATCCGGCCTCGGCAATCTCTCCGTGATGCGCCTCGCGCAGGACTCGACCGGATTCATCTGGGCGGCGACGCAGGACGGCGTTTATCGCTACGACGGCAATCGCTTCGTGCGATTCGGATTGGAGCAGGGACTGCCGTCGACGTTCGCGGGACTTCTCGTCGCGGGACGCGAGAACGTTGTCTGGATCGCGACGGCCGCCGGCGTCGCGCGCTTCAATGGCGCGCGTTTTCAGATCGCGAACGACTTGCCGCACGCGATGGCGAACGCGATCGCGATCGACTCCGCGAATCGACTGTGGGTGGCGATGCCGCAGGGACTCTTCGTCGAAGAGCGCGAAGGCAGTTTCGCGCGCGCGCCGGGCGTCGAGACGCGCGAGGCGACGTCGGTGTGGTGCGCGAAGAATGGCGACGTGCTCGCCGCGGTCAACGGCAATGTTGGCAAGTTCGCGCGCGGCAAGTGGCAGTGGACGCCGCTGCGCGATCGTATCGACGCGCTCGTGATCGATCGCGACTCACGCTTGTGGGCGCGCTCGGCGAATCATCTCTGGTCGAAGAGCGACGCCGAGCCGGAGTTTCGCGATGAGTCGAGTGCGTTGCCGGCGACGAGCAACAACGGCTATCTGACCGTCGACGCGCACGGCAACATCTGGGTGCCGACCGATCGCGGCATCGGCATTCACGACGCGAACGGCTGGCGCGTCCTCGGGCGCGAAGAAGGACTGCCCACGGATTGGGCACGCGACGTTCTCGAAGATCGCGAAGGCTCGATCTGGGTCGCGTCGCTCGGCGTGCATCGCATGTTGGGCCGCGGCGAGTTCACGAGCTATCGCCGCGCGAACGGATTGCCGAACGAAGTGACGTGGTGCTTTCACTGGGATCGCGACGGGCATCTCCTCGTCGGCACCGATCTCGGTCTGGCGCGATCGGAAGAAAAATCATGGAGCGTCATCCCGGGAACCGAGCGCACGCAGATTCGCAGCGTCGTCGAAGATGACGACGGGGTGCTGTGGGCGGGCGGGAGTCCGGCCGAGGTGTTGCGGATCGAGGGTGGGCGCGTGCAGAGGTTCGGCGTCGCCGACGGCGTGCAGGCGCGCACGATCTTGCGCGTCGCGCGCGATCGCAGCGGCACGATCTGGGTGGCGACGCGCGGCGGTGGATTGCTGCGCAAGGCGAAAAACGAAGAGCGATTCGCGCGCGTCGATCTACCGAACGGAACGATCGACGAAGACTTTCGCGACGTCATCGAAGACTCGCAAGGTCGAATCTGGGCGGCGGGACAGTACGGACTCGCGGTGTTGCAGTGGGGGACAGGCGCCCCCGCCTGTCCAACGTGCGGCGGACAGGCGAGGGCGCCTGTCCCCCACTGGAAACGGTTCACCACGCGAGATGGCTTGATCCGCGACCACGTCTCGTACATTCACGAAACGTCGAGCGGCGATTTGCTGGTCGCGTACTTCGAGCCGTTCGGCGTCGCGCGCATTCGCGCCATCGGCGACAGCATTCACATCGCGCAGACGCTCGACCTCAACAAGGTCTACATCATCGGCGAGGACAAGCAGCATCGTCTCTGGATCGGCACCGGCGCCGGCGTCGATGTGCTGACCCTGCCGAACGGCATCGATCACTTCACCGTCGCCGACGGACTCGCGGGCGACGACACCGATGCGCAGGCGTTTCTCTGCGACGAGCGCGGCGACGTGTTCGTCGGCACGAGCTCAGGATTCAGCCGCTTCGTCGCGCGCGCCGACGCGCCGCGACTCGAAGCGCCGCCGCTGGTGATCACGGCGTCGAAGCTCACGAGCAAACTCGATTTCGACGCGTCGTTCTCCGCGCTCTCGTATTTCAAACCGGGACTCGTCGAGTACGAGACGCGTCTCGCCGGACTCGATGACGCATGGCAGCGCGCGAACGAGCCGCGCGCGCGGTGGGCGCATCTGCCGCCGGGCGAGTATCGATTCGAAGCGCGCGCGCGACTGCGTCCCGGTCCCTGGAGCGCGCCGGTGTCGTACGCGTTCGTCATTCCGCCCGCGTGGTGGCAGACGATCTGGGCCCGCGCCGCTGCCGTTCTCCTCATCATCGGCCTTCTCTTCCTCGGCTACCGCTGGCGCGTCAACTTCCTGCGGCGGCGCAACGTCGAGTTGGAAGCGCTCGTCGAGCAACGCACGCACGAATTGGCGATCGCGAACGAGCAGCTTCTGAATCTCAGCGTGACCGATGCGCTCACCGGCACGAAGAACCGGCGCTACCTGCAACTCTGCATGGCCGAGTACACCGGCGACACGCTGCGTCGATACGAGCAGTTGTCGCGCGCGGGCGTCGATCCGACGCGATCGAATGCGGATCTCGTCTTCCTGATGATCGACATCGATCGCTTCAAGGAGATCAACGATCGGTACGGACACGCCGCCGGCGACGCGGTGCTCATCGGCTTCCGCCGTCTACTCGCCACGATCATGCGCGAGAGCGACACGCTCGTGCGCTGGGGCGGCGAAGAGTTTCTGTTTCTCGCGCGCAACACGTCGCGCGGCGACGCGTCGGCGATTGCGGAACGAATTCGCGTCGCCGTCGAAGAGCACAGCTTCCCGATCGATGACGAAACGGAAGTGAGGCTCACGTGCTCGGTCGGCTTCGCGGCGTTTCCGTTCCTCGCGGAAGATCCGTCGAGGAACGGATGGGAAGACGTCGTCGATGTCGCCGACGTCTGCCTCTACGCTGCGAAACGCGCCGGCCGCAATTGCTGGGTCGGCGCGTTCGTCAACGACTGCACGTCGCCCGATACGATCGTCGCACGCGTGCGACAGTCGCCGAGCGATCTGGTCGCGTCAGGCGAACTTTCGATTGTTAGTTCGTCGCTCGCCGCCGCGCCACTGCTGGCGGTGTGAATGTGGCGCCGCCGCCTCGGCGGCAGGACGATGCGAATAGTCGAATCCCTCGAGATGCTTGCGCTTGATCGACTTGCGCACGGTCTTCTCGAGCAGCCTCACGTACTCCTCATCTTCAGGAGTGACGAAGCTGATCGCGTCGCCTTCCGCTTCCGCGCGGCCGGTGCGGCCGATGCGGTGAATGTAGTCTTCCGGATGCATCGGGAAGTCGAAGTTGATCACGTGCGTGATGCCTTCGACGTCGATGCCGCGCGCGGCGATGTCGGTTGCGACGAGCACGCGAACGCGGCCCGCGCGAAATGCGGCGAGCGCCTGCGTGCGCTGGCTCTGCGAACGATTCGAGTGAAGCGTCGCGGTGTTGATGCCGGCTTGAACGAGCTTGCGCGCGATCTTGTCGGCGCCGTGCTTCGTGCGCGAGAAGACGAGAACGGAGTCGAGCTTCGCGTCGGTGAGAAGACGAAGAAGCAAATCGACCTTGAGGCTTTTCGGAACGGGATAAAGGAACTGTTCGACGGTCTCCGCCGGATTCGTGCGGCGTCCGATCTCGACGGTCTGCGGATTGACGAGCAGCTCCGACGCGATCTTCTCGATGTCTTTGGAGAGCGTCGCGGAGAAGAGGAGCGTCTGACGCTTCTTCGGAACCTTCGCAACGACGCGGCGGATCTGCGGGAGGAAGCCCATGTCTAGCATGCGATCGGCTTCGTCGAGGACGAGCGTCGACACGCTCGCGAGCGAGACGTGGCCACTGTCCATGAGATCAATCAATCTACCTGGCGTAGCGATGACGACATCGACGCCGCGGCGCAGTGCCTGAATTTGTGGCTGTTCGCCGACGCCGCCAAAGACGGTGGCGCAACGGACGTTGTGACGGCGGGCGAGGGTGCGGAACGCTTCGTCGATCTGCGCGGCGAGCTCACGCGTCGGCGCGACGACGAGGACTCGCGGCGCGCGTCCGTGTTGCGGCGTGGCGGCGAGTTTCTCGATGATCGGGAGAGCGAACGCTGCGGTTTTACCCGTGCCCGTCTGTGCGATGCCGATGAGATCGCGGCCGCCGAGGATGTGCGGAATGGCGGCGTGCTGGATCGGCGTCGCGGTGACGTATCCGGCATCGGCGACTGTTTGCAAAAGTTTCGGGCCGAGCCCGAGTGTTTCGAATGACATTAGTTTTCTAGTTTTCCTTCCAGTTCGGAGGTCGAGTTCACTGCCGCACTGTCAGGGATTCGTCGCGAGACAACCGCAACAGAAAGGCGAGTCTTGGTTCGCAACGGCGCAAGACTCGCATTTATTCTTACGCGGCGCGCGTTTCGCGATAGAGTGCGCCGGAAGAAGGAGTGGAGATGCCATCGAAAGTATTTGTCGGGAACCTCGATTTCAACACGACGCGTGATGAAGTCCAGTCCCTTTTTGCGCAGGTTGGAAACGTACGCGACGTGTTCCTGCCGAACGATCGAGAAACCGGCCGGCCGCGCGGCTTCGCATTCGTCGAATACGAGAATGATGAAGACGCCGCGAAGGCCATCGAGAAGTTCAACGGGTACGAGCTCAGCGGACGCGCCTTGCGCGTGAACGCCGCCGAGGATCGTCCGCGTCGCAGTGGCGGCGGGGGCGGTGGTTACGGTGGCGGTGGTGGCGGCGGATACGGCGGTGGCGGTGGCGGATACGGTGGCGGCGGTGGTGGCTACGGCGGCGGCGGCGGTGGTTACGGCGGCGGCGGCGGTGGCGACTACGGTGGGGGCGGCGGTTACGGCGGCGGCGGTGGTAAGAACAAAGGCAGCCGTCGGAACGTGCGCGCCAAAAAGCGGAGTCTCTAAGACCGGTTCAGTGTGGGCCAGACATTCTTGTCTGGCCCATTTAGATTCTGCGCATCACGACGAGCGTCTTGTCGTCTGTCGCGTGCTCGCCGCGTTCGAACGCAGTGACGGCCGCGAGCACGATCCGCGGAACCTCGCTCGTCTCCTGTGCCGCCGCGCTGCTGAACGTCTCGACGAGACGATCCATCCCGAACTCTTCTTCTTCCGGATCGGCGGCTTCGTTCAAACCGTCTGTGTATAGATACAGCGTCGCGCCCGGCGGAATCGTGATCGTGTTCGTGGTGTACGTCGAATCGGGCAGCAGTCCGATCGGACGTCCCGTCGAGTCGAGCTTCGCGATCGTGTCGTTGCAGACGAACGGTGGATTGTGTCCCGCGTTCACATAGCGCAGCTCGCCGGTCGACGGCGTGTAGCGGCCGAAGAAGAACGTCACATACTTGCGTCCGCGCGTGTTGCGATAAATCAGCGCATTGAGTCGCGTGACGAGCGCGGCGAGATCGTCTTCGATCGCCGCGGAGACGCGCAACGCGGCCTGGATGCTCGACATGATCAGCGCCGCGCTGACGCCTTTGCCCGAGACGTCGCCGATGGCGAGCCCGAGGTCGCCGTCGGGAAGCTCGATGAAGTCGTAGTAGTCGCCGCCGACTTCGTAGCAGGGAATGCTCTGTGCCGCGAGCTCGATGCCGGAGATGTCGCTCGGCGGCTTCGGCAAGAGACGGCTCTGGATCTCGCGGCCGAGCTGAAGCTCGCGCTCCATGCGCTGCTTCTCGACGACCTCGAGGTGCATCGTCGCGTTCTCCATGGCGATGGCCATGTGATCGGAGATGCTCGCGAGAAACTCGAGATCGCGATGGCCGAACGAGCCGTTGGTCTTGTTGAGAAGCTGCAGCACGCCGACGATGCGATCGTCGCGATTGCGAATGGGAACGCAGAGCATCGATCGCGTGCGGAATCCGGAGCGGATGTCGGTCGACTGATCGAAGCGCGGATCGCTGTAGGCGTCGTGAATGATCACCTCTTCGCCCGTCACCGCGACGGTTCCCGCGAGTCCCTGACCGAATGGAAGGCGAATCTCGCCGGCCAGTCCGCCCGCGATCTTCGCCCAGATCTCCTTGCTGTCTTCGTCGACGAAGTAGAGCGTGCCGCGCTCGACGCCGAGCTCGTTGCGCGCGACGGTGAGGATCGATCCGAGAAGCGCGTCGGCATCGATCGATGAGTTGATCAGCTTCGACGCTTCGACGAGCGTGCGCAATCGCTCGAGCTCTTCCTGATCGGCGAGCGTCTTCAGCATCCGCCGCAGCGGCGCCGGCGTCTCGGAGCGAAACGCGAGTCCCGACGCGAAGCTCTTCGCGCTGAACGCATCGCAGCGCACGACCGCGCAGTCGACAGTGAATGCCTCGCCGTCCCACTCGACGTGCAGCACATCCTGGTGTCCGTGCACGAGCGGCGATTCGGTTTCGACGCGCGAGCCGGTCGGGCCGATGTCGAGGATGCGGACAACGTGCGCTCGCAGTCGCGCGCTCAGCGCGGGAGCCAGCGCGAGCCGCTCAAACCTCCGCCGTTCTTGTTCGATCATCGGTCTGCCAATTGTGCGACGAGAAGCCTGCTCCGATGATGATACAGGTGACGAGATCGACGAGGATGTAGAGGATGCCGACGCCGCTCGGCGGATTCGCCGAGCGCAAGTGCAACAGCGGAACGTCGGCCGCCCATCGCCAGTTGCCGAGCCCCGTGCCCAGCCATTCCAGCGCCATCGTGTAGACGCAACACATCGAAGCGAGCAGCTTGTGATTCGAGCGCGCGATCAATACGACGGCGCCGATCCACCACAACATTCCCCACTGATCGTTCATCAACGCGAGCTGCGCGATCGCAACGATCGATCCGCCGATCAGGACGAACGCAATGATCGTGCGCTCGTGTCGCTGCAACACGCGCTCGCGCGCCGTTGCCGCGGCAAGCAGATAGAAGAGTCCGTGGCCGAACGGAACGTAAAGCGGAATTAGCGTGGTGAAGCGATACGAATAGAGACGCCACAGAATCGACGCGAAGACTTCGCCGGCAGTCGCGAGACACACGGCGCAAAGGATCGCGCGCGCGTCGACGCGCGTGTGCGACGCGGCGATGGCGAGAAAAATCGCAGTGAAGGCGCCGAGCAGCAACTGGCGCGTAAGCGACGAGCCGTCGCAAACGAGAACGAGCGGCACGAAGAGCGCCGCCGCAGGGAGAAGTTGCTTCACGAAACCGCAGCCTCGTCGATCGACACCGTTCCCGCGTTCGCGTCGAGCGTCGCGCCGATTCCGATCGGCAGCGTCAGCTTCTGCTCGATGTGGCCGAACGACAGTCCGGAGATCGCCGGCACCGGCAGCGATCCGAATCGATCGCGCAGGATCTCTTCGAGGCTGAACGTCGGACCTTTGTAGTCGCAGCGCGAGCAGCGTCCGAAGATCACGCCCGCGACGTTGTCGAATTTTCCTGCGAGCGCCATCTGCGTCAGCATCCGATCGATCCTATATAACTCCTCGGTCACATCCTCGAGGAACACGATCGCGCCGTTCGTGTCGATCTCGTACGGAGTGCCGAGGGCGGTGGCGATCATGGTGAGATTGCCGCCGACGAGGCGGCCGCTCGCTTTGCCCGGCGCGAGGCGGAGGATGCGATTCGTGCGGTCGACGAGATCCGTCGGTTTCTTCGGCGGCGGCGCGAGATTGCCGGCCGGCTCCGCGGTCATCACCGCGCGTTTGAAATTGTCGAGCGAGTACGGCTCCCACGTCGACGCGCCGACGGGACCGTGAAACGTGACCAGCCCCGTGCGTTTGTGAATCGCGTTGAGCAGCGCGGTGATGTCGCTGTATCCGATGATCACCTTCGGTTTGCGCGCGATGAGGTCGTAGTCGAGATACGGCAGCGTGCGCGGCGAGCCCCATCCGCCGGTGAAGCAGATGACGGCGGCGACGGAGTCGTCGGCGAACATCGCGTTGATGTCGGCGGCGCGATCGCGATCGTGTCCGGCGTAGTAGCCCCAGCGATCGTAGGCGTGCTTGCCGATGACGACTTTGAACCCGATCGCTTCGAGTTGCTCTCTGGCGAGACTGATCTCGTCTGCTTCGAAGACGGCGGTTGCGGGAGAGACGAGACCGACGGTGTCTCCGGGCGAGAGACGCTTCGGTTTGATCAGCGGTTTTCGAGGCGTTGCTGCAAGCAATGCAGGAGCAATTGCGGACATCGAAAGGGCGCGCGTGAAGTCGCGGCGGTTCAGCATGCGGTTATTCTGTCGCGCGCAATGCAGAAAGACGAAGTCCGAAAACAATTTCCGGCCCTCGCGCGAGGGGTTGCCTACTTCGATGCGCCGGGCGGAACGCAGGTCCCGCGCGTTGTCGCCGACGCGATGACGGACTATCTGTTTCATCACAATGCGAACACGCATTGGGCGTATCCGACGAGCGAGGAGACGGACGCGATCCTCCTTGCCGCGCGCGAGGCCTGCGCCGATTTTCTGAACTGCAGCGCGCGCGAAATCGTCTTCGGCAACAACATGACGACGATCACCTTTCACACGGCGCGCGCGCTCGGACGCACGTGGAGCCGCGGCGACGAAGTGATCGTCACCGAGCTCGATCATCACGGCAACGTCGCGCCGTGGCGCGCGCTCGAGCGCGACTTCGGCATCGTCGTGCGCACCGCGCGGATGATTCCGGAGACTGCGCAGATCGACTACGAGCATCTCGCGAGCCTCGTGTCGGCGAAGACGAAACTGATCGCGGTCGGCGGCGCGTCGAACGCCGTCGGCACGATCAACGATCTCGCGCGCGTGCGCGCGATCGCCGGTGACGCGCTCCTGTTCGTCGACGCCGTTCATTACGCGCCGCACGAGCTGATCGACGTGAAGAAGATCGCGTGCGACTTTCTCGTCTGCTCGCCGTACAAGTTCTACGGCCCGCACACGGGATTGATGTTCGCGCGCGAGGATCTGCTTGCGTCGCTGCCGTGGCCGAAGCTCGACCCCGCGCCGGACGAAGCGCCGGAAAACGCGGAGTCGGGAACGCAGAATCAGGAAGGGATCGCGGGGATCGGCGCGACGATCGATTTTCTTGCCTCCATCAGTGGAGATGAGGGAACGCGTCGCGAACGGCTCCAACGTTCGTACTCTGCGCTCCACGAAGAAGGACAGCGCTTCGCATCCATGCTCTGGAACGGATTCTCGCAATCGAAGCGCGTTCGCTTGTACGGTCCGCCGCCATCGCAACCGCGCACGCCGACGATCGGATTCACCGTCGACGGCATGACGGCCGAGGAAGTGACGCGTGCGCTGGTGCGCGACGACCTCTACACGAGCCATGGCGACTTCTACGCCGCCACCGTCATCGAACGCCTCGGCGTCGACGCGCTCGTGCGCGCGGGATGCGCGTGCTACACGACCGAAGACGAAGTGAATCGCCTCGTCGAGGCGGTGTCGAGACTATGACGCTCGTCGCGCCATACGGCGGCAAACTCGTCGATCTCTTCGACGCCGCGACGCCGCCGCAGAAATCGATTCAGATCTCCGAGCGCTCGCGCTGCGATCTCGAGCTCCTCGCGACCGGTGGCTTCTCGCCGCTCGATCGCTTCATGTCGCGCGCCGATTACGAACGCGTGCTCGTTGAGATGCGCCTCGCGAACGGAACGCTGTTCCCGATTCCGATCACGCTTCCGGTCAATGAAGAGGTCTCGATCGGTGAAGACATCACGCTGCGCGGCCCTCGCAATGAGATCCTCGCGGTGATGACGGTCGAAGAAGTCTTCGACCGCCGCGACGACGAAGCGGAGCGCGTCTTCGGCACGAGCGACACAAAGCATCCGCTCGTCGCGGAGATGTCGACGTGGGGACGCCGCGCCATCAGCGGCCGATTGCGGGTGATCGACGTCGGCACGCCGCACGACTTTCGCGAGCTACGCCGCACGCCGCGCGAAGTGCGCACGTTGCTCGAGCGTGTGGGCCAGACATTCTTGTCTGGCCAGACAGGAATGTCTGGCCCACTCAACGTCGTCGCGTTTCAGACGCGCAATCCGATGCATCGGGCACACGAAGAGCTGACCAAGCGCGCCATCGAAGCGGTCCACGGCGTATTGCTCCTTCATCCATCCGTCGGCATGACGAAGCCGGGCGACGTCGATCACATGACGCGCGTCCGTACCTACAAAGCACTCGAGCCGCACTATCCGCCCGGACGCATGCTGCTGTCGCTCTTGCCGCTGGCGATGCGCATGGCCGGTCCGCGCGAGGCCCTGTGGCACGCCATCATCCGCCGCAACTTCGGGGCGAATCACTTCATCGTCGGCCGCGATCACGCCAGTCCCGGCGCCGGCTTCTACGGTCCGTACGACGCGCAGGAGCTCGTCGCGAAACACGAGAGCGAGATCGGCGTGAAGATGATCCCGTTCCGCGAGCTCGTCTACATCGCGAGCGAAGATCGGTACGAAGAATCATCGCGCGTTCCGGAGAACGCCGAAACGCGCTCGATCTCCGGCACGCAAGTTCGCGACGACTTCCTCGGCGCCGGCCGTCCGCTCCCCGAGTGGTTCACCCGCCGCGAAGTCGCCGACGTTCTCGCCGACAGCTATCCGCCGAAACATCGTCAGGGCTTCTGCATCTGGTTCACGGGATTGAGCGGCGCGGGAAAATCGACCACCGCCGAAATCGTCGTGAGCAAATTGCTCGAGCACGGACGACAGGTCACTCTCCTCGACGGCGACGTCGTCCGCACACATCTCTCCAAAGGCCTCGGCTTCTCGAAGGAGGATCGTGACGCGAACATCCTTCGCATCGGCTTCGTCGCGGCGGAGATCGTGCGTCACGGCGGCGCCGTCGTCTGCGCGGCCGTGAGTCCGTACCGCGCGACGCGCGACCGCGTGCGCGACATGATCGGCGACGATCGCTTCATCGAGGTGTTCGTCGACACGCCGCTCGACGTCTGCGAGTCGCGCGACATCAAAGGGATGTACGCGCAGGCGCGAAGCGGCGCGATCAAGAATTTCACCGGCATCGACGATCCGTACGAAGCGCCCGACGGCGCGGAGCTGACGCTCGACACCGTCGCCCGTACCGCGGATACGAACGCGGCCACGATCATCGATATGTTGCGGACACGCGGCTTCGTTCGATAGTCTGCGGCTCTCGAAGAAGGAGCCCGCTATGTCCTGGACCGAGACCCGGCAGCAGCGCCGTGCGCGCGAACGTGCGGAACGCAAGTCCTCGCGGCGTCATCTCAGCATCCTCGCCGGTATCGGTGCGCTCGCGATTGCGGCGCCGGCAAGTGCGACGACGTACACCGTCTCGAACTTGAATGACAGCGGCGGCGGCAGTCTTCGCGACGCGATCTCGCAGGCGAATGGGAACGGCGGCGCCGACATCGTCAACTTTCAGTCCGGACTCACGGGCACGATCACGCTGACGACGGGCGAGATCGCGATCACCGGGCCCGTCGACATTCAGGGTCCGGGCCGGAACGTCGTCACGATCAGCGGCAACAACTCGTCGCGCATCTTCAACATCGACAACGGCAGCAGCACCGCGATCGGCGTGAGCATGAGCCGCCTCACGCTCACCGCCGGCAACTCGGCGACCGAGGGCGGCGCGATCCGCTCGTATGGCGAGGGCCTCACCCTCGATGACGTCGTGATCAGCGGAAGCACCGCCAACTTGTCGGGCGGCGGCATCTATTGGACGGGCTACTTCGCCGACACGAACGTGAATTTCACGCTCACGAACTCGACGATTTCCGGCAACACGTCGAAAGGCGTGGAGAACGCGGGCGGCGGTCTCGACATCGAGTACGCGAGAGGAAACGTTCACCTCGACAGCGACACGATCTCGAACAATCAAGCCGCCAACAACGCAGGCGGCGTGAACATCGTCCTCGAAACGGGCGGCACTCTGCAGATGCTCAGCTCATTCATCACGAACAACACAGGCGGCACCTCTGCGCTGGCTTCGGGCAGCGGCGGCGGCATTCGCCTCTTCGGCGATGGCGTCTCGGACGCCGAGATCACGAACTCGGTCATCAGCGGCAACGTCGCTGATGCGAACGACATCGCGGCTCCGAGCATCGATGAAACGAAGGGCTACGGCGGCGGTCTCTACATCGCCGGGTCCGTGACCGCGATCGTGAGAGTTTCCACCATCGTCAGCAACACGGCATACATGGGCGGCGGCGTCTACATCTTCTCGGACGCGAACGTCACGCTGCAAAACGACACGATCACCAACAATGCCGCTCGCAATCCCGTGAACCCGGGCAAAGGCGGCGGCGTGCGCATCGAAGGCGGCCAGGCCGGAACGACCGTCTCGATTCAGGAGACGACGATCGGCGGTGACACCACGGCGACCGGCAACACTGCGCAGGCGGGCGGCGGTGGCATCGACATCGACACGAGTCACGGCAACAGCACGACGACGATCTACAACTCCATCGTCGCGAACAATAACGGCGGCACGGAGCCCGACGTCAACAACAACGGCGCAACGCTGAATGCGACGTACTCACTGATCAAGACGCCCGGGGCGACCGTCTTCGGGGGAGGCACAGGCAACATCACCGGAACCGATCCCGCACTCGGTCCGCTCGCAAACAACAACTCCAACAGCACCGCCGGCGATAACAGCGGAACTCTCGCGAGCATCCAGACGCTGCTGCCACTCTGTGCGAGTCCCGTGATCAACGCGGGCGATCCAGCGTTCGTGGCGCCGCCCAGCACCGACCAGCGTGCGAAACCGCGGCCGGCTGGTGGCCGCGTCGACATGGGCTCCGTCGAGTTCCAGATCGCCACGATTGAGTTCACGACGACGACGCAATCGGTCGCCGAAAATGCCGGCACCGTCACGATCGTCGCGCAGCGGACGGGCGGATCCGACGGACAGATCACCGTCAACTACGCAACTGCAAACGGCACGGCGACGGCGGGAAGCGACTACACAGCCGCAGCGAACACGCTCACCTGGCCCGCGGGCGACATGACAAACAAGTCGTTCAATGTGTCGATCACCGATGACGCGTTGAATGAAGCGAACGAGACATTCACCGCGACGCTGTCCGGTCCGACGTGCAACGCGGTGCTCGGCGCGAACACCGTCGACACCGTCACGATCAACGACAACGATGTGCAGCCCTCGCTCTCGATCAACAGCATCGGGCTGGCCGAAGGCAATGCCGGCACGACTCCGTTCACGTTCACGGTGACGCTCTCAGCCCCGAGCGGACAAACAGTGATGGTGAACTACGCGACCGCCGACGGTACCGCGACCCAGCCGGGCGACTACGCCTCGACGAGCGGAACGCTCACGTTCAATCCCGGCGTGACGACGCAGCCGATCACGGTGAACGTCGTCGGCGACACCACGTTCGAGCCCAACGAAACATTCACCGTCGTCCTGTCCGGTGCGTCGAACGCGGCGATCGGGACGAACCCCGGCACCGGCACGATTCAAAACGACGATGCCGGCAACGCCGATCTCGCCATCGTGAAGACCGGTCCCGCAAACATCTTCCTCGGACAAACCGGTACGTTCAACATCACCGTGACGAACAACGGTCCGGCCACCGCGTCGAACGTCGTCGTCACGGACGTCATCCCGCCGAGCATGAGCTTCGTATCCGCGACGCCGAGCCAGGGAAGTTGCGGCAACGTCGCCGGGACGGTCACCTGCAACCTCGGCGCAATCAACAACGCCGGAACGGCAACGATCTCATTGAGCGTGCAGTTCCTCGCCGTCGGTCCCGCGAACAACACCGCGACGGTGAGCGGCGCACCGCAACCCGATCCGAATCCGGCAAACAATTCGTCGACGTCCGGCAACGTCGGCGTGCTCGGCGCAAACGTGCCGGCACTCAGCGAGAAGATGTTGATGTTGCTCGCCGGCGTGCTCGCGGCGATGGGCGCGTGGTTTGTGGGAAGGAAGAGTTAGCGCGCGACGTCGGCAAGCGCTTCGTCCGGTAACGTGAACGACACCGCCACTTCATGCGCGGTCGCCTCGAGAATCTCGGGGTAGCTCGTGCCGTGCAGGACCTGCACGTCGAAGATCTCCTGCACGATGCCTTCGAACTGAAGGAACGCGGCGATCTGGCCGGTGCGCAGATCGATCACCCACACGCCGCACTTCCGTTCCGCGACGCGCTCGACGAGCGGGATGCCGCCGAAGATGTTGCTCTCGCGCACTTGCGACAATCCGACGAACGCGAACGGTCCCGCGAACGCGAGGCCGCGCGTGAATCCGGGCAACTGCGCGATCGTGTCGACGCGCTGCGATGCGAGATCGACGCGCGCGAGCGTTCCCTTTCCCGACTCGAGCACGAAGAAGTCGCCGTTGTACTGACGCGGCGAGTGCGGCATCGACAATCCGCGCAACACGATCTCGCCGGAGTCGACGTCGATCAGCACGCCGCCGCTCGCTTTGTTCGCGCGCCACGCGCCGGCTTCGTTCGTGGTGCCGAGGGCGGTGACGTAGCGGACGCGGTCATCGATGATGGCCATGCCGTTCAGATGACAACGATCCTCGGGCGCGAGATGCGTGACGAACGACGGGCGCCATCGCGGAACGAAACTGTTGTCCGCATCGAGCGTGCAGAGCGCGGAGAAGCGCGTATTCACGATCCACAGCTCGCCGCCGTTCGCGAAGCCGATCTCGTGAATGCGGATGTCGCCCGTGAAGTGCGTGTTGCGCGGCAGAAAGCACGCGTCGTGTTTTCCGCGCGGCTCGATCTTCGCCGCGACCGCGGGTTGATCGCGGTAGTCCCACACTTCGCGCTCGGTGCCGAGGGCGAAACGTCCGTGGCCGACGGCGATGCCCATCGGACTCTTGAAAATGCGGAAGTGTGTGTTGATCGTCGTGGGACTCTCGGCGCGAATGGCGATGAGGCGTCCGCTCTGATACGTCGAGACGAGCAGCGAAACGCCGAGCTGCTGCAGGATCGACGCGAAGTTCGTCGTGGCGATCGAACTGAAGGCCGCTTCGCCGCTGTCGGCGAAGAGTGCGCGCGCGCGTGCGTCGGTCGCCGCGGCGATCTCGCCGATCGCTTCGCTGGCGATCGTTCCCTGCTCGCGCGGCGGCGCGATGTCCATCTCTTTGTTCGATTCGATGCCGAGGAAGGAGCAGATGCGCGCGATCTCGTGATGGCGATTGGTGAAGAGGCGGTCGTATTTCGCGACGCACCATGAACCCGCCGGCAGTTTCTCGAGATCATCGAGCAGGATCGACATCGCGATCGACTGCTGATGCGCGGCGATCTCCTCGAGCGGTTTCGCGCGCAGTTCGCGCCATCCGGGAACGAGCAGCATCGACCAGTCGCCGGTCTCGCGATCGACGATGAACTGTCCCGACTTCCACGCGTCGATCATCCCGCCGATCTGGCTGCGCACTTCGCGGTAGATGTAAACGAACTGCGCGTCGGGAAAGACAGCGCGGAGGAAGGGGATGCGGAGAGCGGCGCGCGTGGAACATGCGAGGAGACGCTGGTCCTCAGTGGGGCGGCGGCGCCCTCGCCGCCGCAATTCTTCAATCACCGTCGGAGTCGCATCCTCCGCCGTCAAGCGATGCGACTCGAACCCCTTCGCGCGCGGATGCAACGACTCGATCGACTCGATGATCGCGTCGATCGACTCCGGCAGCGTGTACACGCTCGGCGATTTCGCGAGCGCGTCGAAAAGATACGGAATCCCCGCGCGCGGCGGCGAGACGATGAAGATCGGACGCTCGCTCACCGCGGCTTACCTGTCGCCGAACATCCACATCAACGTCGGCGCGCGCTGGCCGCCGGGATACGGAACGTCGTCGCCTTTGATCGTCGACCAGAGGATGCGATTCACCGCGTCTTCGTCGGCGATGTCCGGCCGCGAGAAGTCGAGCAGCGCCGACTTCTTCGCCGCGGGTGTGTTCGGCGGATTGAGCTCGTGGAAATCGACCGCCGGCATGATCGGATCGTACGGCGTGAGATCGGGTGTCGCGTTGAACACGTCGCTCAGCGGACGCGCGTACGAATCGAACCACGACATCGGCGTGAGACCGAGGATCTGCTCGATGCTGCCGAGGACGTCGGTGGTGTTCGTGAAGCGATGATGGACGCCTTTCTTGCTGTACGCGGAAATCGCGAACATGACGGAGCGATGCGAGTCGACGTGATCGGGACCGTCCTGCGCGTCGTCTTCGACGACGAAGATCACCGTGTCGCGCCAATGCTTCGTCTTCGAAACGGCGGAGACGATGCGCGCGAGCGCGAGATCGTTGTCGGCCATGTACGCGCGCGGCGTCGGCTTGTTCGCTCTCGCGCCCCATGTGTGATCGCTCGGCAGATGCAGGATCTGGAGCGCGGGCAGCGGCTTCGTGACGAAGTCGCGCAGCCAGACGTCGACGCGCTTCTGATCGGGGACGTCCATGTCGAACGGCGAATAGTCGGGACTCAGATACGGCGCGAGCGATGCCTTGGTCGGTTTCGGACCTTTCGGCGTCGGGTCCGCCATTTCACCGTAAACGACGACGGGCAGTTTCTTCTCCGCCGCGCGCGTCCACAAAAAACCTTCGGCCGGCGTGTCGACGTCCTGTTCGTCGGCGTCATCGCGCTTGTGCGAGTAGAGCTGGTGTGTCGTCTTTTCTGTGTAATCGGTGACGTACGCCGCGGTCGACCAGAAGTGTCCCTGCTGGCTCACTTCGCCGCTGGTGAAGAATCGATCGAAGAGGCCGAAACGCTCGGCGAGCGCGTGATGATTCGGTGTCGACTCGCGCGGGAAGAAGAGCAGCGACGGATCGCCGTCGCCTTCTTTCACGTCGCCGAAGACCTGATCGTAAGTGCGGTTCTCTTTGATGATGTAGATGACGTGCTTGAACGGCGGATACGGCTTTCGCTCCGCGGTCTTCCAGTGATTGATCTTCGAGACGCGCTGCGTGAGCGATGCGAGATTGCGGATCGGCAGATCGACGACACCGACCGTGCCGTTGATCAACGCGAGCGTGTAGTGCTCTTCGTGCTTCGTTCCCGGATTCGGCCCCTGTGGATTTGGCGCGGTTCCGCGGCCTTTGCTGTTGAGGATGAGCAGACGATCGTTTGTGGCGATGACGTCGGTCGGATACCAGCCCGCCGGAATGCGCCCGAGCCGCTTGCGCGTCGCGACGTCGAAGATTGCGACGGCGTTATTGCCCGCTTCTGCGACGTACATGCGCGAGCCGTCGGGTGAGAACGCGATCGCGTTCGGCGTGGTCCCTTCGCGCTTCACGCTGTCCGTGATCGCGCCGGCGAGCGTCATCGTCTTCGTGTCGACGATCGCAATCTGATCGACGCTCGCGAGTGCGACGTAGAGTCGATCGCCATTGAGGCGCAGCGCCGAAGGATGGCGTCCGACGTCGATGCGCTTCACTTCCGCGTTGTCGCGAATGAGCGAGACAGTGTTCGCGCCCCACGCCGAGACGAAGACGTCGCCGTTCTTCGCGACGGCGACCGCGTACGGATAGTGATCGGTCTTGATACGCGTGACGATCGCGAACGTCGCGGCGTCGATCACGGCGATGTCATCGGCGACGTTTTCCGCGACGTACACGAATCGTCCGTCGTTCGACGTCGCGATGCCGGCGGGAAAGCTCGATCCTTTTTTGTCGCCGATGCGCAGATTCACATCGCGAACGAACGTCGCCTGTTTGTCGGCCCACGAATAGACGTGCACGACGTCATCGCCGCCGCCGGAGACGTAGAGCGTCCTGCCGTCGGGCGAGAACGCCGCGCCGATGAACGCGCTGTTGAGCGGAATGTTCTGCGCGACCGTTCCGGCGGCGAGATCGATGACCTGCACGCCGGGCGAGCGATATCCGCTGCACACGAGGACGACGCGATCGCCCTCCGGCGTGAGCGTCATCGTCAGCGGCAGATTGCCGGCGTCGATCGTGCGGCCCAACGGATCGAGTTGCGCGCCGGTGGCGAGAGTTGCGGCGAAGAGCAGTTCAGCGATCATGCGTAGCGCAGAAGGTACGACACATTGCGCGGAGGGGAGAAATGATTACGCGCGCGCGTCGATCGAGAACGGCGGACGCTGCGCGACGTCGGTGCGCGGCGCCGCGACATACAACCGCGACTTGCCCGCGGCTTTCGCGCTGTACATCGCCGAGTCGGCGATCTTGATCAGCGACTCCACGTCCTCGCCGTCGCGCGGATAGAACGACGCGCCGATGCTCGCGCTGATGTTGACGCGCTGATCGGTGATCACGTACGGGTCGTTGATCACGCGCAGCAGTTTCTCGGCGACGACACTGCCGTCTTCGATGCGGGCGAGATTGAGCAGAAGCACGAACTCGTCGCCGCCGTAGCGCGCGATGACGTCGTCGCCGCGCACGGCGTTGCGGAGTCGCTGCGCGACGAGCTGCAGCAGCGCGTCACCGGTCGGATGTCCGTGTTTGTCGTTCACGGCCTTGAAGCCGTCGAGATCGAGGAAGAAAACGCCGGCGACGCGGCCGGTGTCCGTGAGCCCGGCCGTCATCTCGGTGAATGTTTCGGCGAAGCGCGTGCGGTTCGGAAGGCGCGTCAGATGATCGTGTGTCGCGCTGAATTCGTTGCGCTCCGCGCGGCGGCGGTCGGAGAGATCGCTGATCGCGTACATCACACCGACCTGCTCGTCGCCGTTGCGCAGCGACGTCGCCGAAACCGCGAGCTCGATCGTCTCGCCGCTCTTGCGCATCCACGCGGCGGGACGATTGCGCGATACGTGGCGGCGCACGAAGCTCTCGTTTTGCGTTGCCGGCAGGATCCCGACGCCGAGCAACTGGCGCAGGTCCGCGCCGCGAATCTCTTTCAGCGAATAGCCGAGGAGCTGAGCGGCGGCGGTGTTGGCGACGCGAATGCGGCCGTGTGTGTCGACGACGAGGATGCCGCCCTGAATCGTCTGCAGCATCTGCGCGGCGACGAATCCGGGACTGAGATCGGACAAACGGAATCGCAGAATCGCGTTCGCGGCGAGCACGATGAAGCCGAGGATGAAGAAGCAGCCGATCGGATAGACCGCAAAGCCGAACGCGGGGAGGTAGTCGACGCTGCCGAGGTATCCGACCGCGAGCGCGCCGGCAAAGGAGAGATTGCGGCGGCGCTCCTGATCGGTCGCTTCGTTGTTGAACGCGAGCAGCGCGAGACTCCACGACAACGCGATCGCGAAGTACGCGAGAAACACTGCGGTCGCCGGTGTGAGATGCGGATAGAAGCCCCAGCTGTAGTGCCACGTTCCGGCGAGAAGAAGATCGGTCGTCGTGAAGAGGGCGACGAAGATTGCACTGGTCGTCCAGCAGGCGATGAGCGCAGCGCGGCGCTCGCGAATGCGATCGAGCAGCGAGATGGTGAAGTGCACGACCGCCGCGGGGATCAACGCCACGCCGATGTACGTGAATCGCGAGAAGAGAAGTGCGGTGTGGGGATCGACGGCGAGCAGCGAAAGCGAGATGCCGACCAGCCAGACGGAGACGCTAATCGTCAGTCCGAAGAACGAAAGACTGACAGCCGTCGGCCGCTCGCGCGCGATGACGATGATGCCGAGAACGAGAATCGCAGCGGCGACGCAGAGCGTCGGAAGTGCCGCGAGGTTGGGCGCGAGAGCCAGAAGCTGGGGCATTTGCCAGTCTGCGCGTAGCAATTTCCGCACCGCCGCGCCCGGCGAGCGTGACGCAGGTCACGAAAGAGTGCGCAGTCCGCAGCGGGCAGTGCGCAGAGAAACCGCCCGTTTTTTCCACTGCGCACTACGTTCTGCGCACTGCGCACTAACCCGCATGCTTCAGGCACGGCACTTCGGGCCGGCAATCCGAGCATTCTTCCCATTCCATCGACTCCGCGCGGCGATCCAGCTGCTCTGCAGAAATCTTCGCGAGATCGCGCAGGCGGCGAATCGTGCGGCCGACATTTCCGCCGCAACCGGGGCAAATTGCCACACCGCGTGCAAGGAATGTCTTGCACTCGCTGCACTGCGCCTTCCACATCGCCCGCCACACGATCACTTCGCCGATCGGAACGCAGACGATCCACGGGATGAACATTCGAAAGTCGTTGGACTCGCCGAACAACAGCAGCGCGAGGATCGCGCCGACGAAGAAGCCGGGAAAGAGACCGATGAGAATCGTGAGAAACACGGACTGCACTTGCAGCCGATACACGGTCACGCCCGCGTTGCGCTGCGGATCGAGCGCCGCTTCCTCTGCGATCGGCGGCTCGTCGACTTCATCCTCTGAAGGCTCGCGCACTTCGATCGGCGCGTAGAACTCGACATCCGGCCACGACTCGCGCGGCGGCAGCTCGAGATCGTCGAGATGCGACGGCTCGATCGTCATCTCGTGCATCGCCTCGTCGAAGCACGCGCGCTGATTCGGCTCGAGGTTCTTCTCGATCGCGCGCGTCTCCTTCGCGCGTCCGCGGACGCTCGCTTGCAGCGCGAGCAGCCACGCCATCGACTGCGGCGGCAGATATCCAGCCGTCGAAACCGACCACCCCGTGACGCGCGCGTTGCCGTAGCTGCGATAGCGATCGGTGTTGTTGGTCGTCAGGATGCCGAAGCCGAGGTAGATGGTGGTGAGATCGGTGAGAAGTTCTTCGCGCTGGCGATCGTCGGCGATGAGTCGATGATGCTCGCGCCACGCGTGCGCGACTTCGTGCGCCATCACGCCGACCGCCGACTCCGGATCGCGAAGCTGGCGCAGATGAACACCGAAGCGACAGCGGCCTTCGTCGACGCCTGCATACCAACCGGCGGTGTTCGCATCCCACGCCGTGCTCGCGCCTTCGAATCCGGAGAGCGTGAACGGAACTTCGCCGAGTCCCGCGTGATGCATCAATCGCTGCGTGAGTCTATGCACGTCGGCGACTCGATGACTCCACGAGTCGGGAAACGACGACGGCGACGGCTCGAGCAGCGGCTTCGCGACGAACGTTTCCCATCCGGCGCGCGCGATCAATTTGCGCAGATAGCGGCCGAGCCACTTTCGCTCTTCGGGCGAGGGGAGGAGTTCCATTCGGGAGTGCCATAGAGTAACGCAATGCAAAACGGTCGATGGGTGCTCGCCGCCACGATCCTCGGCTCCGCGATGGCGTTCATCGACAGCACGGTCATCAACATCGCGCTGCCCGTGTTGCAGAAGTCTCTCGGCGCGAATGTCGCGCAGGCGCAGTGGATCGTCGACGCGTATCTGCTCGTGCTGTCGTCGCTGATGCTCGCCGGCGGCGCGATCGGCGATCGCGTCGGACGCGTGCGCGTGTTCGCGATCGGCGTCGCCGCGTTCGCGCTCGGATCGCTGTGGTGCGGCGCGGCGCCGAACGCGTCGCAACTCATCGCCGCGCGCGCCGCGCAAGGACTCGGCGCCGCGTTGCTCGTGCCGGGAAGCCTCGCCATCATCACCGGCTGCTTTCCGCCGAAGACGCGAGGCCGCGCGATCGGAACCTGGTCGGCGATGACCTCGCTCGCCATCATCGCCGGTCCGCTCCTCGGCGGCTGGCTCGTCGAAGCCGTGTCGTGGCGCGCGGTTTTCTACATCAATCTTCCGATCGCCGCGGCCACGCTGTTGATCGTGTGGAGAAAGTTGCCGCACATCGATGCGACGGAGTCAGGAACGATCGACTGGCTTGGCACGATCCTCATCACGCTCGCACTCGGCGCGACGACGTACTCACTCATCGAGCGCGTCGTTGCTCCCGCGGCGATCGCGCTCGTGGCGTTCATCGCATTCATCGTCGTCGAGCGGCGCGTGAAGGATCCGATCGTGCCGCTGTCGCTGTTCAAGTCCCGCACGTTCACCGGCGCGAACGTGCTCACATTGCTGTTGTACGCGGCGCTGTCCGCGGCGACGTTTCTCCTGCCGTTCAATCTGATTCAGGTGCAGCACTACTCGCCGGCGAAGGCAGGCGCCGCGTTTCTGCCGTTCGTGGCGACGATGTCGCTGCTTTCGCGATGGACCGGAGCGCTCGCCGATCGCATCGGGCCGCGCGTGCTGCTGATCGTCGGACCGATTCTCGCCGGCATCGGATTCGTGCTGATGGCGCGTCCCGGAATCGGCGGCTCGTACTGGACGACGTTCTTCCCCGCGATTCTCATCCTCGGCATCGGCATGGCGATCACCGTTGCGCCGCTGACGACGACAGTGATGACGTCGATCACCGACGAGCGCCACGCCGGCGCGGCGTCCGGCATCAACAACACGATCGCGCGCGCCGCGGGTTTGCTCGCGATTGCGCTCTTCGGCGCGGTCGCCGCGACGATTTTCGCGCGCTCGCTCGACGCGCAACTCGTATCGATGCACGTGAATGAAAACGTGCGCGTCGTGATGGCGCGCGAGAGCGAGAAGCTCGCAACGGCGCAGCCGCCAAAGGATGCGGATCCGGAGACGCGGCGTCGCGTCACGGACGCGGTCAGCCAGGCGTTCCTGCGCGCGTTCCGCGTCAACATGATCGCCGCAGGCATTCTCGCCGCTGCAAGCGCCGGCGGCGCAGTCATCATCAAGAAAAGGCTAAGAAGTGATCGCTAAAGCTGCCGTTCGAACAATGGCAGGAACAGACGCGCCGCCCACGCGCGAATGCGCCACGAGCGCGGCGCCGGCATGCGCAGCCGGTGCTCGTGCGCGGTGATCGTCCACGTGTTCTCGAGATGCTCGTCGAGCGATGCGCGCACCTGCTGCGCGATCTCTTCGTCTTCGACGGCGCACATGACTTCGGCGTTCAAGTTCTGCGATCGCGGATCGAGGTTGTACGAGCCGACGACGACGGTGCGGCCGTCGATGACGAGAGTCTTCGCATGCAGCGTGTCGGGACCTTTGAACTCGCGGATGTCCGCGCCGCGCAGCACGAGCCGTCGACGATATTTGAGATAGCCGGCGTACGGCAGCACGCCGTCGCACGAGTGCAGCGAGTTCGTGATGATCTGCACGCGCACGCCTTCGGCGAGCTTGCGCTCGAGAAGCCGCATCACCGGCTTCGTCGGCACGACGTACGGCGACTCGATCACGATCGACGTCTTCGCCTTCGCGATCATCTCCTCGAGCGACGTCGCAACCTGGTCATGAAGAAACTGAACGGAAGGAACTTCCTTCTGTCCCGCGGTCCAGTCGTTGTTGGTATCGAATTCGACGTAGCCATCGATCGTTGCCGCGTCGAGAACCGCGGAGGCGCGCTGCTTCTCGGCGTCGCGGACGTTCACGTCGAGATCGGCGACGTCCTTGCTCGACCACAAGTCCTCGAAGTGTTTCTGCGCGTCTTCGCCGGACGGTCCTTCGATGAAGACGTCGCGATCGATGAAGTTGCGTTTCGACAATCCGAAATACGACTCGGCGAGATTGCGGCCGCCGGCGATGTAACGCGCGCCGTCGGCGACGACGAATTTCTCGTGCATGCGCCGGAAGACCCAGCTCGGATGACGCAGCGTGAGCGGGTGATAGACGCGGACTTCGACGCCTTCGTCGCTCAGGTGCGCGAGGACGCTCTTCGGGATGTGCTGGAAGTTCGCATCGACGATCAGCCGCACGCGCTCGACGCCGCGCCGCCGCGCGTCGCGAAGCAGCCGCAGCACTGTGAGCGTGACCCGATCGTTGCGCGCGAGGAAGTAGACGGCGTCGATCTCGCGATTTGCCTGCTGGATGAGATCGACGCGCGCCTGCGCAGCGTCGCGCGGATCGTCGAGGACGCGGAAGACGTCGCCGCTCGCCGGCAACGCGATGAGAACCAACAACAGAAGTGCCCGCCGCATGCGCAACGGTCGTTGTGCATGCGGCGGTCCAAGTCGCCCGCTCAAGGATTGATGATGGCGACCGTGCGCTGATCGTCGCGCGCCGTGAGCGCGACGAAGAGATCGCGGCGCTCGCCGCGCACGAACACGATCACGTGAACGAGCGTCTCGTTGTCGACGCGGGTGTTGTCGCCGGCGAAGTAGTGCAGCACGATCCGGTACGGCCCTTTCTGCGAATGCGGAATCGTGTATGTCTCGGGCCCGTAGCCGGTGGTGATGTCGTGGTCCAGCGCGCCCTCATGCTTGCTGTTCATGTGGCCGTAGAACACCTCTTCGCCATCGGGCTCGATCACGTGAAGATCGACGTCGGTGTAGTTCGAGTCCCACATCGACTCGATCTGCAACTCCGCCTTCTCATCGCGGCGCGGATCGTCTTTCTCATGACGCTCCTTGGCCGCGAGCAGCGTCAGTTCGCGCTCGGTCTGCGTTTCGCGCGGCGCGAGCTCGAGCGCGCGCTCGAACATCAATCGCGCCAGATCGCCGCGGCCCCATGCGTCGAGAACGCGGCCGAGGATTCTAAGCGTCGCGGCGTCGTCGGGATTCGCCTCGGCGAGATCCGTCAACCAGCGAACGGCGAGATCGGGAGCATCGTCGCGAACGGCCAGCGCTGCATTCGCCTGGAAGAGTTTGTCTCCGCCGACGACCGAGCGCGCCGCGGCGTAGTAGCGGAATCGATCGTCGAGCGATCGCAGCGACTTCAACTTCGCGACGACTTGATCGATGAGATCGAGCCGCTGCTCGATCGACTTCGCCGCGGCCTTTTCGTCGTCTTCCGGCAGCGGCGTATCACTGGCGAGTGCGGCGAGGAGCTGATCAGCGATCGTGGCGTTCTTCGCGCGAATCGACGCATTCGCGCGCGGCGTGTTGATCGACGAGCTGTCGCTTTCGATGAGCGGCCCGGAGGCAGTCACGGTGATCGATTCCGCAACCGCGGAGAATCTCATCACGATCTCGGCGACAGAACCTTTCGGCGTGTCTTTCGGAAACGTGCGTGACGCAGTGTTCAAGCCGGGCAGCTCGGCCGTGATCGTGAACTGCGCGGTTGGCGCTTCGCGCGCGGTCAGCCAGAAACGTCCTTCGATGTCGGTGACCGTTGCCTGCGATTCGCCAGAAGCAAAATGCAACGTGACGGTGACGCCCGGGAGCGGGCCATCGTCGTTCAGGACGACGCGTCCTTTGATGTACCAGGCGGCATTGCGCGACACGGCGAGGTCCTGCGGTGGATGCAGCGAAATCGTCGACGGCACGCGCGCGATTTGCTGACGCTCCGCCTCGGCGGCAACGAACGCATCGCGTTCCGCGCGCACATCCGGCGGCATCGGCACGCCGTTCAATTCGTAATCGCGCCACGACTCGAGCACGAGCAGCGACGTGCGAGGCGTGAGCTGATTGAATGCGCGGCCGTGCGCGAGGATCTCGTCCGGTGTCGCACCGGCGTCGAGCAACGATCGAAGCCGCGCTCGCGCCCACGCGCGGCGGACAAGATCGGCTTCGACGGGCGAGTCGAGGACGCGCACCGGCAACTCGCGGCGCCCGTTCGTGGCGATGACGGGAAACGATCCGATGGCGTCGCTCGATCGCGCGCTGAACGTCGTGCTGACGTCCGAAGTGACGATGAGCTGCGACGGCAGCATGTCGCGCAGCGGAAGCTGCGTCATCACGTTCAACTTCGTCGGAAGTCGCATCGCGTTTTCTACGGCATCGCCGATGTCCGCGTGCGAGAGATCGATGTACGAGCCGCCGGTTTGGCGGGCGAGTACGCCGAGAAGGTTGTCGTCGGCGGAGGGAGAAGCGTTGACGAGCGTGAGCGGTCGACGAAGTTTCGCGAACGATTGTGTCGCGCGCGCGAGCCGTTGCGAGTCGCCGAGGGTGTTGATGCCGTCGGTGACGATGACGAGGCGCGATCCGGCAGGTGACGCGGCCATGATCGATGGAAGCTTCTCGAGCAGCTCGACGAGATTTGTTGCGCCGGCGACAGGAATTGCTGCGAGCGTGCGATCAAGCGCGGCGGCCGTCGTCATCTGCGGCGCGTCGACGCTGATGTGAAACGGAACGACGCTGACGCCGGCGCCTTCGCGTTGCTTCGCCAGGAACGCGGCGAGGAAGGCGCGCAGTTTCGCGTCGTCGCGCTGCACGGCGCTCGACGACACGTCGTACAGAAGCGTGACGTGCGGCGCCGGCTCGATCGCGCGCGACGTCGAATGAATGCGCATCGGCGCGGACGCGTACCAGAGTTTGTCTTCCGCCGAGAACGCGGCGAGTGCGACGTCGCTGTCGTTGCGTTGCGCGCGGATGACGTGATCGAGACGCACGTTTGTCGCGTGCCGCGGAATGCCGCCGGTGTCGACGCTGACGTCGCTGTCGATCGTGAGATCGAAATTCTCGAGCGTGACGCCGTAGCGGAGATCGAGCTCGTACGGGGCCGTGGTCAGTTCTTGATCGACGGCGATGTGCACGACCTTCGTGCCTTGCGCCGGAATCGGATAGACGCGGAAGTGAAACGCGCGCGTCGACGCGCTCCACTCGGCCAGCGCGGGGTCGACGCGTTTGTGGATCGTCCGTTCGTACGCCGCGCGTGCCTGCACGCGCTCGACGGCGACGGCGTGGCGGAGGTGATCGCCGAAGTACAACGCGAGATCGCTCACCTCGGCGTCGACCGGAAGCGGGAACGCGAAATCGCCGTCGGCGTCGTGATCGAGCGCGCTCGCGTACGTCAGCTCGTACGTCGTGCGCGCGAGATGACCGCGGATCAAGACGTCGACGCGCAACGACTGCAGCGTGAGCGATTGCGAGCCTTCGTAGCTCTCCACGGTGAGCGACGGAAGCGCGGAATGCGGTGATGCGGAGGCAGTGGCGGCGAGAACGAGAGCGATGAAGGAGCACCGTGTTACGAATCGCATGACGACCTCCTTACGCCGCGTTCATCGGCGCATTCGCGGTGCCACGCGTTCGTGCGAGAACGCGTTCTCGCGCGGGAGGTCGTCGCGTACAGATCCGTGTTTCGGAACGTTCAGATTCGTGGTGCGTCGCCGTGGCGGAATCGTGAACGTTGTCACGGAGGAGTGAATGACGCGGTGCCGGGTCATTCGCACACATCCATGCGCGTCATTTCGACTCGCTGCGTCGGATGCTCCCTCGCAATCGCGATGGCATCCCGCTTGTCATCACAACGTCCTCGTGTTCGACGAGCTCACCGCCACCGACGCCTTCCGCCGCGGCGACTCCGCTGCCTTCGACTGGCTGGCCACGCACTACCTGGGCAAGGCGCGAAACACGGCGCGCAAGTTCGTGAGCAGCGCGTCCGACGCCGAGGATCTCGCGCACGATGCGTTCGTCCGGGCGTGGGATTTTCGCAATCACCTCATCGCCGGCCGCCGCTTCGGACCGTGGTTGCTGCAGATCGTCCGCAATCTCGCCATCGATCTCATTCGCCACCGCAACTGCATTCCGCACGAAGGCCTGCGCGCGTCATTCCCCGCGACGCGCCTCGACTCACCGGAGACGATCGCGAACACCCGCCTCCTCGCCGAACGAATCCGGCAAGCGATGAAAGGCCTCCCGCTGACGCAGCGAACCGTGGCGATGCTCTACCTCCAGTACGGCTTCCGCCACGCCGAGATCGCGCGAATGACGTCGCTCTCCGAGGGAACGGTGCGATCGCATCTGTCGATCGCACGGAAACGGTTGCGTGTGGCGCTCTCCGATTGCCACTGAGTGTTAACCTTCCTGCAACCTTCGCCCGATTCTCTCGTTACACCATTTCGGAGCTGACATTCATGAGCGAGTCGATGTTTGAATCGCGGCCCAAGAAGCGGTCGCGGAAGAAGATGTGGATCATCATTGCGATCGTTGTCGTGGTCGTAGGCGTGGTCGGTGCCGTCGCGGCCAAGCGCAAGGGTGAGAAGCCGATCCCGGTGACGACGGAGAAGGCGTTCCGGAAGACGATCACGCAGATCGTCACGGCCACCGGCAAGATCCAGCCTGAAGTCGAGGTGAAGATTGCGCCGGAAGTCTCGGGCGAGATCATCGAGCTGCCGGTGAAGGAAGGACAGATCGTTCACCGCGGCGATCTCCTTCTGCGCATTCGTCCCGACAGTTACCGCGCGCAGGTCGAGTCGCAGGAAGCGGCGCTCAGCGGCGCGAAAGCGGCCAGCGTGCAGCATCGCGCTGAGCTCGCGAAAGCGGAGCAGGACTACCGGCGCGTGCAGCACCTCGCCGAGCAGCACCTCGTCTCCGAACAGGATCGCAACGCCGCGCAGACGCAGTTCGACATCGCCAAGGCCGCGCTGCAGACGTCGCTGTTCGACATCCAACGCTCCGAAGGTGCGCTCAAGCAGATCAACGACGCGCTCAGCAAGACCGTCATCCACTCGCCGTCCGACGGCTCCGTCAGCGCGCTTCCCGCGCGCCTCGGCGAGCGTGTCGTCGGCACGAGCCAGTTCGCGGGTACGGAAGTGATGCGTATCGCCGATCTCACCAACATGGAGGCGCAGGTCAACGTCAACGAAAATGATGTCGTCAACGTGAAAGTCGGGGACACCGCGCGCATCAGCGTTGATGCTTATCCCGACCGCAAGATCGACGGCGTCGTCCGCGAGATCGCCAGCACGGCGACGACGAACAACGCCGGCACGCAGGAAGAGGTCACGAACTTCCTCGTGAAGATTCGCGTGACCGACAGAACCGTTCGGCTGCGTCCGGGCATGAGCGCAACGGCCGACATCGAGACCGACACCGTCCAGAACGCGATCGCCGTTCCGATTCAGAGTGTCACCGTTCGCAGCACCGAAAGCGGCAACAAGTCGCCGGAGGAGCTGGAGAAGATGAGGACCCAGGGCGCGGCGATGGACAAGAGCGACAACCGCGCCGACGTCACGAACGAGATCCTGGAGAAGCAGAAAGCACGCGAGCAGCGCGAGA
>Ga0105245_10000813_pt1 | contig 28405 bp, 17 predicted proteins | sample KBSM54metaG_FD_81523 | JGI IMG/M metagenome (GOLD analysis project Ga0105245, IMG submission 81523) | Miscanthus rhizosphere microbial communities from Kellogg Biological Station, Michigan, USA - KBS M5-4 metaG | ecosystem: Host-associated > Plants > Roots > Rhizosphere > Soil | place...
CTCTGATTCTCAACGTACCAGACGTCATACTCCAAGCGTTGCGACCAGCCACTAAGATTCCGACCGTGGACCTGCGCCCATCCAGTGATACCCGGCTTCACACGCTGACGCAGCGGATACTCGGGGATGTTCTTGCGCAGTTCGGCGAAGATCGCCGGACGCTCAGGGCGCGGTCCCACGATGTTCATGTCGCCCCGAATCACGTTCCATAGCTGCGGCACCTCGTCGAACCGGGTGCTGCGCAGGAACCGCCCAACCAACGTCACGCGAGGATCCTGCTTCGACGCCCAGACCGGACGGCCGTCCGGTTCGGCGTTCACTTGCATCGTGCGGAATTTGTACATCTTGAACAGCGCGCCACCGTGGTCGTAAACGCGGCGGTCGAAGCTGCGCGCAAAACGCCAACGGCGATCGACGCCAACGCGAATCTGCGAGTACAGGACAGGGCCGCGCGACGTCACCCGAATCGCAAGGGCTGCCAACAGAATGAGCGGCGAAAGCAGAACCAGGGCTACGACGGCAATGACGACGTTGAGGACGCGAGCCACGACCTCGTCACGTTCCCGCGGCTGTGCGGCCTCGTCGCTGGCGACGGCAAATCCAACGTCCGCGAACTGAATGGTCGGAATCTCGAGCGCGACCTCGTTCGCCAGCGCGCGGCTGTGCCGCACTTCCTCGGCGCGAGGTCCGAGAACCGCGATTTCACTACTGAGCTTTAACTGCGCTGCCTGCATACAGGAGGTATCTCCAAGCGCGAGTCTGTTCGGGGAGTGAGGAACCGAGTCTCACTCAGCGAGCGGGGAAGCCCTATGCAGCCTGCGTGCTCAGGATCACACTTCGCGAAAAAGCGCAGATATCGTTGCTAGACAACGACTTGAGTGTTCGGACGCCGCGTCGCAAAAAGCGACAACCCAGAAATCTGTTGCGACGGTCCCACAAGTCTCCGCGACCTCGCAACAACGCTCGACACCTCGGTGTCCCGCAATAGAAACGGGCGTGAGGGGTTAACTCACGCCCGGCGTAAAGATTCCTTCCTGTGCTACGCTTGTTTCTAGGTCACTTGAACGGCCGTTGACTCGCTCTCGGTGACGTCTTCGGTGAAGGAATACCCCGACGCGTAGCCGTAGTAGTCGAACTCGCCCTTGAGATTGACCCCGTTCAGGACCGCGCCCAGGATGTTGATCGGCAGACGGTCCACCAGCAGCAGCTTCGCCGCGGCCATACGACGCTCGGTTTTCCCTATGCGAAGCACGACGAGCAGGTGATTCAACGCGGTCGCGATGGCGTAAGCGTCCACGCCGGCTGCCAGCGGCGGCGTGTCGAACACCACGACCTCGTACCGTTGTTTGAGCTCGGCCACGAGCCGCGGTAGAGCCGCCGACGTCAAAAGCTCCGGACTGTGCGGTTGTCGCGTACCGCATGGGACGAGGCTGAGCCGGTCATGCGTCGTCTCATGCACCACCTGCGAGAAATCGACTCGACCGGACAGGTACTCGGTGAGGCCCGAGCCCATGCCGAGCCCAAAAACCTCGTGCACCATGCCGCGACGTGTATCTCCGTCCACGAGCACCGTTCTGAAGCCCGCGTCGGCGAACGACATCGCGAGGTTCGCCGCAACGAACGACTTTCCGTCGCCCGGCGACGGGCTCGAGATCGCGATGGTTATGGGCGGTTCGCACGCATGCCGTACATGCATGCGCAACGTTCTGAACGACTCGACCAGATGCGCGACTTGCTCGGGCGACCGCGCGCTCACGCCGCCCTTCGGGAAGCGTGGTATTGCCGCCGCGATCGACAGGCCGAGCTCATTCGTTACCTGCTCCGAGTACCGAATCCTTCGATCGACCATGTCGAGCAGGAGCGCGAGCGCGATCGCCGCGCCGAGACCGCCCAGGATTGCCATCGCCATCAACCGCGGTGCGGTGTTCTTCGATGGGTGCAACGGCGCGACCGCGGTGTCGAGAATCGACAAGTCCGGCGTCGTGCTCTTCTCGGCGAGCTGCGCCTCGGCAAACTTCCCCTTCAGGTTCGTGTACAGGCCCTCGTCCACGGTCACTTGGCGGCGTAGCCGCATCTCCTCGATGTATCGTTGCGGAATCGACTGGAGCTCCTGCCCGGCGCCGGCGATCCGCGTTTCGTACTGCACCTCGCGACCCTTCAGCTGGGACAACAGCTCTCCGGCGAGCTGTGGGATCGACTGCTTCTCGAGCAGGTCCACACGCGCCGCGAGATCCTTGACGCCCTGGAACTCGTTCGTGTAGGCGAGGCGCGCCGTCGACAGCTTCGCTTTCGTCGTGTGGAGCTCGTTGAGTGCATCGCGTAGCGCGGCCGCTCCGGCTCCGCCGTTCACGCTCGGAAGGAAGAGCACCGCGTCATACTGGGCTTCACCACGCTGCGCCGCGTCGATGATCTTCTCCAGCGCTTCGCGATCGTGGCGGAGCGCGTCGAGCTCGATCTTCTGTTCGAAGAAATTCCTCATCACGGGGTCGCGCGTCTGCTCGACACCCGCAGCCACCGGGCCGCCTTCGGTCGGCTGCGTGATGGTCTTCACGCGGAAGCCTTCGAGCGCGTTCTCGGCGCCGTGCAGCGCGTTCTCCGCGTAGTTGAGCTGGTCGCCGAGGATCTCGGCGTATGTCTTCACGTTCTGCTTTTTCAGATCTGCCGCGAGAGCGACGAAGTCGTTGATCCAGACGTTGATCGTTCGCGCCGCCAGCTGCGGGTTGTAATCGCGGAGCCCGATTGTCAGGAAGCTGCTCCGCTCGGGAAGCGAGATCCCCAAACGACCGATGTAATCTTTCGCCGTTTCACGCGGTGTCGACACAGTGAAGTCGATCTTCCGTTCGCCGAGCCCTTCGAAGAGGGAGCTTGGCAATACCCAGCGGAACCCACTCCTGCGTCCAACCGAGTCAATCGCGGCGCCGCTGTCGGCCATCGCGCCGCTCGTCATGGCGAGCTGCCACCGTTGCCGACCGCGATCGATCTTCACCGTGTACCGTCCCGGCACAAAACGATCGGCGATCGTAAAGCCACGGAAGGCAACGGAATCCTCCGGATTATCCGGCTTGAGATACAGCCCGAGCTTGAGGACCACTGCGTCCGCCACTTTCGTGCTCGTCAACAGGGCCACCCAGGCCTGCTCATTGAGCAATTCCTCGGAGCGAAAGGCTCCGGTCTTCTGCGCCATGGGTGTCTCGGCCTGAATCCAGACCGTTGCCGCGACATCGTAGACGGGACGCACGAGCTTCGTCGCAACGAAGCCTCCAAGCGTCGCCAGCAGCATGACGCCGAGAATGAGCCACCGATAGCGACGAATCGCCCCGCGAGCGCGCTCGAGCGGGGGGCGCGGAACTGTCGCAGTGGGAAGGCCACCACGATCCCAAGCCTGCAGCGCCGTCGATTCGGAACGGACTAGATCAAAAGAGCCAACGTCTTCGGACATGAATAACCGCGGTTTGCGAGAGTACTGCGCGTAGCGTCGACGGTGATGCCGTCGATGGCAGGCGCACTATCGTGACAGGCTGTAGATGAGTCCAAACGCCGAAAATGCCAAGCCCAATAATCCCAACCACGCGATGTGCCGCTGCTGCGGGACATAAATCTCGTCGCCGGCGCGAATATGCATCCGATCCAGCGACAGACCGTCAGCGAGCGCTGTGTGCGTGTCCTGTGCGGTCCAAATGACCTCGTCTCCGCGCTTCACCGTCATACCCGAGAGGTTAGCATCCGAGCCCGGTCCTCCGGCCGACATGAGGATGTCGCTGAGAGGCCGGTCGGCAGGCGAATAAAAGAACCCTGGATGTCCGACATTGCCCAGCACACCAATGCGAACGAGAGGAGTCGTCCGGACGAGCGGCTCTTTCACGTACTGCGCCAGATGATCGCGTAACTTGTCCGTGAGCTCGGAGCGCAGGACGCCTTCCAACGACAGCTCACCCATGCGTCCCAACTCAACGCGTCGGCCAGCGCGCACGGTCAGCGTATCGGGAAGCTCGAGCGCACCCGCCATCATACTCGCCTGAACGCTCCACGCAATCTTGTCGCCATCCTGGAAGTCGCCCTTTTCCAGTCGCTGCCGGAGAAGCCACGCCTCACCCGTCCGGCGCGCCCCCTCGGCGGCCTTCGCCTGCGCCTCCAACTCGCTCCGCGACTCGTATTCGCGGCGCGGGGACGCCGTCGCGCCTGCCGGCTGAACGGTCTGCGCCGACAGTCGACCGCTGGCAACACCGAGCGCGATCAATCCAGTCATGATGTTGCGACGATGCATTGCGCTTGAACCCATGAACCACCGAATCTGGTAGCGAGGAACGCCGGATGATGACCTTATGATACTACGGCGCCCACGATTCAAATCATTGACGGCCAGGCAATTAGCACCCGCCATACCACCAGCGCGCGGCGGTATGCGATCCATTCCGGCCGCGAACGTCGTTTCCGCCGACTTAACTTCGTCAGGCAAGTATGACCTTGGACGAGCCTTGTAGCAACCGGGCAACGCTGACGCCGCTTCGACGCAACAGGTCAGTTCAATCACGAAAGGCAACGGTGGTTACTGCCAGTTGCTGGTTACTCGAACGCCACATAACCTTCGGCCTTCGAACGGTTCCATTCGCCCCCTGATTGATAGACTTCGCAATCCGGGCGGCGCGTCAATCGTCCGTATGTACACCCGGTTCATGCCCGGGGTTGACTCGCTTTCGGTCGCGGTGTGGCGGAGCCAGACATGTCTTTCGTGCCAACATCCCTAAGCAGAAACACCGGCGCCAGACTCGCGCGGGCGACTGATCGGCGCGCGCTCGCCCGATTTGCCGCTCTGCTCTTCGTCGTGGGCGCCGCGGCCTGCGGCGGAAGTGGTGAAGGGTCGATTGTTCCGCCGCAAGAAATTGGCACGATCACCATCGACACCGGTTCGTTCACGATGGAGCGCGGCAGCAGTGTCGTGCTGACCGCGACCGTTTTTGACATCCATCACCAAAAACTCGACGTACCGCTGGCCTGGTCGAGCACGGACGAAAAAGCTGCGAGCTTCCTGCCCGGTGGGAAGCTCGTCGCCGGCGACTCAGGTACGACCCAGATCGTGGCGTCGTCGCTGGGCAAGCAATCGCAGCCGATCGAGGTGAGAGTTGTGTGGCTGGGGCCGGCCAAACTCAGTCGGGTGCAATGGACACCACCAAACGCCGCGACCCCCGGAGCGACCGTCGGCGACTCCGTCCGCGTTCGCGTGACGAATCCGGCTGGCCTGAGTGTCGGCAACGCCAAAGTCGCATTTGCCGTGACAGCGGGAGGCGGCTCGGTGTCGCCGGCGAGCGCGAAGACCGATCCGAACGGCGTCGCGGCCGTGAAGTGGACGATGGGTCCGCAGAAGGGTGTAAACAGCATTACCGCGACGGTTCTCGGTCAGGACGACAAACCGATGACCTGGGTCGACAGCAACGGAACCAAATTCTCGGTCACGAGCTACGACGCGCTGGCGCCTGTCGACGGTGATGGCCAGACGGCTCAAATCCTTTCGGCTTTGCCAGTCGTTCCTTCGGTCAGACTGGTCGATAGCCTGGGCAAACCGCGCATTGGAATCCCGATCACCTTTACCGCGACACAAGGTGGTCGCGTGGCCCTGACCGTTGTCTCGACGGCTTCCAACGGGGTCGCTTCGCCGGGCACGTGGACACTCGGTGACATCCCCGGCCAGCAGACACTGATCGCCACCGTGGAGAGCGCGAAACTCGAGCTGAAAGCGTCGGCGACCGGCACGCCGATCCACTACAGGCCGGCGTCTGGGCTCATCGCGAGCGGCTTCGTGACGTGCGCGCTCGACGCCGCCGGTTTTGCGAGCTGCATGGGTCAGGAACCGCAAGTCGGTGACGGCGATACGGCGAGCAAATTCACGCCGACGCTCACGGCGGGTTCCATCAAGTTCAAGTCGCTCTCGCCGAGCCGAGTGACCAGCATCCCGACACACAATTGCGGCGTCGGTACGGACAACGCCGTCTACTGCTGGGGCGCGAACTCGCTCGTCGACACCTCGGGGAAGTCGAATTCTACAAAGACGCCGACGAAACTCGGCAGCGACTTGGTTTGGTCGCAGGTAAGCCCGGGCGGAGCGCATAACTGCGCCATCACGCAGGATGGAGTCGCCTATTGCTGGGGTGTGAACAGCATCGGACAGCTTGGCATTCGTTCCGACACGGGGATCATCTTCAAGCCCGCACCGGTCTACGGCGATTTCCGCTTCATGAGCATTGCCGCCGGCGCGACACACACGTGTGCCCTCACGCTCGATCGGACGGCGCTCTGCTGGGGGAACAACAACTTCGGACAGCTCGGTGACGGTGGTACGGTCGCGCGTTTGGCGCCGACGCTCGTTGGAGGAGGTGTCACGTTCCAATCGATCGACGTTGGCGATCCGTGGTCGTGCGGTCTGTCGACAACGGGCAAGGCCTATTGCTGGGGCGGACTCGAAGGCTTCGGCGTGGCCACCACACCGCATCTCTACACGGGCACCCCGACATTCACATCGCTGAGCGTTGGAAGCCTCCACGCGTGCGCGCTAACCGGCGACGGCCAGGCGTTTTGCTGGGGCAACAACCAGTTCGGGCAGCTTGGCGATAGTTCCGTCGTATCGAGATCCAATCCGACGGCCGTTGCCGGTGGGCTGCGTTTTACGTCCATTGCCGCGGGTGTTGCCCATACGTGCGGGATTACGTCGGACGGCTCTGTGGCCTGCTGGGGCTCCAACCTGGCGGGTGAACTGGGTGATAAGAACGCGGCAATACGCGTCATCCCGCGGTACGTCGTGCTCGGCGTCACGCCATAGCGCGTGCCGTCGCGACGCGGCCCTGTCGTAGTCGAATGTGTGCCCGCGTACATCGCTCTCGAGGACAAATGACTCGTACCCGCGTCGGTATTTCACTGTGTGTGGTCGCGCTTTCGATCTCCGCGGCGCGCGCTAGCGCCCAGGAATCGGTGACAATTGGTGGGCACGTCTCGGCGGCGGGCAATCCGGTGCAGGGAGCCACCGTTCGCATCCCGGCCTTGGGATTGAGCTCGACGACGACGTCGGAGGGGCGCTACAGCCTGATCGTTCCGTCGGCGAAGGTTCGCGGGCAGACGGTCGATCTCGTTGCACGGCACGTGCGCTACAACATCGAGACCACGCCGGTCACACTGACGGGCGGTTCGCTGATCAAGGACTTTGAGCTGAGCCCCGTGGGCACGCCGCGGGCCGACGCCGGTCCGACGGAGGTGCAACCGGTCGTGGCGCGAGTCGTTCCCACACGGGCCGCTGTCGATAGCTCGGCGTACGAGGAGGCGGCGGGCCCGGTCGACGTCGTCAGCGGGCTCGCCGGCCGCATCGCGGGCGTCATCGTGACGACGCCGTCGACCATGGGCGGCTCGGCGCCGATCGTCGTTCGCGGCTATCGATCCATCGTGAATGCCGTGCAGCCGCTGTTTGTGGTAGACGGCGTACCGCTCGAGAACTCCATATTCGCGACGCCCGGCCAGGCGTTCGGGTCGGGCGGCTTCGACTACGGAACGCCGGTGCAGGGACTCAACCCTGCCGACATCGCCAGCGTCGCCATCCTGCGCGGTGCCGACGCCGCCGTGCTCTATGGCGGGCGCGCGGCGAACGGCGTGTTTCTGATCACGACGAAGAACGGGCACGGACTCGCGGGTCTCGAGATCTCAGCCGCGCAGCAGTTTACGAGCGACGGTGTTCTCAGACTTCCTTCATTCCAGAATTCGTATGGCCAGGGACTGGAAGGGAAGTTCGCCTACTTCAACGGCGCGGGCGGCGGCACGAACGACGGCGTCGCCGAGAACTGGGGGCCGGCGTTGCAGGGTCAAGTCATCCCGCAATTCAGCTTCACCACGCCCCGTCAGGCGGACGTCCGCGCCTTCCTGCCGTTTGCGAACAACGTCAGCGACTTTTACGGGTCGGGCCACACGCTGAAGACGGACGTCGCCGCGCAGGGCGCGAACGATCACTTGAACGGGCGCTTTTCGGCGAACCGGCGGGATACGCGTGGCCTGACGCCGTCGAGCAGCCTGGTGCGGCAAGGCGCATCGCTCGTGGCGACCGATCAGCTCTCGAACGAGCTGACCGCATCCGTGGAGGCGCGCTTCAGCGGCGAGAACGGGCACAATCGACCTGGCACGGGCTTCGACGTTGGAAATCCCGCGGCCGAATTCGCACGGATGGGTCGGCAGGTTGACGTCAGCACCCTCAAGGACAACCTGGCTGACTTCGCTGGACGCCAAATCAGCTGGAACTACGCGGGTCACAACAACCCGTGGTTCATCACGAACCAGAATTCCAACCGCGATCAGCGGACGGCTTGGACTGCCGGCGGTTCGGCCACGTACGCCGCGTCACCCCGGTTCGTCGCCACCCTGCGCGGGAGCCGTGACCAGTACGATCAGTCCCGCAACTTTACCATCGACACGAGCTGGTTCGGCGGTTTCGCGTGGTTCGCGGGGCGCGGCGATTTCTCGAGAGGCGGTTTTCAGCGACAGAAAATCAACGCGTCGGAGACGAACGGCGACGTTTTGATCACCAGCACGATGGCGCAGGCCGGAGGGCGAACGAGCCTCGTGCTGTCCGGCGGCGCCGGAACGCATACCACGGACTTCAAAGTGGTGAGCGACGGCTCCGATCAAGGCACGGAAGATTCGTCGCCCACGCTGACGCCCACAGCCCGGGTCTCCGCGTCGGGCACCACGACTGCGCTGTTCGGGGCCGGCGAGTGGATTGCCGACGCCAGCTCGTTACGCGCCGGCGTGCGCGCGGAATCGTATTCGTCGGGGAACAGCTCGCAGATCTACCCGTCGCTCGCGGCGACGCTCGATCTGTTCAAGCTCGCCGGCATGAAAGCAGGTGGCATCACGTCGGCGCGACTGCACGCGAGTTGGTCCAAAGCCGGCGGTGAAGTCAATCCGCTGCTGCTTCGAACGATTCTCGCGCAGTCCGGAACGCAACCGACGGCCTTGACCTTGAGTTCGTCGTTATCGCCGGAGGTGACGAACGCGATGGAGCTCGGCGGCGAATTTGGTCTCCTTCGTAACCGCGCCTCGCTCGACCTCACCGTGTACAACGAACGCACGTCCGACGTTGTGCTCGGGATTCCGGGTAGCGCGTCCGGCTCAGTCGTCGCTTCGAACGTTGCTGCTATCACCAACAAGGGAGTGGAGGCGACACTGACGCTCGTGCCGCTGCGCAACCCGAGAGGCATCGATTGGACGGTCCAAGGGCGCTACGCGAAAAACTCCAATACGGTCGACGAGCTCCGAACCGGCTCTGGGGCCGTCGCACTCACGCCCTCGCTCTACGGCGTGACCGTGCAGGCGCGGCAAGGGTACGCGCTGGGAGCACTCGTCGGGACAGGGTATCGTCGCGACGCGAATACGGGCGCCCTCCTGCTCCAGGACGGACTACCAGTCGCCGAGGCCCAACCGCGGCTCTTGGGTGTGATGGCGCCAAGCTGGACGGGCTCGTTGAGCAGCACCGTTCGCTATTGGAATCTCGAGCTGTCCGGATTGCTCGACATCCATCGCGGCGGCAGCGTCTTCAGCGCGACGAACCTGTGGGGCATGAGCTCCGGAACGTTCCAGGAGACCGCGTTCAGACCCGACACCGGGATCATCATCGCCGGGGTCGACGCGACGACGGGCAAGGCGAACACGCAGCACGTGACAACCGAGGCCTACTATCACGCACTTCGCGGCATCGCCGAGCCGTGGGTCTATGACGCCGGCTTCGTGAAACTGCGCGACCTTCGGCTGACTTTTGCGTTGCCGTTGCGCTCACTACCCGTGATGACCGCGCAAAGCGTGCGGGTGTCGCTCATTGGGCGGAATCTCGCGCTCTGGACGAATGTCCCGAACGTCGATCCCGAGACCGCGCTCAGCGCCGGTAGCCTTCAGGGAATCGAAATGGGCCAGTTACCGAGTGCCCGCAGCTTCGGACTCCAGCTCAGCATCGCGCCATAGCTCTGCTCGCTCGGCGCGTTGTGGTTGCGCCGCAGCACCCTGACGAGTCAGGACGACAGAAATGCCGCGGCGACGCGACAGTCAGGCGCCGACGCTGCAGCCCAACCTCGCTGCGTGAGTGCAAGTCGTTCACTCGATGGGTGTTGGGTCGGTCTCGACTACGGCCGAGGGCGGAACGGAAGATGCTTTCGCCCCGGGCGTCCTGCCTCCCTGAATGCGCGACTCGCCTCTCCCAGCGGTGTATTTTCGTCTTCGCGACGACTTGATTGCCACGCCGCGCACTTGGCTCATAACCGGTGTTGCCGGCTTTATCGGATCGAGCCTGCTCGAGCAGCTCCTCGATCTCGGGCAGCGCGTCGTCGGACTCGACAATCTCTGCACTGGATCCCGCGACAACCTCGACGACGTTCTCGACGGCCGCGAAAACGCCGCGTTTCGTTTCATCGAGGGCGATATCCGGAGTCGCAAGGACTGTCGTGAGGCATGTGAGGGCGTGGACGTTGTGCTCCACCAAGCCGCGCTCCCCTCGGTTCCGATGTCGATCGAAGACCCGCTGTCCAGCCATTCTGTGAACGTCGGCGGCTTCCTGAGCGTGTTATCCGCGGCGCGCGAGGCGCGCGTGTCCCGAGTCGTGTATGCCTCGTCGAGCGCCGTGTACGGCGAGGCGTCGCTCGTTCCGGTCTCCGAGGATCACGCCGGCGCGGTATTGTCCCCGTACGCGGCCGACAAGCTGACCAACGAGATCTACGCCAGCGTTTGGGAGAAGCAGTACGGTCTGCAGGCTATTGGACTTCGCTATTTCAATGTTTTTGGTCGCCGGCAGGATCCCAATGGCGCCTACGCCGCCGTCATCCCGCGGTGGGTCGAGGCATTGTTGCGCGGCGGGCCGTGCTACGTCTATGGCGACGGCGAGACGACGCGCGACTTCTGCCACGTGTCGGACGTCGTTCAAGCCAACTTACTCGCCGCAGTAGCGGCGGAGTCCGCCGCGGGTGAGGTATACAATGTGGGTTGTGGTGCCGAAACCAGCTTGAACGAGCTGTTTCGGATGATCCGGTTGGGATTGGCCGGCTACGAAGCGGAGCTGGCTTCTAGCGAGCCGGTGTACGAACCGTTCAGATCTGGCGATATTCGACGTTCAGTGGCGGACATCTCGAAAGCGCGGCGACATCTTGGCTTCCAGCCGGAGATGACCGTGGCAGAAGGACTCGGTGAGGCACTAGAGTGGTACGTGGCGCAGGCACGTGAAACCGAAGTCAACCCGCGGTAAGGGCTAAGGTTCATCGGACAATGGTCGACTCACAGACCCGCGGCCTCCCCGTTCTCATCGCCAGCGACAGCGAGTGGGAAGGTCGGTCCATCGAGAGTGTCCTCGAGCTGAATGGCTACAGCGTCATTCGCATCGAGCGCGGACGACGCGCACTCGAGCTCGCGCGCCGCACGCCGCTGGGCGCGCTGTTCCTCGATGCCGGTCTCGCCGACATGGGCGGGATCGAAGTCTGTCGCGCGCTGCGTGACGATCCGCTATTCGATCACTCGACGCCGATCATCGTGACGAGCGCGGGCCCGGCTGCGCACCGGGCGAGCACCGCGGCGTACGCCGCCGGCGCCTGGGAATACTGCAGCCAACCGATCGACGTCGAAGCGTTGATGCTCAAGCTCTCGACATTTGTCCGCGCCAGCCGCGATGTTCGCGAGGCGAGAACGGCGGCGCTGCTTGATCCGTCGACTGGGCTGTACAGCGCTAAGGGTCTCGAACATTGGGCGCGCCAGCTCGGCGCGCGGGCGATCCGCAACCGCGAGCCGATCGCGTGCGTTGCCGTGCGACCGCAAACGGCTCCCGATGCGAGACTACTCGCCAGCGGCGAGTATGCGAGCGAGGAAGTCACGCGTGACATTCTCGCGCATGGCGCGCTGGTCGAGATCATGGATCTCTGTCGCGAGGAAAGCCGCCGGTCTGACGTGATTGGATACCTTGGCGACTCTCGCGTGGCGATCCTCGCGCCGGACACTGATGCTCTCGGCGCGCAGCGGTTCGTCGGTCGTCTCGCCCGCGCGCTCGAGACTTCCGGAGGCGGGGGCGGGTCCGGCGAAAAAGGCCGGCGAACCGTCGGTTCGCTCTACGCCGGCTACTGCGCGATCGATGATTTGTCGTCCGCCGGCATCGAACCGGTCGAGTTACTTCGTCGCGCCGAACTCGCGCTGGCGCATTCGTCCGCGCCGCTCCTCGAGCGTGCTGCAACAAATTTTGACGACATAACCGCCAACTAAACAATTGGAAGGTTTTATCGTGTTCGCCGACTGATGAGTCGGCGAACTTTGGCTGTCCCAACGGGTTGTGTGGCGTTTGTGCGACGCCATGCAGTCTACTGGTGTGGCCTGCACGCTGCAGTTTGGCAAAGCAGCGTGCCCTAGTGTGTCAAATGCGCGTCTCTATGGGTGATGATACTAGCATTCACGAATTATCTGAGTCCCATCTGTCAAGCCTTGACAGTCAATCCTGGAGGGGCAACTTGTCCTTCTCTCCAGGGATGCACCACTCTTGTTGCGCAGTCTCCACAATCATACTTCGCAGACGATGAAGACGCGGTACGACGAAAACGGCCTCTTCGTTCCGTCGAAGGGGTTATCGGCCTCAGATCCAGTGGAGTCGGAGATTTCTATCCAACGCGCTGACGAACAGGCGAGCGCGGACGCGCAGATCTCGGTCGCGGATCGCAACACGATCCGGATCTTGATCATCGACGACGACCGCACGCTCCGTGAAGGATGCGCCAGCGTTCTTCAGGTCGAGGGTTACAACGTCACGACCTGCGGACGCGGCGACGAGGCGCTCGACATGGTGCGGCGCGCCTCGTACGACATCGTCATGGTCGATCTGTACATGACGCCAGTTCCGGGCATGGAGATCCTCAAGTCCGTGCTCACCATCCGTCCCGGAACGATCGTTCTTGTCATGACCGGCAATCCGAGTGTCGCGTCCAGCATGGAAGCGCTGCGCTGCGGCGCGTGGGATTATCTGCCGAAGCCGTTCTCCGGAACCCATCTCCAAGTCCTGCTCGGCCGTGCGGCGCATGCGGTTCTCTCGAGCCGCGAGCGTGACACCGCCCAGGCCGAGGCGCGAAAGCGTCACGGTAACAGCGACAAGCTCACGCTCCTCGGCGCGTCGGCGTCGTTCCGCCGCGTGGTCGAGCTCGCGCGCAAGGTCGCGTCGACCAACGCCTCCGTGATGCTCGTGGGCGAAAGCGGCACCGGCAAAGAAATGATCGCCCAGTTCGTGCACCGCCACAGCAATCGGGCGAACCAGCCGCTCGTGCCTCTGAACTGCGCGGCGATCCCGGAGCATCTGCTCGAGTCCGAGATGTTCGGCCATCGGAAGGGCGCGTTTACTGGTGCCGATCGGGAGAAAGTCGGTCTGCTCGAAATGGCGAACACCGGGACGTTCTTCCTCGACGAGCTCACCGAGATGCCGCTGCCGTTGCAGGCGAAGCTACTCCGTGTCGTACAAGACGGCGTGCTTCGTCGTGTCGGCAGTGAGCAACAGGATGCGGTGGTCGACGTTCGCTTCATCTCGGCGACCAACCGTGATCCTGGCGAGGCCATCCGCAACAAGCATCTCCGCGAAGACCTCTACTTCCGTCTCAACGTCTTCCCGATCACGCTGCCTCCGCTGCGGGATCGCGTGGAGGACATCCCAGTCCTCGCGAACTTCTTCCTCGAGCGATTCTGGGCGCGTCATCACTCACCGAAGGATCCGGTTCCTCATTTCGGTGAGCCGGCGCTGGATTTCCTGATGTCGCGGCCGTGGCGCGGGAACGTGCGCGAACTGCAGAACGTGATCGAGCACGTCGTCGTGCTGGCTCAGCCCGGCGCCGAGATCCTTCCGGACGAGATTCCCGTGCACCAAGATTGGACGAAGCCGGCGGACAGCTTTGGCATGGCGTCGCTGCACAACGACGCGTATCATGTCGCGAAGGAGCAGGTCTTGGCGACGTTCGAGAAGGAGTACGTGACACGCTTGGTAGCGCGTGCGGCCGGCAACATGTCGCGAGCGGCGAGGCTGGCGAACGTCGACCGCACCACACTTTATCGTCTTCTCGAGCGCCACGGATTCCGGCGTGACGGGCTTGGCTCGTCACAGGCGTAAGATTCGGCGGGGGCCCTGGTCCCATTTCACGTGAACGCAGTCGCAGCGCCCGAACCTTGGACGGAAATCGACCTCCCGGCGTCCGATTGACGTCGCCGCGCCTTCAGCATGGCGGTGACGGTTCCGTCGTGCGTCAGCTGCTCGCCAAGGCGGCCGAAGCGGTCGTCGAGGATCTCGGGCCGCTGCCGGAATCGGACGTCGCGAATCTTCGTCTCAAGTATCGCGACCTCGCGGCGGTCCTCGGTATCGCGGGCCCGTCATCAAACGGTTCGAACGGCTCCAACGGTTCGAACGGCAAGGGCGCCCACCATGCTTTCGATCTGACGCGCGAGCAGGTCAATGCCTTCCGCGTTCGGCTTCTCCAGAAGGTCGCCGGTGAGCACCGTGCGGTCGACGGACGTGAGCTGGCTCGCGTGTTGGCTTCATTGGAAGAGCTGACCGAGCGGGGAGTCCGTCCCGCCACCAACGAGTTTACGCAACGTCTGGCGAGCCCGGACGCGCTTCGAGCCGTCGTCGAGATGGCGCATGACATGCGCTCCCCCCTCGGCTCCATTCTGTTTCTCGTCGACACGATCCGTCGCGGACAGAGCGGCAACGTCACCCAGGTTCAGGAGCGCCAGCTCGGCCTGATCTATGGCGCTGCACTCGGACTCAGCACGCTGGCCTCGGACGTCGTGGACGCCATCAACGGCGACCGGCTGCTCGACGGCGAACGAATCCCCTTCTCGATCACCGAGGTCATGCTCGGCGTTTGCGCCATCGTGCGCCCGCTGGGCGAGGAAAAGGGACTCGTCCTCAACACGGTTTTCCCGAACGTCGACGGCCGCCGCGGGTACCCGTCGGCGCTGAGCCGGGTGCTCCTCAATCTTTCGACGAACGCTCTTCGCTATACGGAGCGCGGTTCCGTTTCGATCGGGTGCACGGAACATTCGCCGACGCTGGTCGAGTTCTGGGTCGAGGACACCGGCCGCGGCATTCCGGACTCGGTTCTGGCCATGCTGTTCGACGGGTTCCGACCAGGCTCGGTGGGCATCCGGTTCTCGAGCGCCGGCCTCGGGTTGGCGATCTGCCGCAACCTGATCGAGAAGATGGACAGCCGGTTGCTCGTGGACACGGCGGTGGACGCCGGGACTCGGTTTTCCTTCCGAATCGAGCTACCGCCCGCATAACTTCCGTTGGTGTCAAATCCAACGAACGAAGCGACCGCGCCCTCGCCGGCGACGCGTCGCGATTTCATCCGTGAAATGGTCGCCGAGGACGTTGCGACCAACCGGTTCGGCCGCCAGATCGCCACGCGCTTTCCGCCCGAGCCGAACGGTTTCGCCCACATCGGGCACGCCAAGTCCATTTGCCTGAACTTCGGCATCCGCGACGAGTTTCGCGGGCGCTGCAATCTCCGCTTCGACGACACGAATCCGTTCACGGAGGACGTGAAATACGTCGAGGCGTTCAAGGAAGACGTCCGCTGGCTGGGGTTCGACTGGGAAGCCGAGCTGTACGCGAGCGACTATTTCGGGCAGCTCTACGAGTTCGCCGAGCTGCTGGTGAAGAAGGGAAAGGCCTACGTCGACTCGCAGAACGAGGAGCAGATTCGCGAGAACCGCGGAACGGTGACGACGCCGGGCGTCGATAGCCCGTTTCGTTCGCGCGGCATCGACGAAAACCTGGACCTGCTTCGCCGCATGAAGGCGGGCGAGTTTCCGGACGGCGCGCACGTCCTGCGCGCAAAGATCGACATGGCGCACCCGAACATGATCATGCGCGATCCGCTGCTGTTGCGGATCCGGCATGCGCCGCACTACCGGCAGGGCGACGCGTGGTGCGTGTACCCGTTATACGACTTCGCGCATCCGTTGTCCGATGCGATCGAAGGGATCACGCATTCGCTCTGCACGCTCGAGTTCAAGGACAACAACGACATCTATCGTTGGCTCGTCGACGAGTGCGGGTTCGAGCGGCCGCCGGAGCAGACGGAGTTCGCACGGCTCGAGGTCGACTACACGGTACTGAGCAAGCGAAAGCTTCTTCGCCTCGTCAACGAAGGCTACGTCTCCGGCTGGGATGACCCGCGCATGCCGACGATCGCGGGAATGCGGCGTCGGGGCGTCACACCGGAAGCGCTCCGTGATTTTTGCGAGACGATCGGAGTGGCGCGAAAGCCCGCGCGTACGGAGCTCCAGACCTTCGAGCACGCCATCCGGAACGATCTCAACATGCGCGTCCCGCGCGTCATGTGCGTCACGCGTCCGCTCAAGATCGTGATCACCAACTACCCCGACGGTGAGTCGGAGATGCTGGATGCGCCGTACTACCCGCACGACGTCCCGCGAACCGGATCGCGTCAGGTTCCGTTCTCGCGCGAGCTGTACATCGAGCGCGACGACTTCATGGAAGATCCGCCGAAAAAATTCTATCGGCTCGCGCCGGGGCGAGAGGTGCGCCTTCGCTACGGCTATTTCATCACGTGTACCGATGTCGTAAAGGATTCGGCGGGCGAGGTCACTGAGTTGCGCTGCACCTACGATCCGGCCACGCGCGGCGGCGATTCATCCGACGGCCGCAAAGTGCAGGGAACCATTCATTGGGTATCGGCCGGTCACGCGGCGGATTGCGAGCTCCGCCTGTACGACAAACTCTTCACGATTCCCGACCCGGACGCCGTCGAAGAAGGCAAAGATTTTCTCAGCGCCCTCAATCCCGAGTCGCTCGTCGCCATTCACGGGGCGAAGATCGAGCCCAGCGTCCTCAGCGATCCGCTCGGTTCACGGTATCAGTTCGAGCGAACGGGGTACTTCATGAGCGACCCCGTCGAATCGCGGCCTGGGGCTTTGGTATTCAACCGGACGGTCACGCTCCGGGATACCTGGGCCAAGATCAAGGACAAGTAGGCCGCCGTAACGTCGCCCGGCGGCGGGTCGTCATTTAAATGTTATGACGACAAGATTTTTAACCATGCCGACACGATTTTTCCGCCTTCGCGCCGCCCTCGGCGCCGCGGCTGCCGTTCTGCTGACCGCGGGATCCGCGAGCGCCGCATCGCCTTCTCCCCGGCCCCAGCCGAGCGCGAAAGCCGCGAAGCACATGTTGTTCCGCGTGCGCGGCCCGAACGGCGCCACCGTGTACCTCCTCGGCTCTGTGCACCTTCTCTCGCCGGAATCCGCGACTCTACCGCCGGAGGTCGACGCCGCGTTCGCGCAGGCGAAGTCGGTCGGATTCGAGACGAGCATCGACACATTGCAAATGCGCGCCATGGAGCTCATGTCGCGGGCGCAATACACCAACGGCGCCACCCTTCGCGGCTCGCTCTCTCCCGCGACGGCGGCACACGCTGATTCGCTCATCTCGAGCTACGGCCTGAGCCTCGATCAACTCAACGGCTTCAAGCCGTGGTTCGTCTCGGTGGTGCTCACGCAGCTCGTGCTTCAGAAGATGGGTTTCAAGGCGGAGCTTGGCGTCGACATGCAGCTCCATGTCAAGGCGAAAGCGGCGAGCAAGCCGGAATTTGGACTCGAGAGCACTGACTTTCAGCTCGGGCTCTTCGACTCGCTGTCGCCGCAGGATCAGGAAAAGATGCTCAAGGAGCTCGTCGCCCCCGACTCCGCGGCCAAGCAGCTGAAGGCAATTCGCGATGCGTGGTCGGCCGGCAACGGAGCCGCGTTGGACAGCCTCCTCAACAACGGGATGAAGGATTCGCCCGGTGTCTTCGCGGCACTGATCACGAACCGCAATCGCTCGTGGATCCCCAAGCTCGAGTCCCTGCTCAAGGGGAAGGACGACGCACTCGTCGTCGTCGGGGCGGGCCACCTCGTTGGCAAGGAAGGCGTCGTCGAGCTCCTCCGCGCCAAGGGCTACACGATCGAGCAGTTGTAGCGGCGCTCGCGGTCGAACTCGACGACGGCGTCCATGAGCGGCGTGATGTCGTAGCGCACGGGATCGGTCGTCGGCAGGCCGGTCTCGCTCGCTGTGCGCTCGATCACCGCTCGAGCGTCACGATCGCTGAGATCGGCGGTGTTGAGCGAAACGGCGATCGTGCGAACCTGTCGCAGTGGGTTCGCGATTGCCTCGTGAAGCGCGATGACGTCGGTCAGCGGCGGGATGCGGAGCCAGGCGTTGTGCCGGAATGTCGCGCGTGACGGCTGGTGACACGCGATCAAGCCGTGAGGAAGACTGCCGTGGAGCAGGCCGAGCGACACCCCCGAGTACCCGGGGTGCAGTATCGAGCCCTGACCCTCGACGAGCACGATGTCGTTGTCACGCGCCGCCTGAATAGTCACTGACTCGGATGCGCCGGCGATGAAGTCCGCAACGACCGCGTCGACGCAAACTCCCCAGCCCTCGATGAAGATCCCCGTTTGGCCAGTCGGGGCGAAGCCGGCGCGTACTCCGCGGTCGCGCAGCGCGGCGCGCAGCTGGAGCATCACAGTCATCTTCCCGATGTTGGCGTCGGTGCCCACGGCAAGAAGGACGGTTTGATCCAACTCGCGCACGCGCCCGGAACCGACAGGCAGATCGGCCGGCGGGCGGCGTACGTCACGAATGGTCGCGCCCGTTCGTTGCGCAATTGCCGCGAGCTCCGCATCGTCACCGACGAAGCCGTGCAGGCCGTTCCAGACGTCGAGCCCGAGCTCCAGGGATCGTCGAATCGCTTCTCGCAACGAGGGGGGGAGTCCGCCGGCCGCGAGTGCGATCCCGACGAGGAGGCTGTCGGCGCCGAGGCGGACGGCCTCGTCGACGGAGCTCACAACGGGAATGCCTCCGCCGTAGCCGAGAACTTCCTGTGAGGTTCGGCCAGCGCGGCTCGAGTCGAGCACCGCGGCGACGTGTCCGGCGGAGTAGCGGATGACCGAGTTACCGGTCTTCGAGGCGGGGGTGCCGAACTGGTCTTCGGCGTAAATCAGGTAGCGAGGCATTCACCAAATCAACCGGCGGCGAGCGTAGCCGTAAAGCCACGCTCGCCGCCGTTCGACGTGTTCTCGGACCAGATTGGATCAGCCGCCCTTTTTCGGGTGCTTCTTGGTCTTCGTGTTCTTTTGCGCGGAGTCCCACATCGCGGAGTCCCGCCGGGCGGAGTCCGATTTCAACTTGAGCGAATCGGACATCATCGGCTTCTTCGCCGGATTCGTATCGATACCGTACCCCAACGAGTCCGACAAAACGCCGGCGCTCGATGCGGTATCGTTATTTGCTCGGTTGGGAGAGCATGCGGCGATCGCGATCGCGACCGGAACCACTCCCATCAGTTTGAACCATTGCATCGCTCCCTCCTGAGTGCGCGGCTACGCGCGGTTCGACAGAGAGTGATGAAGCAAGGGGTGTGCGTGACGCCTCGCGAGAAGCAGGCGAATGCGTATCTTTGGGCGGGTTCAGCCGATTTGGAGCCACGTATGTCTCTCGTGTACCGTCGTTTCGCGCTTTGCGCCCTACTCGCGCCCGCTCTCGCCGCGGCACAGTCGAGGACGACTGTTGGCCCGTCACGGGGCACCGTCATCGTCGTCGGCGGCGGATCAATGGGTCCGGAGATCTATTCCGCGTTTATCGAGGCGGCCGGCGGCCCCGACGCCCTCATTATCGATGTGCCGACAGCCGGTGGCGACACCGTGTACGGACAAAACGCCCCGGGCACGCGCGGCTGGAAGCAGGCAGGCGCGAAGAACGTGTACGTCCTGCACACGAAGGACAAGCGACTCGCCGACACCGACAGTTTCGTCGCGGTCATCAAGCGCGCGGGCGGCGTGTGGTTCGAGGGCGGGAGACAGTTCCACCTCGTCGATTCGTACGCCGGCACGAAGACCGAGCAGGCGTTCAACGACCTGCTCGCTCGCGGCGGCGTGGTCGGCGGCTCGTCCGCCGGCGCGTCGATCCTCGGCGACTTTCTCGTGCGCGGCGCGCCGTCGAATAACAATTTCATCATGGACTATCCGGGCTACGAAAAAGGCTTTGCCTATCTCCGTGGCGTCGGAATCGACCAGCACGTTGTCGCCCGCGAGCGACTCGCTGACCTCGCAGACTCGATCATCTCCAAGTATCCGAGCATGCTCGCGATCTCGGAGGACGAAGGCACGGCGTGGGTCGTGCGCGGCGACACCGCGACCATCATCGGACGCAACAAGGCGTTCGTCTACGGTGGCAAGGACCCCACGGACCGCGGCAAGCCGTTCCTCACGCTTTTCCCGGGGGACCGCTACAACCTGGCGACGCGCCACGTGATGCATCGCGCCGCGGACGAATCGCCCATCGCTGCGTCCGTCATCGACTCGCTGTTCAAGAAGTACGTCGATCCATCGGCGGGCGGCGCAGCGGTTCTGGTTGCGCAGAACGGAAAAGTTTTCGTCGCTCGCTCATTCGGGATTCCTGATCAGCCGAAGTACATGCCCACGACGACCGTCCCTCAATTCGCGGTCGGGGGGATCACCGAAGTGTTCACGGCGCTCTGCTCGCAACTCCCCGACCCTCCCGCCCGCGGCGGCGGCGGCGGTGCACCGGACAGCGCCGGGCGAGGACAGGGCCGGGGGGGGCGCGCTGCAGGTCCGCCGGCGACGCCGTTCCAGAATTGCATCACGCGCCGCATCTCGACACCCATCGGCATGCACAAGACCACCGCGACGGCGGATGGTTTGGTCCAGTCGAGCGTCGATGAGCTGTATCGCTTGTCACTCGGCTTGCAGAACCCGCGGACCTACGCACGTGACACGACGGCGGGGACCGGCCCGGCGGTCGATCTGACGCGCGGGTGGAAGGCCGAGAGCTACGGCGGAGTATCGAGATTGAGCGCGTACGGCACGCCGGACGGCCGCCGCTCCGCGTTCGTCCGCATCCCCGACCGGAAGGCGACGATCATCGTGCTCACGAACGATGACAGCGCCGACGCGAAGCGGATCGCCGACGAGATCACCAGCCGACTCATCGCCAAGACGCGGTGACGTTGGGGACGGTCGAGCTACCGAGAAAGCCGGGAACGCGTCGGCGCCGTCTCGGCCGCCGCGTCGCGGTATTCGGACCTGCGGTCATCGTGGTCGTGTGCGGCGTGCTCTCGCTTGGCGCCCTGAGCCGCGCCCTCGCCACGCGTGAAGGCATCGCGCATTCGCGCGACGTTCTCGAAGCGTCCGCCGCCGTACTGACAGCGCTGCTCGACGGCGAGACTGGCGAGCGCGGATTTTTGCTCACGCGCGATACCGTATTTCTCCAACCGTACCGCGGCGCGCGCCTGCGAACCGTGCAGGGTTTGGCGCGACTTCGGCAGCTCGTGGTGGGGAGAGAGGACGAGGAACGCCGGCTCGACACTCTGACAATGCGAGCGCTGGAGCGATTCGCGTCGCTCGATACGGCGATCACCGATGCGACGAACGGCCGAGGCGAGGCGGCGGTTGGCATCGTACAACACGGCCCGGGCAAGCGCCTGATGGACGAGGCGCGCCGCCATGTCGCGGCGTTGCAAGCTTCCGAGGAGAACGCGCTGGAAGAGCGCCAACGCTCCGAGGATATTTGGCGGCGAGCAGCGGTGCTCATCTTGACGATCGGAACGCTGATCGCCGGTCTCCTCGCTCTCTTGGTGAACAGGAACTTCGATCGCGCGCTGCGCGACCGTCGCGTCGCTCTGGACGAGACTCAAGCGGCCAACGATAGGCTGCAAGAGCAGGCCGTTGAGCTCGAGCAACAGGCGGAGGCGGCGCAGCTCGCGGCATTCGAGGCCGAGCAGGCAACCGAGCAGGCACAGGTGGCGCTGCACGCCGCGGAGGAGTCGGAGCGTCGTGGCGAGCGTTTGCAGGCGGCAACCGAGACGCTGAGCAGCGCCCTTTCGCTCGTCGACGTCGCGACCTTGATCATCGACCAAGCGCTCGCGGCGCTGGGAGCGAGTTCGGGCGCCCTCGCTGTCTTGGGCGACGATGGACGCTCACTCCGCTTCATCGGAGTGCGTGGGATTTCGGTACTGAGCGTCGGTGACACGATCCCGCTGGACCGCCTGTTGCCGCTGCCGACCGCGCTCCGCGAGGCGCGATCGATCACTGTCGAGCGATCTGACCGAATTCGAGAGGAGTTTCCCGAAGCTGTCTCGCACTACACCGTGGACGGTGTTCAAGCGGTCGCCGCGACCCCGATGGAGAATCGAGGGCGGGTGGTCGGCGGCCTGCTAGTGAGGTTCAACGCGCCGCACGCCTTTTCGCCTGGTGACCGCCTGTTCATGAGCGCCTTGGCGCGCATCGCGGCTGAGGCGTTCGAGCGGGCGCGGTTGTTCGATGCGGAGCGGTCGGCGCGCACGCTGGCCGAGTCGGCGAACCGGGCGAAGGCCGCTTTCCTTGCGTCGATGAGCCACGAGCTTCGTACGCCGCTGCAGGCCGCGCTCGGATTCGCGCAGCTGCTGCGCTCCGGAGTGTTTGGACCGATCAACCAGGAGCAGAGCGAGGCGTTGGCTCGGGTCGAACGAAGTCAGACGCATCTCGCGCGGCTCATCGACGACATTCTCGACTTCGCGCGCCTCGAAGCCGGCCGCGTTCGCGTGCTGCTCGAGGCGGTTCGCGTGAAAGAGATCATCGACGACTTGATACCCCTCGTCGAACCGCAAGCCGTGTTGAAGCAGATCTCGGTGACCGCGGAAACGCCCGAGGGGCTGGTTGTCGCCGTAGACCGGCAGCGAATGCGACAGATCATGGTCAATCTCGTCGGCAACGCGGTCAAGTTCACGAACCCGGGCGGCGCGGTACGTGTGGTGGTTCGTCCGGAGGCGACCTGGATTCGGTTCGATGTTCACGACAACGGCGTCGGGATCCCGGCGGATCGCCTCAAGGAAATCTTCGAGCCGTTCGTACAGGTCGACGACGCGCTGACCCGCACCGCGTCCGGAGCGGGGTTAGGTCTGGCGATCAGTCGTGATCTGGCGCGCGCCATGGGCGGCGAGCTGTCGGTCAAGAGCGAGCCGGGGAAGGGATCGGTCTTTTCGGTCAGCTTCCCAGCGGTTTCGGACTAGCCCGCCCTCAGCGTCGAGCGAGCCCGGTCGCGACGCGAAGCTCGTGCGCGTCGTAGACGCGGCCGGCACGAATCACTGTCTCGACCTTTCGCACATCGCTCACGTGGTCGATGGGCTTTCCATTCACGACGATGATGTCCGCGACCTTGCCGGAAGCGAGGCTACCGTAGTCCTTGTCGTCCTTCATGACGCGCGCCGCTCCAATCGTCGCGATCTGGAGCACGACGGGCGCCGGGATGCCGGCCTTCTCGTAAAGCTCGAGCTCCGTGTCGTACGAGGTGCTCCCGAATGCGTCAGTGCCGGCGACCAGTGTGACGCCCGCGTCGTAGAGGCGCTTGATGAGTCTCGAATAGTTGGCGTCGGCCTTGCGCGTGTCGGTCGGAACACCGGCGCCGACGGCTTGGCCGATACCGGTGCCGGCGCTCGTGATCCAGACACTGAACGTCCCGTCGATCACGGTGCCGTGCCGCTTGAGCATCCCGATCAATTGCGTCATCGCCGGTCCGTCCACGTCGATATTCGGGGCAACGGCCGTCGCCACCGCGGAGTACGCGCGCATCGTCGGGACGTAGAGCGAATCCTGATAGAACGTCGAGAAAAGAAAGGCGGCGTGGTTCACCTCGTCGAACCCCAACTCGATCGAGTTGGGCACGGTGAGCCCGCGCGGAATGTGGCCGCTCAGCCGCATGCCGCGCGCGTGCGCCTCGGCGGCGATCGTCGGGATCAGGTCCGGGTGGACGAGGTTGTAGACCTTGATCTGCTTGTAGCCGAGCGAGTCGTAGCGCGCGACCCAGCGTCGCGCTTCGTCCTCGGTATGCACGAGCACTGCCGTGGGGCCCGCCCACTTGCCCGGGCCCTCGATGAAGCCGGCGAGCACCATGTGCGGGCCGGCAATGGCGCCGGACTGCGCGCGATCCCGGTCGCTGACGGCGACGTCGATGTCCGATGCAAGATCGCGCACCGTCGTGATGCCGAACGAGAGCTGCATCGGCCCACTCGTCAGCTCACTCGTCATCTGCATGTGGCCGTGCATCTCCCACATGCCGGGCATGACGGTCTTGCCGGCGGCATCGATGACGGTGGCGCCTTGCGGTGCGCGAAGCGAATCCGACGGTCCGACGGCAACGATGCGGTCGCCACGCACGATGACCGTGGTGCGCGGACGCATGACGCCGCGTTCACTGTCGAAAACGTCGCCGTTGACGATAGCCAGTGTGCCGGACGTCGGCTTCTGAAGCCGCTTGTTGAGCGCCTCGGCCTGCGCGTCACGAACCGCGAATTCCGTTTTGCGCAGGGTGGGAAGGGCGGGCTCGGCGCCCGGCTTCACCGTCATGAACCACGAGACTTCAGTGGCGAACAGGTTGTCGTCGCGATCGAGCCAGATCATCTGAGGCGCCGGACCGAAGCCGCGCTCGATGGAGACGAGGCGCACTCGCTCGGAGCCGCGCGTCGTGGGGACCGTCAGCTCTTTGACGACCTCCAACCGGGCCGAGGCGTTACCGGGAAGCTTCGACGTATGACCCGGTTGTCTGAGGAGATAGCGCGCGAGCGTGGCTTGATCGAAGGGCGAGAAACCGGTGGCATAGAAGACGTCGCGCTGGAGGAGATCGGTCGTCGTGCGCGCGGGCGTCCATTGGCGGATCGAATCGCCGACGATCTCGAGGCGGAAGGTCGGCTCACCCAGCCGGTCGTCCGGGAGAACAGCACGATTCTCAATCGACAGAACTCTCCCATCGCGCATGACGTACCGGCTGAACGCTCGTGTTCCCCGATTGCGATCCGTGAAGACGAAACGCACCGTCGTCGTGTCGCCGTTCCGCACGACGACCATCGAGCCGGCGGGTCGATCGTGATTGAGGACGGGATAGGCCGTGCTGTCCGCGACCGCGAGGGCCGACGCGAGGAGAAGAGTGATCATGCGGGCAATCTACGCAAAACGATCATTTGAGTTGCACTCGATAGTTCACGAACACGCAGCCGCCGTCGATCGTTCGGTTCTCGGTGAGCTCGAGCCGAACCAGGTGGCCGGCGTCGCGGAACAGAGGCGTGCCGGATCCGAGCAGAATCGGATGGACGTTGAGCCCGATCTCGTCGACGAGTCCCGCCGCGATGAGCGGCTGTGCGAGCTCGCCGCCGCCGAGCAGACAGATTCCCTTTCCGGGCCGCGCTTTCAAGTTCCGGACGAAATCGGCGGGGTCGCTCGAGACGAGCTCTATGCCGGGCGTTTCGAGCGTTCGACGGGTGCGCGAGAAGACGTAGGTGGCCTTGATCCCGGGCATCGGCGGCGCGCCACCGAGCGTGAGGGAGAAGTCGTACGTCTTGCGGCCCATGATGATCGTGTCGACGGCCTTCCAGTACCGCCGCATGATGTCATTGGCGTCGGCGCTGTGGTGCAGCCAATCGATGTTCTCGTCGGGTCCGGTGATGAAGCCGTCGAGGCTGCAGGCGGCACCGTAGGTGACTGTTCGCATGGCAAGCTCCCGCTCGAGGTGTTAAACTAAACGTGCCTTTAGAAACTGGATTCTAAAGGTACGTTTAGTAATGGTCAAGCTTCAGCCTTTTTCGCGATGGCCCGGCCCCAAAAAGCCACCGACGAGCAGATCTTCTCGGCAGCGTACCGCGTGATGCAGCGTGTCGCGCCGCCCGACTTTACCCTCGGCGCGATCGCCGAGGAGGCGGGCGTCACGGCCGGCCTCCTCGTCCAGCGCTTCGGCTCAAAGCGCGGGCTCCTGGTCCGGCTCGCGGAGCTGTCCGCGGGAGCCTCGGCCGGATTCATCGAGGGGCTGCGCGACCGCTACGACTCGCCGCTGGCCGTGCTGCGGGCCTACGTCGATTGCATGGCCGACCTGGCCGCGTCGCCCGAAGCCTTTGCTCGCAACCTCGCGTATCTGGTCGACGACCTCCGCGATCCCGATCTGCGCCACCATCTCGAGACCCAGGCTCGGCGGACGCGGAGCGCGATTACCAAGCTCCTCGCGGAGGCGGTGGCGCGGGGCGAGCTGGCCAAACGGGCGAATCCCAAGCGCCTCGCGCGCACCGTCGAAACGATCATCGGCGGGTCCATGCTGACCTGGGCCACGTATCGCGAGGGGACAGCCGTGCGGTGGATGCGACAGGATCTGGAGCTGGTGCTCGCGCCGTTTCTGAAACGCAAGGCGTAGCGCGGGCGGCGGCGCCATTCGAGATTGTTGAACCGGGCGAGATTGGGCCGCACGCCGCAAAGGAGGACGGGCAATGACGCGTTGGGTCGGCGCCAGCGTTCCACGAAAGGACGGCATCGGCAAGGCGACGGGGCAGGCCCGCTACGCCGACGATTTGGTGTTCCCGGGAATGCTGCACGGGCGTACGATCCGCTCGACGATTCCCCGCGGACGTGTGCATTCGATTCGGCTGGACTTCGATCCGGCCGGATTCACAACGGTGGATTTTCGCGACATACCGGGTCGCAACGCCTGCGATCTCATCGAGCAAGACCAGCCGTTCCTCGTCGAGCGCGACGTTCGCCATGTCGCCGAGCCGATTTTGCTCTTGGCGCACGAAGACCGCGAGCGCCTCCTCGGTGCAAACGTCGAAGTCCAGTACGACACCGAGCCTCCAGTATTCGATCCGCTCGTATCGACCGGCGTGCTCAAGGCGATCGACATCGCAAAGGGGGACGTCGACGCCGCGCTGGCGACGGCGGACCTCGTCGTCGAGGGCACGTATCGTACGGGTCACCAGGAACACGTCTACATCGAGACGAACGGCGTCGTCGCGGTGCCGGAGGAGAACGGCGTTGTCGTTTACGGCTCGTTGCAGTGTCCGTTCTACGTCATCAAGGGTCTGAAGAGCCTGCTCGGAGCGAACACCCACGTTCGGGTCGTGCAGACGGAGACGGGTGGTGGGTTCGGCGGGAAGGAAGAATATCCCTCGATGATCGCCGGCCACGCGGCGCTGCTCGCCCTCAAATCCGGTCGTCCCGTGAAGATCATCTACGACCGCGTCGAGGACATGGTCGCGACGACGAAGCGCCATCCGTCGATCGTGCGACATCGCACCGGCGTGACACGCGACGGCCGCCTCGTGGCGATGGACGTCGAGGTGGTGCTCGACGGAGGCGCGTACGTCACGCTGAGTCCCGTCGTGCTGTCGCGCGGCTGCATCCACGCCGCCGGGCCGTATCGCTGCGAGAACACGCGGATCCGCGGCCGCGCCATGTTCACCAATACGCCGCCGAACGGCGCGTTCCGCGGATTCGGTGCGCCGCAGACGGAGTTCGCCGTCGAAGTGCACCTGGAGCGGATCGCTGAAGCGCTGAGCTTGGATTCGGTGACGCTGCGCGAGATCAACGCGCTCGTCCCCGGCGACACCACGGCGACGGGGCAGCTGATGCGGGAGGATTGCAGCGCCCGTCTCGTGCTGGACGAGGCGGTGCGGCGCACTGATTTCCGCGCCAAGCGCGAGTCGTACCGTGGAACGGATCGCGCCGTTGGACTGTCGCTCTTCTACCATGGCGCGGGATTCACTGGAGGGGGCGAGCGCACGCTCAACTCCAAAGCACGGCTCGATCTCACGGAACGCGGAGTCCGGATCGCCGTGGGGAGCACCGAGATCGGTCAGGGAACGCGCACGATGCACGCGCAGATCGTCGCCGAGGCATTGGGGATTCCGTACGAGGACATCGAAGTCGCGCAGCCCGATACGGCAGTCGTCGTCGACAGCGGACCGACGGTGGCGTCCCGCACCTGCATGGTCGTTGGGAAGATTCTGGAGGAGTGTGCACTCGAGATGAAAGCTCGCCTCGGCGGGATGTCGCCGGCCGCGTACCATGCCAAGCACGGCGCTTTCTCGGTCCTCAAGAAGTACGAGCCGCCCGATTGGGTCGAATGGGACGAGCACTCGTACCGCGGCGACGCGTACGCGACCTTCGGCTGGGGGTGTGACGTCGTCGAGCTGGAGATCGATCGCGATACGTTCGAGGTGCGACCAATCGCCTTGACCGCGGTGCACGAATTCGGTCGTCCGATCCACCCCGCTCTGGCGCGCGGACAGATCGAAGGGGGAACCGGACAGGGCCTCGGGTACGCGTTGCTCGAGCACGTCGTGATGCGAGACGGCGCGATGGCGAACGCGCAGCTCACCAACTACGTGATCCCGACGTCGCTCGACACGCCGGAGTTCGACGTCGTGATGCTGGAGAATCCGTATCCGGGGGGGCCGTTCGGAGCGAAGGGCTTGGGAGAGTTGCCGATGGATGGCCCCGCGCCGGCGGTGGTCAACGCCCTTCGCGCCCTCTCGCTGGACGTGCGACAGATTCCCGCGACTCCGGAGCA
>Ga0105245_10000815_pt1 | contig 28378 bp, 18 predicted proteins | sample KBSM54metaG_FD_81523 | JGI IMG/M metagenome (GOLD analysis project Ga0105245, IMG submission 81523) | Miscanthus rhizosphere microbial communities from Kellogg Biological Station, Michigan, USA - KBS M5-4 metaG | ecosystem: Host-associated > Plants > Roots > Rhizosphere > Soil | place...
AACCGGTCTCGACCTGCGTCCAGGAAATCTTGGCATTGCGCCCGCGGCAATCGCCGCGCTTGGTCACGAAATTGAAAATGCCGCCGCGGCCCTCCGCGTCGCCCGGGTACCAGTTCTGAACTGTCGAATACTTGATCTCGGCGTCGTCGAGCGCGACGAGTTCGACCACCGCCGCGTGCAGCTGGTTTTCATCGCGCATCGGCGCCGTACAGCCCTCGAGGTAGCTCACATAAGAGCCCTTGTCGGCGATGATCAGCGTGCGCTCGAACTGGCCAGTGTTCTTTTCGTTGATTCGGAAATAGGTCGACAGCTCCATGGGGCAGCGCACGCCCGGCGGCACGTAGACGAACGAACCGTCGGAGAACACCGCCGAGTTGAGCGTGGCGAAATAGTTGTCGGTCACCGGCACGACCGAGCCGAGATATTGCTTCACAAGGTCGGGGTATTCGCGGATCGCCTCCGAGATCGGCATGAACACCACGCCGGCCTTCATAAGTTCCTCTTTGAACGTGGTCGCCACCGACACCGAGTCGAACACCGCGTCGACCGCGACGCGTGACGGCGCCCGTACCTCGCCGTCCTCGCCCTCCACCGGCGGGCGTACGACGCCGGCAAGGATTTCCTGCTCACGCAACGGGATGCCGAGCTTCTCGTAGGTCTTGAGAATCTCTGGATCGATCTCGTCGAGCGACTTCGGACCCGCGTTCTTCTTCGGTGCGGAATAATAATAGAGGTCCTGATAGTCGATCTTCGGGTAGCTCACGCGCGCCCAGGTCGGCTCGCGCATGGTCAGCCAGCGCCTGTACGCGCCCAGCCGCCACTCCAGCATCCACGCCGGCTCGTGCTTCTTCGCCGAAATGAAGCGGACGGTATCTTCGCTCAGCCCCTTCGGGGCCTTATCGGATTCGATCAGCGTCTCGAATCCGTACTTGTATTGGTCGACGTCGATCCGACGAACCTGGTCGACAGTCTCCTGCACGGCCGGCATTTCAGTCCCTCCGCTGCGGTTTCAAGGACCGCGGGTTGGAATATGGGTGGTACCTTGGTCGGGCACCTCGCGAATTCAGGCGGCGAGGCCGCGTTTCTCCTTGTTAGATAGTCCTGCGACGCGCTTCTCCCAAGCGCCCATGAAGGTATCAATCTCTTGCGGCGTCGTTGTCGGCCCGATGCTCAGGCGGATGGCGCCGATCGCAACGTCTGTCGGTACGCCCATCGCCTTGAGCACGTGCGAGGCCGCGACCTTGCCCGACGAACAGGCCGATCCGGATGACACCGCGATGCCGTCAAGGTCGAGCGCGATCAGCGCCGTTTCGGCCTTGAGACCCGGCACGGCGAACATCGTCGTGTTCGGCAGGCGCATTTCGCCCGCGCCGAAGAACACCGTGCCCGCGTGCAACTTGACCAGCGCCTGCTCAAGCTCGGAACGCCGTGCGGCGAGATTCGCGAAGTCGGCCAGATCACGCACCGCAGCTTCCGCTGCGGCGCCAAAGCCTGCCACGCCACTGACGTTTTCGGTGCCGGCGCGCGCGCCGCGCTCCTGCCCGCCCCCGCTCGTGAGCGGCGCAACCTGAATGTCGTCGCGCGCCTTGATCAGCGCCCCCACGCCCTTCGGTCCGCCGATCTTGTGCGCCGAGATGCTCAATAGGTCGGCGCCGAGCGCGACAATATCGCAAGGAATCTTGCCAACGCTCTGGACCGCATCGACATGCAGGATGCCTTCGGCGGCATGCACAATGTCGGCGATCGCGCGGATGGGCTGCACGACGCCCGTCTCATTGTTCGCGTGCATCACCGACACAAGGAATCCGTTCTTGCGGGCGGCCAGCGTCGTGATGAGTTCGCCGAGCGCCACGACGTCCACGACCCCACCGGCGGTCACCGGAATGTCCTGCATCTGATCCGGCCGGAAGCGACCACCCGAGCGCACGGACGCATGCTCGATCGTGGAAATGAGCAGCCGGTCGCGCGTACGGGAATCCTTGCCGTTCGCGATGTGCGGGGTCAGCGCGAGGATGTTGGCTTCAGTCCCGCCCGACGTGAACACCACGTTGCGGGGATCGGCCCCGACCAGGGCCGCGACCTTATCGCGCGCATCGTCGAGCACCTGCCGCGCCTGCCGACCCTCGGCATGGACCGATGATGGATTGCCGGGAAGGTCGAGCGCCGCCGTGATCGCGGCCCGCGCTTCGGGCCGCAAGGGAGCGGTCGCATTCCAATCGAGGTACGTTCTCATCCGTCGATACTCGGCCTTACCCGGGCAAGCCCATGAAACGCTTGCTTTTTGCCCCGCCTGCTATGCTAGAAAGCGGCCGCCGCGCCCGGTGGGCCGCACAGGGTGCGGCAGCACGCGATTTGGCCAACTCCAGCCGTTTAGAACGGTTCTAAAGCATTGGAATTGTTCTAAAAGACGTACGATCCCCGACTTACCGCGTCAAGCGCACAAGCGGAACGGGCGGAATCGGCTATCCAAGCGACACCGGCGCCCGAGAGGTTCGAAAAATATGCCCGAAATCATCTTCACCGGTTCCGCCGGCCGGATTGAAGGCCGTTTCCACCCTGCCAAGACGCGGAACGCGCCGATCGCGATCATCCTGCATCCGCACCCGCAGTTCGGCGGGACGATGAATCATCAGATCATCTACCAGCTCTATTACTGCTTCGCGGCGCGCAACTTCGCGGTCCTGCGTTTCAACTTCCGCGGCGTCGGCCGCAGCCAGGGCAATTTCGATCATGGCACCGGCGAATTGTCGGACGCCGCGTCGGCGCTCGACTGGGCCCAGAGCATCAACCCGGAAGCGCGCAGCTGCTGGATCGCCGGTTTTTCGTTCGGCGCCTGGATCGGGATGCAGCTCCTGATGCGGCGTCCCGAGATCGAGGGCTTCATCTCGATTGCGCCGCCCGCGAACCTCTACGACTTCTCGTTCCTCGCCCCCTGCCCGTCGTCGGGCCTCATCATTCATGGCGACAAGGATGCGGTGGTACCAGCGAAGGACACCAACGCGCTGGTCGACAAGCTCAAGACGCAAAAGGGCATCGTGATCGACCACAAGATCATCCCTGGTGCCAACCACTTCTTCGACGGCAAGGTCGAGCCGCTCATCACTGACGTCGGCGCTTATCTCGATCGGCGCATTGCCGCCGGCGCACCGGCGAAGCCGGAGCCGCGCGGACGCCGCACCGGCGCCGGCTGACCCGCCGCTTATGCCATCGGTCCTGACCAGCAATCAGGCCGCCCGGCTCGCGGGGATCGCTCTTGCGAATGTCACGCGCGAATTTCCCAACAAGCTCGATCACGTCCTGACTGGGCCTCAAGACTTGCGCGGTCCGCGTCACTTGCATCCTATCTTCTACGGATCCTTTGACTGGCACTCGAGCGTTCACAGTCACTGGGTCCTGGTGCGGATCTTTCGCCGGTTCGCGTCGCTGCACGATCGCATCCAATCGGTGCTCGATCAGCACTTCACGGCTGATAACGTCGCTGCCGAGATCGCGTACCTCAAAGATCCGATCCGGCGCTCGTTCGAACGCCCCTATGGGATGGCGTGGCTTCTGATGCTTGGCGCCGAGTTGATCCGTTGCGGCGATGCGGCCCCGTGGCGCGCGACCTTGCAGCCGCTGATAGACCTCTTTGTCGAGCGCACCCGCAACTACCTGAAGGCGGCGCGTTATCCGGTACGTGCCGGAATGCATTCCAACAGTGCTTTTGCACTCACCCTCGCCCTCGACTATGCGCGCGCCTGCGACGATCGTGCCTTTGCCGACGCCATTTGCGACAAGGCGCGATCCTGGTTCGGACGCGACGCCGACTGCCCCGCCTGGGAGCCGGATGGCGAGGATTTCCTATCGCCGGCGCTGATTGAGGCGCTGTGCATGTCACGCGCCCTCACACCCGGCGAATTCCGCACATGGTTCGCGCGCTTTCTACCGCGCGTCGCTGAAAAGAAACCGGACGCATTGTTCACGCCGGTAACCATCGACGATCATCGCGACCTGCGGTTCAGCCATCTCGATGGGCTCAATCTGAGCCGTGCGTGGTGCTGGCGCGCGCTCGGCAACACGTTCGAGGCGCAAGATCCGCGCACTGCCGCTCAAGCGGCAGCCGACGCCCATCTCGCCGCAAGCCTGCCGCATATCGAGGACGATTACGCCGGCAGCCACTGGCTGGCGAGCTTCGCGCTGCTCGCGCTCGACGCGTAACCCGGGTTCTTGCGGGGGAGCGGCTACGCCGCCCTGGCCACCGCTCCCGCCGTGTCGCCGACACGGAAGAAGCCGATGCGGTCGGACATTTCAGCCGACTGCTCCTGCAGCGTCTTGGCCGTGGCCGCGTTCTGCTCCACCAGCGCCGAGTTCTGCTGGGTGAGCTCGTCCATCTGGGTCAGCGCCTTGTTGATCTGCTCGAGACCGGTCGATTGCTCGGCGCTCGCATTAGCGATGTCAGCCACAATCTCCGACACTTCCCGGATCGATTTGACGATACCCTGCAGCGACGCGCCGGTCTGGTTCACCAGTTCGACGCCTTCCTTCACCTGGCCGGACGAGCTTGTGATCAGGTCCTTGATGTCCTTCGCCGCCTGCGAGGAGCGCTGCGCCAGGCTGCGCACTTCGGACGCCACCACCGCGAAGCCGCGGCCGGCGTCACCCGCGCGTGCCGCTTCGACCGCCGCGTTGAGCGCGAGCAGGTTGGTCTGCCGCGCGATCTCGTCGATGACGCTGATGATGTCCGCGATCTTGCGTGACGATTCCTCGATACGCGACATCGCATCGACCGCATTCGCAACGACGGCGCCACTGCGGTCAGCGATCTGGCGCGTTCCGCCTGTCAGCTCGTTGGCGTGACGCGCATTGTCGGCGTTCTTTTTCACCGTCGCCGAAATCTGCTCCATCGATGCGGACGTCTGCTGCAGGCCGGCGGCCTGCTCCTCGGTGCGCTGCGAAAGATCCGTCGTGCTGGTAGAGATCTCGACCGACGCCGCGGCCACTTCGCGGGTGGCAGCGACAATCGCGCTGACCGTTTCCTGCAACCGCCCCGCCGCCATGTTGAAGTCGTCCTTGATCTGGCGGTAGGTCGCGCTAAAGCCGTCGTCGAGCCGCACCGCGAGATTGCCGTTGCTCAGATCGGCAAGACCGTCGGCCAGCGACTTCATGGCGCGCGCCTGCTCCTCGGCTGCCTTGAGTTGCGCTTCCGCGGCCTTCACTTGCTCTTCCGCAGCCTTGGCCTGCGCCTCGGCATTCTTGCGCCGCTCTTCGTCCGCCTGCCGACGTTGCTCGTCGGCCTGCTCGCGCTGCAACTCAGCCTGGCGGCGCTGTTCCTCGGTTTCCTTGCGCTGCTCGGCCGAGATCTTCTCGAGCCGCAACCGTTCCTGGCCGGCTTCCTTGAACACCAGCACGGCCTTCGCCATGCTGCCGATCTCGTCGCCCCGCCCGGTGTCGGGAATGTCGATCTCCATGTTGCCGCGCGCGAGCTCACCCATCACCCCGGCCATCGAGGTGATAGGCCGCGACACGCCGCGTCCGATCCAGATCGCAAGGCCGAGCACGGAGACGGCAACCACACCGATGGCGATCTGCATCACCATCGTGGTGTCGGCCTGCGCGCGCTCGTTCGCCGCAGTCGCTTCCTGCGTGCGATCAGTAATGATCTTCTTCAACTCCTCGATTACGGGCTCGATCACCGCGTAGGAATCGGATGTGAGTTTCTGCTCGTTGGTGAGCACTACGGCCGCGTCCATCCAGGCGAAGAAGTCGCGGTGATAGTTGGCGAGCTTCTGTTTGATGTCGGCCCTGTCCGCCGCCGGGATGTCTGTCTTTTCGAGGCTCGCCAAGAATTCGGTGCCCCGCTTCTTCATGTCGTCGCCGTATTTGACGCTCCGGCGCAGCATGAAATCCTTCTCGTGCCGGCGCATCATCAACATGGTCGCGAGCAGCCGCGGTTCGTCGAAGGCATTCAGCTTGGTTTCGATTTCGTGCACCGACTTGCGCAGCGTTCCCTCGAGGCCGGAGTTCTCATCGAGGCCGAGCTTCTTTTTGGTTTCGGTGACCGCATTGAAATGTCCGAGATAGCGGCGATAGCCGTCGCGCACGTCGGCGAATTTCTTCGCCTCCGTGTCCGCGCCACTACCCGACTTGGCAAGAACCTCAAGGTCAGTTTCGATGATCTTGCCGATCTCGGCCACGCGCGTCGCATACTTCATATCGTTGCGCAGCAGGAAATCCTTCTCGGCGCGGCGGCTTTCGAGCAGGTTCGTATAGAGATGGTTGGTGCGCGAGAACTTCGCCTGCTCGATCTCTGCGATGGCGCGATATTTGTTCTGGATCGACGTGCCGACCAGGTAGATGGCGCCGACGGTCAGGATGCCGACCACACCAATAGCGCCGATAGCCGAAACCTTGTGGGCCAGCAGCAACTGGATACGCGGGAGAGCCATGGCGGGTCTCTTTGGACGGAGTGAGGGAATTCCGAACCACACGGCGCCATTGCCGCCGGCGCGAGGCCTTAGCCCGCCCAAGTGCTTGGCGGATGCTTAAAATTACTTGTTGGGCCTTAGCGGTCCGTAAATTATGACAGCGCCGCGGCGCGTAAGTGCCGGTTATGTCGGGATAATCCTGACATGCCCCCATAGTGGTGGTTGCATACGGGCCTTGTTCACCCCCTGGCGACGCGAATTCCAGGGACGCGGTGAGCCGAACCCGACGCCTGCCCCGCTGCGGCGGCACTGCCCCGCGCCTTGGTCGCGTTGGACGGACCTGTTACACCACCCGGCCAGAGCAAAGCGATGAGCACTTACAAGTCTGATTTCCTGCGGGTTTTGGCCGAACGTGGCTTCATTCATCAGGTCTCCGAGCCGGAGGCGCTGGATGAACTCGCCGCGCGGGGGCCGATTACCGCCTACATCGGATTCGACTGCACGGCGCCCTCGCTGCACGTCGGGTCGCTGCTCCCGATCATGATGCTTCACTGGATGCAACAGACCGGCCATCGCCCGATCGCGCTCATGGGTGGCGGCACGACGCGTGTCGGCGACCCGTCCGGCAAGGACGAGAGCCGCAAGATCCTCACGGACGAGATCATCAGCGACAACCTCCGGAGCATCCGGGAGATCTTTTCGAAGTTCCTCACGTTCGGGAGCGGCGCGCGCGACGCCATCATGGCCAACAACGCCGACTGGCTGAACGCGCTCAACTACATCGACTTCCTGCGCGACGTCGGGCGCCATTTCTCCGTGAACCGCATGCTCAGCTTCGACTCGGTCAAGCTGCGCCTCGACCGCCAGCAAGAGTTGTCGTTCCTCGAATTCAACTACATGATCCTGCAGGCCTACGACTTCGTCGAGCTGCACAAGCGCACCGGTTGCGTGCTGCAGATGGGCGGTTCGGATCAGTGGGGCAACATCGTCAACGGCATCGACCTCGGCCGCCGCATGCTCGGTGTGCAGTTGTTTGCACTCACCTCGCCGCTGATCACGACGTCGTCCGGCGCGAAGATGGGCAAGACCGCCTCCGGTGCGGTGTGGCTCAAGCCCGACCTCGTGTCGCCCTACGACTACTGGCAGTACTGGCGCAACACCGAAGACGCCGACGTCGAGCGATTCTTGAAGCTGTTCACTGTGCTGCCGCTCAACGAGATCGCCCGCCTTGCCGCCCTGCATGGACAGGAGATCAACGACGCGAAGAAAGTGCTCGCGACGGAAGCGACCGCGCTGGTGCACGGGCGTCCCGCCGCCGAACAGGCCCAGGGCACGGCGCGCAAGACTTTCGAAGAAGGCGCGCTGGCGCAGGACCTGCCGACGGTCGAAATCCCGCGGCGCGAAATTGACGCCGGGCTCGGCGTGCTTGCCGGGGCAATGCGCGCCGGCCTCGTATCATCGACCAGCGATGCGCGTCGCCAGGTCAAGGCCGGCGGCCTGCGCGTGAACGATACGCCAGTGAGCGACGAGAAGCTGGCGCTCACCGCGCGCGACCTCACGCCTGAAGGCGTGATCAAGCTGTCGCTCGGGCGCAAGCGCCATGTGCTGCTGAAGCCGGTGTAGCGCGCCGCCCTAGCGGCTCGGATCCGGCGGCCGGTATTCCTGGAGCCGCTCGTTGGCGGGGCTCTGGTTCGGAAACTCGAACACTTTGCGCAGCAACCCCGGCGCCAGCGCCGACATCGGATTGACGCGCAGCGTCGAGCGCCCCGGCGGGCCGACAACTTCGTAGGTCAGGCCGAACATGCCTTCCTTCTCGCCGCCGAGGAACAAGCCGACGATTGGAATCTGGCCGAAGGCATTGTTGATGCCGTAGAGCGGAACGAACGTGCCGCGCATGCGCACGTCGTTCGCGGCGTAGTCGATGTGACCCTCGATGGTGGCGCCGACGACCGGTCCACGCACCGCTCCCTCGCGCAGGACGAGACGACCGGGCTGGCGCGCGAACTCGATGCGCATGCGGGTGAACTCGACGCCGTTCGGCACGGCGCCGGCGGCGCCGGCTACGACACGATCGAGCGCAGCCTCGCCGCGAATGACGAAGTCGCGCAGGTTGAGCACGCCTTCCTGCGGCGCCTGGTCGAGCGTCGGCGGATCCATCGCCACCCAGATGTGGCCACCCACCATGCGCGGATAGGTGTCGGTGAAACGGAATAGCGAGCCGGCGTCGCTCGTCTCAATGTAGATGACGGGCTTGCCGCTGCGCACCCGCATGTCGCCGAGCATCGGCGCGTCGACGCCCAGCTTGCCGGCAAGGTTGAACGTGCGCACGACGCCATTGCGGCGCACGAAACGCAGATCGACCGACCGCAGCGCCTCGCCGGAGAATCCCGCCACCGCGCCGACCTTGAGATCGACGTCGATGTCAGTGAAGCCTTTCGACTTCTGGTCGCGGCCGGGTCCTGCCATCGAGGATTTGACGAAGCCGCGGCCGTCGATGACTTCACCGCGCATCACCACCTTCAGCATTCCGTCGGTGGCGCGATCAGCCTTCAATGAAGTCTTGTCGCCGTCGGACAGCGCAAACACCGGCAGGTTGGCCGAGATCACGTCGCCATTCGTGTCGATTTCGACGCTGCCCTTGACCGACGTGCCCTGCCCTTCGACCACGATGTCTTCGAGTCGCGTCGATTTGGGTTTGCTGACATAATTGAACGCAGCGCGCAGGGGGCGGCCGGCCTGCTTCGACCAGCCCGGCAGCAGATTCTCGATTTTGGCTTGCCCGAGATCGGCATCGACCGAGAACCGCGTCTCCTGGTCGGGATTGGCGCCGACACGACCGGCAACGCGCACCGGGATCGGTCCGCTCACCGTGCCGTAGAGATCGAACCCGAGCCGCGTGCGCGCAGCGTCGTCGAGCGTTGCCTGCAGGCGGAACGACGCGTCGCTTTCCTCGCGCAGCTTGCGGTATTCGACCGACGCCGGCGTACCGCCGATGCGCACGTCGCCTTTGACCTGAAAGCCCTGATTGTTGGCAGTGATGCGCAGGGTCTGCGCTTCGAGCTTGTGCGACATCACGAAGCGATCGATCGCGAAATTCGTGACGTCGGTCGTGACGTTGTAGGTGGTCGTTCCCTTCGGGGCGTCGGGGTCGATCGCGAATGCGAGACCGACTTGCGCCGTCACTGTGCCGCGACTCGTCGCGGGATCGACCGGCGCGCCGGAGAAGTCCTTCAACCGATCGGACGCCAGCAACTCCGCGGCCGCCGGCACCGGTCCGTCGATACGGAGTCGAGCGCGCGCGACCGGCTTTGGCTGGTAGGTGTCAGGAACTTCGAACACTCCGTCACTCACCGTGAGCTTGCGGCCGGACGGCATGTCCACCGTACCGCGCCCGAGCGCGATCGTGACTTTGCGTCCGGAAATGCGCGTCACGAAGTCGGCGTCACGGATCGACGGCAGGCCGTCGACCGGCGTCACCACCGCACCGCTGGCCACGACCTCAATCGCAAGCCCGTCGTCGGGTACAGGGGGTCCGCCGTTCTGCAGGGTATGGATCGGCGCATTGGTGGCGATCTCGATACGCTCGATCGAACCGCTGTCGAAATGACTGAGGACCCACTCGCGCACCGGCGGGTTCACCATCGACGGCCACATCTGCTTGAAGGAAGCGACGGACATCTGCTGGCCGGCAAAGCCGACCGCGAGGCGAGGCTCTCCCGAAAAATCGAGATTGCCTGAGAACGCAAAGCCCACGCCCTTCCCGGCAACGTCGGCGCGCTCGACCTCGATGCGCTGGCTCGCGGCGTCGAACTGGCCGCGCAGTGAGATGCGGTTGAGCAGCAACTGCTCGCCGTACTCGGACGCCGGGATCACGACGGTGCCGCCGGCGAGCGACAGCTGCCACGGACCGCCGGTTTCGAGCGGCGGCGCCTCGGCGCGGATCGCCGAGGTGATGCGGTTGCCGCCCGATATGAGCTGGAACGGAATGCCGAGGATCCGTCGCGCGCCGTCCCAGTCGAAGTTGATTTCAGCACGATCGATGGCAACGCGCGTGTCGCCGTCGCCCGGTCCGCCGACCACGCCTGGCCCGATCACCATGCGCCCGGCCGCCACGAGCGGATGTCCATCCTGCGCGATCTCGGCGCGGATCGCGGCCGAGAACGGAATATCGGCCTCAAGCTGACCATCGCCGAATCGCACCGCCAGCAGCACGTCGCGCAGCGCGATCTTGCGCGCCTCGATGCTCACCGCGCGCTTGCCCTCGCCCAATGGCTTGACGCCGGCGAGCAGTACCCACGGACGATCCTGTTGCTCCGACCCAATGCTGAAGATGACCTCGCCCGCCTGCGGACGCGTGACACTGAGACTGATGTGCTCGAACACCGAACGCTGGCCGTTACGCTGATCGTCGACGACAAGCCGTCCATTCTTGAGACCGATCTCGTTGAGCGCATAACCGTCCAGTCCGAGCGCGCTCAGGCTGTCGATCCAGGCGAGAAATCCAGCAAAATTCTTCGGCGCATCGCGCAGGAACGACTTTGACGGCTGCGCGATGATGTCGGAGACCGCGGTCGGCGTTGCCGGCACGACCTTCGCGCCAGATCGAGCCCCGGTTTCGTTGGCGAGGAGCGTCAGGCGGCCATCGGCGCTGATCTGCACCGACACCTCGGCGCCGACCAGGTTCAAGCTCTCGGCGCGCGGTGACCCGGTCAGCAGACTGGCGCTCGACAGACCGACCTCCGCGCGCGGCGCACTCGCCACGACCTTGCCGTCCAGCTCGCGCACGACGATGTCGCGGAGACGCACGGCCGTCCGGCCGTGCTCGTCGCGTTCAATGACAGTTCCGCCGACCTCCACCTTGTGACGCGCGCCGAAGTTCTGCTCGATCGCCGCTGTGATCCACGGCGTCGCGATGTCCAGAGAGATCGGGCCCGACGAAAGGCGCCACCACAGGGCGCCGAAACCAAGCACCAGCACGACGACGATGCCACCGACGACCAGGCCGGCGCGGCGCAGATGCGGCCACACCCTCGCGGCACGCGACCTCGGATTCTTGGGAGGCCTCAACCCGATATGGCGCAGCCAGTTGAACGGCCGCAACAGATGCGTCAGACGGCCGAACGAATAACGTCGCGCGCGCGGCGCCTCTTCGGCTCGCGCGCTCTCACGGCGATGCTCGTCGAGGCTCGCCTCGAGCCCACGCAATGCTTCGAGCTTCTGCGTAATATCGGCCATTCGCCGGCGGACGTTCCCCTTTACGCCATCCGTTGGCCCAGCGCACCGCCCCGGTGCCCCTGTCCGACGGCGCTCCACCGCAACTAACGACTCTTCTCCCCATGCCCGACTTGAGCATGTGGCCCCACGCCCCCACAATGGCCGTGGGAAAGCGACGAAAGGAAGGCACATGGCAGCAAATCTCGCCCCGGGCGGCAAGGCTCCCGACTTCGAGCTCCCGTCCGACGACGGGGGCTCGGTCCGGCTGGCCGACTTCAAGGGCAAGAAGCTCGTCGTTTACTTTTATCCCAAGGCCGACACGCCGGGCTGCACCAAGGAATCGATGGCCTTTTCCAAGCTGAAAGCGTCGTTCTCACGCGCCGATACCGCGCTGCTCGGGGTTTCGGCCGACCCTGTGGAAGCGCAGGAAAAATTCAAGGCGAAGTACGACCTGAAGCTGCCGCTCGCTTCGGATACCAGCCACAAGATGCTCAACGACTACGGCGTCTGGGGAGAGAAGTCGCTCTATGGACGCAAGTTCATGGGCATCGTCCGCACGACGGTGCTGATCGATGCGAAGGGGCGAATCGCGCAGGTCTGGCCAAAGGTGAAAGTCGATGGCCACGCCGAGGAAGTCCTCGAGGCGGCGCGCGCGTTGTGAACGGTTCAAAGAAAATTAACCACGAATTGTTCTAATCGACGGTCACGGGCCGGCTGCCCTGCGAGCCGATGCGCGAGCATCGGTAATTGCAGCCGACGCGGGAGTGTTGATGTCGTACAGGCCCGATCCTTATCGTCGGTCCGGTGAGCGTTATTCGCTCGCTTCGGAGTCGGAGCGGCATGAGCAGCGCGCGCATGCGCCGCGCCGCAACGAACCGCCGTCCTCGGACTACACGTTCGCGCACGGCCGCCGCCGCGTGCGGATCGGCCCTGTTGCGTTCTGGATCTGCGTCGGCACGCTGGTGATCATGGCGGGCTGGACGATGATCACCGCCACCTATTTCACGTTTCGCGACGACGTACTCACGCAGCTGATCGCGCGCCAGGCGGAGATGCAGCACGCGTACGAAGATCGCATCGCGGAGATGCGCGGCCAGATCGATCGCGTGACCAGCCGGCAGTTGCTCGATCAGGAGCAGTTCGAACAGAAGCTCGACACCATCGCACGCCGGCAGCAGACGCTCGAGCAGCGCTCGGCCACCCTTGGCGCGCTCGCCGATCCGGCGACGACCGGATCCATCAACAAGACACCGCCGCGCGATGCACCGCAGAAACCATCGCCGATCGGCGACGGCGCCAGCAGACTGGAACGCGGGCTCTCCGCGATCGCGTCGCGGTTCACCGGACGACCCGCCGCGAGCGGCGGCGGCCTCGCCGGAACGCTAACGCGCATGCAGGACGCGCTTGATCGCGTCGAGACGCGGCAGACGACGGCGCTTGCCAACATCGAAGAGAGCTACGGCGCGAAGGCGCGACGCTTGCGCGGCGTCCTCGTGGAGCTCGGCCTTGCCGCCGGCAAACCACTGCCTGAGGCAATGGGCGGACCATTCGTGCCGGCCAAGGGCGACTCGTTCGAGCGCCAATTGCTGCGCATCAACATCGCGCGCGGGCACGTCGATAGGCTCAATCGCACGCTCGCCGCCGTTCCCGTACGCCAGCCGCTGCCCGGCGAACTCGACCAGAGCTCGGGCTTCGGCGTGCGCGTGGACCCGTTCTTCGGGCGGCCCGCCATGCACACCGGCCTCGACTTCCGCGGCGAGCAAGGCGACCCGGTACGCGCGACCGCGGCGGGCACGGTGTCACAAGCCGGATGGAACGGTGGCTACGGCAAGCTGGTCGAAATCGATCACGGCAACGGGCTCGCAACCCGCTACGGCCATCTTTCCGAAATCCTCGTGCGCGAAGGACAGAGCATCAAGGTCGGCCAGATCGTCGGCCGGGTCGGGTCCACCGGACGTTCGACCGGACCGCATCTGCATTACGAGACACGCAACGACGGCGACGCCGTCGATCCCAACAAATTCCTGCGTGCCGGTGCCAAGCTCGGGTTCGTGCAGCAATAACGTTGGCCGGGTAAAGTCGAGAGGCGCGGAGCAGAAACAGCCCGTGCTACTCGACCTTCGCGCCAGACGCCTTCACGACCTTTTCCCACTTGTCGGTCTCTTCGGCGTTGATCTTGCCGAACTCCTCGGGCGTGCCGTTGATCAGCATGCCGCCGAGTTCGACCATCTTGGCCTGGATCTTGGGATCGGCGAGCGCCAGATTGAGCTCCTTGTTGAGCTTGTCGATGATCGCGCGTGGTGTGTCCTTCGCCGTGCCCACGCCGAACCACGCGCTCGCTTCATAACCCGGGACGGTCTCGGCAACCGTCGGGACGTTCGGAATCGCGTCCGAGCGCTTTGCCGTCGTCACAGCCAGTGCGCGCAACTTGCCGGCGCGGATGTGCTCGATCGATGACGGCATATTGTCGAACATCACCTGCACTTGTCCGCCCAGAAGGTCCGTGAGCGCCGGCGCCGAACCGCGGTACGGGACGTGCTGCATTTTCACGCCCGTCATCAGCATGAACATCTCGCCCGACAGATGGATCGACGTGCCATTGCCCGACGACGCCATATTGATCTTGCCCGGGTTCGCCTTGGCGTAGGCGATGAACTCGGCGACCGTCTTGGCTGGAACGTCCGGATTCACCTCCATCACGTTCGGCACGCGGATGAAGCCGGCGATGGGCGCAATGTCGCGCAGGAAATTGAATTTCAGATTCTGATAGAGCGTCGCGTTGATGGCGTTCGCCGGGTTGATCAGGAACAGCGTGTAGCCATCGGGTGGCGAATTGATCGCAGCCTCGGTGGCGATGTTGTTGCCGCCCCCGGGACGGTTCTCAACGACGAATTGCTGCCCGAGACGATCGGATAGCCACTGCGCAAAAATGCGCGCGATGATGTCGGTCGAGCCGCCGGCGGGGTAGCCGACCAGCCATTTCACTGGACGGTTGGGGTAATCGCTTTGCGCCTGTGCCGTCGCACCCGAAAGGATAAGCACACCAAAAAGCGACAACGCGAAACGCAGTCCGGTCATGACGTCCTCCCAGCGGCTTTTCTTGTGACCTAGTCTGGCCCAGCTAGACCCCGGAACCAAGACCCCGCAGCGTCGCGGTTATTCCACGTCCTCGATTGCCTTCGGCGCCTCGCCGAACGCGCGCTGCGCCAGCGTCGCTTCCATGAACTGGTCGAGATCGCCGTCGAGCACGCCGCCAGTGTTCGAGGTCTGCACGCCGGTGCGCAGGTCCTTGACCATCTGGTAGGGCTGCAACACGTACGACCGAATCTGGTGGCCCCAGCCGATATCGGTCTTGGCGGCCTGCTCGGCCGCCGCCTGATCTTCGCGGCGCTTGAGTTCGCGTTCATAGAGTCGCGCGCGCAGCATGTCCCAGGCCTGCGCACGGTTGCGGTGCTGCGATCTGTCGTTCTGGCACACGACGGCGATGCCGGTGGGAATGTGCGTGAGCCGGACAGCCGATTCCGTCTTGTTGACATGTTGGCCGCCTGCCCCGCCCGCGCGCATGGTGTCGACGCGCACGTCCGCCTCGTTGATGTTGATGACGATGCGATCGTCGACCACCGGATAAACCGTGACGCCCGCGAATGACGTGTGGCGGCGCGCGTTGGAATCGAACGGCGAGATGCGCACCAGGCGATGCACGCCCCCCTCCGTCTTGAGCCAACCGTAAGCGTTGCGTCCCTTGACCTGGATGGTCGCCGATTTGATGCCCGCCTCTTCGCCCGCGGTCTCCTCGAGATACTCGATCTTGAAGCCGTGCTTCTCGGCCCAGCGCGTGTACATGCGCAACAGCATGTTGGCCCAGTCCTGGCTCTCGGTACCGCCAGAGCCGGCGTGGACCTCGAGATAGGAATCGTTGTTGTCCGCTTCGCCCGAGAGCAGCGCCTCGAGTTCGCGGCGCGCGACCTCGGTCTGCAGTGCGCGCAGCGCCTGCTCGGCCTCGCTGACGACGCCCTGATCCTTCTCGGCTTCGCCGAGTTCGATCATACCGATCTGGTCGTCGAGTTCGCGCTCGATGCGGTCGATGGCGGTGAGCTGGTCCTCGAGCGCGCTGCGCTCCTGCATCAGGCGCTGTGCCTTCTGCGTGTCGTTCCAGAGACTGGGATCTTCAGCGAGCTTGGTCAGCTCGTCGAGGCGCTCGCGGGCCTTGGGGACGTCAAAGATGCCTCCTCAGCAGTCCGATCGACCGCTTGATGTCTTCGACGAGCTTTTCGGTTTCCGCGCGCATGATTCTGCCGTGTCAGAGTTCGTGGGATGTAGCTGCTGTGCGCCGCGCGCGCAACAGCCGTCGCCGCCGGCTAGTACAGGCCACTGCCGGTGCGTACCGCGCGATCGACGTCGGGGTTCACCGCCACCGGCGAGCCATCGGAGTGCGCGACGCCAATGATCGAGTTGCTGTCAGGCGGCGCGGTGCCCGGCTTGAACGCTTCGAGGATGGCGTTCTGGCCCGGCCCCGCGCGCAGGCCGGTCTTCGGGTCGATGCGGATCAGTTTGATCCCCGGCGGCACACGGAACGGAATTGCCGGACGGTCGGCGAGCGCGGCGATCAGGAAGTCGCGCACGATCGGCGCCGCCAGGTGGCCGCCGGTGGCGCCGCGCCGGATGTGGCGCGGCTTGTCGTAGCCGAGATAGACGCCGACGGCGATTTCGGGAGTGAACCCGATGAACCACACGTCCTTTTCATCGTTGGTGGTGCCTGTCTTGCCGGCGACGGGCTTGCCGACGGCTCTCACCACCGTACCGGTACCGCGCTGGACGACGCCTTCCATCATCGATGTGATCTGGTAGGCAGTCATCGGGTCGAGCACCTGCTCGCGGCGGTCGACCAGCGAGGGCTCAGGCTGGTTCTTCCATCCCTCCGCGCTGCAGCCGCGGCATTCGCGCTGATCGTGCTTGAAGATGGTTTGGCCGTAGCGATCCTGGATGCGATCGATGAAGGTCGGCAGGACGCGCCGCCCGCCGTTCGCGAACATCGAGTACGCCGTCGTCATGCGCATCACGGTCGTTTCGCCGGCGCCGAGCGCGAAGGACAGATAGTGCGGAAGGTTGTCATAGACGCCGAAGCGGCGCGCATACTCGCCGATCAACGGCATGCCGATGTCTTGCGCCAGCCGCACCGTCATCACGTTGCGCGACTGCTCGATGCCGAAGCGCAGCGTCTGCGGGCCGTAGTATTTGCCGGTGGCGTAGTTCTCCGGCCGCCAGGGCGGCAGGCCCGGTCCCTGGTCGATCTCGACCGGCGCGTCGATCACGACCGTCGAGGGCGTGTAGCCGTTATCGAGCGCCGCCGAATAGACGAACGGCTTGAACGACGAACCCGGCTGCCGCATCGCCTGCGTCGCGCGGTCGAACTGGCTCTGGTCGAACGAGAAGCCGCCGACGATCGCCAGCACGCGGCCGGTGGTCGGATCCATCACGACCATAGCGCCGGAGATTTCCGGCACCTGGCGCAGGCGGAACTGCGTCTGATCCTTTAATGGCTCGACGTAGATCACATCGCCCGGGCTGAGAACCTGGCTGACCTTGGTCATGCCACCGCGCGGAGCCGCCCCGCCCGAGGGCTTCGCCCACTTCACGCCGTCGATCGTGATGTTGCCGATCTGGCGCTCGCGCTGGACCGCGCCGCCCGGGTCGCGCGCCGGCTGCAAGCCTATGCGCGCCGCCTGATCGTTGACGTCGAGCACGACCGCAAGTCGCCACGTCCCCACATCGGAAAGCGCACGTACATCTGCGAGCTTGAGGCCCCAGTCGCCGGCGAGATCGAGTTTCTGGATTGCGCCGCGATAGCCGTCCGACTCATCGAAATTGATCAGACCGTCGGTGAAGGCCTTGCGCGCGATCGACTGGATCTTCGGGTCGAGCGTCGTGCGCACCGACAGGCCACCCTCGTAGAGTTTCTTCTCGCCGTACTTCTCGAGCACGGTGCGGCGGACTTCTTCGGCGAAGTATTCGGCTGCATAGATGTGCGCGCCGCGCGTGCGGTTGGCGACGGTGAGCGGGGCCTTCTTTGCCTTCTCCGCGTCGGCTGCGTTGATATAGCCGTCATCACGCATGCGCTCGATGACGTAGTTGCGGCGCTCGATGGCGCGGTCACGGTTGCGGAAAGGATGCAGCTCGCTCGGCGCTTTCGGCAACGCCGCGAGATAAGCGGCCTCTGCAATCGTCAGCTCGTGCACCGACTTGTCGAAATAGAGGAGAGATGCGGCAGCGACGCCGTAGGCGGAGAAGCCGAGGTAGATCTCATTGATATAGAGCTCGAGGATCTTCTCCTTCGAGTAGGCCTGCTCGAGCTTGAGCGCCAGCAGTGCTTCCTTGATCTTGCGCTCGAACGACACCTCATTGGTCAGCAGGAAGTTCTTGGCGACCTGCTGCGTGATGGTGGAGGCGCCCTGCGGGCGCCGGCTGGTGCCGATGTTTTGCAGATAGAGAACGCCGGCACGCATGATGCCCTGGAAGTCGAGGCCCGGGTGCTCGTAGAAATTCTTGTCCTCGGCCGCGATGAAGGCGTTGGTCACGAGCTTCGGCACTGCCTGGATCGGCAGATAAATGCGCCGCTGTGTGGCGTACTCGGCCAGCAGCGAGCCATCCGACGCATGCACGCGCGTCATCACCGGCGGCTCGTAGTCCTTGAGCTGCGAATACTCCGGCAGGTCCTTGGAGAAATGCCACAGCAGTCCGCCGGCGGCGCCAACGCCCACGATGAACAGGGTCGTGCCCGCTGCGAACAGAAAGCCAAAGAAGCGAAGAGCGAGCTTCATACGTGATCCATGCCCAGCGGACCGACCGCGCCTGCGGCGGGCAGGCCCCAACCCAACACCCGAGACGCCTGCAAGGTTCTGGAGCCCCTCGGCGACCGGTTATAATGCACTCCTCGCCTCGTTTTATGTTGAAACTTGGGCCATTTAACCGTCATTCGCGCCGCGCTCCCGCGGTCGGCTGTCCGCCGCCGGCCAGCACCCGGGCGGCGAAATACGTGGCAACCGCCTGCGCGATGGCATCGCCGGTCTTCTGCCGCCATGCGTCCGAGGTGAGTTGTTTCAGATCGCTGCGATTCGAGACATAGCCAAGTTCAAGCAGGACCGACGGTACATCCGGGGACTTGAGCACCTTGAAGCCCGCCGAGCGCAGCGGGTTCTTGTGCATCCGCGCCGCGGTCTTCAGCTCACTTACGAGCGCACGCGAGAATTGCGTCGAAAATGTCTTCGTCTCGCGCTGCGCGAGATCGATCAGGATGTCCGCGATGTCGTCCGGCTCCGACGACAGGTCCACCCCGGCGATGACATCCGCCCGGTTCTCGGCTTCCGCGAGCCTGGCCGCCTCGGCGTCCGAAGCGTGCTCGGAGAGCGTGTAGACGGTCGCGCCCTGGGCATCGCCGTCGCCGCGCGCCAGCGCATCGCAGTGGATCGAGATGAACAGCTGTGCCTTGCGATTGCGCGCGAGCTTCACGCGGTCGGCGAGCGAGACAAACTGGTCGTCGGTGCGGGTCATCACCACCCGATATTTGCCGGTGCGCTCGAGCTTGTCGCGCAGCATCAACGCGAATTCGAGCACCAGGTTTTTCTCGATCGGCCCGTCCTTGGCGCGCGTTCCGGTGTCGATGCCGCCATGGCCCGGATCGAGCACGATGATCGGGCGCGGATCGCCGCCGCTCGCGGCCGGCTCGCGCTCCGGGCGGTGCGGTTTTTCGGCCGTACGCGGCAGCCGATTGTCGATCGCGCTGGCGCGCAGGAATGTCTCGCGGTCGACGGCCGCGAGGTCGAGCACGAGCCGCGCCGGCTGATTTTCGCTCGCGTCGAGCACGAAGGCCTTTTCCACGCGCACCGGACCGGTCACGTCGAGCACCATGCGCGAGCCGCCCGGCATCACGAGCCCATAGCGGAACGCCTTGATCAGCCCTCGCCCCACTTCACCGGCGCGCGCCGGAAGTTGAAATGTGACCTGAGGCAGATCGATCACCACGCGATAGGGATCGGCGAGCGTGAAGGCGCGCAACTCGACCTTGCGGCTGAGATCAATGACAAAGCGGGTCTGTTTGGCGTCGCCGCCCAGACGGAAGTCGGTGGCAACCGCCTGGGGCTGGCTGGGCTGGGCGGCCACGGGCCCACCGGGGAGCCAAATCGACAGACCCAGCAGGAGCGACGCCGCGAGCCGGAAGCAGGAATGGAAAAAGCAGCACTTGGTCGCGTTCGACAGCATTCCGCCAGAGCCCCCGTGCACTGAACGCGCTCTCGCTTCGTACTCCAATAGCCAGCCATGGTTAATCCCAAATTAAGGAATTACCGCCCGGAAACGCCCTTCGCCGAACGCTCTATTTCGGACACCCGGTATTTCCCTGCTAACCCTTGGTTTTCCAGCTTAAATCAATTGCTTGCCAACCCCCCGGCGGCGGCCGTATGAAGAGCTTCTGACGGTTCCCGATTCCGGTCTTGCCACGTTGGGCATCCGGCACGCCGGCGACCCAGCGCTCAGATCGAGGCCGAGGAGCCGATTGAGCCGCAAGCCGGCGCACCCGCTGCCCTATTCGAAGGATGATCGGTGACGCGCGGAATGTGTCCGCTCGTCGGGACAGTCAGACCGAACCCAGGCAGCCTTCGTGCTGCCGCCCTAATCGAGGGCCGAAAGTCATGCCGCCACTTAACGCCAGTATCGCATTCACTGCCGACCACGGCAGCCGAAGCGCGATCACGTGCGCGGGCGCGTATGGTGACTTGAGGCCCAGCCTTCCGCGTTCAACCCCAAATTCGGCGGATCCACCTTCACGCGACATCCGGCGGCCAACGCCGCTGCCTGTCGGCGAACGGCTGCATCCAGCCGCCACGAGAATTTTCAATGGCCAACAAAATGCTGATCGACGCAGCCCACCCGGAAGAGACTCGGGTCGTGGTGCTGCGCGGAAACCGTGTCGAGGAATTCGACTTCGAGTCCGCCAACCGGCGGCAACTGCGCGGTAACATCTATCTCGCCAAAGTCACGCGCGTAGAACCTTCGCTGCAAGCCGCCTTCGTTGACTACGGCGGCAATCGCCATGGCTTCCTGGCGTTCAGCGAAATCCATCCGGACTACTACCAGATCCCGGTCGCTGACCGGCAGGCGCTGATCGCCGAGGAAGAGCGCGCGCACCGCGCCGCCGAGGCGGAGCACGAGCACCGCACCGAGCGTTCGCGCAGGCGCGGCCGCAACGCGGGCCGCCACTCCGAAAGCCGCCGCAGCGAACGCATCGAGGAGCGCGCCGACGAGGACATGTCCGACGCCGCGCTCGCTGATGTGCAGGCCGATGAGGCCGCCGCCGAGAAGGCGTTGTTCGCGCACGGTGACGACGGCGCGGCGGTCGAGCATCCCGACCTGCCAATCACGGAAAATGCAGCCGACGCAGAGCCGGCCGAGCAGACCTCGCTGCAGGCCGAAGCGCCTGCCGACGAGCCCTCGCAGGGCGAAGAGCCGGTGCATCACGAATTCTCCGATGCGCCTGAAGAAAACGGGGCCGCGTCCGATCACGATGCGCTGTCCGCCGGCGACGAGAACGGTGGCGAATCCGGTTCCGCCGAAGCCCGCGAAGGCGACCGCAATGGCGAAGGCGCCAACGAGAGCGAGGAAGAGGAAGTCGTCGAGTCCGTCGGCGGCGCCGACGCCCTCGAGGAGGTGCAGGACCGCAAGCCGCGGATGCGTCGTCAATACAAGATCCAGGAAGTCATCAAGCGCCGCCAGATCATGCTGGTGCAGGTGGTCAAGGAAGAGCGCGGCACCAAGGGCGCCGCACTCACTACCTATCTCTCGCTTGCCGGCCGCTATTCGGTGCTGATGCCCAACACCGCACGCGGCGGCGGCATCTCGCGCAAGATCACCAGCGCGCAGGACCGCGCGCGCCTCAAGGAGATCGCGGGCGAACTCGAGGTACCCGAGGGGATGGGCGTGATCCTGCGCACGGCAGGCGCCGCGCGCACCCCGACCGAGGTCCGCCGCGACTTCGAATATCTGCTGCGCGTGTGGGAGACGGTGCGCGACCTCACCTTGAAGTCGACCGCGCCGACGCTCGTCTATGAGGAAGGCTCGCTGGTGAAGCGGGCCATCCGCGACCTTTACAACAAGGACATCGAGGAAGTCATCGTCGGAGGCGAAGCCGCTTACCGCGAGGCCAAGGACTTCGTGCGCATGCTGATGCCGGGCCACGGCAAGAGCGTGCGGCTCTATCGCGAGACCACTCCGATGTTCTCGCGCTACGGCATCGAAAGCCAGCTCGACGCCATGTTCTCGCCGGTCGTGCACCTGCGCTCCGGCGGCTACATCGTGCTCAACCAGGCCGAAGCGCTCGTCGCCATCGACGTGAATTCCGGCCGCGCCACGCGCGAACACCACATCGAGGACACCGCCCTCAAGACCAATCTCGAGGCCGCCGAGGAAGTCGCCCGTCAGCTCCGCCTGCGCGATCTTGCGGGCCTGATCGTCATCGACTTCATCGACATGGACGAGAACCGCAACAATCGTGCGGTCGAGCGGCGCATGAAGGACGCGCTCAAGAACGATCGCGCCCGCATTCAGGTGGGCCGTATCTCGCATTTCGGCCTGCTGGAAATGTCGCGGCAGCGCATCCGCACCAGCGTGCTGGAAAGCTCGACCGACAAGTGCCCGCATTGCGGCGGCACCGGCCACGTTCGTTCCGTCGCCTCTTTGTCGCTGCAACTGCTGCGCGTTATCGAGGAGACGCTGCTGCGCGGCGCCACCCACGACCTGATCGTGCGCACCAACAGCGAGGTCGCGCTCTATATCCTCAATCACAAGCGCAGCCACCTGCGCGATCTCGAACAGCGCTTCCGGATCAAGATCACGGTCAGCGCGGATGCCACGCTCGGCGGTCAGCAGCCGTTCATCGTCGAGAAGGGCGAACAGGTTCATTCGCCGGAACAGGCGCGCGTGATCGCGGCTGAGCCGTTCGGCGAGCCCGCTCCGGAAGAGCCTGAAGACGAGGACGATGTGCTCCCACCCGAGGAGCAGGCCGCCGAAGGCGAACTGGCCGAACACGAAGTCACTCACGACGGTGGCGAGGAGATGCCCGCGGGCGAAGAGCCGCGCGAAGGCGGCGTCCGCCGACGGCGGCGGCGCCGACGGCGGGGCGGACGACACGAGGATCGGCCACCCATGTCAGCCGAGCACGAGGGTGCCGGCGACCGCTTCAGTGGCGACGACGAAGCACCGCAGCCGATGGACGAAGGCGCCGCCGAACTGGCTGAGCACGCCGAGGCGGGCGAGCCTGGCGGCGAAGGCGAGCACGGCGAAAATGGCGAGCCGCGGCGGCGGCGGCGGCGCGGTCGCCGTGGCGGACGGCGTAACCGGCGCGGCCTAGATGAGCGTGGCAACGGACACGAGCGTGACGACGGGCACGCGCCGATGGCGGACAGCGCCACCGCCGAGGAAATCGTCGAGCACGTCCCCGGCCAGCGCCGCGAAATCGAGCCCGAGGTGAGAGCCGCGGTCTCCGACTTCGGCGGACCGCCCGCACCGCGCGAGGAAGCGCATGAAGCCCCTGCCCCGGCACAGGCCGAGACACCGCGCCGGCGCTCGACAATTCGCGAACGCGTCAGCTTCGGCGCTGCGAACGAGGCGGATCAAGCGCCCACGTCTGCGCCCGAGCGCACAGCGTCCGCGCCACAGCCTGCGGCCGAGAGCCCGGCTGCCGATCAGCCGCGCAAGACAGGCTGGTGGGCGAAAAAGATATTGGGCAACTAGCCGCGCACGGCGCGGCTGCCGAGGGTCCGATGGAAAGCCGCTTCGTCGAGCGTGATGCAAGGGCTGCGATTGAGAAATACGCCGCGGCCGGCATCACTGAAGACGTCGCGCTGCGCGTCTACACCACGCGCCTGCTGGGCCAGGACCCAAGGCTTGTGTTGCACGGCGGCGGCAACACCTCGGTCAAAACGCGCGCCAAGGATCTCATGGGCGAGAGCGCCGAGGTGCTCTGCGTCAAGGGCTCCGGCTGGGACATGGGCACGATCGAGCCGCCGGGGTTGCCGGCGGTGCGGCTCGCACCCCTGCGCAAGCTGCGCGAGCGCAGCGCGCTCACCGACGAAGACATGGTCGCGGTCCAGCGCGCCAACCTGCTCGATCCCGGCGCGCCCAATCCATCCGTCGAAACCCTGCTGCACGCGTTCGTGCCACACAAGTTTGTCGATCACACCCACGCCACTGCCGTCCTCAGCCTGATCGACCAGCCCGACGGCGAAGCCATCTGCCAGGATGTCTACAACAGCAAGATGGGCGTCGTGCCCTACATCATGCCGGGCTTTGCGCTCGCCAAGCGCGCCGCCGAGGTCTTCGAGCAGAATCCGAAGATGATCGGCCTCATCCTCCATAAGCACGGCATCTTCACCTTCGGCGAGACCGCGCGCGAAGCCTATGAGCGCATGATCGACATGGTTACGCTAGCCGAAGCGCGTCTCAAGCGCGGCCGCAAGGCCGTGTTCGCGACCGCGCAGCTCCCGCAGCGCGTGGCCGCGCTTTCCGAGGTCGCGCCGGTCGTGCGCGGCGCGTGCGCCGTCAAGAATGCCGCGATCGAGGGCGACTGGCGGCGCTTCGTCGTCGAATTCCGCAGCAACCCGACGATCCTCAACTACGTCAACGGAGCCGAGGTCGCGCGCTACAGCCAGGCCGGCGTGGTCACACCCGATCACACAATCCGTACCAAGAACTGGCCGCTGATCGTGCCTGCACCCGACCAGCACAAGCCCGAGGACTTCCGCAAAGCAGTGCACGACGCCGTCGCCGGCTTCGTCGATCACTACCGCACCTATTTCGCGCGCGAGAACGCGCGCTGCAATGGCACACGGAAGATGCTCGATCCGGCGCCGCGCGTCGTGCTGGTGCCCGGGCTCGGCCTGCTGGGACTGGGGCGGAGCAAGAAGGATGCCTGCGTCGCCGCCGACATCGCCGAGTCCGCCGTCGAGGCGATCACCGACGCGGAAGCGATCGGCCGATTCGAGTCGATTTCGCAAGCCGACATGTTCGACGTCGAATACTGGTCGCTGGAACAGGCAAAGCTCGGCAAGGCCGCGGAGGCCCCGCTCGCGGGCCAGATTGCCGTCGTCACCGGCGCCGCCGGGGCTATCGGCACCGCGACCGCCAAGGCATTTGTCTCGGCCGGCGCACAAGTGGCATTGCTCGACAAGGACGAGGCGGCCGCCCGTAGCGCCGCCAAGGACGTCGGCGCGGGCGCGCTTGCGGTTGCCTGCGACGTGACTGACGCCGGATCGGTGCGCGCCGCCTTCGACAAGATCGTCGAACAATTCGGCGGGGTCGATATCGTGATCTCGAACGCGGGCGCCGCCTGGCAGGGACGCATCGGCGACGTCGACGAGGCCGTGTTGCGCGAGAGCTTCGAGCTCAATTTCTACGGTCACCAGCGCGTCGCGCAGGCCGCGGTGAAAATCATGCGCGCCCAGGGCACCGGCGGGTGTCTCCTCTTCAATGTGTCGAAGCAGGCGGTCAATCCCGGACCGGACTTCGGTCCGTACGGGCTGCCGAAGGCGGCGACGCTGTTCCTGATGCGGCAATACGCGCTCGACCATGGCGCCGACGGCATCCGCGCCAATGCGGTGAACGCCGATCGCATTCGCTCCGGCCTGCTGACGGACGATATGATCGCATCGCGTTCGAAGAAGCGCGGCATTTCCGAGAAAGACTATTTGAGCGGCAACCTGCTCGGCCGCGAGGTCACCGCCGACGACGTCGCCCAGGCCTTCCTCGCCCAGGCGCTTGCGCTCAAGACGAGCGGCAGCGTGACCACGGTGGACGGCGGGAATATCGCGGCAGCGCTGAGGTAGCTGGCGTATGCCCCGGGAAAGTGGGTACCGGTTTTCCGATCAGGACATGCGCAGAAGGATTACCGCAGCTCCGGCGGACGCGGCAGCATCTCGCGGATCTCGACCCCGATCTTGTTGCCGTTGATCACCACGGCCCCCTTCGCCACCGGGAAGTTATTGGCGAGGATCTGCACTTCGTCGTTGTCGCCACCCTCGAGCTCGATCACCGCGCCGCGGCCAAGCCGCAGCACCTGGTGGATCGGCATACTGGCAGTTCCAAGAACGACGGCTATATCAAGCGAGACTTTTTCAATGCGCGCCACAGTGTTGCTTCCATGCGATTGCCCAGTGACAGTGCCCGCCGTATGGTTACCAGAGGGTTAACGGCGGTGACCCATGGCTGAAATGGGCTTGTCTGTGCGGGAATCCGTGCTCGCGCCGGTCGATGGTCCGGCCGTCGAGTGGCGCTTCAGCGATTCTTTGGTGCGTTACGAGGATTCGCTCGCGCTGATGGACGAGCGCGTGGCCGACATCGCCGCCGGCAACGCCCCCGAGTTGATCTGGCTGATCGAACATCCGCCGCTCTACACGGCCGGTACCAGCGCCAAGCTCGACGAGTTGCTCGATCCGCGATTCCCGGTGCATCACGTCGGACGTGGCGGCCAGTTCACGTACCATGGGCCCGGCCAGCGGGTCGTCTACGTCATGCTCGACCTCAAGCGGCGCGAGCCGGACGTGCGCCGCTTCGTGGCGACGCTCGAAGAATGGATCATCCGCACCCTCGCGGGCTTCAACGTGCGCGGCGAACGCCGCGACGACCGCATCGGAGTGTGGGTGCGCCGGCCGGAAAAAGGGCCGCAAAACGAAGACAAGATCGCAGCCATCGGCGTGCGCGTGAAACGATGGGTGACGCTGCATGGGCTGGCGCTCAACGTCGAACCCAATCTCGCGCATTTCTCGGGGATCGTTCCGTGTGGCGTCGCCGACTCGCGTTACGGCGTCACCAGTCTCGTGGACCTCGGCCTCCCCGTGACCATCGCGGACGTCGATGCGGTCTTGCGGCGGGAAGCCGGCGAATTGTTCGGCGCAATCGCGCCGCGCTAGCTCAGATCGTCGGCAGCGTCACGAACGTGACCCCGGCCGGACGCAACGCGAGATCAGCCTCGCTCGCCGGCGTCACCTCGACCGCCTCGACACGCGCCGATCGCGGCCCGCGGCGGCACGCCTCGACCGTCGCCTGAACTTGCGCTTCAAGCCCCGCAAACACCGCCTCCACCATTCCGTCGCGCCGGTTGCGCACCCAGCCTTCAACCCCGTTGCGTTCCGCCTGTCGCTCGACGAAATCGCGGAACCCAACGCCCTGTACGCGCCCGCGGAAGATCGCCCGTTGAATGATCGTCGCGCTCATCCGGCCGCCCCCCAGCGCGCGATCGCAGTCACATGGCGGTCGGGCAATCGCCAGTCGCGCGCCGCAGCCATCACCCGTTCGAGATAGCCCGGTTGCGGGCGGCCGGTGCCGCGCGCGCAGGCGATGTAAACGAGCACGTTCATGCGACCGCCCTGTCTGCGCACCGGTAGGGTCGCGCGGTCATATAACCCGGTCGCGATGCTTTCATAGCGATCGAGCGCATCCTCGTCGCGCGGCGTGATCTGCCACAGCACGCCAGGCACGTTCGATCCCACGCGCGGCTGCACCGAGGCATAGCCGCAGGCGGCAATGATGAAGCGGTGATTGTCGAGCATCGCAACGCCAAGCGGCCTCGCCGTCGGGCAGTTGGCGCGCATCAGCGCACGATCGAGGTTCGAACCGTAGGCGAAATAGAGCATGGCCGCATTATCGCGCGCCGTCAGGCAAATTCCAGGATCACGGCATCGACCGCGAGCGTGTCTCCGGCCTTTGCCACGATCTTTTTGACCTTCCCGTCGCGCTCGGCCCGTAGCACGTTCTCCATCTTCATCGCCTCGACCACGGCAATGACGTCGCCGGCCTTCATGTCCTGGCCCTCATGCACGGCGATCTGGCGCACCAGCCCCGGCATCGGGCAACGCACGAATTTGCTTTCATCTGACGGCGGTTTCACGGGCACCGCGCGTTGCGCCAGCGCCTCGCGTTCGGTGAAAACGAAGGCTCGCACCTCGATGCCGCGGTGCGCCAGCAGAAACCCGTTGAGGATCGGCCGCACCTGTACCGCGACGTCCCGCTGGTCAACGGTGCCGCGCCACACCGGATCGCCCGCCTTCCAGCGTGACGCGACCTTCGTGGCGGGCCCTTCGGTCGCGCCCTCGACAAAATGTACCGCGATCTCGCCATCCTGGCGCTCGACCGCCAGCATGACCTGCGCATCGCCAAGCGCAACCGCGCGCCGGCGCTCGCGCGTCACCATGCGGCCGTCGGCCTGGCCCGAGATGCGGCGCTTGCGTTCGCCCAAGGTGAAATCGATCGCGGCCGCAACGGCAGCCAGGATCTTCGTCTGCGCGGCATCGGGCGTGGCGCCCTTGAAGCCGCCGGGAAATTCCTCGGCAATAAAGCCCGTGGACAGCTTGCCCGCGCGCCAGCGCGGATGCTGCATGATCGCCGCCAGGAACGATACGTTGTGGCGGATGCCATCGATGGCGAAGACATCGAGGGCCTGCGCCTGGGCGTCGATCGCCGCGGCGCGCGTCCCGGCGTGTGTCACCAGCTTGGCGATCATCGGGTCGTAGTAGATCGAGATCTCGCCACCCTCGTAGACGCCGGTGTCGTTGCGCACGGTCACGCCGTCGGTGCTGCCTTCCTGCGGCGGCCGATAGCGTGTCAGCCGTCCGACGGACGGCAGGAAGTTGCGATAGGGGTCCTCGGCGTAGACCCGGCTCTCGACCGCCCAGCCCGACAGCCGGACGTCGTTCTGCTTGAGGCTGAGCTTCTCGCCG
>Ga0105245_10000816_pt1 | contig 28375 bp, 16 predicted proteins | sample KBSM54metaG_FD_81523 | JGI IMG/M metagenome (GOLD analysis project Ga0105245, IMG submission 81523) | Miscanthus rhizosphere microbial communities from Kellogg Biological Station, Michigan, USA - KBS M5-4 metaG | ecosystem: Host-associated > Plants > Roots > Rhizosphere > Soil | place...
TGGCCAGCGCCGCGTCAGGCCCGAGCCGCTCCTCGGGTGTGAAGGGCGTGCCATCACCGAACCGTCGATGGATGAGGCAATGCAATCCCGCGATGGGATCGGGGCCGATCTTGCCCGAACTGGGATAATCCGAACTGCCGATGAGCGTCGCGCCGGTATCCGTCAGGATCGCATTGGTGTCGGTCGCGTTGTCGCCCGAGAATGCCACTGAGCGGTCGATGCCGCCGATCACCGTGCCCTGGCCTTCGTCGAAGGAATCCGAGCCCCAGTCGATCGCCAGCGACCCCGAGGCCGAAGCCTCAACAAACGTCTCTGCGCCGGCCGACCCGATCGTGCTCTCGGTGACCGACACCGCATCCGGCGTCGCAATCGAGGGATGGCCGGCATCGTCGTTGACCGTGACCGTGAACGTCCCGTCGATGGGGTCGCCGTCACTGTCCGTCGCCGTGAAGCCGAAGGTCAGCCCAACCGCGTCGCCCTGCTCGCTGCCGACGTGGTCGAGGTTGTCGAGAAGCGTGAACGTGTAGCTGCCGTGGTCGCTCGCCGTGTGGCCGTCGTCGATCGACAGCGTGAACACCACGCGGTCCGAGCCGCCGGGGCCGTCGCCGATGACGACGCCCTGCATGTGCGTGGAATCAACCGCAACGATCGTGACCGTCCGGCCGTTCGAGGTCAGCGTCGCGCCGGTGTCGGTCAGGACATCCGCCGTGCCCGTACTGTTGGCGCCCGAGAACGCCACCGTCCGGTCGATGCCCCCGAAGATGGTTCCGAGGTCCTCGTCGAAGTGGTCGGCGCCAAAGTGAACGCCGAGCGAGCCCGTCGCGGTGATGCCGGCATCGACCTGCCCGCCGGTTGCGTGTTCCGTGACGGCCGTGTTCTCGGTGTCGATGATCACCGGCGAGTCGTCGTTCACGTTCACCTGGAACGTGCCGATCGCAAAGTCGCCGTTGCCGTCCGTCGCCCGGAACGTCACAAACAGTTCGAGCGTGTCTTCCGTCCCGTGGATCGGGTGATCGAGCGGACGCAGCAGGTTGAACGTGTACTCGCCCGCGATCGGGTCGGTGTTGAGGATGACCGTGAACACCTGGTTCGCGGCAATGCTCGGGTCCGCCCCGACATAGCCGATGATCTCGGAATGGCCCCCGACCGTCGTCTGGAACAGGTTGACCGCCTGCCCGCCCGACTGCAGGCCGGAGAGCCCCGGCTGCAGCGCTTCGAACGTCAGCGTGCGGCCGACAAGGTCGTTGCCCCAGTTGATGTTGAGCGAGATCGTGATCGAGGTCGCTTCGCCAGGCACGTCGCCCGGACCGCCGATGTTGCCTTCGTCGAGGCCTTCATCGTCCGCGTTGCCGATCGCAATCGCCCCGATCGTCGGAACCGTGTTGATCTCTTCAGTCGACGAGAAGTTCGTGCCGTCCTGGTCGGTGTTGCCGAGCAACCCCAGCGGATTGCTGCCGCCGAGACCCGCAATCGGACCGTGGTCCGAGAAGTTCGCCCCGGCCGTCGCGCCCGCAGGGCCCGCCGCCGGCAAAATCGACTGGTCCGTCCCGATCGGGAACATCCCCGCAAACTGCGCGCCATCAACAACCCGGTGGTCGCCAAGCTGGAACTGCAGGTCCTGGAAGTCGCCGGCCGCGTTGAACACCGGCTCGATCGTGATCGTCGCCTTGTTGTCGAACAGGATCACAAGCTTGTCGCCAACGCGCACAAGCGTGATGTTCTCACTCGCGATGTCCGCAAGGTTGATGACCGCCGGGCCATCCAGATGAACAATAACCGCCTGATCGCTCGTCGGCTTCTCAAGCGTGATTACACGCGGAGCCTTCGTGCCTTGACCAGTGGTGGAGGGAGTTTGAGTCTGACCGGATGCAGGCACGGCCTGCGCAACGTCAAACGGCTTGTACATCAAGTCCTCGATTAAAATTTTAGAGGAAGTGCCGTAGAGCACCGCGCGATGTGCCGCAGAATCGCGCCTGAGCCCCCCGTATTATTCTTGGCTTTAAGATACCCTTAAGGTTGGCAAATCGTCAATTTCAGATCGGGCTAAGTCATTGGTTTCCTTGGCCTGTGGTTAAGTCGCACACGCCGCGAATTTACCTTCCCCCTACCCCCAAATTGGGGTTGTCTGGCGTTCGGGTATGCTATTGTTAACCACATGCCGCCCACCTTTGGCGGTAAAGCACTTGTCGTGAGGTCAACGAATGCGGTCCCTGCGCGCGCTAGCCGTTTGGTCCGGGTGTTTGGCCGGCCTGTTCATGATGAATTCGGCAGTGGCGCAGCCCCTTCAGGCCAACGACCTCCGGTTGTCATGCGAGAACGGCCGCATCTACGTGATCCATCCGCGCGGGGTGTCGCGGGTCGGCGAACTGGTCACCGGCACGATGTCGCGGGCGCGGCCTGGAATCTACATGCGGCTGATTCCCATGGGCACCGGATATCGCTATGCCGGCAGGGGAATCTGGCTCGACGGCAAGCGCGACCAGGCCGAGCTCTGGCTCAGCAAGTATCGCTCGGTCGCCTGCACGGTCAGCGCGATCTGATCTTCCAAACGTAGGCTGATCCAGTCGATTCTGATCAAACGTCTGCTAGCGGTGCCGCGATTTCCCGCGCACCGGTACCATGTCGCGGCAGTTCGAAGCGTGCGATCAATCCTCCGCCGGGCCGGTCGTGCAGCGTGAGATCGCCGCCATGTGCACGCGCCACGGCCCGCGCGATCGATGATCCAAGTCCAAATCCGGTGGCGCCGTCCATGTGCGTCGTCACCGCGCACGAACGGCTCCAGCACTGACTGTTTCCGAGCATCGACGATACCGGGCCGTCGTCCTCGACCTCGACCACCGCTGCGTCCGTCGTCGTAGCTGCAACTTCACGCGCGAACCGTACCGCACGCCGTTCTCCACGAGATTGGTGATGGCTCGGTGCTGTCCGGCTGTCCGTCGATCACGAGTTGATCCGGGCCCTCGTAGCCGATGACTTGGTTCTGGTCGCCAAGCAAATTTCTGAATCTGGATCGGGAAGCCACGTTGTGGTCAGCAGGATCGCTGGTTCGAACGATAAAGTTTGGAGGAGACGCGAGCCAAGCCTTGGCCGTCTCTTCTCGGAAGAAATACTTTGGAGAGATATCCCGAGTGCGAAGCGGGTGCCGGGCGCCCGAATCAAACACGGCGAAGAGTTCAGCGACCGGCACCAACCTCGTCGTTCCGGCGAAAATTCGATCCAGTGAGTCGCCCGAAGAACTTGCGCCCAGGCGTTATCCCCGAATGCTTGCCGATCGCGCGCAAGTGCCTTTCCACAACCACGTCCCTCCCTCGACCCAGCCAGCTTAATATCTTGAAAAAACAGGGCTTTCAGCTCGAGCCGGCTGTCGCCTCAATGCATCCCGCCCTGCGGTCACCACGACAATTACCTCGCGTCTTCCCGGGATAGCCCGCGCTGTGATCCCGCCCCGCGTCCGGATTTTTCGGATTGTGGAGCGGCCTGACCGGCGTTGGTTGTGACTTTCTTAAATGGGTTCTATTAGACGTTTCGGACCGGTGCCCGGGGTGCCGGGATCACCCGAGCGCCCCTCGAACCTCATGACATTGCACCCGCAATCGTCCATTGCCCCCGTTGACGGCGCTCCTGGCCGCCGTGGACTTGCGCGCGTTTGTATTGTGACCGGCGAGCTCGCGGGGCCCGATTTTAACGGCGGCATTGGCACGACGAACCGCGCGCTGGCCGAGTTCCTGAACAAAGAAGGCTACCGCGTCGACATCCTGTACACGCGCGTCGAGAACGGACGTGCTTTCAGCCATCGTGGCACCTTCGAGGATCAGATGCTGGCCTATCGCGAGATGGGCATCGAGCTCGTGGCTATCGATCACAAAGGGGCCTGGAACGACTGGCCGGCAAAGTCCTGGCTATCGATGCAGCACCTGATCCGCCAGCAATATGACTTGGCCTTCTTCGACGACACGCATGGCACGGGCTACTACCCCCTGCTCGCGCGTCGCACGGGCTGTCCGGAGTTGCACTCGACCAGGATGTGTGTGACCGCGCACAGCGCGACACAGTGGATCTTCGAACTCAACAAGCAGCCGATTACGACCTTCGAGGAATATCGGCTCATGGAAATGGAGCGGCGCAGCATTGAACTCGCCGACGTCCTCAGGGCTCCCAGCAAATACATTCTGGAAAAATATCGCAGCTACGGCTGGCAATTGCCTGGACGCTGCGTCGTGGTGCCCAATCTCCTCCCATCGGACGAACCGCAAATTCCGCCGCGTCGACACGTTGCCATCAAGGAAATCGTCTTCTTCGGACGCCTTGAACGGCGCAAGGGCCTCTGGATGTTCTGTCGCGCGCTCGATCGGCTCCAGCACCGACTGCTCGATACCCAGGTGACGTTTCTCGGAAAGTCCACATACGAGGACGGAGGACCCACGAGAAACTCGCTCATCAAATATTCGGCGCGGTGGCCGTTTCCCATCAGGCTGCTGAGCGATTTCAACCGCGATCAGGCATTGGCATATCTAAAGGGTGAAGGACGGCTGGCTGTCATGCCCTCGCCCGAAGACAACAGCCCGAGCGTCGTGCTCGAGTGCCTGTCCGGAGGAATCCCCTTCCTCGCATGCTCCGGAAGCGGCGGCCAGGAGCTGCTCGACGAAGCGACGCGCAAGGCCTGCACGTGCCCCCCTACCGTCGACGATCTTTGTCGGAAGCTCTCCGACGTTTTGGAGCGTGGGGCGGCGACCGGCCAACGCTCGTTTGATGTCCGGCAGGTCGAAAAGTCGATCGGCGAACTGGTGACGAGCCTGACTGGCGACATCGCCGCGACTGATCGAGAACGAGCGCCTCCGAACCGTCCGGTTCTGATTGCCCTCGTTCCACGTGAGCTCGATCCCCGCGACGCAGCAAAGCAGGTTGATCGCTGGATCGAGGAATACGCCGGGGAGATCGATATTGAAATCATCACGCCCGATCTGCAGAGGCTGACCGGGCAGCTGCCGCCTTCGGCAAGTCGATTGACCTCGGTCAACTTCAGCTCCCTCAGCGACTCCCGCGCGGTGATCAAGGCGCTCTCGCACCGCCCCGGTACGGAAGTGATTATGTCCCGCCTTGATTGCGTTTTGTCGCAAAAATGGCTCGACCGCGCGCGTCAATGTTTTGCCGAGCGGACCGACATTGCCGCACTGACGGGGATGGTGTGGGGCACTGCCGTGGACGATAGCGGTGCGCCCGACGTATCCGCTGACATCGCCAGGCCCGTCAAGAAATCACAGCCCCCCGGCGCGGACGAGAATCGAACAGTCGAGCGTTATCTCACCGGCAATACGCCGGCATTGTTTTCGCTCTTGCTGGAGACCAACAGCGGGTTTGCCGTCATCCGATCGGATGGGCTGGCCAAGCTGGATCACGTCAGCCCGTTCGACCGAATGTACGATCGCGGTCACCGCATGGAGGACTGGATTCACGAAATCATGTTGCACCTCCACGCTGCCGGCTCGAGCTTCGAGCTGATACCGGACCTCCCGCTGGATTCGCCGCCGCGCGAATTGCCGTTTGATGCGTTCCGGTTAACCGAGGTGATGCGTTCGTCGGCGGAGCTCTTGCTGAAAGCAGCTCCGGGCTCGGACAAAGCGGTGCTTGCCAGGCTCGCGATCGATACCGGACTGGCTCGGGAACGCGCCCTCGCGCGCGCGAACTTTCTCGCCTCGCTGTCGGAAACGGTCGGTAAACTGATTACCGCTGCCGATGTCTATCAGCACGAGAATCATACCCGTCAATTGGCAATTCTCGCGTCAGCCGGCGGACAGATCGAGTTGGCGCTCGATCTGTCAGCTTCGCTGGTTGTGCGGCCGGGCGCAGGCCCGTTGCCGAGTATTGCCGAACTTGTCGACACCTCTGTCAATACGATCGACCTGATTGCCACCCTCAAGTCTGGCAATTACCGGACATTGAACCTGGACGAAGACTACTCATTCAAGATTCTGCAAGACTCGAGCGGCTTCGAGTTGCATGCAAACTCATTCAACAAAGGCACTGCGTCGTTGTTGTTTCCGAACGTGGATTTGGCCGAGGTCAATTGCTTCGTTTGCGACGCGGCGGTCCTGCACACCGACCGGCCTCTGAGGCTCAAGATCGACATTACCTCGGGGGATGGCAAAAACCCCTGGTCCGCTGATCGCTTGATCACCAAGGGTGGCGAAGGAACCTGGAGCATGACTCTCCCCGATCGCGTGCGGACAACATGTCGTGTCATCCTGAGTGTCGAAGTCGCCGATCCTTACCACTCATCCGAAGGAGCGTTGACGCGGTGGACGACTGCCTCCTTCACGCGGCAGCCTTGAACCATGCCCGCTTCTATCAAGCCACTTTCTGATCTGGACCTTTCGGGCACGGACGGCCGGCGTTTGAATGTCTGCGTCGTATCGTCTGAATTCCTGGGCCCGGTCAAGAACGGCGGTATCGCCACCGCGACCAGCGGGCTCCTCAGGCAACTGGCCTCGGAAGGTCATCGTGTCACTCTGCTCTACACCTTGGTGGAGTACCAGAAACCATGGTCGGGCGATCACTCCTGGGACCACTGGGTTGCCGAGCAGAAAGCGGCCGGCGTGATGCTGGCGCACATTCCCCACACGGGGGACTATCGCGGGTGGCTCGAAAAATCATGGCTCGTGAAGGAATTCCTCGGCCGCGACGAATTTGACGTCGTTTACTTCAACGACCATCACGGCAACGGGTACTACACGCTGGCAGCCAAACGCGCCGGCCTTGCCCCCTTCACGACGCAGTTGCATTGCCTGATCACCCACGGCTCGATCGAATGGGTATGCGATATCAACGAGCAATATGGCCGCTCCACTGCCGACGTCGAGATGATGGGATTGGAACGGCGCGGCGTCGAATGGGCCGACGTGGTGATCGGACCGAGCGCCTATCTGCTGAAAAAGTATGAAAGTTATGGCTGGAAGCTCCCGACGCACACGTACACCCATCCGTATGCACTGTTCCACGACCCAACTCCGGCTGACCCGACCCACCGACATGCCATTCGGGAGCTGGTGTTCTTCGGCAGGCTGGAGGTTCGCAAGGGACTCTGGTTGTTTTGCGAGGCACTCGACCATCTCGGCGACCGGCTACGCGGTATCGACATCACGTTCCTGGGGCGGATGACCGACACAGCCGGTTTGTCGTCAGGGATTCAGATCGCCGCCAGGGCCATGCGCTGGCCGAACCGCGTGAGGATGTTGACCAACTACAACCAGGAGAACGCCCTCGCCTATCTCAAGAGCGGCAGCAAGTTGGCCGTCATGCCGTCGCTTGCCGACAACAGTCCGTGCGTCCTCTACGAGTGCATGGAAGGCGGCATTCCGTTTATTAGCACGCGTGGCAGCGGGGGCGACGAGCTGGTGCATCCCGATTGCTGGCGGGACATGATGGTCGAGCCGACAGTCCAGGCGTTGGCCGACGCCCTTGGACGCGCCCTCGCCGGCGGCGCGCAGGTCGGTCGGCCGCGCTTCGATCCGCAACAGAATCTCGCGACCTGGGCGGCATGGCATCGCCGAATCTCGCGCGATCGCACCGAGTTTTTTGCAACGCCCGTTGCGAACGGGAATACTGCGGCAGCAGTGAATACGGCGCAGCAGCAGCGGATTCCCCTTATCGCCATCATCGATCGGGGCACCGCCCCATTCGGTGTGGTCGTTGACAATCTTGCCACCCTGATTGGTCGCTTCGGCAATCGCGCCGCCTATCTCGTCCTTTCCTCGCGCCGCGACCTGTTGCGTGAGGCGCTATTGAGCATGTTCGTGTCGCCGGACACCGCTTCGGCCGTCATGGTCGTCATCAACGAGGACGACCTCGAGGAGGCACGGGAGGTCATTATTGGTTCGGCCTGCACATTCTTCGTTGACGCGGATACGGAGCTTCTCACTCCCTTCTTCATGCTGGCGCTGGACGTCATCGCGCAATCGCCGGCCGCAGTGTCCTGTGCAGTGGCCACGCGGTCCTCAGCGTCGGACGTCATGAAGCTGGAAGAGTTGCCAGGCGGCGACATACCTGGCTTGTCGGGACTTGGCTGGCCGATCGGGGGCGGTGTTTGTGCCATCTCCGCAAGCGCGTTGGCAGATCACGTCCTCAAAGTCGATTTCTACGATAAGCGATCGGGAATGCTGACGCCGGCCCGGCTTATATGCGAAGCGCTTCTGCACATATGTCGGTCGACCGGTACGCCGGTCCACGTACTTCCCATGGTCGGCGCCGTCGCCACCAGCCAGCCGGATCGACCCCGCCCGTCGGCAAGCTATGACGCCATCGAAGAAGCCGCGCACGCGCTGGACATCGCGCCCACCGTTCACGGCGGCGGGGCGCCGTGGTTCGCGATCTCGGCGTACGGCGCCCATAGCGACCAGCCGGCGGAGGTCGAGGTCGAAGGGTCATCTATGCTTCCGCCGGATCACCCGCTCACAGCCTGCCTTTCCGACAAAGACAAGAACTCGCCCGCAGAGCTCGCCGCGGCGATCGGACGTCCCGAGTTGGCTTTGCAGATGGAGGCCGCAAGCGGCCCTTCGGCAGAACGTGTTCGCCAGCTGATCGAGATATCGACGCGCGCGAAGCGAGAGCGTCCGGTGGTCGATTTGATCCAACCACTGGCCGCTCGGGTCATGGAGTTCGGCCGCACCGCCACGCCCCAGGAATATCGTGGCGACCAAAGGGCCGATGTGCGTTCGGCGGGGGACAGGGGAGCATCGGCAGTTCACCCGAGCGCCGGCGCAGAATCGACTTCCGGGCCACCGATCCGGGTCGCCTTCGACGCCCGTCGGCTCAAGCTAATACGAAACAAAATTCAGCCCCCGGTCAAAGCTGAAGGCCACTGGCCCGGTCGAGTATTCTTCTTTGACGTTCCATTGCTTGGAAGCAGCGCCCTCACCGGCCGCATCCGGTCGGTGTCTACAAAGGAGACCTCTCTGCGCGTCGTGGTCCTCGACCAAAGCACCGGCGCGGTCATTGGCGACGTCTCCATTGTGGCCGAGGCCAAGAGCGTCACGGCGTTGTCGGTTCCGTTACACGAGGTCTTCAGCCGGGCCGCTGTGATGATCGAGTTTCCGACGATCGATAGGCTCGATGTGACTATCGAATCGCTCCAGGTCCACTGACCGCCGCCATGAAGATCCTCTCGCGTGCATATGTGCTCGATCGCGCGCTGAACGACGACGACGCAGCCCTGCTCGCGCTCGACGACGCGCCTCAGCTTCGGACTCTGCTGCACGAAAGAAGATATGACGACGCCCTCCGGGCGCTCGCCGCGGCACAAGCTACGGCGTCCCACCCACGGTTTCTCGCGCGCTCCGCATTATTCGCCCAGCGCGCATGGCGGTGGGAGCAGTCGATCAGGGATTGGGACGCCTATCTCGCCGCGGTCGGCGGCAATGAAGCGATTCCGGCCCTGGCCAACAAAGCAAGATGCATGTTGGCGATCGGCCAATACGACGACGCGCGCGCGATCTACGATTCGATTCAGCATCACGTGCGTGGGAAATTCGGTCTCGCGGAGCTTGCTGCCATTCACGATAGTCCCGAGATTGTCGGCTTGCGGTGGGATGAGTGCATCTCGGCGTTTCCAAACGAGCCTCATGGATTTCTCGGCAAGGCCGCCAGCCTGATTGATTGGGGCGCCCCCACAGAAGCCGAGCCATTCCTCAACCACGCCGCGACATTGCGGCCTGATTTATTGCTGCCGGCGCTCTTACAGGCGGAATGCCTTGCCGCCACTGGAGTTCCGCCGATTGCGGACGAGCGTTGGCGTGACTTGCGTAACAAGAACCACCGCAAGATCGAGGCTGCATACGCACGTTACCTCGCAAGGCGTAACGACCGCGCAACCGCGACTGAATTCCTTGCCCGTTGCAAAGGCGACCCCAGGCTGTTTGCGCACTGCATGCTGGAGTATCAATTAGGCAGAGATGAAATCGCCGGCGCCATGGACGCTGCTCGAGCCCTTGTCGCCCTTGAACCGCAACATCCAAAGCACCGGTTGCGACTCGCACTTCTGGCTTCCGACCGGGGACCGCCGGACGCGTTTCATGCGGCGTTGTGGAGTCTCAAGGAGTTGCATCGGCGATCGCCGGGAGACGTTCTGATCAAGACACATCTGATCAAGGCACTCGTGCGGTCCGGCCTCGGTACTCAAGCCGATGAACTGTTGCGAACCATCCCCTCATCGGACAAACGCATCGAAGTCCTGGAGCCACGAGCGTTCCACCATCATCAGCGCGGTGAGGCCAAGACGGCGAAACGGTTGTGGGACGATATCATCGCCCGCCGGTATGATCCCGCGGTGCACGCGCCGATACGAAATTTTGTGCGGATCGACAATCACGCGGGTCGGATTCTTCCGGGGAGCACGCTTGTATTTTCGGTGACCCGCAACTCCGCACTGTCCCTCCCACATTTCCTTGATCACTACCGCCAGCTGGGCGCGAGCAAATTTGTCATCGTGGACAATGCGTCCACTGACAGTACCCAACTGCTTCTGCTGCAACAACCCGACGTGATTCTGTATCAGACCGACGACCGGCAGGATCTCGCCGACAACGGCATGCGCTGGATCAATGAACTGATTTCGCGGCACGGCAACAACTGCTGGTGCATCTATTCCGCGCCAGAACAGGTGCTCGTCTTCCCCGCCAGCGATGAAATTGGCTTGTCCGGATTGATTGACTACATGGCGCTGAAGGGTTTCGACGGCATGTCAGCGAAGGAGTTGGAGGTAGCCGTCGACAAGGACGTGTGGCATCGGCCGAACACGGTTTGTCCATACGACGAGACGTTTTCGGGCGACCATCGGCTGATCAGCAAAATAGTGGCCCTCAGAGGGGGCGCTGGAATTCACCTGTTGCAGGGCGGTCACCAAAGCAGCGCCATGCGCCCTGCCGACATCCGCGGCGCGCTGATACGACTGGCGCTGCCGGGATCCGAACACGGAACACTCGCGGGGCATGCCGACCAGACCGCGCCGGCAAACGACGCGCTGCCGGGCAACGCCAAGGACAAATCGCCGCTCCCCCTGATGGAGCTGCAATCACCTGCAGCCAGCCAGCAATTCCTGGATTTCGTTCGGGCCATCAAAGGCAACACGTAGTTGCTGCAACCGCTGGCGCGGCGGTGCCTACAAAACCAATTCTGTCATCTCGCGCAGCTCGCTGACATGGTCTTGCAACCGGAAGCCCCTGACCCGGTTCATCTTCTCAATCCATTGCATGCTCAATTTGAGGTTCTTGACTGAAAACGAGCCGTCGAGCTGCAAATCGTTGAATATGCCCCCCTGGTGCAAGACCTGGCCCGCGCTTTCCATTCGGCGTGCATAGTGCGGAATGATCTCCTCGCGCAGCGCGTTGCGCCGGCGGCTGAAGAGCATCGGCGGCAAATTCATGGCGCTGACGTAAGACGGTGTCCGGGCAATGCCCCAAAGATGGATTCTCCGCACGTACGCCTTGTCGGTGAAATAGTCAAAGATCCGCTCCAGGTGGAAAAAATTGTGAATCGATATGCATGGGATGATGTTGATCTGCTGGCCGGTGACCTCGTAGAACGTCTCCAGGTTCTTGACAGTTTTTTCGAACGACCCGCCGCGGATCCAATCATAGACTTTGCCAACCCCGTCGATGCTGGCGCTGAGGGCGAATTGTTTGACGCCTCTGGTGCGGACCTTCTCCAGCATCTTGAACGTTGATGCCGACACCGCCTGCATGTTCGAAATGATCGTGAACTTGCAATCCGGATTAACGTCAAGCGCTGCGTTCAGGATGGTAAGGTTGTTCTTGTCGGCCCAAGGCTCACCGCCCTTGATCACCAGCTCACTGAGCTGCGGCAGGACCGCGATGATCTTCTGGATGTCATCGTCGGTCAGCGACTGGATTTCGTTGATGCCCCGGCCGAACACTTCCCGCTCTTCAACCGAGAACTGTTCCCGCTCGATGTCGCGCCATTTGGAGCTGAAGAAGCTGCCGCAGGTAGAGCACGACTGATTACAAATATTGCTGCAGGTATACTCCAGATACCTGATCGGCCGTGGACGGCCTTGTTTTCTGAGTTCCCAGTCGCCGTCAAAATTCGCCGTTAATGACGGCCATTCATTGCACTCGGTCATCAAACTTGCCTGACCCGCGCGCTGGCTTTGCCAACAGCCGTTGCAAGCCGGGAGCGAGGCGATCCCGCGGTCCTCCATGACGGTTCGAAAGTATTCCATCTCCGCGCCGTTATAAAAACTCGCGAGGTCGGGAATGTCCTTCAAGCTCTTGATTGGATGCAAGGGCGAGGCGCAACACAGCGTCACGTCACCCTGCGCGCCGATGGTCATCCCGCTGAAGGGCAGAGCGCAGAGATAGTCTTTGCGAAGGCTGAGTTGCTTCGAAATCCCGGCCGGCATTTGCGTCCTCGTATCACGCTACTAAGAGACCAGCCAGCTTACATGTGCCGACACGCCTACGAAACCAATTCCGTTATCTCGCGCAGTTCAGGGACGTGGTCCTGCAACCGGAAGCCTCTGATCTGGTTCATCTTCTCCATCCATTGAAGGCTCATCCTGAGGTCCTTGAGCGAAAATGGGCGGAGGAGCCGCAAATCATTCAAAATAGACTCGTAGAACAGGACCTTGCCGGCCTTTTCAATTCGCCGCGCACACTCTGGAATGATCTCGCGCAGCGCGTCACGCCGGCGGTTGAAGATCAGCGGCGGCAAATTCAGCGGGCTGACGTACAGCGGACCATGCGCGACGTTGAAAAGATTGATTCCCCAGACGTATTCCTTGTCGGCGAAATAATCGAGGATCTGCTCGAAGTGGAAGTAATTATGAATCGATATGCACGGCGTGATGGTGAGTTGACGGCCCGTGACCTGGTAGTAGGTCTCCATGTTTTTCACTGTCTTCTCGAACGACCCGCCGCGGATCCAGTCATAGACCTTGCCAATTCCGTCGATGCTGGCGCTGAGGTGGAACTTTTTGACGTCGTTGGTGCGGACCTTTTCCAGCATCCTGAACGTCGACGCCGATACCGCCTGCATGTTCGAAATGATTGTGAACGAACAGCCCGGGTTAACATCAAGCGCTGCATTCAGGATGGTGATGTTGTTTTTATCGGCCCAGGGCTCGCCGCCCTTGATTGTCAGCTGATTGAGGTGCGGCAGGATCTCGATGATCTTCTGGATGTCGTCGTCGTTCAGCGACTCAATCTCGTGGACAGGCCTGAAGAACACCTGCCGCTCTTTCTCCGAGAACTGCTCCTGTTCGATGTCGCGCCACTTGGAGCTATAGAAACTGTTGCACGTGGAACATGTTTGATTGCAGATATTGCTGCAGGTGTATTCGAGATACCTGATCGGCCGCGGACGGTTCTGCTTTCTCAACTCCCAGTCGCCGTCGAAATCCACCGATACTGACGGCCATGTATTGACGTCGGTCATGAAATCCGCCTGGCCCGCGTTCTGCTTTTGCCAACAGCGACTGCACGCCGGCAGCGAGGCGATCTTGCGGTCCTCCATCGCGGTTCGAAAGTGTTCCATCTCCGCGCTGTTATAGAAACTCGCGAGGTCGGGAATGTCCTTCAGGTGCTTGATCGGATATTCGGGTGAAACGCAGCACAGCGTCACTTCACCCCGTGCGCCGATCGTCATCCCGCTGAAAGGAAGGGCACAGAGATGGTCCTTGCGGAGACTGAGCTGTTGCGAATTTACAGTCGACATTGCGTTCTCGCTTTATGCTCTTACCAGAGCGACGTCGTCGAACCTGTGATGTGGAATTGCAAGTGCGACGATCTTCCATCCCTGGTTCACGCAAAGCTCGTTGACCACCTGCACAACCCCGTAGGGAAAATTGGCGATGTAATCCGCCATGATGTAATCGTTGAAAATCAAAATGCCGTCTTCTTTGAGACGCGAAATCGCAGCATGGGCGTCTGCGAGGACGCCCTCATAGCTATGATCGGCATCGACGTAGATCATGTCGTAGATGGCGTCTGATTCTTTGATCTTCGTCGCATCACCCACGAAGACATGGAGTTTCTTTTGCTCAATCTCCGCGCTGAATCTCGATCGATAGTGATCGAGATGCGCCCTTCCCCCAAGGGACTCTTGAACGTCCTTCCCCATGTACACCCCGCTCGACTTATGGAGGGTGAATACATCAAAAGCGTCGAAGCGACGGGGCGTCAATTCATCGATCAGAAAGCGTGAAAAATCTCCGAAGGCAACACCGAGTTCGGCAATGACGCCGCCCCGGAGGCGCTCAGCGAGATCGCGTATCATATCTTCCCGCCGTGCGAAGAGCTTGGCGCCGGTAACGTGCTCGGCCCGCAAAGGAAGGGGATACTGCACTGGCTAACCCGATATCCGTCGACGGCGCCACGGGTCTTTCAAGGAAGACCTGCGTGGGTCGGTCATAATTTCTCGTCCGCATGCTCCAGCAGCTTCGCCACCTCCGCACGGCCGGATTCGCTCCGGCATTGCTCGCGAATGCGCTCCAGCTCTCCGAACCATGCCGCTTTGTTTCGGCGCAAATGACTTTCAAGAAATGGCGCCTGCTTTTCCATCGCTGCAAGAATCTTGCGCAGTTCTTCGGTCGGCAGCGTGTAAATCCCGAAGCCGGGAGGATCGATAACTGCATTGACGTAAACGTCGCACTTCCACTCGTCCGCCATCAAGCAGTAGTCCCCAAACTCGTGCCAGTTCTGCTTCATGAGGCAGTATGTGAGCGTGAACGGGGTTTGCTTTTGGCGCGAATAGGCGCGAAAGCGCCGTGCGTTCTCTATGACCTCATCAAACTTGGCATTGACGCGGACACTTTCCACGGTTTCGCGGGTAACGCCGTCAATCGACACGGCAAAGCCCATCGGAACCTGGTTCAAGATTCGTTCGACAAGGCGATTGTATTGTGTGCCGTTTGTGGTGACGTGACACGGCGTGCGAAGATCGTCTTCAATCATCATGTCCCATATGCGATGATATTCCGTCACCAGGAACGGCTCTCCTCCCAGGAACTTCGCCTGCTTGAGATGCGGAAGATATTTGCGCAGAGAGTCCAGGATCTCGTCGGAATAGACTCGGGGGAGCGGCGGAAGCTTTTCCTTCCGCGCACGAATTGCGGATGAAAAGAGCCCGCTGCACATGATGCATTCCAGATTGCAGGAATTGCTGATGGAGAATTCCATCTGCTGGGGCCATTCCGGGGCTTCGCTGGCAACATCCCAATACTCGAAACGGCTTGCCGCCAAGTTGTCCAGATTTCCGCCGGCCGTCTGAAAATAGCAAAAATCGCAGCCGGGACCGTATTTGTAGTTCTTCAGATCATCCCGCAAAAGCTTGATCCGCGCCCCGGACCAGATCTCGTCAATTGAATCCTCCAGCACGTTGCCGGCAAGATGTGCAACGTTGTGACAGCACACGCGCACGGTTCCTCGCACCTCAAAATAGAGCGAGACAAACGGCGCGTAGCAAAGCGAGCGGAATGCCTTGCCCTCAAAGGACCGGCGGGCGTCGTAGCGTTGACGAAACTCGGAATCCATGGCGTTCAAAGCCCTGCTGGGCCACCTTAGAGATCTCTGCCCGTGATGATACGTGTCATTGCTGGGAAAAACCTTAATATTCTAACGTACGAGAGGGTATTACCGCTCGACGTCCCGGGGCCCGATGGCAACCGTCGACATCATTATTCCGGCCTATAATGCGGCGGCCACGCTCGACGCAACGCTCGATTCCGTTGCCGGACAGACTTTTTCCGATTGGGCGGCCTTCGTGGTCGACGACGGGTCTTCCGATGGCACCGCCGCCGCCGCGGAAGCAAGGGCCTCCCGCGATGGCCGCTTCAAGGTGGTTAAAGGACCCGGCGTTGGACCCGGAGCTGCGCGAAACGCGGGCGCCAAACAGGGCTCGGCCGCGTGGCTCGTTTTTCTCGATTCGGATGACCTGATCAGTGCCGATTACCTCGATTGGATGTTGAAAACGGCGGCGTCGGGCGAGCAACCTCCCGATCTTGTTCATTGTGCCGGCGCCAGGCTCACGCCCGATGGGCGCATCGGGGAACCCGAACAACCGGCGCAGAGCGATTATTTCAGGCGTCTCGCATCCTATTGTCCGTTCTACACGCACGCATGCCTCGTGCGGCGCTCGGCCTTCGAACGCTTCGGCGGGTTCGATGTGTCACTACGGACCTGCGAGGACTGGGACCTGTGGCAGCGCATGGCGCGCACGGGAGCACCATTCATCGGAACAACGCGGCGTCTGGCTCTGTATCGCATGCGACCGGATTCACTGACGCACAATGCGCATTCCGTTTTTGAGGGAGCCCGCCAGGTGATCTTGCGCGGCCACGGCGCCGACCCGCGCGTGGACAAGCCCCTGCCTGAGTTTGCCAACGGAATCCCATTCGGCGAGGCGGGTGAAGCCGTCGTTGCCAATGCGTTGTGGTGTGCCGGGGTCCTGATCAGTGCCGCGGGGGACTACCAATCATTTCTCCGAAACGCCGATTTGCTTCCGCTCTCGGCCATGGATTCCAACCGGGCGGCGTCCATGATCCAGGGTGGCGTTCAAACGGGCGCCTGTGCGCTGGAGCAGGACTGGCCGAGTTTGTGGGATCAACACGGGCAAGCAATTCGGCAAGCTTTGTCGATCATCGAGGAGCGATGCGGTCTGTTGAATTTCGGATCGTCGTCGATCGACGCGTTGCGCAGGCGCACCGGTCTCTCCGTCGATAAAGACGAAGGACCTCTGACAAAGGCTCGCAGCACAATTGACTGGGGGGATTTCAACCGGCTGCAGCCCTTCAGCGCCGACTGGGGATGGGACCGCGGCACGCCGGTTGATCGTTTCTACATCGAAGACTTTCTTGATCGTCATCGCGCGGACATTCGTGGCAGGGTGCTGGAAGTTGGTAGCAATGAATACACGCGCCATTTTGGTGGCGAACGCGTGACCTGCAGTGACGTCCTTCATATAGACGGCACCAATCCCGAGGCGACGATCGTCGCAGACCTTGCCCGTGCAGAGCATCTCGGCAGCGAACTGTTTGACTGCATCATCCTGACCCAAACGCTGTATTTTGTCTTTGACTTGGCGCGGGGGGTCCGCACGCTCGCGCGAATTTTGAAACCCGGCGGCGTCCTCCTTTTGACCGTTCCGGGGATCACCCGAGTCGACAACGATGAATGGGCGAGCACACGGTATTGGTCGATGACAGTGGCAAGCGTGACGCGACTGCTCGCCCTGCAGTTCCTTGGACAGAACATTCAGGTTGAAAGCCGCGGCAACGTCCTGGCCGCCTGCGCCGCTTTGCAGGGCCTGTCACAGCAGGATTTGGAGGGGCTCGATTGGAAAAACGATGACCCCCGCTATCAACTGACCGTGCTGGCAAGAGCGATCAAGGAGGGAGACGGCACGGCGCGGCCTTCTGGACCTGCCCCATGGCGCGCGACGGCAACTGCGGAAGCATTCGTCGCGCGGTTGAAGGAACCCGTCGCGTCATTGGTCATGGTCGTCGCTGCGCATCCGGATGACGAGGTTATTTCAGCCGGCGGACATCTTCGGCACTGGCCGCAGGTCCATATCGTTCACGTCACGAATGGATCGCCCGCCGACCCTCGGTATGCGAAGAATGCCGGCTTTTCGGATGCGCTAAGCTACGCGCTGGCACGACGGCGCGAGACGGAGGCCGCAATCTCGCTCATCGGACTCGACGCCGATCGGCTGACCGGACTCGATTTCGACGATCAGAACGCCAGTTTCCAGCTGGTCCCTTTGGCGAGGCGCCTGCATCAATTGATCACCACGCATCGCCCTGCCGTAGTGGTCACGCACGCGTATGAGGGTGGGCATCCCGATCACGACGCCACTTGCTTTGCCATCCACGCTGCCTGCCAGCTGATTGAAAACGCGGGGATGAAAGCCCCTGCGATTGTGGAGATGAGTTCATATTTTGCACGAAGCGGACTCCGCGCAGCCGGATGCTTTGCCACTGACCTTCCGGTCGCAGCGACCGTGACTTTGGACACCGCCGATCGTGAGCTCAAACAGCGCATGCTCGATTGCTTCGTCTCCCAGAAGGAAACCGTGAGCATGTTTCCCGCGTCGGTGGAGAGCTTCCGTCCCGCTGCAAAATACGTGTTCACGGACCCGCCACCAGGCGTTGAGGTGTTCTACGATCGCCATGACCTCGGCATCAAAAGCGAGCAGTGGCGCTCGCTTGCCACGACCGCGCTGCAAGACCTCGGCCTGATCGTGGACCGGGCGGCGCGGAGCTGACGTTCAAGGCTGCCGACAATTACTCCGACCGGAGATCGGACCGACATCGCGAGCAGCCGAACCAAGCTACCGGCAGCGATAACCTTAAACCATTGATTTTGCTGCACCGTTGCAGTTCTACAACTCCTGGCGCGCGTCCCAATATTCAATAAACATGTGGTTTTTCAAAATCTTGCTGGGAATCGCGACCAATTAAGCAAGTCCAAAAGACTAGCGATAATCGGCCCGCAAAACATTGCCCGGAGCCCCCACATGCTTTAATAATCGATTAAAGAGGCATTAAAGGACGCTTAAAGCTGCGGCGATTATCAGGGGCTGAGGTTTAGACCATGGAGTACAAAAAGACACTTCTCGGGGCGGCAAGCCTGTTGGCGCTGACCGCTGCGATTCCCGCGACCGCAGCCATCGCCCCTCTGGACGCTGGGACGAAGGGCGAACCAGCTGGGCTGATCGGATCGGTCAACGAAGACCCGCTCTTCGAGTTTGTGCGGCTGACCAAGGGCTCTTTGACACCGGCATCGGTGGAAGCCGCGCTCGGTAGCATCTTCTCTGAGATTTCCCCCGCCCGCCTGGAGACGCTTCCGCAGTTCCTTACCAGCCTCGCCGGTATGGGTTTGTCGGGCGATCTGCTCGAGCGCGCGCGGGACGTTTTGAACTCGATCGCCGCCGGCTCCAACGCCAGCAGCGAGGCACGTGACTGGGTTGTTGCCCAGCTCAATGCCGGTCCCTCGCCGATCGTTCTCGCCCAGAACACGCGTCGCCAGCGTGACCCGAATGCGACGGGTCAGGTGCCTGGTGGTGGTGGCGGTGGCGGTGGTGGCGGAACCTACTAATAATCCACTTTTCCATTTCTCCTGTTTGCTCCCGCAGCGCCGATTTTCGGCGCTGCTTTTTTTTGCGCGCGCTTGAGCAGAATGGCTTTCACTGGATTTTGCCTCCGCGGCGCCCGCCAACCGGTGCGAACTGCGATAGCCAATCATCGCGTCGGCAGTTTCCGAATTAACGCGACCGCTCGGAGCTAACGAAAGCGTTCGATGTCATCGGGGAACCCCGCATCGCAAAGATGCCCAGGCAGATGCTGCAAAGGCCGCGTCGGAGATCGTCGGCCAATCGTTCCGTCGTCCGTTCTGCCGGATGCACATCAGCGGATGCCAGCCAGGCATAAGATGTCACGTGTTCCGAAATACCGGGCGTTCGTGAATCGCTTTCCTCGTCAACACCCGCGTGCAAGAAACATCGACCGAGTGGCCCTGCCCGTGCAGCACGAGCGGCAGGCCTTGTCGGCGCTCCCTATAACGACAAAAGAGCCGCCGGTGCATCACCGGCGGCTCTTTTTATCGGGATCTAAGGTGCAGGGGATCGCCAGCTAGCGGCGAAATGGCATACCCACGAACACGCCCGCAAAGTATCCGTCAGCACCCGATGTCGGGTGCAGGTAGCCGCCGCTCAGCGACACGTCGAAACGTCCGAGCACGTTCTCAAAGTTCAAGGCCGGTCCGACACGATATTCAGAGTATTTGTCGTTGGTGAAGACCGACACCTGCGGGCCAAGCGAAATCCCCGGCGAAATGTACGAGGATGTCTTTGCCATCGCGTAGAACGTGTCGAGCGGCTGGGAGTAAAGCGCCATTCCATAGAACTTCAAATTGGGCGCAACCGGAAGGTCGACGTCACCCTGGATTTTTACGCCTGCGCTCGTTCCGCGCACGGGCTCGGCGGCCGGATCGGGATTGTGATGGGATTCAACCGCCGGACCGATGTAGCCGGTGATCCATCCTGCTCCCAATGCCGATCGGTAGCCCACCATGATGTCGCCGACTTCCGTATTCACGCGAACGCTCTGGAAAGGCGGCACTCCACGGTAGGTATACACGCCGGCTGCAAAATCGGCGCGGAATACCACGCCAGGCGTCAGCAAATTGCCGTTCATCGCCCACAGGGCGCCGGTATAGCCGCCCTGATAATGGTTGGTGCCGGCGTAGCCGCCCCAAACATAAGCGCCAATCGGGCCAGTCCCCGGTGATAGCGAGATGAAGGGAACCACACCACCCGTTTGCGGGGCGTTTTGTGCGGACGCCTGAACGGCCGGAAACAAGGCAGCAAGAGCAAAGACAACCCGCGCTGAAAATCGCACGATACAACCCCCAACCTTCAATCAAGCCCCGTTTGGCAAATGGTATATCAGCAGGCCGGCATATCGCGCGCAATGGTTTTAACGCTACTTAACAGCCGGTTAATTCAGGCTGTTGTAAAGGGGTAACACGTCGAGTCCGGGCAATATTATTGTTTTCCCAATAGCTTATCCCCGTCACCGGTGCTGCCCAAAGCAGAAGGGCCTGCGGTTTAAGCAGGCCCTCCAAGTAAACGACGGGCAAAGGCCTTTTACGGTTGCCAGTCGCGCGTGGCAGCGGCCACAAGGTCCGGTTGCGGCTCGTTCGGAAGCACGATCTGCGCATTGAACAAGTGGATGGTCTCGGGCTGAGCGACCGCAGGCTCGGGCTGAGCGACCGCAGGCTGCATTGTCTTTTGCGCATCATCGCGCGCGGCAGCTTCCGCCGATGCCACCTGAACCGGGCGGTTCTTCCGGGCGATCACGACCGGCGGCGGCGCCTTCAGCGGCCGATCAATGTAAACCCACTCGTTCGGATTTGACTGCGTCTGGCGCTTCACGAAGTCGTAGCCCGTCTGCGACCACAGCACCACGCGCGAAGTCATGTTGTCGAGAATGTACTCCCCCTTGTCGGTGCGCACCATCAGCACCGCATGTCCAGTGTTTTGCTTGGTCCAGACAACGGTTATCAACAACGCTTCCCGCGGAAACCCGACCTCGATGAGAATGCGGCGCTTGAGCAATGCGTAGTCCTCACAATCGCCGTAGCCGTCCTCAGCAAAATCCCAGCGGTCTTCGATGCCGTGATGACGCTTGTCGATCTTGGGCTTGATGTGCGCGTTGACCCATCGGTTTGCGCCCGTGATAGATTCCCAAACCTCGTCCGTGAGCTCGATGTCCTGGGGCGACGTCGGTTTGACGTTGCATTCGTTTGCATAACGCCGGCAGAAGCTAGCCCAGGCCGGCGGCGGCTTGGCCGCCTCGGCCATCGGCAGAAACGCTCGCAGCGCTCTCGCCATCGGTACCGCGTCGGCGGTAGTGCCGGACAGCATTGTAAAAGCTGTGGCGACGGCGGTCATTGCCGCGACGATCTTGGTTGCTTTTGACATTGAAGGCCCCCCTTACGACTGGAGACCTCTTTGCCAAAAAGCTTTGAAATCGGGGCTAAGTTACCGCGAGCGATTGAATCGAATCGATTCGGAATTCATTAACCTCGACGTCCGGAGCTTAAAACCGCAACGTTCCGAACCCGATCTCTGGTCAGTGGCGGTATGCGCAGGGCAAAAGCCCTGGCTTTTTTTCTCTTCGGCGCATTGGCGCGCGAGAAATTCGTTAAGCACGGCTGCAATTGCTGGACGGACACTGCGGGCCGCCGCTCCCACAGTCGATGGCCAAGAACCTTGTTGTTCAGGAGCGCCTCGGATGAGCTTTCCGGTGCCAGGCCCAGGCGGTTTCGATCACGGTGCGGAGATTTGAATGGCTCGTCGCAAATCCGAGCTGCTGTCGTGCGCGTGACACATCGGCGAACAGAATTGGCGGATCACCGGGCCGCCGCTCACCGGCGATGGCGGGTATTTCCCTTTCAGTCACGCGTTGAATTTCGACGAGCACCTGTTTGACGGAATGGCCCGTACCTGTACCCAGGTTGAAAATGCCCGCCTCGCCATTCGCCAGCAGTCTTTTCAACGCAAGAACATGTGCACTCGCCAGGTCGCATACGTGAATATAATCACGGACGGCGGTGCCGTCCGGAGTTGGATAGTCCACGCCGAACACCCGAAAATCGTCGAGGTGCCCTTGCAGCCACATCATGGCTCTTGGAATCAGATGAGTTTCCTGTTTGCGCAATTCCCCGATCTCGGCCACAGGATCTGCGCCGCAAGCGTTAAAATAGCGCAGCGCCGTCCATCTGGTGCCGTAGGCCCGGCCGAAATCTGCAAGCATTCGCTCAACCATGAGCTTGGATGCCCCATATGGATTGATCGGGTCTGTCGGCGCGTCTTCCGTAATGGGTTGTTGCTTCGGCGTGCCGTAAACAGCACAGGAACTCGAGAATACGATCCTGCTGACGTTGGCGGCCTGGAGACCGCGAAGCAGCGACAGCGTTGACGCAACGTTATTCCAATAATACTTCGCCGGGTCGGTGACAGACTCACCGACAAGCGCAAAAGCGGCGAAATGAATGACTGCACGGACGTCGTAGGCGCGGCACGCAGCCGCGGTCGCATCGGCGTCGCCGATGTCCGCCTCGATCAATGGGCCCCAGCGCACGAATGATCGATGGCCTTCGGACAGGTTGTCGTAGGCCACGGGCAGATACCCAGCCGTGGCCAAGGCCTTGCATGTGTGGGCACCGATGTAACCGGCACCTCCCGTGACGAGGACAGCAATGGGCATGGACATCCAGAAACTGGAGCTTGAACGTTTGCGTTTATATCAAGTGCTGTTTGCCGATGTGTTACTCGATTTTATCCGGGCTTTTGCACCGCTTGATGGGCGCTGATCTCACTGCATTCCGGTTACAAATTGGATGGCGCGAACATCATCCGATGGACGGAATGGCCGCGATGCAACGCAGCCCGGCCTGTCTTTCGTTTGCGCGAAAGCAAAAGGCCCGAGCTTGGCGCCCGGGCCTTGATCCAACTCATTTTGCTGAGCTGACCTGATTACTGCGCCAAATTTGACGACGGAACAACCGCCGGTTTCGGGGGACCGGCCGCATCATGTGTGGCCGGCCTTGTGTGGGTAGGTGAGGGTTCATGTTTTGCCTTCGCATCGTCAGGCACGTGGGTGGGCGGTGGCGAGCCAGCGCCCGACGCGCTGCCGGCCGTTGGACCTTCCGGCTTCGACACGCTGCCATGGGGCGGAGTTTGGGCCGACGCGATTGCCGATGTGAGCAAGAGAACCATGGGGATGGCCCCGATTCGCAAGGAAATCATTTTATCCTCCAAATGCTCAGATAATTAACGGGCAGCATAAACTACAAAAGACATTTCCTGGAAAACGGATAGCCCGCAAAAACGCAAAAAATGCGGCCTTTTAGCGCAAGTCCGGGCCGTGTGATTGACCGTCTTCGCTGCCCGGCGGATCGCTCACGACGTGGCTGCCTCGCCGCCAACTGCCCGCAGGTGAATCAGCCCGGCCGAGATGCCAAGGACCTCCGTCTCGATGGCAGCACTGTATTTAAGTCGAATTGCCCCGAGCGCCACAGCCGCCTCCAAGCGCAACGACAGCCCACTTGTGTAAGGCGTCCGCTCCAAAAAAAGGTGAGTGCATGATCGGAGCGTGAAAATGCCTGCTCGCCGGGCGCAACTCGTCTGATTCTGCGCCTGTCGAGTCGCTCCTTTCAGATAACAGCGAGCTAATCAGCGCGCGACAATTCCAGAAAGGATCGCAGCGAAATCGTAAGTGTTGCGCGGCTAACCTGTCGTATTCAAGTTGGAGCCAGCATCATGAAAACAATCGCAATCGCGACCGGACTCGTTCTTCTCGGATCCCAGGCGTTTGGGCAAAGTCCGTCCGGAAACATGGCCGCGCCGATTACGGATTCCGCGCTTACGCCAGCCTCGCCACAAGCACCTCGCGCACGGCAGGTCATCCGCCCTGCGCCCCGGACGTCGGGCCTCGCGGTATCTGCCAGTCAGGCCACGCCGGCGAAAAAGTCGAAGCGACACCGGGATTGATTAAAGAGGGCAGCCGCTTGCTGCAGCCCTGGCTCGGTCCAGCGGGCCGAGCGAGGGCCTCGTTCGATGCGAGCCTCGTTAGTTAGCACTATTGTCCTTGCTCGCCTTCGCACCATCGAACCACCAAGTCTCGGGGATCCCGCGCGCATAGCGCGGCTTGGACTTCGGCCGGCCGAACACGTCCCAATATGCGATCCAGTGCGAAGCTTTGTACCAGTGCGGCACCCAATAGCGCCCAGCCCGGATCACGCGGTCGAGGGCGCGAGCGGCAACCACCAGGGCGACGCGCGTATCGGCCGCGATGATTTTCTCGATCAGAGCGTCGACCACCGGATCGGCGATCCCGGCCAAGTTCCGTGATCCCTTCAATGTCGCAGCCTGCGATGAAAAATACGAACGCAGCGAGTCGCCCGGCGTTGTCGAGAAACCGAAGCGCTGGATGGTGACGTCGAAATCGAAATCCTTTTGCCGCGACTGAAGTTGGGTGGCATCGACCATCCGGATACTGGCGGGAATTCCGAGCAAGGCCAGATTCTTAATGTAAGGCTGATGATGCGGCTGGAACGATGGCTCATCGAGCAGAAACTCGATTGTCATCGGCTCGCCGCTCGGCAGTACGCGCCGTCCGTCCTTGATGCCAATGCCGGACTCGCGCAGGAGATCGGCCGCCTTGCGCAGCAGCGCGCGATCCTGACCGGATCCGTCCGACGTCGGCGGAACGAACGGCTCGCCGAACACTTCGTCGGGCACCTTGCCGCGAAATTGCTCGAGTAGGGCGAGTTCCTCCCCAGCCGGCTTGCCATTCGCCATCATGTCGGAGTTCTGGAACACCGACTGCGTGCGCTGATACGACGAATACATGATGTTCTTGTTGGTCCACTCGAAGTCGAAAGCATAGATCAGTGCTTCGCGCAGTTTGAGGTCCTTGAATTTCTGGCGCCGCGTGTTGAGGAACCAGCCTTGCGCGCCCGACGGCGTGTCGTCGGGCAGTTCGTCGCGCTTGACACGGCCGTCTCTAATCGCCGGGAATTCATAGCGTGTCGCCCAGATGCGTGAGGTGAATTCCTCGCGGAACAGATAGTTACGTCCCGTAAAGCCCTCGAACGCGGCATCGCGATCGCGATAGAACTCGTAACGAACCACATCGAAATTGTTCTGTCCGACGTTCACCGGCAGGGTGGCGCCCCACCAATCCTTCACGCGCTCGTACTCAATGAAACGTCCGGGCTCGAAACGTCCCACCCTGTATGGACCCGACCCCAGCGGCACCTCAAGGGTCGATTCATCAAACGGCTTCTTTGAATAATAAGCCCTGGAAAAAATTGGCATGCTTGCGACAAACAGCGGGACGTCGCGCGCGCGCTTCTCGACGAAACGCACCTGCACCACCCGATCGCCCTCGCTGCTGGCGCCCGCGACATCGTGCATGAGCTGGGTGATGATTGGATGGCCCTTCTCCTTTAGGAGGCTGAGAGAGAAGGCGACGTCATCGGCCGTGATCCGAGAGCCGTCGTGAAACCTCGCTTCTGGTCGAAGCAAATAACGGTGCGTCAACCCGTCGGGCGAGATGCGCACGGCATACGCGGCGAGGCCGTACATCGCGTCGGGCTCGTCTGCAGCGCCTGTCATCAACGAGGCGAAGGTCAGCTCCATCCCTTGCGCGGCATCGCCCTTGAGGATGTAGCTGTTGAGTGAATTGAAGGTCAGTGGGTTTTGATTGAACTGGCGGCCTGCCCCGATCTGCGAAAAAGTGCCGCCCTTCGGCGCTTGCGGATCGACATAGTCGAACTGTCGGAAGTCCCTTGGATACTTGAGGTCGCCGAAGGCCGAAATCCCATGGCGTTCAATCTCGTCCTTCGCTGCTCCCGGCTCGCTCTTGAACGGATTTACTAAAGCAAAGGCCGCACCCAAGCCGATCGCCGCTCGTCGGGTAATCCGGCCGCCGCTCCGACTAATAATAGATCCCTGCATCATTTTTTTGACTCGAAATGATTCGCACCATAGTTGCAATCCGGAGAAACCTCCGGAACAGAATGCGTTCGCTAACCAACAAGGTGAAAGCCGGACGACCTACCCAAACTAAGACGACCTCAGCGGGGCCTTGGTGCGCGGCGGCTTGCACGTCGAACGGTTGAGTGAACTCTCCGAGGTGCCGCAACAAGCGGCTGTATCTCTCCGGCGCGATTGAAGGTTTGATGCAACAGCGGTACGACACGAGCATCACAATGCCTCGATTCTCGGGGAACGACACGACGTTGCGGTGGTTTCTGATCTTGCTCGCTTCGCTCGCCGTTCTATCGCGGCATACGCCGGCATGGGCAGCGGCACTTGAGACGGTCGAAATCGCCTCCAAGTCCGGGACGCATCGTTTCTCCGTCGAGATCGCTCGGACTGAGAAAGAACAGCAACGGGGTCTGATGTTCCGCAAAAAACTGCCGGAAGGCGCGGGCATGTTGTTCGAATTCAGAAAAGAGCGGCCGATATCGTTTTGGATGAAGAATACCTACGTGCCATTGGACATCATCTTCATTCGTAACAATGGTCGTATCCTATCGATCGCTGAAAACACTGTGCCAATGTCGGACCGCCTCATACCATCGAGAGGACCCGTACGCGGCGTTCTCGAGGTCATTGCCGGAACCGCGAACAAATTTGGCATCGCCCCGGGCGACCAAGTCACGCATCGCATCTTTCAGGGAAAGTGATCCGCATTCGTAGCGGTCGCGCTCAACGCGATTGGCGTCTTCATTATCCGACAAGATCATCGCTACGACCCTGTTATCGCCTCGTCTTGCATCGGCGGTTTTGCGCGCCGCTGCCCAAGCGTGCAGGCCGGATAGTTACGCGGTAATATTAAGATTCCCCGGCAGTAACTACGATCAGCAACGCAAATTGCGAACCACGGATCAATGTGGCTCTTCCTCACGTTCGCACAACCGTGCGTGACGAGAGGCCACTATGCACCTGGAAAAGCGAATTCTAGTGACGGGCGGCGCCGGTTTTGTCGGGTCGCATCTGTGCGAGCGTTTGGTCGCAAGCGGCGCGCATGTCATTTGCGCGGATAATTTCTTCACCGGAACGAGGGCCAACGTCGAGCACCTGCTCAATCACAGGCGCTTCGAGCTCGTCCGGCACGACGTGACCTTTCCTCTGTACGTTGAAGTCGACGAGATCTTCAATCTCGCCTGCCCTGCCTCGCCGATTCACTATCAGCATGACCCGGTGCAGACCACGAAGACCAGCGTGCACGGTGCGATCAACATGCTCGGACTCGCCAAACGGGTGAGAGCGAAGATCTTGCAAGCTTCCACCTCGGAAGTTTACGGCGACCCTGTTGTCCACCCGCAGCCAGAAGAATACTGGGGCAATGTCAACCCGATCGGAATCCGGTCCTGCTACGACGAAGGCAAGCGTTGCGCCGAGACCCTGTTTTTCGACTACTTGCGACAGCACCACCTGCGCATCAAGGTCGCGCGCATCTTCAACACCTATGGACCGAGAATGCACCCCAACGACGGCCGAGTCGTTTCGAACTTTGTTGTGCGCGCGTTGCAGGACCAGGATTTGGTCGTCTACGGTGACGGCCTGCAAACTCGTTCATTCTGCTACGTCGACGACCTCGTGGAAGCGCTCATTCGATTGATGAGCTCTGACGATTCGGTGACGGGTCCGATCAACCTGGGCAATCCGGGCGAGTTCACTATGCTCGAGTTGGCCCGGCTCGTGATCGAAATGACCGGGAGCCGATCGAAGATCACCCATGGCCCGAAGCCCGCTGATGATCCCCGTCAACGACGCCCCAACATCGAACGAGCGGGACAGGTATTGGGCTGGAAGCCCCGCACCGATCTTGTGACCGGTTTGCGCGCGACGATTGCTTATTTCGACGACCTGTTGTCGCGGAACACCCAGCACGCGTTCCAGGAAGCTGCCGAGTAGCTCTTCCAGGCCCTGACTCAAGAATTTTGTGGCTGGGGCGCCTGGATTCGAACCAGGGGATGGCGGAATCAAAATCCGCTGCCTTACCACTTGGCTACGCCCCAAAACTTGCCGGAATGGCGGGGACCATACGTGGGCGGCGGGAGTCGATCAATGGCGCGCCGCTGGGCGGCGACGGCGCGAAAGCCTGCGGCGGGGCAATTCTAGCGCGGTCGCGCGCCGGGCTTACCGTTTGCCGGGAACAGGAATTCGACCCCGAAGCGCTCGAGCACAGTGCGCAGGGTGCGGCAGTCGTCGGCGCCGCGCCAGGCGCAGCCGTCGGTCTCCTCAATGCGCCGGATGGTTGCGATCGAGATCCTGGCCGCCAGCGCAA
>Ga0105245_10000817_pt1 | contig 28373 bp, 26 predicted proteins | sample KBSM54metaG_FD_81523 | JGI IMG/M metagenome (GOLD analysis project Ga0105245, IMG submission 81523) | Miscanthus rhizosphere microbial communities from Kellogg Biological Station, Michigan, USA - KBS M5-4 metaG | ecosystem: Host-associated > Plants > Roots > Rhizosphere > Soil | place...
GAGCGAGCAGGTGTCCGGTGAACCATCGCGCATCGGGCCCGAGTTTCTCGAGCACGCCTCGCAACTGCTCCGGGGCGAGCTCTGCCGCGACGAATTGAAAGAGACCATTCACAGGCACTGCTTTCACATGGATGTCGGGCATTGGTTGATTCTACGCCCGCGTGGACAGGCGAGGGCGCCTGTCCCCCCACAGGATCACCACCCGATTCCGTAGTCCTCGCCGTGGTTGCTCGACGCGCCCCAGAACGTCGCATGGGCGCGGTCGATCATGATCGCGTTCACCGGTCCCGAGGTCCGCTCCTCGAACGTCGCGGCGTAGCCCATCTTCTTCAGCTCCGCGCGAACCCACGGCGGCGTCGATGAGTTGAGCAGGATCTTGCCCGGCACCGAGGCGTGATCGCCGAACGAGCTGCGCATCTGGAAGCTGTTGAAGTTCGCCGCCTCCGCCGCTTCCTGCGGCGTCATCCCGAACTCCACGACGTCGAGGAAAAACTGCAGCAGGTTCTGATCCTGGCTGTCTCCGCCCTGCACGGAGAAGACGAGATACGGCAGGCCGTCGCGCAGCGCGAGCGTCGGCGTCAGCGTGACGCGCGGATGCTTTCCGGGCTGGACGACATTGAACGGCGACTCCGCGACGTCGGTGACGAAGCTTTGCATCCGCTGACTCATCCCGATGCCGGTCGTACCGGCGATCACGGCCGGCACCCAGCCGCCGCTCGGCGTGATCGACACCGCCCATCCCTCTTCATCCGCCGCTTCGACCGAGGTTGTGCCGGCGTAGAAGTCCTCGACATGTTTCAGCTGCGAATTCAGCGAGGGATTCGGTTTCGGCGCCGTGCTCTTCCAGTTCTGCAGATAGTTCGTGAATGGATTCGTCGAGTCCTTCTGAAACGGATACGGATCGCCGGGCGCGGCGTCCGCGTCGTTGTGATCGGCGACGATGAGCTTCGCCCGCTCGCGCGCGTACTCCTTCGACAGCAGGCCGGCGACCGGCACCGGGACGGAGTCGGGATCGCCGTAGTAGAAGTCGCGGTCGGCGTACGCGAGGTTCATCGCCTGGTAGAGCGTGTGGATGTAGCGCGCGCTGTCGTAGCCCATCGACTCGAGGTCGAAGTTCTCCAGGATGTTCAGCGTCTGCAGCAGCACCGGGCCCTGCGTCCAGGCGGTGAGCTTGTAGACGTCGATCCCTTTGTACGACGTCTTCACCGGCTCTTCGATGCGCACCCGCCATTTCGCCAGGTCGTCGGTGGTGATGAGGCCGCCCTGCTCCTGCATGGAGCGGGCGATCTCCTTCGCGATGTCGCCTTTGTAGAAGCGGTCGTACGCCGCGTAGATCGCTTCCTTGCGCGACTTCCCTTTCTTCAGCGCCTGCTGTTCGGCGTCGACGAGCTTGCGCAGCGTGGCGGCGAGATCGGGCTGGCGGAAGATCTGTCCCGGCTCGGGCCCCTTGTCGCCGAACAGCTTGTGCGAGTAGGGCCACTGCCTGATGCGCTCGCGCTCCTTGTCGATCCTGCCGATCAGTTGCGCTTCGATCGGATAGCCGTCGGCCATCTGGATCGCCGGCGCAAGCACGTCCTTCAGCGAGAGCTTTCCGTACTCGGCGACCATGGTGAAGATGCCGCCCGGCGTGCCCGGAGTGACGGCGGCGAGCGGACCGTAATCGGGCGGATAGCGCATCCCCTTGCCCTTGAAGAACTCCGCGGTGGCGCCGGTCGGGGCCACGCCGAGGGCGTTGACGCCGATCACCTTCTTCGCGTGCGGGTCGTAGATCAGGACCTGCGTTTCGCCGCCCCAGCTGAGCGTGTCCCACATGGTGCAGGCGGCGGCGGTCATCGCGGCCGCGGCGTCGACTGCGTTGCCGCCCTTCTGGAAGATCATCGCGCCGGCGGTCGCCGCGAGGGGCTTCCCGGTGATGGCCATCCAGTGCGCGCCGTGGAGCGGCGGCTTCTGGGTGCGGGGCTGGGCGATGGCGGCCGAGGCGAGAAGGAGAAGGATGGCGATGCGCTTCATGCGCGCAAGTTTATGCGGGGGACTTGACAAACATATTGATCGAACGTACGTTCAATCAATATGAGCCCACGCACCTACCGCATGAACCGGCGCGAAGAGAGCGCGGCGGAGACGCGCGAACGGATCGTCCGCGCCACCTCCGAGCTGCACACCGAAAAGGGAGTGGCCGCCACCACCTTCCGCGACATCGCCGCGCGCGCCGACGTCGGGATCGGCACCGTCTACCACCACTTCCCGTCGTACGAGCACGTCATCACCGCCTGCGGCGCCTACTCGCTCGCCCTGGCCTCCCCTCCCCAGGCCGCGATCTTCGAAGGCCTCTCCGACCCGCGGCAGCGCGTGCGCACGCTGGTGCGCGAGCTCATCACGTTCTACCTCCGTGTACCGGGCCTCAGCCGCGTCCGCGGCGAGCGGCGGCAGTTCGCCGCGCTGGACGAAGCGCTGCGCGGCGAGGAAGAGCATCGCCGCGCGCTGATCGCCGACGCGCTCCGCCCGTTCCGTCCCTCGGCGCGCCTGCTGGCGGTGGCCTTTGCCCTGCTCGATCTCAGCGTCTACGAGTCCCTCGCCGCCGCCGGCCTGTCGCAGGCCGTCGCCATCGACGAGATCACAACAACACTGCTCGCCCGCATCGGGGAGCGAAAGAGGAAGCCATGATCACCAATGCGCAATCCGGTACGTCCCTTCACGAAATCGAGTCCGGCATCTACCGCATCAGCACGCCCGTTCCGCCGGAGGCCATGCCGGGCGGTTTCTCCTTCAACCAATACCTGGTCGTCGACGACGAACCGCTGATGTTTCACACCGGACCGCGGATGATGTTTCCGCTCGTCCGCGAGGCGATCGAGCGCGTGATGCCGGTGACGGGCCTGCGCTGGATCGCGTTCTCGCACTTCGAGGCCGACGAGTGCGGCGCGCTCAACGACTTCCTGGCCGCCGCGCCGGAGGCTTCGCCGCTTTGCAGCCGCGTCGCGGCGTCCGTCTCCGTCAACGACACCGCCTTGCGCCCCGCCCGTGCCCTCGCCGACGGCGAAACGTTCTCCACCGGCGCGCGCACGCTGGAGTGGATCGACGCTCCGCACGTGCCGCACAACTGGGAGACCGGCTATCTGCTCGACCGCACGACGCGCACGCTCTTCTGCGGCGACCTCTTCACGCAGCCGGGACATCAGACGCCGGCGGTGACGGAGAGCGACATCCTCGAGCCGACCGAAGCGTTCCGCGCAGGAGGTGTGGCCGGCGGGATGTACGACTACTGGAGCGGCGCCGCCGGGACCCGGGCGATCATCGAGCGGATGGCGGCGACGAACCCGCTGACGCTCGCCTGCATGCACGGCAGCGCCTGGCGCGGCGCCGACGCCGGACCGATGCTGCTCGAGCTCGCCGCCCGCGTCAGTGCTGCTGCGCCGGAGGGTTCGATTCGACGTTGACCACCGGCACGTCGGGGATCTCCTTCCCCCGATGGCAGGTCATGCAGGTGACGTCCTGCTTGCGGTCCTTGATCGTCGAGACGTAGTCGGAGTTGATCTTCCGCACCATGCGGATCATGGTGCGGGCGATCTTCTTCTCCGGCTTGGCGTCGTTCGGAAAATCGAATTCCGGTTTCGGCGTCTCGGCGGTCTGCACGTGACAGTGATCGCACCTCACGCCGAGGGAGCGGGAGAAGATCCGCATCGTCTTGATCAGCTCCTCCCGCGGCATGTTCTGCGGCAGGACCTGGAGGTTGTGGAAGTGCAGGTCGTCGGGCTTGCCCGGCTCGGCCTTCTGTTTCTGAATCGTGGTGCAGCCGAACAGGATGGCGAGAGCGAGAACGATGGTGCGTCGCATGCGCGAAGCCTAGCAAAGCGCGCGCCTCGGCGCCCTACGGCACCGGTGAGGTGTAAATCCCGGAGGAGTACGCCGCGACGTAAATGCGGGTCAGCGTTCCGTTGAGCGCGATGTCGGCCACCGTCGCCCCCTTCAATCCGACCGGCTGGAACGTGTTGCCGGCGTCGATCGACCGGAAGATGCCGCCGGTCTGGGTGCCGCCGTTGAGACGTCCGGCGTAGAGCCGCGTCGGCGTGGCCGGATCCATCAGCAGTGAAACGCCGAGGCTCGGGTTGGCGGGGCTCGGCGCGATCCACGAATTCCCCATCGTCGAGGAGCCCCAGACGCCGCTCCCTTCGGTGAGCGCGTAGACATAGCCGTTCGGCCGCACCGCCGAATCGACGGCGTGCCACGGCAGATTGTTCTGCACGTTCGTCCAGTTGATGCCGTTGTTGACCGAGCGCCAGAACGGCGGCTTGTAGGGCTGCGGCAGGTGATCGAAGATCTCCGTCCCGGCGTAGAGATTGCCGCTCATCGGATCGCGCGAGATGGTCCAGACGATGAGGCCTTTGCCGATCGGCTGATTGACGGCGAAGGGATGGAACGTCATCGAGCCGCCGCCGAGATTCGACGTGAAGATGCCGCTGTCATTGACGTGGTTGTCCCAGGCCAGGCCGATGTAGAGCGTGTTCTGCGCGGCGAAGGCGAGCAGCGACGACACCGGCCTGGGGAACGTGTGGACCGGCACCCAGTTCGCGCCGTGGTCGCGCGAGAAATAGAGGATGTTGCCGACGCCTGCATACGCGAACTGATTCTTCGGCTCCCACAACAGTGCGCCCACTTTCCCGTTGAGCGGCTTCTTCCAGTTCACGCCGTTGTCCTTCGTCACGTACACGCCGTTGGTTCCGCCGACGTACCAGGCAAGGGGATTTCCGTTCTCCACCTGGATGTGGTCCACACATGCGTCATTCATCGGCCGGATCACCGGCCCCCAGCTGAAGCCCGCGATCTGCTGCGGCGGGATCGTCACCACCGGGATGTTGAACGGACAGACGGCGGAGGCGGAGAGAGCACTGCCCAGGAGGAGGACGGCCAGCATCAGTTGTCGCATGCGATTTAGATACACCCATGCGCCGTTAATCACAACACGCAGACGGCCGCGTTTCAGCCATTTAGAGTCATTATTTGACGTCAATATTGACTGCCCGCAAACGACGACCGATGTTTGCGCGCAGGAGGCAATCATGATCAGACACTCGGGAAAATTGTTCGCAGTCGTTCTTCTCTCCATCGCCGCCGCCACGACCGCATTCGCCGCGGACGACGGAAACACGCAGCCGCGGCTCAGCACCGGCACCATCGGCAACGGCGGCAGCGCGACGGTGGACATCGTCGGTACGACGAACGGCGCCGGAAACGTCAAAGGCGTCTCGTGCCAGAGCATCTCGTCGGGGAGTCTCGGGTCGGCCTCCGTCCTCATCACCGTCAATGGCGGATCGGCCCAGACGCTGAACCTCGGGAACGTCAACCTTCTGCAGGACGCCGGTTCGAACTACTACACCGACTGGATCCCGCTGAACGTCCGTTACACGAGCAGCATCCGCGTGCAGCTGACCGGAAGCCAGTACGGCTCGGGTGTCAGCTGCACCGTCAGCTGGGCCCTGGATTGAAATGATTCGCGTGCAGGCCTCGCGGCGGAGCGTGAGGCCTGCATGCGCTGCGGCGCAGAGCGCAATGCCTCGCGGGATGGGAAACAGGTCCGGCACGCAGAGCGGAGTGGCTGAATCTGTGAGCGAGTGGTCTGCGCGTCAGAGCGCGTTGCGTGGAGTTGACGCACGGCGGTCTGCAGTCCAGAGCGCGGCGTGTCTCCTGCGCTTGCAGCGGTCTGTGCGCCAGAGCTAAGTCTGTCGCCGTTTGGACGACGTCTTTCGCCGCAGCGGCTCTTTGAGGCTGTATTTGTCGACGATTGCGCGCGCGGAATCGCCGACGTCCTCCTTGAGATCTGAACTGAGCTTGATGATCAAATCGCGAACCGACGGATCGTCGACGTGCTTCTCGAGAATTTCAAACGCACGCTCGTAGCCTGATGCAGCCGCCCTTCTTGCGATGTCCAGAGCTCGCGGGTCATCTTCGAGCCAAGTGAGTACCGCGTCCGTCGCGGCATGCCGACCCGTTCGCGCCATTTCAAAAAGCCAATCGCTTGCGTCCGGCCGATGACCCAGGAATTCCGCGGCAGCATAGATCGGGGCCCAATCCCAGCCTTGGGCATACTGTGCGAGATTTTGCAAGTAAGGAAGTACCTGCGAATCGTTCGGCCATCCCGAGGCGAGTGCGTACGGCAAAATCGTCCAATGAGCATCCCCCTCTTGCTGTTGCGGCTGCTGCGCGAGAAGTGCATCTCGAGCATCCGGCAAGTCCGATGAGATGCGGCCAAGGAATTCGCCGATCTCGTACGTGCCGGCTACCCCACCGCGATCCTTCGCGGTTCGAAGGATCTCATCGACAACCCAGCCGCGATTCGGCCACTGCAGTCCGATTCGTCTTGCCGGCTCGAGGAGAGTGCGCAAACGCCCCGACTCTCGCCCGGCGAACCTTTCAGCGATCACGTAGCAGAGCAGCCGGAGCAGGGCTGTTGCCTGCGGCTCAATCGTTTCCAGCCGACGGACCTCGCTGAGGCACTCGACCGCGAGCGCGACATTCGCCCGGTCTTTCCCGTCGTCGATCGATCGCAGATAATCGATCAAGTCGCCTGCGTACTGCTCCCCAACCATCCCGCAGACCAACCGCAGGACTTCCTGCCACGGCTTCTCCCGCCAGTGCTTCCCGAAAATTTCGGCCTTTAGGGTCTCCAGCGGCAGCTCGGTGGTCCGCTCGAATTTCGTCCTGATCGCATCCGCGCAGAAGTACTCGAGAAAGGCGCGGTGCACGAAGCCGTAAACGCCGGCGCCATAAAACGACAGGATGAAATTCCGTTCGCGAAACTGCGCGATCATCTCCCGCGCGATGACGACCGCCCGCTCCATCTGCAGCTGGTAACGCTCGCGCAGATACGACACGAACTCCGCCTGCAGTTCCTCGGCGTGGATGTAGTTGCCGGCCAGTCCGCCCTTGCCGCGCTGCATGGCGAAGGCGAGGCGGCGAAGCAGTTCCTTCTTGTCCTCTTCGTCCATCAGCTCCTCGAGCTGTTTGTTCCGAAGATGCCGTTTCACGTCCCAGTGCTGCACGAGGACGCTGGTGGCGTGCGCGTAGAGCTTCCAGCGCTCGCGCGGCAGCTCCTGGTGCTTGCCGATGATGGCCATGATGGTGAGCAGCATCGGGTTGCCCGAGAGCTGGCGGATCGACGGCGATCTGCCGAACGAGTCGCGGATCCGTTCGATCCGGGCCGTCGCTTCGTCCGGCCGGTTGCCGAGGGTGAGCGTGTACCACTGGCGAACGAAGTCGGTGACCTGCTGCTCGTCGAAATCCTGGAGCGTGAAATGCCGGAACCCGGCCTGCGTCAGGATCGAGCGGCGGTAGCCGATGATCCGGCTGGTCACGATGATCCGCGCCTGCGGATGCGCATCGGCGAAGGCCGCGATCTGGCGCGTGACCGTCTCCTGTTCCTCCAGGTCGAAGATCTCGTCGATCCCGTCGAAGAGCACCACCGCCGGCTTTTGCGATTTGAAGTACGCCGACAGCACGCTCGACGTGACCGGACATCCCTCCTGCTTCGCCAGCACGTCGAAGTAATCGAGGAACGTCTCGCACCTGCCGTCGCGCCGCAGGGCCGTGTACGCCTTGAGGTCGATCAGGAACGGCAGATGTCCGGCGAACGCCGGGCCGAGCGCGTCCGGATTGTCGAGCAGCGACAGGACCAGGTACCGCAGCAGGGTCGACTTCCCCGATCCCGGATCGCCGAGGATGATCGTGCAACGGTTGTCAGCCTCGGCGAGGATCTGCAGGACGCGACGCGACGGCTTGCCCGCATAGGCGGCCTGCAGTTCGGCCGGCGCATCTTCGGCGAGCGCTTCCGGCAGTTCCGCCGGCGACATCGACTGGCGCGAGACAAGAAGTTCCCACGCCTCTTTCGGCAGCTCGAGCGGCGGAGAGTCTTCCTTCGCGCTCGGCTCGACGAACACCGACTGCAACCGGAGTTGCAGATACTCGTCGCGCGCCGGCTCGGTCAGCGCATCGAGATCGAGAATGTTGTAGCGGCGTTTCAGAAAACGAGCGTAGGCGGCTACATCGATGCCGGCCGCGAGCATCGGAGCGCCTCCCCGCTTCTCCAGTGCGGCCGACAGCCGTGCTTCCAGTGAATCGGGCGTGGAGAACGTCGCCCCGAGCCGGTCTTTCCGGATCGCCGCGTGCAGCCGGGCGACACTGCTGCGGTCGATGTCCATGAATTTCGCCGGCCAGTCCGCGTCCTCGTCGATCACGAAGAGCAGGCGCGGTTTGTCCAGCTCGACCGCCTTGCGATATTCGAGCTCGGTGATGGAGAGTTTCTCCGGATTGTCCGTTTCGGGCACGAAGCCATAGCGCCACGCAAAGATGCCGACGTAGAGATCGCACTCCGCCACATCGCGCAGGCATTTGTCGCGCGGTCTCACGTCCTCGGCGACGTAGTACTCCATCGCCACGTCCTCGTATCCGAACCGCTTGAGGACGACCTGCACGATCCGCCGGTGTGCCTGCAGATCCTTGAACGTCGCGGAGACGTATGCGCGTGATGTCATCGCTCCAGTACCTCCCCCACCATCTTGTTCGTCTCCGTACGTCTCGCGGCCCACGGCATCCGCAACGTCCATTCGAGCTCGCGCAACTCGTTGAACATTTCGATCCGGCGCCAGAGGGCGACGTCCTGCCGGAGGAGGTCGAGGTCCGGTCTTTCGCCCGTGGCGACGAGCAAGCCCCACCAGCGGCGACGCAGCACGACCGTGGCGCCATGATCACGGTCGGAGCCGTACGAGGAGCGTGCGAGCGTGCGTGTGACAAGGTCGAGGAGGCGGTCGAGGGGCGGGGTGGAGATGCTCGCGAGCGCGATATCGCAGAGGGAGACAAGCGCCCGATAGCGGCCAACGGCCGCGCGCTCCTCCGCCAATCGGGTCATGGACGCATTGATCATTCCCGCATCCTCGCCGAACCGCGCCAATTGACCGCGGACGCGCACGGAATGTTCGAACGCACTGCTCGTGAAACGCGGTCCGCTGATCTCACGCAGCGCCAGTGCCTCCTGCCACAGCGGGCGCGCGCGATGGAGCTGTCCACCGAGCGCGAGCAGCGTACCCCTGCGACCGATGATCCCGCCGAGGTTCGCATAGATCTGTTTGCGCCAGTCGGTTTCGTTGCCGAACCGCCGCAACGCGCGTCGCGCGAGGCGCTCCCCGAGCGTGAGATCCGATTCTCTTCCGCGAGCGATCAGCGTCTCCACCCGCAACAGATAGCGAAGGAAGGATCCGAGCTCGTCCGGCGAAGGACCGGCAAGCGCGAGGGCGCGATCGAGGTCGTCGAATCGATTGGCGAGGCGCAGGACGCGCAGGCGGTTGAGATGGGTGTACGCCGACTCGTCGTCGAGCTTCGCGATCCAGCTCCAACGTACGTCGCGCCCGAAGTCGGCCCTCGTGACGCGGAACAGCAATGTCGCGGTGGCGCGTCCCACCGGCGTCTGTCCGGTGACGAGGCCGCCGACCCGAACAAAGTGCACATCCCACGCGTCGCGGCGTGGACTGAACAGCCGCACCGTTGCGCCGGTAACAGCATCCACGGCTTCCTCTGCGTCACCCTTGTTGCCGTTGCAGCCCGGGCACGCCAGCGCGAGATTGTCAGGCGTGTCGCGCCCCCCTCTCGAGCGCGGCACGATGTGATCGATCTCCGGACGCTTTCCGAGCAACGAGTCCCGGCAATATTCGCAGCGACCCTGCGCGCGTTGCCTCACCTGCTCCTGCACGTCAGGGACGACCATCGGCGAATCCTCTCCGCATGGCGCGGATGTACGTGCGCAGCCATGACCGCCAGTGCACTTCCAGTCCGGGCCCGGCACGGATTGCGAGTGCCAGCGATGCCAACGCGCGCCGGAGCCGGAACGGACGAAGCGCGTCGCACAGTCCGATGAGCGCAGCCTTCACCAATCCCGGCGTGTCACCGAGAGCGGAGCATTTCGCGATCAGATCGGCGAGCATCGCTTGCCGGACCACGTCGTCCGTCTCGGCGACGACTCTCCGGCGCAACTCGTTGATCACGCCGATGAGACTGTCGAGTTGCACGAGCGCAGTGTTCCGGACCGCGTCGGCCGGACGTCCGGGCTGCCGTGTTTGCGCGTGCAATGTGGTCGTGAATTGATACTCGCCGATCGATTCCGCCAGCGCCAGCATCTGATCGCGCAACGCCATCAGCCGTGCGGCTTGTGCTGCATCCGGAGCGGTCTCGCTCTCCCTTTCCGCCGTCATTCGGAACAGGATGATGAACGTCTCCACGATCTGGTACCGCACGCCGTGCGTCTGCCAGCGCGCCTCCGAGGTAGCGGGGTCGAGCGCCCGTTCGATCCACGTGAGGAGCTCGTCGAAGAGCGCGACCCCCGCCGCGTGATCGCCGCCGAACCAGAGATCTCCGGCCATACGTGTGACGAGCACGAATCGCGTGAAGGAATCGACAGTCGCGGTGGCGAGGAGGGTGCGGCCATACTCCGCCGCGCTGCGATAGCGCCCCTGATCGCGAAGGCCGTTCATCAGGATCTTGTGAACGCGGATCTCGTTGGGATAGCGGCCGTCTGCGGCAGGAGCCCAGTCGGGTGGCGGGGGCCATCGGAAGAAGGATCGCGCGCGCGTCGCCTCGCGCGTCGCCTCGGCTCCCGCCCCCATCGCACTCCAGATCTGTGCCGCGATCAACTGCCGCTCCCCCTCCGACACCGCCGCGGCGGATGTTTCCCACCACGTGTGCGCAGGCCAGGGCGGCGCATCGAGCGGAAGCGCCGGATCGCAGATCTCGCGCAGATGCTCGCGCGTCGAGAGGCCGTCGGCGCGGTAATCGATCGTGGCACCGCACTGCTCCAGCGCGTTCAGGATGCCGCGTCCGTCGTGGAGGATCGTGTCGCGCCGGCCATGCTGCCGGTGCTCGATCCATGCGACCCGCAACTGTCGCAGATCCACACCCGCCGCCGGCAACGCCAGAAAGAAGGGTGTCACGTCGATGAAATCGAGACCGCCATAGCCCACGAACACGAGCAGGTTCTTGCGCGACAACAGGTCGCGCAACGCCCGGTCAATGCCGGGCACGAACCCGCACCCGATGCCATGCAGCAGCAGCCCGACCTCCTGCAGTGAGTCGCCGCGATGGAAGGAGCCGTGCAATTTCGTGAGCGCGCCATCGAGCGCCGGCAGAGCCGCGTTTCCTCGGGGCTGACACACGATGCGCGGCGGAAGACGGCCGGTCGCGCGCTCGTACGCGTCTTCGATGCACCCGTCGAGATTCACCGTCACATGTGCGCCGCCCGCCGCGAGATGCGCGGCAAACAGCGCGTGCAGGTCATTCGGCTCGGCGTGCTGCAGATTCCGCGCGAGGAGCTCGTACGCGCGATCGCCGATGATCCACCACGCACACTCGAGGATCATCTCCAGGCGCGGAAGCCGCTTCGCCGCGCCGAATGTGTTCGTGAAGCGGCCGGCGTCGAGAATTTCAGTGATGCGCTCACGGGTGCCGGCGGGCGTATACGAATCGATGACCCACTGCGTGAGCATCTCACCCAGCGGCTGACAGGACGGCGGATCGATCGAGATGCCGGCGCCGCTGAAAATCACGACGGACCGGGAGTCCGTCCTTCTGCCCTGATGCATGTCCGCGATAATGGATGGGATGCGGTCCACCTTCAATCTAATGATCGACGTGCGGCGCCATTTCGCGTGCGGCATCGGGCGCGTCAGTCTCAACTTCGCCGAGGCGGCGCTGGCACGGCGCGAGCGGTGGAACCGCCTGATCCTGCTGACGAACAGCGCTAACCGCAACCGGGTGGAGGCGCTGGCGGGGAACGAAGCTGAAGTCCTGATCGGCGATTATCCGTTCTTCTCCCGCGCCGATCTGTACGAGCTGCCGCGACTGATCGGCCTTGCCGGCGCGGATGTATTCGTCGCGCCGCAGTTCTACATCTCGCCCTTGATCGAATGCCCGACCGTGAAGATGGTGCACGATCTCTGGCCGATCCGGTATGACCACTGGCTGCCTACGACGGCCGAGTTGACCGGCCACTTCGGCCCGGAAGCGGCCGAGGGCGTCGCGGATTTCCTTCGCTGGTTCGAGACGAACCAGAACGATCTCCCGTCGTGGCACAACGACCATCTGCGCGAACTGTATGAGAGCGATGACAACCTGGTACGTCGCTACATGATCGCGATGTTCTGCGCATCGATCGACACGGCCGCAAGCATCCCGACGTGCTCCTGGTTCTCGCGCAACGAGATCGTGCACCTCTTCCCACTCGCCGAACCGCGCATCGACGTCATCTATCCCTTCATGCAGCCGCGCGAAGCGCCGCCGAAGTCGCGACGGTTCGCGTTTCTCCATGTGGGCAAGTTCGAGCCGCGCAAGAATCACGGCCTGGTGGTGGAGGCGTTCATGCGCGGATACGACCGTCTATCCGCCGAGGATCGGGAAGAGGCCTCGCTGACGCTGATCGGCGACGTTTCGTACCGGCAGCACGGAAGGAAGATCGTGGAGATGGTGCGCGACGCCGCGCGAGACTACCCGATTCATTTCCTCGGAGTGACGTCCGAAACGAAGCTGTGGCAGCACTACGCCGAGGCGTATGCGCTCGTCTTCCCCTCGGCGTTCGAAGGTTTCGGCATCCCCATCGTCGAGGCGATGTCGGCCGGCACTCCGGTCATCACCGCCAATCGCGGCGGAACGCGCGAAGCAGCGGGCGGTGCCGCGCTGCTCGTGGACGAACTGGAGCCGGAGCCACTGGCCGAGGCGATGCTCGCCCTGTGGCACGACCACGCGCTTTATCAGGATCTGCGGGAGCGAGGCAGGCAACACGCGGCGGCGTTTACGCGGATGCGCACCTGTAGACAATTCGAGATCGCGATCGATCGGGCGGCCGGCGTGACGGCAGGTTCGGTCGGAAGATGAGCTGAAAACCTGCGGCTGGCGCCTTCGTTTCGCGTCTGCTCGATGCGTCGGCACCTGCTAAAGTAAGTAACTTATGCGTTCCAATTCTTCAGAGAAATCACACTGCTCTCTCAGTAATTTCAGACGGGGACGCCCCGCCGGCAGCGTGCTGCCAAAACGTCGTCGTTCCATCCCTGCCAGCCGCCTGTAGCGTCATTCCATGGCGCGCGATCACCGGGAAAAGGCCGAGGTTCTTGCCAAAGCCATTCACGCGGCGATCCTCACCTACAACCGCGCTCACCCGGTCAACCCGTACGCCATCGACGACCGGACATCCCGCATTCTGGAAAACGATCGCGACTACCATCCTCCGCGGAAACGCACCCGGCGCAAGGATCGTGAGCCGACCCTCAACCCCGGCATCTTCACCGTGCAGGCGATCGCCGATGCGTTGGAGACGACAATCGGCGAGCTACTCGGCGAGCCCGGGTACGAGCTCACGAAGAGCGATCTGCGAAGCTTCCGATGGATGGCCGATTTCCTCCGGATGCGCTTTCCACTCGAGGAAGTCGACGCCCTTCCGGACACGGGCAGCTTCATTCAGAAGGACTTCTCGTTTCCCCGACCGCTCAGCACCACCCGGCTGGCCAACACGGGAGAACTCGCCGCCGGTCCCGTGCCGGTCGAGAGCGAGTTCGAGGTCGTGGACGCGACCATCATCGGCGATCTCAAGTCGCCGTCACTCGTCGCGGCGACTGTGACCGGTCGATCGATGAGTGATCGGATGCACCACGGCGACACGATTGTGATCGACACCGGCCGCACCACGCCGAGGCAACACGAGCCGGTCGCCGTGTACGTCACCGACGAGGGCGGTATCCTCGGCTACTGGCGCGCCGAAGCCGGCGCGTATTACCTCGACAAACACAACTCCGACTTCCCATCGTTCAAGCTCGGCCACTCCGCGGAATGGCGCGTCCTCGGCGTGATCACACACATCCAGTCGCCCGCGAGCAGGCAGGATCGCCCCATTCCACGGTCGTAACCACGACGCGGAGGCGCGGCCTGGGGAACGTAGTTGTCAGTGCGCCGCGAGCGCCACGTCGAGGCGCCGGTAGCGCGTCGTCTCCGGCAGACACGACTTGTGCTCGACGTGGTAGAGGTACTCGTCGCGGAACTTCTTCACGCTGGAGATGACCGGGCCGATGGCGGCGTCGCCGAGGGCGCAGAGCGACTTGCCGCCGATGTTGTCGGACATGTCGAGCAGGAGGTCGGCGTCCTGCGGACGGCCGTGGCCGCGCTCGAGACGATCGAGCACCGACTCCAGCCAGTTCGTCCCCTCGCGGCACGGCGTGCACTGGCCGCACGACTCGTGGGCGAAGAACTTCGCCAAACGCCAGACGGCGTCGACGATGCACATCGATTCGTCGATGACGATGATGCCGGCGGAGCCGAGCATCGAGCCCGCCTTCATCACCGCGTCGAAGTTGAGCGGGAGGTCGATCTCGTCCGGAAGGAGCATCGGCGCCGAGGCGCCGCCGGGAATGACCGCCTTGAGCTTGCGGTCGCCGGTGATGCCGCCGCAGTGGTCGTAGATCAGTTCCTTGAGCGTGATGCCCATGGGGAACTCGTAGACGCCCGGCTTCTTCACGGCGCCGGAGACGCAGTAGAGCTTCGGCCCGGTGTTCTTCGGGCTGCCGAATCCCTTGAACCACTCCGCGCCGTTGTTGATGATCATCGGGACGCAGGCCAGCGTCTCGACGTTCTGCACGACGGTCGGTCCGCCGAAAACGCCGACGACGGCGGGGAACGGCGGCTTCACGCGCGGCTGCCCGCGATGACCTTCCACCGATTCGATCAGTCCCGTCTCCTCGCCGCAGATGTAGGCCCCGGCGCCGCGATGGACGGTGATGTCGAAGTCGAAGCCGCTGCCGAGGATGTTCTTGCCGAGGTAGCCTCTGGCCCGCGCTTCGTCGAGCGCTTTGTCGAGGACCGTCGCGCCGTAATAGAACTCGCCGCGGATGTAGATGTACGACATCGGGCAGGAGCCGATGGCGTAGGCGGCGATGAGCATCCCCTCGATGAGCAGGTGCGGATCGCGCTCGATGATCACGCGATCCTTGAACGTGCCGGGCTCGGACTCGTCGGCGTTGCAGAGCAGATACGTCGGCTTCGGCGCGTTTTTCGGCACGAACGACCACTTCATGCCGGTCGGAAAACCGGCGCCGCCGCGGCCGCGCAGCTCGGAGTCCTTCACCAGCTGCGTGACCTCCTCCGGCTTCATCTTCAGCGCTTTTTCCGCGGCCTTGTAGCCGCCGCCGTCGAGGTAGACGTCGATCGAAGTCGAATTCGGCTTGTCGATGTTGGCCGTGAGAATTTTGATCTGGTCCATGGTGAGTTCAGAGCGGTTGAGCGGTTGAGCGGTTGAGCGATTGAGCTGTTGAGGCCATCCTCAACCGCTCAACAGCTAAACAGCTCAACCGCTATTTAAGCTCTTTCAGCAGCGTCTCCGTTTTTTCCAGCGTCATGTTCTCGTGGTAGTCGTTATTGATCTGCACGACCGGGGCGGTGCCGCAGGAGCCGAGGCATTCGACTTCGACGATGGTGAACTTGCCGTCGGACGTGGTCTGGCCGGGCTGCACGTTCATCTTCTCGCACAGCCCTTCGTAGATGTCGTACGCGCGGCCGATCATGCAGGAGAGGTTGGTGCAGACCTGCACGTGGTACTTCCCGACCGGCTTCTGGTTGTACATGTTGTAGAACGAGACGACGCCGAAGACGGTGGCGGGCGAGAGGTCGAGCAGCTCGCCGACGTAGTGCACGGTCTCCGGCGAGATCCAGCCCCACACTTCCTGCGCCAGGTGCAGCACGGGAAGCAGCGCCGCCTCCTTGTTCGGATAGCGCGTCAGGATCCAGTCGAACTTCTTCTTCGCCTCGGGTGGAAATTCGGCTCTCTTCGCCGGGTCGGCAAAACGTTCGGGAGCGTATGGATTGTCGGGTTGGAGGTCAGCCATAAATTTAGTGCTGAGTGCTGAGTGCTAGGTGCCGGGAGCACGCAGCACTGTTTTTCATTTCCAGTCGAACGCCTTCTTCTTCCAGACGTAGACGTAGCCGACGCCGAGGAGAACGATGAAGACGAGCATCTCGCCGAAGAGGAACATCCCGGCGTTGCCGCGCGAAGCGCCGCGGTAGATCACGGCCCAGGGATAGAGGAACGCCGCCTCGATGTCGAAGAGGATGAAGAGCATCGCGATCTGGTAGAAGCGGACGTTGACGCGCTTGCGGTTGACGTCGAGGAGCGGCACGCCGCTCTCGTACGGAGAGAGCTTGCCGGGCGTCCGCTGGTGGCGGCCGATGATCCAGTTCAATCCGAGAAACACCGCGCCGAGAGCGACGGCGACGACGAGAAGGATGAGGACGGGAATGAAGCTCGTGGTCATGAAAGCGAGCGAATGCTAATGGGAAAGCAGGCGGGAGACAAGCGGCCCAGCGGTTGAGCGGTTGAGCGATTCAGCTGAAAAGCTCAACCGCTCAAAAGCTCGACAGCTCAAAAAGCTTTCATGCCGCGTTGTCGGTGAGGTAGGCCATCGCCGTCTCGCGGGAGTCGAAGATCTTGAAGACGGTGTCGAGCTTCGTGATCTTCAGCAGGGCGAGGATGCGATGCGACGGTTTGACCAGCGCCATCTTCCGCTGCCGGTCTTCGAATTTCTGCAGATAGCCGATCAACTCGCCCAGGCCGGTGGAGTCCATGTAGTTGATGGCCTCGAAGTTGATCATCACCGGGCCTGTTTCGTCGTTGAGGACTTTCTCGAGATAGCTCGAGAACTCGCGTGCGCTCTCCCCCAGCTTGATCACGCCCTGGATGTCGAGCACGGTGACGTCGTTGACACGGTTCTTGATGATGTTCATGAGTCGCGCGTAGTGTAGCGAAGCGATCTCGACGCGTCTACTCATCACGCGACTTGCCGATCCGTGACGTCACCAGCGAGATGATGCCGAGGACGATCGCGCCGACGACAGCCCAGCCGAAACCGGAGATCCGGAATCCCGGAACGACCCATGCCGTCATCTCCAGCATGATGGCGTTCAGGATGACCAGAAAGAGTCCGAGCGTGACGACGGTCAGCGGCAGCGTCAGCACGAAGAGGATCGGCCTGACGATGGCGTTCAACAGCCCGAGCACCGCCGCGGCGATGGCCAGCGAGACGATGGAGGTGTAGTGAAAGCCCGGCACGATGCTCACCACGATGAAGAGCGCGACGGTGTTGACGATCCAGCGAACGATCAGGCCCATGATTCGATCACCTCGATCTTCCGCGCTGCCAGTTCGTCCATGAAGAGCTGCGGCGGAATGCAGCGCTCCTGCGGCAGCGCCCCTTTCGACTCCGTCTGGCCGCGGGCCATCATCAACGCCACGATGGACGCGGGGAACGCAGTCGTGCGCATCATCGCGGAGAGGCCGGTCTTCGGATCGTAGCGGTCGATGATGTCGTAGCGCAGCCGCCTGCCGTCGCCTGCCACTTCCACGCGCACCAGGACGACGTCGGGCCCGTCGTGCGGCAGGTTCTTCACCAGCAGCTCGCCCAGGACGCGGCGCGGCTTTACCGTCACGCCGTCGACCTCCATCGGCTCGCTGGAGCAGAGCCCGAGGTCGATCATGGTCTTGAATTTCGCGCAGTGGCCGGGGTAGCGGATCGTCTTGTAGTCGAGCTCGCGCAGCTTGCCGCGGTAGGTCTCGACGAGCGTCGACGTGCCGCCGGAGGTCTGGAATGCTTCCATCCGTCCGAACGGGTCGGGGAACTGCAGCAGCTCGATCTCGGTCATCGACTCGACCTGGATGATGTCGCCGTCGCGGATCACGCGCGCCGGCTCGATGTACTCGTTGATCAGCCCTTCGACGGAGAAAACCATCTGGTAGTCGAGCGGCGGCTGCGGATCCTGCGGCAGTCCGCCGACGCGGATATGCACTTCCTCCGGCGTCCCGAATCGCCCGAGGGCGTGGGCGACGAGCACGGCGACCATGCCGGGAGCGAGGCCGCAGTCGGGGATGATGTTCACGCCTGCGTTCTTCGCTTCGGCGTCGAGCGCCAGCTCGGCGTCGACGACGGTATTGTTTCCGCCGAGGTCGCAGAAGTTGGTGCCGGCCTCGATCGCGGCGCGCGCCAGGCGCTCGTTGAGCCAGTAGTTGACGCAGCTGATGGTCGAGGCATGTCCGCGCATCAGCTCGACGACCGCTTTCTGATCGTCGCAATCGATCTGCGCGGCGGTGACCTTTTTGCCGACCCGCGCGGCGATGGCCTGCGCGCGCTCCAGGCTCATGTCGGCGACCGTGACGCGCTCGACGTCGGCTTGATGGGCGAGATCGTAGACCGCGCCGAGGCCCATGCGGCCGGCGCCCAAAACAAGAATGTTCATGTTTGCTCCGTAGCTGTGAGGTATAGGCTGTTGAGCTGTTGAGCTGTTTAGCTGTTTAGCTATTGAGCGTTGAGGCTCGAAAGCTCAATCGCTCAATCGCTCAACAGCTCAATCGCTTATTTCAGATATTGCTCGATCGAGCTGATGAACGTCTTCACGTCGATCGGTTTCGAGATGTAGCCGTCGCAGCCGGCTTCGAGGAAGCGGTCTTTGTCGCCGCGCATGGCGTGGGCGGTGAGGGCCAGGATCGGGATGCGCGCGGTGTGGTCGTTCGACTTCATCCGCCGTACGACGCTGAGGCCGTCCATGCCCGGCAGATGGATGTCCATGAGGATCAGATCGAACGACGCGATGTCGTCGTCATTGCTCGTGATGGCCAGCGCTTCTTCTCCGCTCGTGGCCTTCACGATGTCGTAGCCACCCTCTTCCAGAAGGTACTCGACCAGCTGCATATTCATGTCGTTGTCTTCGACGACCAGGATTTTGGCGCTCATGCGGGAGAGTGCGGTCAGTGTAGCAGCTGCGAAGGATTTTTCAGCCCTTGCGGCTTCTCCTCCGGACCGAAGAAGGCCGGATCGAGATCGATCTTCGCGCCGTTCTTGATCCGCTCGACCGTGTCCTTCGCCAGTTTCTGCTGCATCTCCGCTTCGAGCTGCGGACGCATCTGCTCGAAGGTCGGCGATTTGCGCGCTCCCGCCTTGAAGATATGGACGCCGAACTGCGTCCGCAGCGGCCGGCTGACCTCTCCCGGCTTGAGCTCGAACACCGCCGCCCCGACTTCCGGTGGCAGCGAAGCGCGCGGCACGGGACCGAGCTCCCCGCCCTGCTGCGCGCTGGCTACGTCGTCGGACTGCGACTTCGCCATCATTCCGAAATCGCCGCCGGCGCGGAGCTGCTCCACGATCTGGCCCGCCTTCTCCATCGCCGCAGGCAGCGGCAGCGGCGTCGCGCCCTGGCGCGGCGGCACCTGGCTCCCTTCGTACGCGATGAGGATGTGCTTCAGATCGACCGCCTCGTAGTTCGTCTTCTGTTTCGCGTACTCCTCGCGCAGCCGCGCGTCGTTCGGCGTGACCAGCTTGCGCAGCGCGGCCATGGCCAGGACGTTCGTCGAGTCGGCGTCGAGACGCATCCTCGTTTCCTTCTCGTTCTCCAGCCCCATCTTCCGCCCTTCCTGGGCCAGGGCGATGAGGCTCGCGATCTGGTCGGCGATCAGGCGGCGTCCGTGCGGTGCCTGCGCCATCTGCTGCATGTTCTCCGGCATCCCGGAGAGGAAGGTCTGGAACTCCGAATCGGTCACCGGCTCGCCGTTCACGTGCATGACCACCTTGCCCGCCACCGGCCCGCCCTTGACCGCCGGCGCCGCCGGAGCGGCCGGTTCGAGACGGAACGGTTCCGATTTGGTCGGCGCCACTTCAACGCGCATCTGCGCCAGCCCGAAGCAGAGGCCGATGACGAGAACGATGCCGATTACTGAATAGAGGAGGTCCTTCTTCATATCGCGGCGACGATATCAGATGGCCATTGGAAGTTGGCCGTTGATAGTTGGCAGTTGGCAGGAGCTACGGCCAACGGCCAACTATCAACGGCCAACTACCAACGGCCAACTACCAACGGCCAACTACCAACGGCCGACTGTCACCTTGCGTCTCCTAACAGCCATGAGTATGCTGCGCGCTTGTGAAACTTTTCACGTCTTCCCGGCGTGAAAAGTGCCCGCCGAAACGCAAGCTGCACAAGCACCTATGGCTAAAGTCACCATCGACGGAATCGAAGTCGAAGTCCAGGATGGCATCAACGTCATCGAGGCCGCCAAAGCGGCCGACGTTCATGTCCCTCACTTCTGCTACCACCCTTCTCTCACGGTCGTCGGGCAGTGCCGCATGTGCCTCGTGGAAGTCGAAGGCATGCCGAAACTGCAGGCCGGCTGCGCCACTCCGATCAAGGACGGGATGAAGGTCCACGTCTGGAACGAGAAGGTGGACAAGGCCCGCAAGGGGCAGATGGAGTTCCTCCTCATCAACCATCCGCTCGACTGCCCGATCTGCGACAAGGCGGGCGAGTGCCCCCTGCAGGACTACGCCTTCAACTACGGCACGGTCGAGTCGCGTTACGGCGAGGTGAAGCGTACCTACCCCGGCATGGACCGCACCCCGATCGGGCCGCACGTCGTGCAGAACATGAACCGTTGCATCCACTGCACGCGCTGCATCCGCTTCACGCAGGAGATCACCGGCACGAGCGAGCTGGCCTTCTTCAAGCGGGGCGCGTCGACGGAAGTCGGTGTCTTCGCCGGCGTGCCGCTCGACAACTGGATGTCGGCCTGCGTGACCGACATCTGCCCCACCGGCGCGCTGACCACCCGCGAGTTCCGCTTCGAGTCGCGCGTCTGGAACCTGGAGTCGGCGGAGTCGGTCTGCAACGGCTGCGACGTCGGCTGCAACATCTTCATCGGACATCGCAACGGGCAGGTCTTCCGTTATCGCCCGCGGGTCAATCCCGAAGTCAACGATCACTGGCTCTGCGATTACGGCCGCTTCTCGCACGAAAACTACGACACCGATCGCGTGGTCGTCCCCAAAGTCCGCCACGACGATTACCTCGGGATCTCCACCTGGAGCGAGACGATGGACGCGATCGCCGACGCCGTCCGCGACGCGAGCTCGATCGGCGTCATCGCCTCCGCGCAGATGACGAACGAAGAGGCGTTCCTGGCAAAGCAGCTCTTCGTCGATCGGATGAAGGCGAAGGTCAGCGTGACGGTCGACCCGATCGGACCGATCCGGATGAAGTCGCGCACCGAGTGGCTCGAGGGAACGCAGGCCGGTCCGAACTATCGCGGCGTCTCTTCGATCCTCGGTGTAGGACAGGCGCCCTCGCCTGTCGATGTCCTTTTCGTCCTCGACGCCCACTACACCGCAAAGCCCGACGTCGACGCCCTGCGCCAAAGCGCGAAGTTCCTCGTCGTGATCTCGTGGGACGCGAATCATCCGCTGGCCGAGGCTGCCGACGTTTTGCTGCCGGGGACGATTCTTGCGGAGAAGGAAGGGACGTTCACGAACCTTCAGAACCGGGTGCAGCGGATCCACCAGGCCTTCTCTCCGAAGGGTCAGGCCGTCTCCGAGCTGGAGCTCTTCCGCCGCATCGGCGCGGCGCTCTATCCCGAGGCGGGCGAGTTCCGCAGCGCCGACGCGTACGACGTCTTCGCGGCTTTGCGCGAGTCGATGCCGGCCATGCAGGCTGAGGCCCTGTAAAAGAGACGCAGCCCATGCCATTCGACGCCACCGACATCGTCCTCTCGTTCCTGAAGATCGCGGTCGTTCTCGGAGCGCTGCTCAATGTCACGCCGATCATGGTGTGGGTCGAGCGGCGCGGCAGCGCGCTCATCCAGGATCGTCCCGGCCCCAACCGCGTCGGACCGTTCGGCCTCTTCCAGTCGTTCGCCGACGCCCTGAAGTTCATCCTCAAGGAAGACATCATTCCCGAGCAGGCGCACAAGTGGCTCTACACGATCGCGCCGATGTTCGGGCTCCTCCCCGCGCTGACCACGATCGCCGTGATTCCGTGGGGCCTCCCGTTCCGTCTTCCGGCAAAGAAACTGTTCGGCCACGTCTTCTTCCAGGGTGACTACTTCTTCGATCCGATCGTCGCCGACGTGAACATCGGCATCCTCCTGATCTTCGCCCTCGCCTCGCTCGGCGTGTACGGCATCGTCACCGCCGGCTGGGCGTCATCGAACAAGTACTCGCTGTTCGGCGCCATCCGCGCCTCGGCCCAGATGATCTCGTACGAGCTGGCGCTGACGCTGGCGGCGGTCAGCACGCTCCTCGCCGCCGGCTCGCTCAAGCTCACCGACATCGTCTGGCAGCAGACGCAGTACTTCTACATCTTCAATGTGATCAAGATCCCGGCGTGGAACGTCTTCTCGCCGTCGATGTGGCTCAGCTTCGTCATCTTCGTCGTGTCGGCCTTCGCCGAGACGAACCGCCTGCCGTTCGACTTCGCGGAAGCGGAGGCCGAGCTCGTGGCCGGCTACCACACCGAATATTCGTCGATGAAGTTCGCCCTCTTCTTCATGTCCGAGTACATGGCGATGGCGGCGATGTCGGCCCTGGTGGCCACGCTCTACCTCGGCGGCTGGGACATCCCCTGGTGGAACGAGCCGCAGGTGTGGTGGGCGTCGGTGCTGACGATGCTCTTCTTCACGCTGAAGGTCGTCGCCATCCTGCTCGTCTTCGTCTGGGTCCGCTGGACGATCCCCCGGCTCAAATACGACATCCTCATGCGCCTCGGCTGGAAGGTGTTCCTGCCGCTGGCGTTCGTCAATATTCTGATCGTCGCGTTTTTTATCGCGAAGCAGTGGATATGAGTTGCTGGTTGTCAGTTGCTGGTTGCTCGAAGAGCACTAGCAACTAGCAACGAGCAACAAGCAACCTATGTTCGAATTCGCCATCTTCTTCTTCTTCGCCGCGGTCGCCGTGATCTTCGCGCTCGTGGTCGTCCTGCACCACAACCCGGTGGTGGGGGCGCTGTCGCTCGTGGCGTCGTTCTTCGCCCTGGCGGTGATGTACGTGCTGCTCGAGGCGCCGTTCCTCGCCGCGTTGCAGGTGATCGTCTACGCCGGCGCGATCATGGTCCTCTTCCTCTTCGTCATCATGCTGCTCAACCTGCAGCATCAGCCCGAGGAGCCGACGCGGCCCGTGCAGCAATTCCTCGGCTACACCAGCAGCGCGGCGTTCCTCATCGGACTGGTCTACTACATCGTCAAATACGCCGCCTTCACGGCGCTGCCGGCCGGGCCGTTCAACAGCGACGCCGGGCTGATCGGCGCCGAGATCTTTCAGGCCTACATCTTCCCGTTCGAGATGGTCTCGATCCTTCTGCTGGCGGCGATCGTCGGCGCTCTGCTGCTCAGCAGCCGGAGTGTGGGGGCACGCGCACAATGATTCCGACCCACTGGTTCCTGATCCTGAGTGCGGTGCTGTTCGCCATCGGCGTCTGCGGCGTGCTGACGCGGAAGAACGGCATCACCATCTTCATGTCCATCGAGCTGATGGTGAACGCCGTCAACCTGACGTTCGTGGCGTATGCCCGCCAGTTTCATCAACTCCATGGATTGATCTTCGTCTTTTTCGTGATGGCGATCGCGGCCGCCGAAGCGGCGGTCGGGCTCGCCATCTTCATCTCGCTCTTCCATCACCGCGAAACGATCGATGTGGATGAAGCGAATCTGATGCACTGGTAACAAAGCAGTGCTGAGTGCTTAGTGCTGACCGCAGGACTCAGCACTAAGCACTCAGGACTCAGCACGTGGCCCGAACGTCGCATCTTCAGCTCGGCAGGAGCTGAAAATGGACAAGACGGAAAAGCTCATTGACTGGCAGGAGAACGAGAGGAAAGACCGGAACCGCAACGGTCTCGATGACCGCATCGAGCCGCCGATTCCCGATGTGAGCGCCGGCTCGAAAAAAGTGGCCGACCGCCTCCGCGACGACGGTCTCGCCGACCGCGATGTGACCGGCGGCGACGTCGACGTGCAGTTGGAGTCGGCACAGTTCAGCGGCGACGAAGCGGCGGTCAGCTCGATGCCGACCCCGGAGCACAACCAGGTCGACGACATCGGATCGTCGATGGGCATCAACTACGCGGATGGCGAGGAACTGAAGGCCGGCGAAAAGGAGCGCGAACGCGACCGGCATCGTTGGGAGCTCGATCCGGCTTCCTCCGACGACTACCAGGATCGGACGAGAGAACGATAAGCGCGCGGGGATGATCTCCTCGCGCAGGCGAGGAGAGATAAACGATGAATGATGAACGATGAACGATGAACGGGCTGATCTTCGCCTTTGTTCATCGTTCATCGTTCATCGTTCATCGTTCCCCGAATGCTGAACCTACTCTGGCTCATCCCCATCATTCCGTTCATCGGCTTTCTGCTGAACGGTCTGTTCGGTAACCGCCTCGGGAAGCCGTTCGTCACCGCCGTCGCCCTGCTCGCCTCCTTCGGCGCGGCGGTTGCCGGGACGATCGCCGCTTTCCAGTACCACGCCCGGTTCCCTGACGGCCAGCGCTGGGTGAACGTCGTCTTCGACTGGTTCACCTCCGGCAGCATCCACGCCGACGTCGCCTTCCAGCTCGACCCGCTCTCCATCGTCATGCTGATGGTGGTGACCTGGGTCGGATTCCTGATCCATCTCTATTCGGTCGGCTACATGGCCCACGAAGAGGGCTACGGCCGCTACTTCGCCTACCTCAATCTCTTCCTCGCCGAGATGCTCATCCTCATCCTCGGCGCGAACTATCTATTGATGTTCGTCGGCTGGGAAGGCGTCGGACTCTGCTCCTACCTCCTCATCGGCTTCTACTACAAGACCGACTACGCGCCGGCCGCCGGCAAGAAGGCGTTCATCGTCAACCGCATCGGCGACTTCGGCTTCCTCATCGCCGTCTTCCTGATGTTCGGCTACCTCGGCAGCGTCGACTTCGGCACCGTGGCCACGCGCGCCGCCGGAGGCGTCGAGCCGTGGCTGATGACCACCATCTGCCTGCTGCTCTTCCTCGGCGCATGCGGCAAGTCGGCGCAGATCCCGTTGTACGTCTGGCTCCCCGACGCCATGGCCGGCCCGACCCCCGTCTCCGCCCTCATCCACGCCGCGACGATGGTCACCGCGGGCGTCTACATGATCGCCCGCAGCAACGTCCTCTACCGCCTCGCACCCGACGCGATGATGGTCGTAGCGCTGATCGGCGCGGTCACCGCGCTCTTCGCCGCCACTATCGGCATCCGGCAGTGGGACATCAAGAAAGTCCTCGCCTACTCCACCGTCTCGCAGCTCGGCTTCATGTTCATCGGCGTCGGCGTCGGCGCCTTCACCGCCGGCGTCTTCCACCTCGTGACGCACGCCTTCTTCAAGGCCTGCCTCTTCCTCGGATCGGGCTCGGTGATCCATGCGATGTCGGGCGAACAGGACATCCGGAAGATGGGCGGACTGAAGTCGAAGATCCCGATCACCTACTGGACGTTCCTCATCGCCACGATCGCCATCGCCGGCTTCCCGCCGTTCGCCGGCTTCTTCTCCAAGGACGAGATCCTCGGCTCGGCCCTGTCGACGCCGTACCTGCCGGCGGGCGTCCGCTACCTCGTCTGGGGACTCGGATCCGTCGCCGCGCTCTGCACCGCGTACTACATGTTCCGCCTCGTGTTCCTCACCTTCTTCGGCAGCTTCCGCGGAACGCACGAGCAGGAGCACCACCTGCACGAGTCGCCGGCCACGATGACGATCCCGCTGATCGTCCTGGCCACGCTGTCGACCGTCGGCGGCCTCGCGCTGGCGTGGCATCACAACCTCGCGCACTGGCTGGCGCCGATCTATCCGGAGCTCGAAGGACACGTGAGCGAATTCGAGATCGCCAACGAGTACCTGCTGATGGGTGTGGCCGTCGCCATCGCCGCGCTCGGCACCTGGCTCGCGTACATCCGCTTCTACAAACGCGGCCTGGAGGCCGACGCGCAGTTCGCGGCGAACAGCCCCGCGCTCGCGCGCGCCATCGAGAACAAGTGGTACGTCGACGAGCTCTACGCCGCGATCATCGTCCGCCCGCTGGAACGACTCTCCATCTTCTTCTGGCGGATCGTCGACGCCATCATCGACGGCCTCGCCGCCATGCTCGGCTACGTGGTGCAGGGCTTCGGCGACCTCCTTCGCTTTTTCCAGACCGGCAACGTCCGCAATTACGCGTTGATGCTCTTCCTCGGCGTCATCGTCTTCATCTGGGTGATCGCATGATCCTGAGCACCATCCTCTGGCTTCCGATCGTCGCGGCCGTCGTGCTGGCGCTGTTCCCGCGCTCGGCCACCACGGCGATCAAGGTCATCGGCTTTCTCGCCTCCGCGGCGACCTTCGTCATCTCCATCGGCCTGGCCACCGGCTTCAAGGAAGGTGTGGCCGACTTCCAGTTCACCGAGTTCTGGCCCTGGATTCCGCAGTGGGGCATCAACTACGGCCTCGGCGTCGACGGCATCTCGCTCTGGCTCGTCCTGCTGACGACGCTGCTCACGCCGGTCGTCTTCCTCGCCTCGTGGAACACGATCCACAAATACGCCAAGGCCTACGTCATCTCGTTCCTGATCATGGAAGCGGCGATGATCGGCGTCTTCTCGGCCACCGATCTCTTCCTCTTCTATGTCTTCTTCGAGCTCACGCTGCTGCCGATGTACCTCGTCATCGGCGTGTGGGGCGGCAAGAACCGCATCTACGCCGCGATCAAGTTCTTCATCTTCACCGTCACCGGCTCGCTGCTGATGCTCCTCGGCATCATCTACATCGGCTTCCGCCATTTCCACGACACCGGCGTGATGACGTTCACCATCACCGATCTGTACGGCACCGGATTCACGTCGTACGCCGGAACGCTTCTCTTCTTCGCCTTCACCCTGGCCTTCGCCATCAAGGTGCCGCTCTTCCCGCTGCACACCTGGCTCCCCGACGCGCACGTCGAGGCGCCGACCGGCGGCTCGATCATCCTCGCCGGCGTGATGCTGAAGATGGGGACGTACGGCTTCCTCCGCTTCGTCCTTCCGTTCTTCCCGGAGAAAACGGCGAAGTACGCCGGGCTGCTGATCACGCTCGCCGTCATCGGCATCATCTACGGCGCGCTCGTGGCCTGGGTGCAGCCGGACATGAAGAAGCTGGTCGCCTATTCATCCGTCTCCCATCTCGGCTTCTGCGTCCTCGGCATCTTCGCCCTCAATCAGACTTCGATCGAAGGATCGATCCTGCAGATGATCAATCACGGCCTTTCCACCGGCGCGCTCTTCCTGCTCGTCGGGGTGATCTATGAACGAAGGCACACGCGCCTGCTCGCCGACTACGGCGGCCTCGCGGAGACGATGCCGGTCTACGCCGTCTGCTTCGTCATCGCCATGCTCTCGTCGGTCGGCCTGCCCGGCCTCAATGGATTCGTCGGCGAGTTCCTGATCCTCAGCGGCTCGTTCCAGACGCATCCGACCGCCACGATCATCGCCGCCAGCGGCGTGATCCTCGCGGCGATCTATCTTCTCTGGCTGATTCAGAAAGTCTTCTACGGACCGATCACCAACGAGGAGAACAGGCACGTGCCGGAGATCGCCTGGAACGAGATCGCCGCGCTGGTGCCGCTCGCCGTGTTCATCGTCTGGATCGGCGTCCACCCGAACACGTTCCTGAAGAAGATGTCGCCGAGCGTGCAGCAACTGCTGTCGCGCGTGCAGCTGGAGTCGCAAGGAAAATTGATGGTGGCTCGTGTAGGACAGGCGCCCTCGCCTGTCCAGACCGGCGGTGCGCGATGAACCTCACCCCCCTCCTCGGCGACGGCTGGCTGCAGGCGCTTCTCCCCGAGCTCATCCTCTGCGTCGGCGGCATGCTGCTGATCCTCATCGACGCCTTCTCCCCGAAAGCGCGCGGCGTCCTCTCCGCGCTGGCCGTGATCATCTTCGTCGCCACCTCGTGGGCCGAGCGCGTGATTCCGGGCGGCACGTTCTTCGGCGGGACGTATCAGATCAGCGGCATCACGCAGATCTTCGACATGACCTTCCTCCTCGCGGCGATCCTGGCCACGCTGTTCGCCGGCGATTACCTGCAGCGCGAAGGGATCGACGGCGGCGAGTTCTACGCGCTGCTGATGTGGGGCACGGTCGGCCTGATGATGATGGCCAAGGGACTCGACCTCCTGATCGTCATCCTCGGCCTGGAGCTCGTCTCCATCTGCATCTTCATCCTCGTCGGCTTCCACCGCCGCCTGACCATCGCCAACGAGGCCAGCCTCAAGTACTTCCTGATGGGCGCGTTCGCCACCGGCTTCATCCTCTACGGCACGGCGCTCTTCTACGGCGCGACGCAGTCGACGAACTTCACCGTCATGGCGCAGTGGTTCGCCGCCAACGGCTCATCCCCCACGCCGCTGCTCACCGTCGCCTTCGTCATGCTGATGGCCGGACTCGGCTTCAAGCTGGCGCTCGCGCCGTTCCACGGCTGGGCGCCCGACGTCTACCAGGGCGCGCCGTCGCCGGTCGCCGGCTGGCTCTCCGTCGCGCCGAA
>Ga0105245_10000818_pt1 | contig 28345 bp, 18 predicted proteins | sample KBSM54metaG_FD_81523 | JGI IMG/M metagenome (GOLD analysis project Ga0105245, IMG submission 81523) | Miscanthus rhizosphere microbial communities from Kellogg Biological Station, Michigan, USA - KBS M5-4 metaG | ecosystem: Host-associated > Plants > Roots > Rhizosphere > Soil | place...
GGCAGATCGCCGCGGTACATGTGCTTCCCGTCGCGATTGTTTTCCTGACAGATGTACTCGTACATCTCGTCGTTGGGATTCCATGGAATCGCCCAACCGCCCGACCACTTGGCCGTGTAGGCGCCCGGATCGTCGACGGTCGCAATGTAGCGCAGCGTATCGTACTCGGGACGCTCGTAGGTCTCAGTTATCTTGAGCAGTTCGGTGGTTGGTGGACCTTCGCGGCTGATCCAGAATCGCTGATTGTAGTTGGTGGTCTCGACGACCAGCTTCTCGCCTTCCCAATGGCCGATCGAATAACCGTGGAAGCTCGGATCGATGTCTTTCGGACGCGCGCGGCCGTCCATGTAGATGGTCCGGTAGGTGTGCGGCCCGCCGACGCCCATCATGTAGATGCGCTCCAGCTCGGGTACATCGACAATCTCAAATCCGTAGGGCGTGTGATACAGCCGCGGCCCGCCTGACGACTTGCAACGCACATGCGGATCGTCCGCCGTGTTGTTGGCCCGCCGCGATTCATACAGCGCTCGCGCCCAGTCCTGGAACGGCACGTCCTCGATCTTAAGATTGACGGGCGCATTCACCAGGTTGTTATCGATTCCACCGCGTCCGTTGTTGAACAGCGTGGAGCCGGCCCCGCCGTTCCAGACGCCATGCTCGCCTGGCAGCGGTCCGAGCAGAACGTGTCCGTCGGGACCGTGAGGAGTCGGGCGGGAAGGCGCGCGCTTGCCTCCCTTGCCTTTGCCTTTACCGAACTGGCCCTGTTGGCCCGGATTCTGCCCTGGAGGAACAGGGATAATTCCCTGCCCAACTCCGTTGTCCCCTTTGCCCTGACCGGCATTCTGCCCGAAGGAGGGCGCGGCAAATGAGAAAATCACCGCCGCGGTTGCGACTGCGACCAAGCCAAGCATTTCACGATTTCGCACTTCGAGCCTCCTCACATTGATCTTCGTCCGCACAACGGAGCCTTCGCCGACTCGGCCCTGTGCGGGCGATTCGACTCCGGACGATTTACGGGTTGGTGCCTTCGCTGGACGCGGCGCCAAGCTTCTGACCGGTGTTGGCAAGCGTTACCGAACGCGCGTTGCCATGCTTTCCGCCGTCCTTGGCCAGAGTGCCGCTGACGATAACCTCATCGCCTTCTTTCATGGTGTTCTTCTTCCAGCCGCCACGCTCCAGAAGTCTGGGAGGACCCATCTCAAAGGCCCAGTTCGCGGTTTTACCGCTCTCATCCTTCACGTCGATGTAGAAGTAAACGTGCGGATTCATCCAATCGACCTTGGTGATGGTGCCCTTCATTTCGAAAGGCTTCTTGGCATCATATTCGGCCGCGAAAGAGTGGTGCGCCAGCAGCGGAGCCGCTGCGGGAAGTACGCCAATAACTCCCAAAATTGCCAGAGCGCGCAGTTTCATGGTCAGTATCTCCTTAACTAAGGTGTTGCGTGTTTGCCGGACAGTGACTCGGTCTCGTGATTGCTTTCATCACAAAAATATTCTTCCACGTCGGCCGGAACCCATGACAGGTTGAAGCCGCCCGTCCAAGGCCGTGTGTAAGCCCCTGGATCGTTTACCGTTACCTCATATTTTAGCGTGTCGAAATCCGGGCGGGTGATCCGCTCGGTCAAGTGCAGGTTTTCGGTGTGGGGCAAGCCGCCGTTGGTGAACCAGAAACGCTCAGTGAACGCCGTGGTCTCGGCCACCAGCGTGTCGCCCTCCCATTTCGCGGTCGAATACCCGTAGTAGGTGGGAGTTACCTCTTCCGGCTCGGGATTCTTGCGCCCATCCAGCCAGATGAGACGCCAGTTACGATTCCCGCCCGCCGACATGACAAAGATCCGCTGCCGGTCGGGCTGCTCCAGAATCTGAACTCCGTAGCGATCCTGGAATTGCCGCGGCCCGCCGGGGGGCAAGCAATAGGCCATGGGATCGTCCTTCAAGTTGTTCTTCTGACGCACCTCATACAGCGCCTTGGCCCAGGGCTGGAAGGGAGCTACTTTCCCCGAGTCCGCAATATTCGCCAGCAGGCCTTCATAATTCATGCGGATGTTGCCCGCGCTCGCTTCATACAGGCCGCCGGGACTGGCATCCGCCCAATAACCTTTGCTGCCGGGGGTAACGCCCAGACGAATGTGCCCATTCGGCCATCGGGGAGCTTCCTTGGATGCACCGGTACGAGCCGGCGCGAGCTTGATAAACGCGGGGGCCGCTGCAATCTTCTTCCCGCTGGCGAGGGTGAGCGATTTCCCGCTGATCTGCTTGCTGCCATCGCGCGCCAGGATTCCTTCGGCGGTTACGGTATCGCCCACCTGGACCAGGTCGCGGTTCCAGCCGTTGCCGCTACGCTTGAGATCCAATGTGCTGTTGTACTCGACGGCCCAGTTGGTCGTCTTGCCATTCGCCTCGCGGACGTCGATATACAGATAAACGTGCGGATTGGTCCATTCGAACCGGGTGGCCGTTCCGCGCAAGGTCATGGGCTTTTTATCGTCGTACTCGGCCGCGATCGAGTGATGCGCCAGCATAGGCACAACCGCCGCACTCAGGCTCAATACGAGATATCCGAAGGTGCTTCTCATCACTTCTCCTCTAATCCTTGCCAGGCGGCCCGTAATGCTTCTCAAGGTAGTCCAGGATCAGGGAATATTCTTCCTCTGTAACTGGAGCCCCTTCAAAAATCATGCCTTTAGTCACGCTCATCCACTCGTCGCGGGTGTATTCCTGGCCTTTGAGCTTGGCCAAACCGTGACAAAAACTGCAAATCTCTTCCACCAGTTGCTTGCCGGGATCTTTGGGTCCAAAGTGCCGGGCCAGATAGCCCACGACATCGATGGTTTCTTCCTTGCTCAGCGGGCTCATTTTCGGGACTACTTCCTGCCACTTGACCCGATCCCATTTCTTGCTGGTGATGACTTCCAGCGAATGACACGACGCGCACGCGGATTCCACGGTCTTCTTGCCTGGACCTTCGGGTAGGGAAGGATTCGCGGCAAACATTGCCGCAGAGGCCAATAGGAACAGGAGTGCGCACAATCGTTCCAAGGAAAAGCTAGTCCCGGGTGAGCTTAAAGTCGCCCTTTTGCGCCCCTGACGTCCAGGTGCCGGTTATGGTGCGGTTGTAAGAGCCGACATTATCCAGCTTGCCGTCGAAAACCATGGGCATGGGCTTGCCGGCCGCATCTTTCATATCCGCCTCAAAGTGGACCGTCCACTTGCTGGCGTCTAAAGTCGCCGTTTTCAAGGGGATAGAGTTCGCGCCCGGATTGATCTTGCCTTCCACTTTCTTGCTGTCCCAGTGCATCAGGAAGACCATCTGGGTCCGCTGGGTGGCGGAGGTCCCGTAGTCTCCATGCCAGGTCCCGGTGAGAGGGTGGCCTTCCTGGGCTATGAGGGCGAAAGTGAAACCGGCCATTGCGACGGCCAGAAGGGCGACTACACGGCGCATCTTATTCTCCTTGGGCACCTTACAGGTCATCATTTCGGGGGTGGATTGTCAAGCTGCTCAAGTATAGACGCTATTTAGACGCTCGAATGTAACACCCCGGCCCTAGCGGAACGCCGTCTTGGCCGACCGGTCCTCCTGAGCTTTTAGGGTGGAGCCGTAGAGCTTCTCGAAAAAGCCTTCCTTCACCAGGCGATCCACGGTCGCGTTGTCGATGACCGTGTGGAAGTCGAACTTCTTGAGCTGCGCGGCCGATTGCGCGTCCACCGGATGGTCGATCATGTACTTCACCGCCGCCGCGTTGAGATAGGGCACCCGCTCGAAGGTGTTGGTGCTGGCGTAGTGGTCGTAGACGAGCGCGATATCGGCGGGATCGTCATTTTTGTTGTACGCCAAGTAAGCTTTCACTGCGAACGCCTTGTCATCATAGAAACGCTTGATGGCCTCGGCGTGGACCTTGATCAGCAGCTCGGGTAATTTCGGATCGGCCGCTACGAGAGTTTTCTTGTACAGGTAGACCGTAGGAGCGTAGATGTCGTCGTAATCGCTGGTATTGGCCAGGCTCTTGAATCCCTGCTGCTCCAGCTTGAAATAGATGGGCGCGGTCAGCATGGTGGCATCCACGCGTCCGGTGACGAGAGCCGCGGCGCGGCCGTTCACGTCGGTTCCGATAGATACCCAGTTGACGTCGCGAGGACCCAGGCCGAACTTGGACAGCAAGCCTACGGCATAGTTATAGGGCGCGTCGCCCAACTGGCTGACCCCGATCGTCTTGCCCTTGAGATCGCGGACGGTAGCAAACTTGTTGGACGCCATCAGCGCGAACAGGCTTTTGCGATAGGGACTGCCGATCATCACCAGCGATCCATCTTTCGAGGCCGCCTGCATGGCCTGTTCCAGAGGATAGTTGGTCATCTGGGCCTCGCCGCTGACGATCATCGCAACCGCCGCGGGATGCACCGCGAAGGCCAGTTTGGCGCGCAATCCGTACTTTTCGAAGTAGCCGCCTTCCTGGGCGATGTACAGCGGCCAGGTGGTGCCGGTGCGCGTGGCGAAGTTGATGGTGATGTCGCGCAGCGGCGTCTGCCCCTGAGCGAGCAGCGCCAGAAATAAGCTAGCGGCGATCGTCTTTGCCAGTGATATGCGAGACGTCCTGATTGTTTTCATTGCAGATGTACTCGAACAATTCCGTGTCGGTCTGGAGCGTGGAATGCCCATGCATGGTGAACGGACGGGCGTACGCTCCAGGATCGGTGATGGTGACATCGAATTCCAGACGCCCGAGTTCTGGCCGGCGAAAGCGTTCGACGATGTGCAGCTGCTCGGTGTGCGGATGGCCGGCGAAATCGAACCAGAACTTATCGTTGAACCCGATGGTGTCTACGACGAGCGTGTCGCCGTCCCACGTTCCAATGGAATCGCCGTACCAGGTGGGATCCGGATCCGCGAGGTGCTTGCGACCGTCCGTGAAGATCTGCCGGAAGGTATGAATGTTGCCTTCAAACAAAAAGAAAATGTGCGTGGCGGTCTGAACAATTCTCCAGGGATATGGCGCCATGCGAGGCACACCGGTCGGCAGGCAGTTGGCTTCAGGATCGTCTTTCGACATGCGCTCGGCCGTGAGTTTCTCGGCCCAGGGCTGCAAGGGGAGTTTCTCACCGGGGTTCAGGGAAGTCTCGATGTTGTAGATGAAGGTTCGGTCGGGGCTCCACACGCCCGATAGATCCGGTTTACCGGATGCCGTTCGGGGCGTGGGACCTTGGGGAACATTCTCGCTAAGGCGCTCCGCCGTCGCGATGGCGTCGCCCTGCGCGGCGGCCATGATTGCCGCTGCGGCAAGAATCGTAACCAGGGTGAGCGAGCGCACTTATTTTTCCGGCCGGTCGTAACCGCCCAGCCGGCGAATCCAAATGTTGCGATAACGCACGGGCTGCTGGTGATCCTGGAGGACCAGAGAGTCTTCCTCCGGCTGCGCCTTGTATTTCGCAAGCTGGCGGTGAACGGTGGGCCCCATCAGTTCCTTGTGATTGTGCAGCAGAACGCCGTTGAGGAACACAGTCGCGTACGCAGGCTTTACCAGGTTGCCGCCTTGGAATACCGGTGCCTCGAATACGATGTCGTAGCTTTGCCACTCTCCCGGCTTGCGCGCGGCGTTGGCGAGCGGAGGCCATTGTCCATAGAGCGCGCCGGCCTGACCGTCGGCGTAGGTCGGATTCTGGTAGGAATCGAGCACCTGCACTTCGTAACGGCCTTGGAGGAAGATCCCGCTATTCCCGCGATTCTGGCTGTTGCCGCGGATCTCGGCTGGTGCGGCCCATTCGACGTGCAATTGCACATCGCCGAACTTCTGCCTGGTGGAGAGGTCGCCGGAACCCGGCGTCACTTCCAGAACGCCGTTGGCAACTTTCCAATTTCCTTTGCGGGGCATCTCCCACTGCGAAAGATCTTTGCCATCGAAGAGCACCAGGGCGTCGGACGGCGCGCCACCGGATTGCGCCGACGGAATCACCACAGTCGGATGCGGGCGTTGGGGATCGTGGACGTGAAACGGCAACCCGGGCAGCATGGGCGTATCGTCGTATCCGAGATCGTGGTTCACGCCCTGGCCGAATGCGCCCAGCGTGACGACCACTATCGGAAGAAGTCGCCGCATATGCTGTCCTCCCTGCGCCATAGTAACGCACCCGCCTCCAGCGTGCCATCCTTGAACTGAGTGCAGGGCTCTTCAAGGCGCGCGGCCCGGACCACACTTGTCGTCCTGATGACGGCTGCCGTGGGATTATGTCTGCTGATGGTGTGGCCGTTTGTGGTCACCATCATCGGGGCGGCGGTGCTGGCGGTGATCTATTATCCGCTGCATCTGCGGCTGCAGAGCCGAGTGACCTGGCCGGGGCTGGCGGCATCCCTATCCACGCTCCTGGTGCTGATCGCATTTCTACTTCCGTTGACGCTGCTGGCGGCCACCATCCTGCAAGAGTTGCGTTCCGCCTACCAAGCCCTGGCTCCCGGCGGAACCGAGCAGGGCGCCGGCCGGATCTGGGCGGCGCTGGACCGTCCCATGGCGGTGGCGGGGAGGTGGCTCGGAATGGACCCGAGCGAACTCCGTTCGCTGCTGACGGCGCGCCTCCAGGAAGCCGGTTCGGCCGTGCTGGACAACACCATCGCCGTGCTCGGCGCGGCCGGCGGCGGCGTGGTGAAGATCGTGATCGCGGTCGGAACTCTCTATTGCACCTTCCTGTACGGCGGGCGCCTTCAGCAGAGCGTGGTGACGCTCTCTCCTCTGGGACTGCACCGCACGACGATACTGTTGCACGCCGTGCACGAAATGGTGATCGCGAGCTTCTATGGCGTCATCGCTGTCGCCGGCGCGCAAGGTCTGCTGTGCGGCCTGGGAGCATGGATTGCGGGCCTGCCCTCGCCGACGCTGTGGGGCGTGGCGGCGGCCGCGCTGTCGGTCCTGCCCTTGTTCGGCTCGGCGCTGGTGTGGCTGCCGGGGGCGATCGTGTTGTTCGTCCAGGGATCCATCGGACGCGGGGTATTCATGCTGATTTGGGGCGCGGGCCTGGTGGGCACCATCGACAATATCATCCGCCCGATGGTGGTGATGACCAAGTTGCCGCTGCATCCGCTGGTGGTGTTCGTCGCCATGCTTGGCGGAGTGGAGGCGTTCGGCCTGATGGGCATCCTGTTCGGTCCCGTGATTCTGGCCGTGACGGTGGCCCTGTTTCGCATGCTGCGGGAAGAGATGTCCGGCGGTGAGCCTGCCTAAGCCAGCAGGTGAAGCGCGCACGGCGGCCTCCGGGGTCCCCTGGCACGGCATGACCGTGGAGGCGGTCCAGGAACAGCTCCAGACCACGATCGAGAACGGCCTCTCCAGCGACGAAGTTTCCTCGCGGCGCGCGCGGCACGGCCCGAATTCGATCCGCGAGGCAAAACCCAAGAGCCCCTGGCGGATTTTCGCGGCGCAGTTTGCCGATTTCATGATCGTGGTTCTGCTGGCGGCTGCGGTGATCGCCGGATTCCTGGGCGAGCCTGCGGACACCGTGGCGATCGTGGCGATCGTGGTGTTGAACGCCGTGATCGGCTTTGTGCAGGAGTATCGTGCCGAGAACGCCATGGCGGCGCTCAGGAAGATGGCCGCCCATCAGGCGCGCGCCCTGCGGAACGGAGAACCGGCCACGATCCCCGCGGCTGAGCTGGTTCCCGGCGACGTCGTGCTGCTGGAAGCGGGCAACGTGGTTCCGGCCGACTTGCGAATTTCGGAATCCGCGCAACTCCGCGTCGGCGAAGCCGCGCTCACCGGCGAATCCCAGCCGGCGGAAAAGCAATCGCGGCCGGTGGATCCGGACTCCGGGTCAGCGCTGGGCGACCGCGCCAGCATGGCCTACAAAGGGACCATCGTCCACTACGGCCGCGGCCGCGGGATCGTGGTGGCCACCGGAATGCAGACCGAGATCGGGCGCATCGCGGCGATGCTGGAAGAACGCTCCGAGGCGAAGACTCCTCTGCAGCAGCGGCTGTCGCACTTCGGAAGGTATCTGGCGCTGGCCGCCCTGGCGATCTGCGCGGTGATCTTCGCGGCGGGGGTTCTGCGGGGCGAGCCGCTGGTGCGCATGTTCCTCACTTCGGTCAGTCTGGCAGTGGCGGCGATCCCCGAAGCGCTTCCTGCCGTGGTAACCATCACGCTCGCGCTGGGTGCGCGGCGGATGTTGCGGCTGCATGCGCTGATACGGCGTCTTCCCGCGGTGGAGACGCTCGGCTCGGTGACCTACATCTGTTCGGACAAGACCGGCACGCTGACTGAGAACAGGATGCGGGCGACGGTGGTTTACCTGGCGGACCGGTTATACAAGCTCCCCGCGGAGACGGGGAACGGTGAGCCATGGACGGCCTTCTTCACCGGGCTCGCCGTGAGCAACGACGCGCATCGGAGCGCTGGCGGCGAAGTCAACGGGGATCCTACCGAGATTGCTTTGCTGGAGGCAGCGCTGGCAGCGGGCTTCGACAAAACATCTCTGGCTTCCTCCTGGCCGCGTGTTGGGGAGTATCCGTTTGATTCGGAGCGCAAACGGATGACCACGCTGCACGAATCGCCGGCCGGGATCGTGGCCTTCGTCAAGGGCGCTCCCGAGGCTGTGCTGGAGCGCTGCCAAAACGTGGACCGGCCGGCCGTCGAAGCGGCTGCCGAAAAGATGGCCGCGGATGGACTCCGGGTACTCGCGGTGGCGTATCGCGCATGGCCGAACTGGGACCCAGACGCGAGCGCCGACGCCACCGAAGATTCACTCACGTTCCTGGGTTTGGCCGGCCTGATCGATCCGCCGCGGGCCGAAGTTCTCGAGGCGGTTCGTGTCTGCCGCCAGGCCGGAATTGTTCCCGTGATGATCACGGGGGATCACCCGGCTACGGCTTTGGCCATCGCGCGGCACCTGGGAATCGCGCTGGGGGATGATCGCGCGGTTACCGGTCCGGAACTGGCGGCGATGCCGGAGCGCGAGCTGGAGGAGCACGTCAAGAGAATACAAGTGTACGCACGCGTCGATCCGGCCCAGAAGCTGCGTATCGTCGAGGCGTTGCAGAAGCAAGGCGAATTCGTGGCGATGACCGGCGACGGCGTGAACGACGCTCCCGCCCTGCAGCGCTCCGATATCGGCGTGGCCATGGGCCGGAGCGGCACCGACGTCGCGCGGGAAGCCGCAGATCTGGTACTGCTCGACGACAACTTCGCCACCATCGTGGCCGCCGTGCGCGAAGGCCGTCACATTTTCGAAAATATCCGTAAGTTCGTCAAATTCATCATGGCCAGCAATGCGGCCGAAATCTGGACCCTTTTCCTTGCCCCGTTCCTGGGCCTGCCCGTGCCGCTTTTGCCGATCCACATTCTGTGGACCAATCTGGTCACCGACGGGTTGCCCGGTCTGGCTCTCGCCGTGGAGCCGGAGGAGCGGTCTCTGATGGACCGCCCGCCCCGGCCGCCGTCAGAGAGCCTGTTCGCGCATGGTCTCTGGCAGCACGTGGTGTGGGTGGGCCTGATGATCGGCGGATTGTCGATCTTCTCCCAGGCTTATGCGATTCGCATGGATTGGGCGCACTGGCAAACCATCGTGTTCACCGTGCTAACCATTTCTCAGATGGCTCACGTGATGGCCGTTCGGTCGGACACCGAGTCCCTGTGGCGGATGGGGCTGTTTTCCAACTTGCCGCTGTTGGGGGCCGTCGGACTCACCGTGGGCTTGCAGATGGCCGTGATCTATTTGCCGGTGTTTCAGCGCGTGTTCAAAACCGCCGCCCTCAGCGCGGGGGAGCTGCTGTTTGCGCTGGCACTGTGCTCGTTGGTGCTGGTCGCCGTCGAAATCGAGAAATGGCTGAAGCGGCGCGGATGGATCTACCTGGCGAATTAGCCAGGGATAGAAAGGGGACAGGCAGGTCTGTCCCCTTTTCCAGCAACCTCTACAGCCGGCAGATTAGAAGTTCGCGCTCATAGACCATCTCGGATGGCAGATGATCATGCAGCGCGATGAACAGTTCCTCGTGTGCGATCACTTCCTTACGCCACGCATCATCCTCAAAGGCTTCGAGCGCGTCGAACTGTTCCTTAGAGAACGACTTGAGGCCGTTCCACTCGATGTCTTCATAGCGCGGCATCCAACCGATGGGCGTTTCGCGTCCCAGGGCGCGGCCGTGAGCGCGGTCCACAATCCACTTCAGGACGCGCATGTTCTCGCTGAATCCCGGCCACATGAATTTTCCGTTGGCGTCCTTGCGGAACCAGTTCACATGGAAGATCCGGGGCGTTTCGGTCAAGCCGCGCTGCATCTTGATCCAGTGACGGAAGTAATCGCCCATGTGATAGCCGCAGAAGGGCAGCATCGCCATAGGATCGCGGCGAACCTGGCCAACCGTGCCTACGATGGCCGCAGTGGTTTCCGAACCCATGGTGGCGCCCGTGTATACACCTGCGCTCCAGCTAAAAGCCTGGTAGACCAGCGGCATGGTGGTGGCGCGGCGTCCCCCAAATATGAAGGCGCTGATGGGCACGCCTTCGGGGGCTTCCCATGCGGGATCGATAGTGGGGCATTGCGAAGCCGGCGCGGTGAAACGCGAATTCGGATGCGCCGCTTTGGCGCCGGTTTCCTTAGCGATCTGCGGAGTCCAGATATTACCCTTCCAGTCGGTGCATTCGGCGGGCGGCTGGTCCGTCATGCCTTCCCACCACACGCCGCCTTCGGGTGTAAGCGCGACGTTGGTGAAGATCGTATTCTTCGCGAGCGTGGCCATCGCGTTGGGGTTGGTCTTATCCGATGTACCCGGGGCTACGCCGAAGAACCCGGCTTCGGGGTTGATGGCGCGCAGGCGGCCGTTCGCATCGGGCTTGATCCAGGCGATGTCGTCGCCGACCGTCCATATCTTCCAGCCATCGAATCCCGCGGGCGGGATCAGCATGGAGAAGTTCGTCTTGCCGCAAGCGCTGGGAAACGCAGCCGCCACGTAGGTCTTTTCACCCTTGGGATCCTCGACGCCGAGGATCAGCATATGCTCGGCCATCCAGCCCTCATCGCGGGCGATGTTGGAGGCGATCCGAAGAGCGAAACATTTCTTACCTAACAGCGCGTTGCCGCCGTAGCCCGAACCGAACGACCAAATCTCCCGGGTCTCCGGGAAGTGCACGATGTACTTCTCTTCGTTGCAGGGCCAAGGTACGTCGCGATCGCCGGGGCCCAGCGGCATCCCTACGCTGTGCAGGCAAGGGACCACGCGGGTTTCTCCCTTGGCGATCTCGGCATAAATCGGCATGCCGATGCGCGCCATGATGCGCATGTTGACCACGACATAAGGAGAGTCGGTCAGCTGGACCCCGATCTGCGACATGGGGGATCCAATGGGACCCATACTGAAGGGCAGCACGTACATCGTGCGCCCGCACATGGAGCCGCTGAAGAGCTCTTTCAGTTTCTTGCGCATTTCCACCGGATTGACCCAGTTATTGGTAGGCCCGGCGTTATCTTTCGACAACGAGCAGATGAAGGTGCGATCCTCGACGCGGGCGACATCGCTGGCGTCCGAGCGGGCATAGAAACAGCCCGGCCAAAGTTGTTGGTTCAGCTTGATGAATGTCCCGCCCTCAACCATTTGGTCGCAGAGGGCGTCGTATTCTTCCTGGGAGCCATCCACCCAATGGATATTCGCCGGCTGGGTAAGTTCGACCATCTTCTCCACCCAGCGGAGAAGATGTTTGTTGTCGCTTAGCGGCCGTGAGACATCACGGGTAAGCTTTGTAGTTACCGTAGACATACCCTCTATTATCGCGCGATTGTGGGATACAATTGAGCCAGCAAGTTTGACTTGCATGCAGGCAAGTGATGTAGAATCTCACTTGCAGTTCTTTCCATAAGGATCCATGACAGTGGACGTTTTGCGACGATTCATAACCTGCGCTCGCGGGCAAGACCTGATCGAGTACGTGCTCCTCCTCGCCCTGGCGGTTATCGTCACCACCGCGATGCTGATGACAGCAGGGGAATCCTTGAGCGCGGTTTGGAACGCGCCCATCCTAGGAACTACACACTCATCGAGCGAAACCGGTAAGCGCTAGGAAATCTTCACCTTGCGCGGGAACTGCGCGTTGTCCTCAAGGAACGTCTTCTTCCTGGACAGCTCCGCGGTCGTCGGCTGGACCGTACCGTTGGCATCGGTCGCGCGCGAAACCAGAGTGTGATCACCGGGCAGAGCGCCTTCCCATTTGTAGGTGAACAGTTTCCAGGAATATTGCGAGTTGGCGGAATCCAGAGTGGCCTTTTGCCACGGGCCGTTATCGATCTGGACTTCCACCGATTTGAGCGGCGTTCCGTCGTTCAGCACGAAGCCCACTACCTGATGTCCGCCAGCGATCTTTTTCACCCGGGCGATCACGGATTTGAGCTGCATGTGAGTGACTTCGGTTTCCACCCACTGGGTTTGCGGATCGTCGTCCTTGCCGGTTCCGCCCACTCCCCGGATGGTCCGATACCAGCGCGCTTGATAATTCCCCAGGTAGCGATCTTCCTGCAAGTGCACTTCTGAAAGCCACTTGACGTTGGCCACGCCGTACCAGCCCGGCATGACCAGCCGCACAGGAAAACCCTGATTGAGCGTCAAGGGTTCGCCGTTCATGGCGTAGGCGAGAAAAGGCTCGGGCTTCAGAGCGTGCTCCAGCGCGACGCTGCGGCCGAATTGCTGATCCAATTTATAAGTCTGCTGGCGGAAAGCAACGTCGCCTGAGCCGCGGTCGGATCCGAAGAAAACCACTTCGCGGGCTCGCGAGTTCACTCCCAACTGTTTGAGCAAGGTACTGAGCCGCACGCCGGTGAATTTGCCGCACGAAGACAATCCCTGGATGGCTCGGCCGCTATTGCCAGAGCATTCGAAGCCGTTGACGAAGTCGATCGACTTCATGGCCTTCAGATCGGCTAGCGAGAATTCGGTTGGCTTGTTGACCATCCCGGTGAACTTCAATTTATAGGTGGCCGGATCGATCTCCGGCTTCATGAAGTGCTGGGTGGTGAAGAACTGATCCCTGGGCGTCAGCATGCCATCGATCTTGCGGATGTCTAGCTGCCGCGTGGCTGCCCCTGGAGCGCCGCCCGGATTGAAATTGGCGGGAAGGTCGGTGAAGGGAACGTCCGCGTCGCTCTGCGCCAGGGCCGGGATCGCCCAATCCGCCAGCGCCAGCATGCTGGCGGCGCTCAGCCCCCGTCGCAACGTTTCGCGCCGGCTTATCTGTTCTGCCATGGTGAAGTTCCTCCAGTCCGTCGGAAACTAATGATAATACCGGCGGGTGCCGCGATCAACACCCCCGCCCGATATGCTGACTATAGATCAGCCGCTGCAGATACTACTGAAGGCCAGGAGCGCGAAAATTCCGCCAAACAAGATGAAGTCTAGGCAGATGCTCGATGCGATCAACCAGCGCGAGTGCACTAAACGCTTTGTCTCTGATTTCCGGGCGAGCTGAACGCGATTGCTTAAGCGTAGAGATGCTGAAGCGTCGATGAAAGCGCAAGCAGCATGCTAAAGTTGACGTTGTGGCGGAGTGGCGAAACTGGCAGACGCAACGGACTTACACAGTGAGCAGCAGGGAAGGGATTCCTTGGCTGAATGTTGTCAAATTCGGCGAACCCTTGAGAATGGCAACGCCGAGCGAAGCCTGTACCAACAGGAACGTGTAGAGACTAGACGGCAACCATCCAGGACGGATGAAGGCATAGTCCAGACCACAAACAGCTCTTGCTGGTGGCGAAAGCCATAGTGGTAAGAAAATCCGTTTCTCCGCAAGGAGAGTGAGGGTTCAAGTCCCTCCTCCGCCACCATTTATTACGTGACGTTGTAAACCGCCGACAGCCAGCCCTGGTTTTCGTTCCAAAGACCGGGCGCGTGACCTGCTTTATTTCGTGTACCCTCCACGACTTACTGATAGAGCCGATCTTTAGGGCACGTTGATAAGATATCTTTGGCGCAGAGCGTATCCAATCTTCGAAACAGCCATGGCTCACTTAAATCTGGAACCTCTATTCACTCCGTTTGCGATTAAGGGCATCACCTTGCCGAACCGCTTCGTCATGCCGGGAATGCAGCGTTCGTGGTGTGACAACGGCGTGCCACAACCGCGAATGGCCGAATACTACCGGCAGCGAGTAGAGGGCGGCGTGGGGCTGATTATTACCGAATCGTGCGCTGTGGATCACACCTCCTCCACGCAGGTGCCGCTTTACTGTCGAATTAACGATGCCACGATGAGCGCTTGGGAGCGTTGCTTCGACGCGGTCAACCGCGCCGGGGGCCGCATGTTCCTGCAGCTGTGGCATGAGGGAGCGGTTCGGAAAGAGGGCGGCGATGGTCCCTACTCCCAGTTCCCCACCTTAAGCCCTTCCGGGTTGGTTCACGAGGGGAAACCCAACGGACGCGCCGCCACGGGGGAAGACCTGGATGCGATTCGCGACGCGTTCGTCCGCGGAGCTCTGGCCGCCAAACAGATTGGCGCCGCGGGTGTGGAAGTTCATGCTTGCCACGGCTATCTTCTCGACCAGTTCCTTTGGGCGGAGACGAACCGCCGCACCGATGGCTATGGCGGCGAGGATATCCGGGCCCGAGTCCGGTTTCCCGCCGAGATTGTGCAGGCGATACGCCAGGCCGTGGGTGAGCAATTTCCGATATCGTTGCGCTTCTCCCAATGGAAGGAAGTAAATTACAACGCGCGCATTACGCCAACGCCGCAGGATCTTCAGACCATGCTGACGATCCTGCGCGCCGCCGGCGTGGACGTGTTTCACGCTTCCGCGCGCTACTTCTGGGTCCCGGAATGGCCTGGGTCGGATCTGGGCATCGCCGGATGGACGAAGTCTATGACCGACGCCCCCGTGATTGCCGTCGGAAGCGTCGGCCTGGATACGGATGTGATGGATAACTTCTTCGGCAAAGAAGCCAAGTCAACGGGCGAAGCGGGACTCGGCGAATTGCTGCGGCGCTTCAACAACCGCGAGTTCGATTTGATTTCGGTCGGGCGCAGCCTCATCGGCGACCCGGAATGGGTGAATAAGGTGCGCGCTGGCCGCTTATCCCAAGTCCGCATGTTCACGAAGAAGGACGTGCTGGGAGATCTTGAAATCGAGGGTTTTGTCGCCGAGGCGCATGCGGGCGACGTTTGACGGGTTCGCGACGGTCTCGCAGCGATTTCCGCATCAACAATCGTGATACCGGGTATCATCCCGAACAGCATTGACGCCCACTTTCTGAAAGGGTATGCTTCTCAACACTTTTTGTTGGGCGGGACTTATGGGTGAACGCGGAACCTGCCACAAAACAGCGAGGGAAAGTCATATGAAATTAGGCCTACTCCATATGGGACGTAGCATGTTCCCGACGGCGATTGTGTTTCTAACGGCTGCGGCTCTGTTTGCGCAATCCAACCAGGGCAGGATTACCGGAACTATTTCCGATCCTGCGGGCGCTGTCGTTCCGAGCGCCCAAATTGAAACCAAGAATACCGAGACGGGAGTTGTTTATCGCGGCGGCACGTCTGATACAGGAAACTACGTCCTCCCGGTGCCGTCGGGCACCTACGAGATCACGGTGACCGCCACTGGATTCAAGAAGTATGTCCAGCAGAACGTGCAGGTGATTTCCGCCACGGATACGCGCAAGGACGTGAAGCTGGAAATCGGAGCCGCTACTGAGTCGGTGACCATATCAGATTCGGCGCCCCTACTGAAAACGGAGAGCGCGGAAGTGAGCCATCTGGTCGAAATAAAAGATGTGAATGACCTTCCCGTACTCACCATAGGCGGCGGCAACATGTTCGGTGCAGGCGGGATGGGCGCAATCCGGAACCCCTTGCAGTCCATCACGCTGCTTCCCGGCGTGAATTTCTCCAACGACAATTCGATGGTGGTGAACGGGTTGCCCAGCAACAGCGAGTCCATCCGCATCGAAGGCCAGGAGGCTACCGGAAACATCTGGAAAGCGATCCAGTCGTTAAGCCAGGGCGCGAGCGTGGACGCCATCCAGGAAGTAAACGTCCAGACCAGTAATTTTGCCGCGGAGTTCGGCCAGGTGGGCGGCGGCTCCATAAACTACACCATGAGGTCGGGCACCAATCAATTCCACGGCAGCGCCTACGACTATTTCGTGAACGAAGCTCTGAACGCCGGATTGCCGTTCACCGATGCCGGCACGCAAAGCCCGAATAAAGCGGGCCAGCACATCCGCAACGCCGTGCGACGGAACGATTGGGGATTCACGGCGGGCGGGCCGATCTCCATTCCGAAAGTCTACGACGGCCACGACAAAACCTTCTTCTTCTTCAATTTCGAGCAGTTCCGGGAGAGCAGAACAACTTCCAACAGCATTCAGACGGTGCCTACGCTTGCCTACAGGGGTGGCGATTTTTCCACATCGGGTTGCTTTGCTTATGTCCCGGGGCCCGGCTGCGTGGCCACCGTGCCTATCATTAACACCGTTACGGGTGCACCGGCAGTGGATCCGGCCGGCCAGACGCTGAGCTTTGGGGAGATCTTCGATCCCAACACAACCAGGACCGTGAACGGAGCGCAGGTCCGCACCCCTTACCCCAACCAGCGGATTCCAGTCACGAGTTTCGATCCGGTATCTGCCAAGATTCAGAATTTCTTCCCGCTTCCGAACCAACCCGGCATCATCAACAACTACCTTCAGCCCGCGTACACGAACTTTAAGCACGATACCAACTGGTCCTATAAGCTCGATCATTCCATCAGCCCGACCATCAAGCTCGGCTGGTATTTCTCGCGGTTAGTTTCGAATTCGCCTAATGCTAACGGCATCACGGACGCGTACAATGCCCCCAATCCCACTGCCAACCGGAACGTGACCACTCGAGTCAACTATGATCAGACGCTCAGGCCAACCCTGCTGCTGCACATAGGTGTCGGTTACATCCAGCAGTATCAGCCGACGGACTATCCGAACTTCGACCAAGGATCTCTTGGTATGAAGGGCTATTTCCAGACCAACCGCTTCCCCTCCATCGGCGGATTCTTTGACGGCAGCAACCCGTCCGGGACGAACGCCTCGGCAGGCCTGCAGAACTTCATCACCGGCGGGTATGGCGGCCCGGGTTTCGGTGGCATCGGTCCGGCCTTCATTGCCTTCCTCTGGGAGGAGAAGCCGACCGCCAACATCAATTTGACCTGGGTCAAGGGGAACCACTCGTTCAAGTACGGCGGTGATCTCACGATTGACGGATATCCCGAGAAGAGCGGATGGCGCGCCAATGGGGCCTTTGGCATTAACAATGCCGAAACCTCCGATCCCTGGCAGAACCTCCAGCCTTTCAACTTTGCTGTTCCCACCGGCTTCAGTTACGCCAGCTTCATGCTGGGCTTGCCGGACGATATTCAGATCAGTCCGAACACCCAAACGAAGACGGGGCAGCACAGCATCGGGCTGTTCTTCCAGGACACGTGGAAAGTGACGCGGAAGCTGACACTGGACTATGGCCTGCGGTACGATTTCCAGACGTATTTGAAGGAGCAGTACGGCCGCATGCCGATTGCCTCTTTCTCCACCCCGAATCCGACTGTAGGAGGCCGTTTGGGCGCCACCCTCTACGGAGCGAGCTGCAAGTGCGACTTCTCCCACAACTACCCCTGGGCCCTCGGTCCGCGTATCGGAGCGGCATACCAGATCGACTCGAAGACTGTGCTGCGAGCCGGCGCGGGCGTCACGTATGGCGTGGTGCAGACCCCCAATGGCTTGCAATACAGCCTGGCGGATTACTACACCTTCAACTCCCTCGGTTATGGGGTCGCTCCGGCCGCCGGTGCTTTCCAGAACAACCCGTACCCCAATGTGACCTGGCCGAACTTCGATCCGGGCAAACAGCCCATTTTGACAGCCGGGCTGTTGCCGCCCTCGTCCCCCAACACGATCTTCAATCCCAGCGCCCGGCCGCCGCGGACCCTGCAGTGGAGCCTGGGCGTTCAGCGCGAACTAACAAGGGACATCGTCCTGGATGTTTCGTATGTGGCCAATCGTGGCGTGTGGTGGTCCGCGCAGGGCCTCGACACCTACCAATGTAATTGCCTGAATGACCAGATTCTGGCGCGTTATGGGCTCAGCCGCAACAAACAGGCGGATCTCGATTTACTCACAAGTCTGATCAGTTCTCCGCAAGCCATCGCACGTGGATTCGCCCCGGCTTACCCGGGGATGCCGTCAAATTCAACGGTGAACCAGCAGATCCGCCCGGTACCGCAGTGGGCGTCCGGTGGTCCGAGCTCATTCCTGGGGCCTCCACGCGGTAAGACCTGGTATGACTCGCTCCAGACCAAGGTGACCAAGCGCTTCTCGCATGGCCTCTCCGGACAAGCGTCGTTCGTCTGGGCCCACGCCACGGATCTTGGTGCGGGATCGGAGGCGCCCATCTTCCTTTCCTACAACCCGGTCATCAGCGACGTCTTTAACCCCGATCTGGCCAAGCAGCTCAACCAGTTGGTTCCACCCGTTTCCCTGGTCATTTCCGGCTCTTACACGACGCCCAGAACGCCGGGCAGCAGCCTGGCGGCACGCACCGCCTCCTGGATCATGCGGGACTGGCAGCTTGGCGCCCTGCTCCGCTATCAGAATGGCGCTCTGATTTCGGCTCCGTCATCCTCCAATCAGCTCATAAACCAGTTGTTGCGGCAGGGAGGGTTCAACGGGACTCCGCTCAACCTGGACAACCGCGTTGCCGGCGTGAATCCGCTGGCGGTCGATCCGAACTGCAAATGCTTCAATCCGCAGACCACGCTGGTTCTCAATCCCAAAGCCTGGTCCGAGCCGGCATCGGGGCAATGGGGGACGTCCGCTCCGTTCACCAGCGATTACCGTTGGCAGAGGCAGCCTGCGGAGTCGATGAGTTTCGCGCGCAACTTCCCCTTTGGCAAGGAAAAGCGGTTCAACGCGCAGTTCCGGATGGAGTTTCAGAACATCTTCAACCGGCATTTCCTCTCAGCGCCCGCTACCGGCAACCAGGGGGCCGGGAATGGCGGAGGGCCGGTAACCATTGGCACGGCTGCGGGGAAAACTGGCGACGTGTACACCAGCGGATACGGCTACATCAATACCATCGGTGGCGCCGGGGCCCAACCGCGGTCCGGACAAGCCGTCCTTCGGGTGACCTTCTAGCCCACAGTTGTGAAATTGGCCGGTTCTCCCTCGGAAGAAGGGGAGAACCGGCCTTTTTAGTTTTACCGTCTCAGCCGCTGCAGCACATCGGCCGCCTCGGCGCGTACCTGGGGGTCGGAGCCGTTCGCCGCAATCCTCATTTGTTCCGTTGCAGCCGCGGGATTGCCATTGCGACCCAGGGCCATCCCCAGTTCGAAGTGCGCGCGCCAGAGATCGGGCTGCAAGCGCACGGCTGTTTGCAGTTGGCTGATAGCCGCCGCCAGTTCGCCGCGATCCGCCAGGAGCCGGCTATAATCCAGCCGGGCTTCCGCGGAAGCGGGCTTCAGTCGAATCGCCTGTTCGAATTGGAAGCGTGCTTCAGGGATCTCGCCGCGCGTGGCCAGCACTCGCGCCAGATTCAGACGCCAATCGGCGATGCCGGGCTGAATGCGCAGCGCCTCCCGAAAGTGCTGCTCGGCGGCAGCCTGATCCCCCGTGCCCCAGGCGACATTTGCGAGATTGTTGTGCGCCTCGGGCACGTCCGGATCCAGTGTAACCGCGCGTTCTAAATCCGCTCGCGCTTCGGCTCCCTTATCCTGCTGCCAAAGAACCCAGCCCAGCGTGGCCCACCCCGAGGGCTCGTCCGGAGCCAGGCCAACGGCGCGCCGCAGCACCGCTTCCGCCTGTGCGAGCTGCCGGTTTTCCATGAGCGCATTGCCGAGCTGGACCAGGCGGAACGCGGTCGGCTCCCGGCGCTGGGCTTCCTCCAAATACGGGATTGCCTTCTGCAAATCGTTCGCCGCGCGGTAGCCTAGGCCCAGTTCCGCGTAGAAACCGGCTTGCTCGGGATGATATCGCTCCAATAAGTTCGCCAGCCGTGGGAGTCCTTCTTTCAGGTTCCGCCGATCGCGAACCTGAGCGACTGCGGTGTAAAGGTCGTTCTGCGGGGTACTGGCGAGCGGAGCCGGATAGTAAGGAACTACCTCGGTTTCATAGTTGGCCGCCGCCTCGATGACTTCCGCCTTCGGCGCCAAAAGATCTCCCGCCGGTTTGTGCCGCTGAATCCGATGATCGGTCATGACCACATGCACTACGTCGTCGGTTCTGCGCTTGGGCATGTGGCAGCTCACGCAATCGGCGCCCGCCGCGTGTGGACCGGAAGCCGCCGCGCGCTGCAGCATATCCGCATGGCACGTTGCACAAACGCCGTTATAGCGCACGGTTGCCGCCGGCCCCCGCGGAATGTCGTGCGGATCATGACAACTGGTGCAACGCAGCTTGCCCGCACTCTTCAGATAGCACTGCGATTGCCGCAACCGGTACGCACCGTGCGCGATTTCAAAGCGATCCTTCATTCCTCCGGCCCGGTCGAACTCCACGCTGAAATCGCCCAAAGGCTGCCCTGGGACATACGAGAACGGCGCTCTGTCAAACTGGCGGATTGCATGCGGCAGATTCAGACTGGTGGTCTCCAGATGGCATTGCAGGCACACCTCCAATTCCCGATCCGGATCCAGCCGCTTCGGGTTGACGATGGCGGCGCGGATCTGCTCCGGCTTGCCGCCCGCCGACGCGAGATCCACATGCCGCTGGCCTGGACCGTGGCATCGCTGGCAATCGATGCCCTGCGGAAGCGGCTGAGCGAAAATCATTTCCGCGCTCGCGCTGGATTCGAGCGGCGGGGGGATCTTCGGATAGGCATTGTGACAGGACATGCACTCGTAGTGCACGGGCCGAACCGAGCCCGGATAATCGGGTTGATCGTACCCGGGACTCATGTCCCAATAGCCGCCCTTTTCCGAGTACCAGCTCAAGGGCAGGACCTGAAGCGCGCCGCGGCCGGTGAGATGAAGATAGGTGAACGAATGATTCCCCGATCCCACGACGAAATCAGTTTGTTTTTCGTCGACGTTGGTCTCTTTCCCGTCGAATCCGATCTGCCACCGCCGTTGGTATAGCTTGCCATCTCGGGCGATCATGGCGAAGTAGCTGTCCGACGACTTGTGATAGAAAGGCTTGCCGAATCTAGGTGCGTTTTCGGGAAGCACCCGGGCGAACGACCGGCCCATGCCCGTCTTCCTGAAACCAGCCGCTTTGTCAGCGTGGCAATCTGCGCAGACCTCGGCGTCAGCGTATGCATTTTGCGGACTGGCTGTTTGCGGGTTGGCTGTGTGTGGGTTGGATGACGGGAGCGGCTGCCTTCGAGTATAGATCCAGCCCGCTGCCAGGCAGCCAGCGACAACCCCCGCGGCAATCACTGCCTGCAGCTTCGAGAAGCTCACACCCTCTATCATTTCACGATCTGATTCAGGAGATCCGTGGCGGGTTGAAACGACGGGCGCTTGCGGAACTTGTGGCTCTTCGCGACGTGTATAACTTACGTCCTATCAATACGCCGCCGACGAACAAGCCCCACCCCGGGCACCACAAAACGTCCCTAGTTGTTGCTATTTGGAAGGAGATGAGCACGGCAGCGAGAACTTGCTGCTATATCTGCCTGGCTGGCCGGCTTTGTCAAATAGTTCGATCGCTCGATGCCAAACTCACTCTCGAACAACTCACGCTCTGCTTCAGAACTTGACAGCACGCAAATGGGCAGATCCCTGGCATTAGGAAGCTGTCGCAAGACCTCAATGCCGTCCAGGGTGGGCAAATGAACATCGAGAAAGATAACGTCGGGCGTCGGCGCGAGGGAGTACTTTCCGCGCTTCAACAGAAAACTGACGGCTTGCTCTCCATCGGTGACGGATGACAGCGTGTAGTCCTCCGCCGCGAGTTTTAGTACGTGCTCCAGCCAAAACCGGTCAGCGGCGTTATCCTCAATGACCAATACTTCTCTTTTTCGCATTTCTATCAAACGGTGAGCACCTCGGGGGCCGAAGCCAATCTGCTGCCAAGGCCTTGGTAAGGTATAGCATCCATTGAACTGCTACCCGAAGCGGACACGCACTCGACTGCAATAGAGGGACAAGTTGCCGGGGATTGCCGCTTGGTTAAGACCCTGCCTAGAGCCGGTGTTCTGTTCGATACAGTAATTCCGCCCGTCTGATGTTAGGCTGGCTGCTTCTAAGAAAGCGTGGAGCACCGAAATATCAATTGACCCGAGCCATCCGTTGAAACGGGCCTAGTAGCGGTGGAATGTACCGGGATCGGTTGGCTGGCAGGTTCTCTTCCGGGAGGTCGCCTATGAACACACAGCTTGAAAACGAGATTGCGAGGCGCTTCGGCGTATTGCCGAATTTCTTCCGGCTGGCATCCAGCGATCCCACCATCGCCAAGAACCTTTGGGGATTTGCCCAGTTCGCATACCTGGATAACCCCCTGCCGTCTCTGTTCAAAGAGCGGTTGTTCGTGTACCTGTCCCGGTTTTGCGATATCCGTTACTGTATCGCCCGTCACGTCGGTTTCCTGGCCGGGTTGGGCCATCCAGCGGTGATTCCTCTTGCCTGCCCCAGAAGGTGGAATATATTCTGCCATTACTGCGGCGTCCCCTTTCGCACGGAGGCGACTTGCTGCCGCTTTTTGCCGTGTGTGCGGAGCTGGATAGCCCGCTCTCCTCTTTCCCGCCAGTGGACACGCTCGAAGAGCAGGCGCTCTTCGCCTGTGCTACGCACGTCTTTCTGCAGACTCCCGACGCCTCGCAGGCACACGAGGCGTTGTGGCGCGCGCTAGGCACGAGAAACCTGGAGCATCTGAATCTCGTACTGGCTTTCGTGCGCACAGCCCACTACTGGACTAAACTCCATCCGGAATTGACGTTCGAAGATGACATCATTGAACTTCTGGCTACGCATGAAGCGTTGGCCGACTGTATTTTGAAGGATCCCGAGCGGCAGAATGACAGTTTGAGCCGGCAGGTGGCGTCGGAGCTAACCTCTCTACGCAAGCTCCGCAAGCAGCATGAAAATATCTCACAGGCGTTTCAAGAGCTCAGCGTCGATCATCAATATGTAAAACATAGCCTGCAGGAGACGGAGGAAAACCTTCGCGAGCTTGTCTCGGTTATGCCCGCCGCGGTGTATGCGTGTGATCGAGACGGCACCATTACGTACTACAACCGGCAAGCAGTAGCGATCTGGGGCCGAACGCCCGACTTAGACGACCCCCCTTGGGCATCTCTGGATTCGCGCCAACTCTACCGCACGGACGGTACTCTTCTCCGGCCGGAGGATGTTCCTTTGAGAGAGGTGCTCTCGACAGGCGTGCCAATCGTCAATCGCGAACTCATGTTGGAGCGTTCTGACCTTTCACGAATCAATGTGCTGGCGAACATCACGCCGCTGCGCGGTGCCGAGGGCGCCGTTACCGGGGCCGTTAGTATCTTTCTGGACATTACCGAGCTCAAGCACATCCAGCACGAACGCGAATTGTTGCTGCACGAGCTGGAACGGTCGAATCGGGAACTCTCGCAGTTCTCCTACGCCGTTTCGCATGATCTGAAGGCGCCCGTCAATCATGTGCGCGTGTTGACTCAACTCCTGGCGGAGCGTGACAGCCGATCCCCGGAGGATTCCTCCCATCTGCTGACTCTGATCGAGCAGGCCGCGGAGGGAATGGAGCGCCTGATTGAATCGCTGCTGCGGTATGCGCAGGCCGGTCAGGGGCAACTGAAACGTCAGCGCGTGCCAGTCGAGGCGATCATGGAGTCGGTCCGCGCGACGTTGGCACCGTTGATCACCGAGACCGGAGCCCAAATTATTTGCACTCCGCTGCAAGCGGTGGAAGCCGACCCCATCATGCTGGAGCAACTTCTCCAGAATCTTGTTGTCAATGCGCTTCAGTATCACCGTCCGGGTATCGCGCCGGTCGTTGAGATTTCAAGCGTGTGCTCCGAAGACGTTTGTCAATTTGCGGTGAAAGATAACGGACAAGGAATCGCCTTCAAGTATCAGGATCGTATTTTTGAGCCTTTAAAGCGGCTCCACGGCAGCGAAACTCCGGGCACTGGATTGGGATTGGCTTTGTGCCGCACTATCGTCTCTCGACATGGCGGGCGCATCTGGGTTGAATCAGAAGGCGCCGGTAGCGGGTCGATCTTTCGCTTCACCTTGTCGGCCGCCAAGGAGTCATTCTCGATCGTTCAAAGCCAGTCGGTCCACTAACCCGAAGGTAGCGATTCGGCGCTCCGTGTAACTTCCCAGAAGTTTATGACCTGCTCAGGAGTCCGCTACAGGTTCTAAACTGAGTTCGTGGGAATAGCGCGTTGCCTGGTGATATTGCGGCTCGGTGCGCCGGCGCGCAAAGACAACGTCCTCCGAGCGATGCACCGTACGCTCCATAAGATGAAAACATCCTGTGAGGGACGTTGTTCCGTGAGCGAATACCCGATCCTAGCGAGCTTGGATTCGGAACATCCAGCATGAGGGCCGGCGTCATTCTGCTGATTTTGACAGCTACTTTAATCCCAGCGTTCGCGCAGGAACCGCCGCGAGCCACGATTCGCGTGGCAGTGAAAACGGAGTCGGGACCGGTATCGGGGGCAGTCGTGACCATGAACGATACCTCCGCTCCCACGGACCAAAACGGCCTAGCGACAGCCACGCTTCCTTTGGGAAAGGTGGATATCGGCGTCTCAAAGGAAGGATTCTTGCCGGCGAAGGCATCGCTCTCGGTGGATGAGGCTCGCGAGTGGCAGGTAACCGTCGATCTCAAGCCGCAGCAGCAGGGCGAAGAAGAGGTAACGGTGTTCGCCACCCGAACCGATACCCGCATCCAGGATCTGCCAACTCGCGTTGAAGTGCTGGGACCAGAGGAGATTGACGAAAAGACGATGATGACCCCGGGTGACATCGTCATGATGCTCAACGAAATGGGGGGACTTCGGGTCCAGAGCACGTCGCCCTCCTTGGGGGCCGCGAGTGTGCGTATCCAGGGAATGCGGGGACGCTACACGGCATTCCTTGGCGATGGACTTCCCCTATTCGGACAGCAAGGAGGCGGTTTGGGTCTGTTGCAGATTCCTCCCGTGGATCTGGGCCAGGTGGAGGTGATCAAAGGGGTTTCATCGGCCCTGTATGGCGCAGGTGCGATGGCCGGAGTGGTGAACTTGATCTCCCGGCGCCCGACGAAGGAGCCCGTACATGAGATTCTCCTGAATCGCTCCACGCGAGGTGCCACGGATGCGTCACTCTTTCTCGCCTCGCAACTATCGCCGCATTGGGGTGCATCGCTGCTTGGAAGCGGCGACTGGCAACAGCGCAACGACATCGATCACGACGGATGGGCGGACATCGCCGGGTACTCCCGTGGCGTCGTTCGGCCGCGAGTGTTCTGGGACGGGACCAACGGATGGACGGGCTTCCTCACCGGCGGGCTAACGTATGAGAATCGCGACGGCGGGACCCTTCCGGGGGCGGTTCTCCCGGCGACCGGCTCTCCCTACACCGAGGCTTTGAACACCCGCCGCTATGACATCGGCGGCAATCTTCAATACGTCGTCAAGCAGAGCTACGTCGTCACGGCCCGATTTGCCGGGTCCTTGCAGGATCACGATCATCGTTTCGGGGACGTCCGCGAACGGGATCGGCATGAACTGTTATTCGGCGAACTCACCGCCCGGGGCACGCTTCACAGAAACACCTGGGTTGTTGGAGTTGCCGCGGAGCGAGACATCTATCTTCCCCGCGATGTTCCCCAGTTCACCTACCGTTACACCACACCCGGCGTATTCGTTCAAGACGATTTTGAGATTGCTCGCTGGCTATCCGTCTCGGCGAGCGGCCGCGCCGACTTCCAGAATCAGTACGGGACGTTCTTTAGTCCGCGAGTTTCCGCACTCGTTCGCTGGCGCGGATGGACCAGCCGCCTCTCTGTGGGACAGGGATTTTTCGCGCCAACGCCTCTGACTGAAGAAACCGAAGCGGCGGGGCTAAGGCGGTTGATTATTCCCAAACCACTCATCGCCGAGCGCGGGCGCAGCGCTTCCTTCGATCTCTCCCGGAAGATCGGTCCAGCCTTCTATACAGTGACGTTATTTGACTCCAGCGTGAGTCATCCTATCGACGTGGAGCGCGGAGGCCTGTACCAGCTTGTGAATCTATCCAAGCCGACCCACAACGTCGGAGCGGAGTTTCTCAGCACCGTAAGAAAGGCTGCTTTTTCTGCCACGCTCAGTTACACATACGTACACTCCCGTCAATTCGAGCTCGGCGAACGCGTCGATTCCCCGCTCACGCCGCGCCATAGTTTTGGAATTGTGGGGATGTGGGAGAAAGAGAAGGCTGGCCGTATCGGAGTTGAGAGCTACTATACGGGCACACAACGTCTGGAAGATAATCCCTACCGCGACAAGTCCAAACCATATCTGCTCTTCGGTTTCCTGGCAGAGCATCCCCTTGGAAAATTCAAGCTCTTCGTAAATGTGGAAAACCTGACCAATGTCCGTCAGACTCGCTGGGACCCGGTCCTCCGTACGGACCGGGCTATGGATGGTCGATGGACCACCGACGCTTGGGCACCGTTAGATGGGCGCGTTCTCAACGGAGGAGTTCGCATGAAGTTCTAAGCACAGTGACCCGCTCATCTCGGGAGACTGTGGCAACCCGAACTCTGATCTGAGACATAATGTACGATATGTCGTGCGTTCTCCGGCTCGCAACTATTACTTGTTTGACAGCTGTTTTCGCGCCCCTGTGGGCGCAGTCCGCATTTACGGGCAATCCCCCCAAGCCGAAACCAGCTTTCCCCAGGCAGACCGACGCGCCGAAGCCGGCAAAGCCTTCGCCCGCGCTGAACGTGGAAACCATCACCAACCGCCTCAGCTCGCCGTTTTCACTCGCTTTTCTTCCGGATGGGAGCTTCCTGGTTACCGAAAGTGGGGGCACCATGCGAATCGTGCGCCGCGACGGCGTCGTCTCAGCGCCGTTGGCCGGGGTCCCGGACGTGAAATCCGTCGCAGCGCAGGGCCTGCACGATGTTGTCCTTGATCCTGATTTTGCGCGTAACCGAACACTCTATTTCAACTACTTTGCGCCACCCCCCGGCGAAGCTCCCGCGATGTGGCCCGTCGAGTTTTTCTACGACAACGTCTGGAGCAAGTCCTTGGCCGAGCGGCAAACGATGCAGATCGGCACGGAGCAAGCCGCCAGCGCCAAGCTGAGTGCCGATGGCCGCCGTCTGGAAGACGTCAAGGTTCTGGCCGAGGGCGCCGAACGGCGGATCGTGCTGGCACCCGACGGCAAGCTGCTCATCACCGGAGCCGACCGTTTTCGCTTCTACGAAGAGGATTACGATGGCGAAGAGCGCGATTTCACTGACAATCCGGATCTCCGCCGCAATTTTTCGGGCCGCGTGCTGCGCATCAATCGCGACGGCTCGATTCCCCGCGATAATCCCTGGCTGAGCCGGGCCACGGTTCCCGCAACTACCTTCGCGCACGGTCTTCGAGACCCGGAGGGAGCGGCCATCAACCCGGCTACAGGCGAGCTATGGGTTACCGATCACGGCCCGCAAGGCGGCGATGAGATCAACATCATCCGCTCGGGCAAGGACTATGGCTGGCCCAATGTCTCTTACGGCACCCAGTACGACGTGCGCCGCACCGATGGGAGGAAGAACGTCCCGGTGGGTAACGGGAAATCCTCCATGCCCGGCGTCGAGGAGCCGGTCTACTTCTGGATTCCCGACATCGCTCCTTCGGGGATGATGTTCTACACGGGTGACCTATTCCCGGAATGGCGCGGCAATTTGTTCGTCGGCGGACTGGAAGCACAGTGCCTGGTCCGGCTGGTGCTTGACAAAAATGAGGTCGTGGCCGAAGAACGTTTGCTTCTGGACAGGAAGCAGGCGATCCGCGACATCCGCCAGGGTTCCGATGGCGCGGTCTACCTTCTAACGCGGAGCGGAAGTATCCTGCGCATCACGCCCAAGCGCTGAAAAACCACTCTGCTGATTACTGTCTAACTTTGCGTCGCCGTTGGGCCTAGCGCTGTAGGCTACTTGGGAAGCGCCGGTAATCAGAACGCCCAGAGCACAGAAGTGTACCCGGTATGGGCACGATAATTCTGAAGTCCTGAGAAATCTTCGTGATAGCCGTAGTACTGATAGCCGGCATTCCAGCGGATTTTCTCGTTGATGCGGAGCGATACGCGGCCCTGAGGCGACAGGTAGCGGAGGGGGAAGGTTTGGGGGAAAACCAAGCCCGGTGCGCCCACGTCCTGCACCAGGCTGTATCCGGCGGAAACATCCACACGCTGGCGGATGCTGATGCGCGCTGAAAGATTGCCGGTGTGAATGTTGCTCACGTAACGA
>Ga0105245_10000822_pt1 | contig 28307 bp, 29 predicted proteins | sample KBSM54metaG_FD_81523 | JGI IMG/M metagenome (GOLD analysis project Ga0105245, IMG submission 81523) | Miscanthus rhizosphere microbial communities from Kellogg Biological Station, Michigan, USA - KBS M5-4 metaG | ecosystem: Host-associated > Plants > Roots > Rhizosphere > Soil | place...
CCCACCGGAGGAGCGTCGCCATGACACCCCGAACCCGGATCCAGCCCCGACCGACGCCACTCCGCAGCCCCTCCCCCGCGCTGGGGCTGTTCCTGGGCGCCGCCGTCCTGGCCGTGCTCATCCTCGCCCCGGCCCTGGCCCCGGCCACCTTCGTCCCCCGCCTGCGGATCGACAACCCGACGCCGTTCGACGTCAACATCGACCTGGCCACCGGTGACGGGGCCGGGTGGTTCCAGCTGGGGACGGTGGCCCGGGAGACGGAGGGCGTCCTCGAGGAGATCGCCGACCCCGGCCCGGCGTGGGTGTTCCGGTTCTCCTACGCGGGTGTCGACGCGGGCGAGGTGCAGGTCAGCCGGGCCGCGCTGCGGGAGGCGGGCTGGCAGCTCGCCGTCCCCGCCGAGGTGGTCGAGAAGCTGACCGCGGCCGGGCTGGTGGAGACCGCCCGCTGAGCCGGGCCCGGCGCGGCCTAGGCGGCCGCCCCCGGGGCCTCACTCTCCCGTAGGCACGGGTCGTGGCACGGCTGAAGGACGCTGGCCTGGGCCGGCGCCTGCACCTTGGCCCCGCCCCGGATGGTGGCCCACGCCACCAGGCCGCCGGCCGCGGCCAGGCCCGCGCCGACGAGCAGGGCCCGGTGGACGCCCTCGCTGACCGCGTCCGACCCGGCGGTCAGGTCGAGCCCCACGGCCGCGGGGAGGACGGCCACCGCCAGCAGCCCCGCCACCCGGGCCACGGCGTTGTTCACGCCCGACGCCACGCCCATGTGGGCGTCCTCCACCGCGGCCAGCACGGCCGCGGTGAGGGGGGCGACGGTGGTGGCCAGTCCCAGGCCGAAGACCACGACCGCGGGAAGGATGTCGGTGAGGTAGTCGGCCCCGGCGCCCACCCGGGCCAGGCCGACCAGGCCCGCGGCCACGACCACGGGACCGACGGTCATCGGCCACCGGGGCCCGATGCGCTGGGCGAGGGCGCCCATCCTCGAGGAGAGCACGAGCATGATCATCGTCACCGGGAGCAGCGACGCCCCCGCCTCCAGGGCCGAGTAGCCGAGCACCAGCTGGAGCTCGAGCACCAGGAGGAACAGGGCGCCCCCGAGCGCGGCGTACACGGCCAGGGTGGTGAGGTTGGCGCCGGTGAACTGCCGGGACCGGAAGACGTCGAGGGGGAGCATCGGCCGGGGACTGCGGCGCTCCAGGGAGACGAAGGACACCAGGGCGGCGATGCCCACGGCGGCCGCGGCCGCCTCCCGGGGCCCGAACCCGCCCGCCCCCTCGATGAGGGCGAAGGCGACGGCGGCCAGGCCCACGGAGACACTGACGGCGCCGGCCACGTCGGGCGGGGCGTGCGACGGCGGGGGCCGGGTCTCGGGCACGTGGGCGAGGGTGACGAAGCCGGCGACGGCCGCCAGGGGCAGGTTCAGGACGAAGATCAGCCGCCACGACACGGCGTCGATCAGCCATCCGCCGAGGAAGGGCCCGATGGCCGAGGTCGCTCCGGCCAGCGCCGACCACGCCCCGATGGCGCGGGCCCGGTCGTCGGGATGGAACGTCGAGGAGAGGATGGCCAGGCTGCCGGGCACGAGCATGGCCGCCCCCACCCCCTGGACGGCCCGGGCCGCGATCAGCAGGTGGATGTCGGGGGCCAGGCCGCACAGGAGCGAGGCCGCGGTGAAGGCGGCCATGCCCAGGAGGTACACCCGCCGGCGGCCGTACTGGTCGCCCAGGGCGCCCCCGAGCAGGAGCAGGCTGGAGAGAGTGACCAGGTAGGCGTCGAGGGTCCACTGGAGGCCGGACAGGCCGGCGTCGAGGTCCTTGCCGATGGCCGGGAGGGCGACGTTGACGACGGTGCCGTCGAGGAACGCCATGCCCGAGCCGAGGACGGTGGCCACGATGACCCACCGTCCGGTGGGGCTGCCGAAGCGGACCTCGGGGTGGGCGGTCGGGGCGGCCACGGCCGCAGCCTACGGGCCGGGGCGCGAGCTAGCCGAGGCCCCGGCTGTCCTGCTTGAGGGCGGTGTCGACGCTGAGGGCGGAGGCGACCACCAGGCTGCGGAGGGGCTCCTCCAGCTGGCGGGAGATGTGGACCACGTAGTTGTCGGCGGTGGTGAACATGGTCTTGGCCAGGCCCTCCCACGTCTTGGTGATGCGGGCGATCTCCTCGCCGTGCTCGTCCTGGATGTTGAAGTTCCAGGCCCGCCAGTTCTCGGCGTTGATCGAGCCGAGCTTGCGGCCGCCGGACTCCAGGCCGAAGTGGATCTTGCCCACCATGTTCTCCTGGACGATCTGGCCGATCTCCTTGCCCGACCCGTCCTCCACCACGATCCGCGACTTGATGAGCTTCGCCGGCCGGGTGAGGGCCAGCACCGGCGTGCCGTGCATGTCGACGATCTGCAGCTTGTGGGTGAGGAACTGGTCGAGGTTGCTCACGAACCGCAGGACCTTCTTGGCCGCGCTCTGGCCGACCTGGCGGACGGCGCCGATCTGGGTGCCGTTCTGGTCGTAGATGGCGTACTCGTTGTTGAGCTCGATGAGCTTGGCCTTCTGGTTCACCACCAGCACCGGCTCGGTGAAGAGGGTGCCGCCGCCGGCGCCGGGCGCCCCCGCCCCGGACCGGGCCTGGACCTTGGCCACGTCGGCCTGGATCTTCTCCGTCGCCCGGTTCACCGTCGGCACCCGCGACGCACCGCCCGGCGGGTCGACCGCCTGGCGCCCGTGGGACGCCACGTGCTCGGTCCACCGGGTGCCGTCGAAGTACCGCATCTCGTGGCGCCCGTAGGGGTCGGGGTACCAGTCGGGCTTCTGCTGCCCACCGTTTCCACTCATGAGGGCACGGTACCGCGGCCCTCTCAGGCGACGACCAGCGCCCCCTGCATGTTCTTCGAGGACTTGTGGAACCTGCAGTAGAACTGGACGGTGCCCGCCGCCGACGGGGCGGTGACCGTCGCCTCACCGGTCTGGCCGGGCGCCACGGTGACGTCGACGCCGAGGCTGTCGATGGTGAAGGTGTGCGGGGCCGAGCCCTCGTTCTTCAGCTCCACCTTGAACGACTGGCCGGGCGTGGCCTCGATCACGTTGGGGCCGAAGTAGAAGTTGTCGAGCTCGACCTCCATCCCGTCCTTGGCCTTGGCCGTGCCGTGGTCGGCGGTGCCCGCCGGCAGCACCGAGGAGCCGGTCGTCGTGGCGGTCTTCGTGTCGCTGCCGCAGCCGGCGCCGAAGAGCACCAGCGCGGCCATCAGGATCACCAGTTTGCGCATGCCTCTCCTTACGGTCGCCCGCCGTGGCGGGATTGCACCCATCCCTCGGGGCCTGCCAGCCGTAGCATGGCATCGAGATGTGGGGTGCTGCCGACGATGCCCTCCTGGCCGGCTTCGGCATGGGCGACGCCGAGGCCGCCACCGCTTTCGTCCGCCGCCATCAGGCCCGGGTCTTCGGCCTGGCCCGGTCGATCGTGGGCGACCCGGCGCTGGCCGAGGACGTGGCCCAGGAGGCGTTCGTGCGGGCCTGGCGGCACTCCGCCGCCTACGACGCCCGCCGGGGGTCGGTGAACACCTGGCTGTTGGCGATCACCCGCAACCTGGCCATCGACGCCATCCGCCTCCATCGTCCGTCCCCCGTCGATCCCGGCACCCTCGCCTCCTTCGACCCCCACCCGGGGGTCGCCGGCGCCGCCGACGGCCCGGCGGCGGCGGCGGAGGTGGCGTCCGACATGGTCCGCCTGCGCGCCGCCCTGGCCGGCCTGCCCGAGGAGCAGCGGCGGGCGGTGGTGCTGGCCGCCCTCTGCGGGCGCACGGCCAAGGAGATCGGCGAGAGCGAGGGCATTCCGCTGGGGACGGCCAAGACCCGCATCCGCACCGGCCTGCTCCGCGTCCGCCACTCGTTGGGCGTCCGGCGGGAGGCGGACTCGCCATGAGCGGGACCCGGCCGCAGGCGTGCGGGGAGAGCGAGTCGTGGGGCGCGGAGCTCGCCCTCGGGCTGCTGTCGGGACCGGAGCGGGCCGCGGGCCTGTCCCACCTGGCCGGCTGCCCGAGCTGCCGGGAGCAGGTGGACGAGCTGGCCCGGGTCGCCGACCGGCTCCTCCTCCTGGCGCCCGAGGCGGAGCCAGGGGCCGGCTTCGAGTCCCGGGTGCTGGGTGCGGTCAACGCCGCCGCGGCCTCGTCCGCGGCCCTGCCCGCGGCGCCGTCCGGTGGCGGCGGCGAACGGCCCCGGCGCCCGGCCCGCCTGGTCGGGGCGCTGGTGGCCCTGGTGGCGGCGGCGGCCGTCGGCGGTGGGCTGGTCGGGCGCGTCCTCGACGGGCAGCCGGGTTCGGGACCGACGCCGGTGCGCACCGGCCTGGCCGTGTCCGCCGGCGGCCGCACCAGCTGCCGGGTGGTGGTGTCGGGCACCCGCCCGGCGTCGGTGCTCGTCAGCCTCGACGGCTATCCGGGCGCCGACAGCGAGGTCACGGTCGAGCTGAGGACCTCGACCGGCGCCGCCGTCCCCCTCGGCCCGTTGCCTGTCACCGGTGGCCACGGCCTGCTGGTGACCAGCGTCGACGCCGACGCCCGCTCGCTCACGCTCATGCGCATGATCGACCGTGACGGCCGGCTGATCTACGAGGCGACCCTCCAGGAACACCGCCCGTCGACGTCGCACTAGGTGGCCGCGGTCGACGATCCCATCCCGCCCACCATCGAGTGGCACGACGGTCGGGTGCGGATGATCGACCAACGGCGACTGCCGGGCGAGCTGGTCCTGCTCGAGGCCGCGACCGTGGAGGAGCTGTGCGCCGCCATCCGCGACCTCGCTGTCCGAGGCGCCCCCGCCCTCGGCGTGGCCGGGGCCATGGGGATGGCCCTGGCCGCCTCCTCCGGCCTCGACCTCGATGCCGCCGCCGCCGCCATCTGCGCCACCCGGCCAACTGCGGTGAACCTGGCGTGGGGGGTGGCCCGGGGCCGGGCCGCAGCCGACCCGGTGGCCGAGGCCCGGACGGTGGCGGCGGAGGACGTCGAGCGCAACCGCCGCCTCGGGGCCCACGGGGCCGGCCTCCTGCCGATCGGCGGACGGGTCCTCACCCACTGCAACGCCGGCGCCCTGGCCTGCGCCGGCTACGGCACCGCCCTGGGCGTCATACGGGCCGCCCACGAGCAGGGCCGGGCGCCCCGGGTGTGGGTGGACGAGACCCGGCCCGTCCTCCAGGGGTCCCGCCTCACCGCATGGGAGCTCGACCGCCTGGGCATCCCCGCCACCCTGGTGGCCGACGGGATGGCGGCCGGCCTCATGGCCGCAGGTGAGGTCGACTGCGTGGTGGTGGGGGCCGACCGCATCGCCGCCAACGGCGACGTGGCCAACAAGGTGGGCACCTACGGCGTGGCCGTGCTGGCCGCCTACCACGGGGTGCCCTTCTACGTCGCCGCCCCCACGTCGACCGTCGACCTGGCCTGCCCGAGCGGGGCCGGCATCCCCATCGAGCAGCGGGCGCCGGAGGAGGTCACCATGCTGGCCGGTCACCGCATCGCGCCGGAAGGCGTCGCCGTCGACAACCGGGCCTTCGACGTCACCCCGGCCGCCCTCGTCACTGCCATCGTCACCGAGGAGGGCGTCGCCCGGCCCCCGTACGGCGAGTCCCTGGCCCCCCTCTGCCGCCGGGCGTAGTCGTTCGTCAGAACAGGCGGGCCGGCTCCTCCACCTCGTCGAGCAGGTCGGGGTCGTCGCGGGCGACGCTGTTCACCCGGGGGCTCACCGGGCGCAGGCGCAGGTAGCCGGGGTCGGCCGGCTTCAACAGGGGCAGCACCCGATCGGCGTCGATCAGCGCCCGCTCGAGCCACCGGGCTCGGTCGGCCTCCGACGCCAGCACCGCCGGCATGCGGTCGTGGAGGCGGACGACGTCGTCGTTGGCCGCCACCGTCACGATCGTGACCGTCACGAGGGGGTCGCCGGCGGGCGACACCCACCGGTCCCACAGCCCGGCCAACACCAGTGGGCCGCCCCCGTCGGGAGCGAGGAACCACGGCTGGCGGCCGGTGGGCAGCGTCCGCCACTCGTAGAAGCCGTCGACCGGGACCAGGCAGCGCCGGTGGCGGACGAGGTCGGCGAAGGCGGGCCGCTGGGTGAGGGTCTCGGCCCGGGCGTTGATCGGTCGGGGCCCGGCGGACGGGTCGGTCGACCACGACGGCACCAGTCCCCACCGCATGAGGCCCAGGCGGCGGCCGCCGGCGCGGGTGCCGGCCACCACGTACAGCTCCCGACCGGGAGCCACGTTCCAACTGGGCGCCAGCTCGGGGGCGACGACGTCGTCGACCTGCAACCAGTCGACCAGTTGGGTGACCGAGCTGCTGGACACGACACGGCCGCACACCCCTTCCAGGGTATGCGGCCGCTCGTCCCAGCCGGTGGTACGAGGTCGCGCTAGATGCGCACCCCGCGGCGGTGGCTGACCGCGTTGTAGATGACCAGCACGATGATGGCGCCGAGCACCGATCCGATGATGCCGACCGGGTGCACGCCGAGGTCCTCGGCGTCGTTGCGGAAGAAGACGTCGGCGAGGAAGCCGCCCACGAACGAGCCGACGATGCCGAGGAGGATGGTGGCGCCGATGCCCATCGGGTCGCGTCCGGGGACGAGAAGGCGGGCGAGGGCGCCGGCGACGAGGCCGACGATGGCGAGCCAGAGAATGAAACCGACCATGGGAAACTCCCTGTTCGAGGGCGAACGATGTCTGCCCGGTAAGTTCACGGCCCGGTTCGGGTGCAAACTCCCCCGACGGCAGGGCGAGCCCGCTGGCCCTGCGGGCGATCCGTGACGAGGGGTGGGCCTTCCTCAAGGACCGGCGAGTGGGAGCCGATACGCGGAGGAGCCGCCTACCGGACACGTCTCCGAACAGGCCGACGGCGGATGGGAACACCCATGCAGTTCGCACACCGACGGGCGAGCAGGCGCACGCCCGTGCTCGAGGCGACGGTCCCGCCCCGGGTGGTGGCGACGTCGAACCCGAACCCGCGCCTGCTGCGGCTCGGCCTTCCCCGCCGCCGGCGGGCACTCGCGACCCTGGTCGTAGTCGTCCTCGTCGCCAGCCTGGCCGCCCTCGACGGGCCCGTCTCGGCCGCCCCGGCCGGCACCCTGAGCACGTTCGCGGGCGGGCTCGGCGAGGGTCCGGCGACCGAGGTGTTCATGAACCCCTACGGCCTGGCCGCCCGGGACGGCCGCCTGGTGTCGGTGGAGAACGGCTTCTACGTCCCCTATTCCGGGCCGTGGCCGGGGCTGGTGCGGGCCGTCGATCTCACTGCCGGGACGACCAGCGTCCTCGCCGGCATCCAGCTGGGGGGCTACGGGGGCGACGGGGGCCCGGCCACGTCGGCCCAGCTGGCCCGGCCCATGGACGCCGCCATCGACGCCGCCGGCAACGTCTACATCACCGACACCGACAACGCCCGGGTCCGCAAGGTCACCCCCGCGGGCATCATCACCACCGTCGCCGGCAACGGTGTGGTCGGCTTCACCGGTGATGGCGCGGCGGCCACGTCGGCCTCGCTCAACCGTCCCACGGGGATCGCGGTGTCCCCCGCGGGCGACCTCGTGTTCGCCGACCGGTCGAACCTGCGGGTGCGCAAGGTGAGCCCGTCGGGAACGATCACGACGATCGCGGGAACCGGCCAGGGCTACGGGCCGACGGGTGACGGCGGACCCGCCACCGCCGCGGTCATCGTCCCGTGGGCGGTCGCCTTCGACCCCGCGGGCAACCTCTACGTGACCGACACCCCGAACGGCTCCTCCTACGCCCAGCTGCGCAGGATCGCGCCCAACGGCTCCATCTCCACCATCTCCACCCACGAGATCTTCGGCGGGGCTCTGGCGGTCGACGCGTCCGGCGTCTACCTCAGCGCCTCTCCCGGCATCGTCCGGCTCGACCCCTCCTCCGGCACCGTGACCACGGTGGCGGGGACGACCGACTCCATCCCGCCCGGTGCCGGCAACGGCGACGGCGGCCTCGCCACCGCCACCGAGGTGGGCGGGCACGACTTCGCCGTCGACGGTGGCAACCTCTACCTCTCCGACGCGAACACCACCACCATCCGGCGCATCGACCCCTCCGGGATCATCACCACCATCGCCGGGAAGACTCGGACCGAAACCTCCGACGGCTCCAGCGGCGACGGCGGCACGGCTCGGGGCGCCCAGTTCAGCGACGTCGCCATCGTCCGCTCCGGCCCCACCGGCACCTACGTGGCCAGCACCTACTACGGCACCGTGCGCCGGATCGACCCCTCGGGGCTGATGTCGACTCTCTACAACGGGGGCCTCACCCAGATGGCCGTCGACGATGCCGGCAACGTCTTCCTGAGCCGTGGCCACCAGGTGTTGCGGCTGTCCGCGTCGGGGAGCCTGGCGACGGTGGCCGGCACCGGGGAGGCGGGCTTCAGCGGTGACGGCGGGCCGGCGGTGCTGGCCCGGCTGTCGAGGCCGAAGGCGCTGGCCGTCGACAGCGGCGGCAGCGTCTACGTCGCCGACTCCGAGAACCTCCGCATCCGGCGCATCGACGCCCTCGGCATCATCACTACCCTGGTGGGCGGCTCGCCCGGGCCGAGCCAGATCAACGCCAACCTGGCGGCCGAGGCCAACCTCGGGTTCGTCGACGACCTCGCCCTCGACGGCCGGGGCAACCTGTACTGGACCGAGACAGGCGACTCTGTCTTTCGGATCCGCAAGCTGACGTGCGGCATCGTCGGCCTGGTCGCCGTCGTCCGCAGCCCGAGGGGCGGCAGCCTGGTCGCCGACAGCGCCGGGTCGCTCTACTTCACGGCCGACACCGAGGTCCGGCGCCTGGCCGTCGACGGCACCCTGTCGACCGTGGCCGGCTCCGGGGGCGCGGTGTCCCACGAGGGCATCGCGGCCCGGTCGGCGGCCCTGTTCGAGACGAGCGGGATCGCGATCCACCCCTCGGGCCGGCTGCTGTTCGGTCACGATCGGCGGGTCCTCCAGGTGGAGGGCGTGACCACGGGGCGGGCGACGGCCGGTCCCCCGTGCTCCTCGCTCCCCGACCGCCCCGTCTGGGGCACCGGCTACAACGCCCTCGGCCAGTTGGGCGACGGCACCACCACCGATCGCGACCACACCGCGGCCGACAATCCGCCGCTCACGGGCGTGGCCTCGGTGTCCGGCGGGGTCGGGCACACCCTCGCCCGGCGCGCCGACGGCACCGTGTGGGCCTGGGGATCGAACGACGACGGCCAGCTGGGCGACGGCACGACGACCCAACGGCTGCGGCCGGTGCCGGTCTCCGGCCTCACGGGCGTGGTGGCGGTGGCCAGCGGCGCCTTCCACAGCCTGGCCCTCAAAGCGGACGGCACGGTGTGGGCATGGGGCTGGAACCCGTTCGGACAGCTGGGCGACGGGACCACCGCCACGCGCCTGCGGCCGGTGCGGGTGGCCGGGCTGACGGGCGTGGTCGCCATCGCCGGCGGGACGCTCCACAGCCTGGCCGTCACCTCCGACGGCTCCGTGTGGGCCTGGGGCTGGAACGGCGTCGGCCAGCTGGGCGACGGCACCGGCGTCGACCGGGGAGTGCCCTTCCGGGTCCCCGGGATCGGTGGGGCGACGGGCGTGGCCGCGGGTGGCCTGCACAGCCTGGCGGTCAAGGCCGACGGCACCGTGTGGGCTTGGGGCTGGAACCTCTTCGGCCAGCTGGGCGACGGCAGCACCGTCGACCACCGGGTGCCAGCTCCCGTCCAGGGCCTCACCGGGGCCAAGGCGGTGGCCGCCGGCTCGTACCACAGCCTGGCCCTCAAGGGCGATGGCAGCGTGGTGGGCTGGGGCTTCGGCAACGTCGGCCAGGTGGGCAACAGCACCCTCGACTCCAGCCTCACCCCCGTCACCGCGGCCGGGGTCACGGGTGTGGTCGCCATCGCCGCCGGCGCCTTCCACAGCCTCGCCCTCACGTCCGACGGACGGGTCATGGGCTGGGGCTGGAACTACTTCGGCCAGCTCGCCGCGGGCCCGGCGGACATCGTCCGCTACCCGGCCGAGTTGATGGTGCTCAACCACGCCACCGCCATCGGAGGCGGGGCTTTCGACAGCCTCTTCGCCCACCGGTTCGGACCGTGACCCGCCCTCCGGGCCGGGCCCGAGCGGTGCTCGGCGGCCTGCTGGCGGCGGCGCTGGCGACCGGCGGACTGGGCGGGCTGGGCGGGCTGGCGGCGGTGGCCACGGCCTCGTCCGCCGCGGCCGCGCCTGCGCCCGCGCCGGGCCGCCTGGTGTACGTCGACGCCAGCGGCGTGTGGACCTCTGACAGCGACGGCGGCGACGCCCGCCTGGTCATCCCTCCCGGCCCGAACCGCGCTCCGATCAACGCCCGCTGGTCGCACGACGGGACCAAGATCGCCTACGACTCCGGGGAGTACGTCAACGGCTACCCCACGTGGGTGGCCAACGCCGACGGAAGCGACGCCCGCTTCGTGCTCCCCACCGGCGCCATGGGCAGCTTCTGGTCCCCCGACGACCGGCGTCTGGTCTACATGGACCACAGCAGCTCCCTCGGCATCGGCTACGTCGAGGTGGACGGCTCGGGCTCTGGCAACCTCTTCCACAACACCACCGGGTACGACGACTGGGGCGGTCACTTCTCCCCCGACGGCTCCCGCATCGCGTTCGCCCGCGTCGCGGGCGGGATGAGCCGGATCTACGTGGTCGACACCGACGGCACCGACCTGACGCGGGTCACCGACGGCACGGCCGGGCAGGACGGCGGAGACCTCCACTGGTCGCCCGACGGCAACCGCCTGCTGCTCACGACCTACGACCAGGATCGGATCGCCCCCCGGATCACCGTCGTCAACGCCGACGGCACCGGGCGGCGGACCCTGCGGCAGCACGCCGCGGCGTGGGGCTGGTCGCCGGACGGCAGCCAGATCCTCTTCCGCGACCAGGCCTCCGACACCCAGTTCGTGACCAACGGCGCCCTTTGGCGCATGCAGGCCGACGGCACCGGGGCAAGGGCCCTGGCCGTACCCGCCAACGCCTGGTCGGTCGACTGGGTGGCGCCGGCACCGCCGGTGGCATCGATCTCCGCCGGCGGGGTCCACACGCTGGCCGTCGGGGTCGACGGGCGGGTGCGAGGGTTCGGGTCGAGCGGGCTGGGCCAGGTCGGGATCGGTCCCGCCACGGAGGCCCCGACGCCCACCGTCGTCCCCGGCCTGGGACCGGTGCACGCCGTCTCCGGCGGTGTCCTCCACAGCGTGGCGGTGATGGGCGACGGCACCGTGCGGGCGTGGGGCTGGAACGTCTACGGCCAGCTGGGGGACGGGACCAGGACCGATCGGCGCCAGCCCGTGCCCGTGACCGGCCTGTCGTCGACGGTCGCCGCCTCGGCCGGGCTGTACCACTCGCTGGCGCTGCGATCCGACGGCACCGTGTGGGCGTGGGGGTGGAACGCCCTCGGCCAGCTGGGGGACGGGACGACAACCGATCGGAACACACCGGTCCCGGTGGCGGGGCTCACCGACGTCGTGGCGGTGGCCGCCGGCGCCTACCACTCGCTCGCCCTGGGGGCCGACGGCCGCGTCTGGGCCTGGGGCTACAACGGCCAGGGCGAGCTGGGCACCGGCGTGGCCGGCGACGTCGACGTCCCGACCCCGGTCACCGGCGTGGGCGACGTGACGTCGATGAGCGCCGGCCTCTACCACTCCCTGGCCATTCGTTCCGACGGCACCGTGTGGGCCTGGGGATGGAACGGCTACGGACAACTGGGCACGGGCGACAAGGTCGACGCTCCGTCGCCGGTGTCGGTGGGAGGGCTGCCGGCGGCGGCGGCGGTCGCCGCGGGCGGGCTCCACAGCGTGGCCGCCATGGCCGACGGGTCGGTGCGGGCCTGGGGTTTCAACGGCGTCGGCCAGGTGGGCGACGGCACGACGACCGACCGCCTCGTCCCCGTCGAGGTCGTCCACCTGGCGTCGGTGACGGCCGTCGGGGCCGGCCTGCTGCACAGCGTGGCGCTGGTGGGTGCGGGCCAGATGTGGGCCTGGGGCTCGAACGGCTTCGGCCAGCTCGGCTCAGCCACGCCTCCTGTCAACCCCGGCCGGGTCCGGGTCCTCGGATAGCTGTCAGGCAGGACGAGGGCACGAATTCGCGTCGCTCCGAAAGCACGACCACTGAGCGCATCTTCTCTGGGATCGACGCCGGCCAAGAGTGCGGTGTGGCACGTCGGGCCGTTCACGGTCAGTCTGGTGACGCCAGCGCAGCGGCGAAGACCCTGGCGCCGGCGGCCGTTGCCTTCGAGGTGCTACACGAGCCGACGACCCCGTAACGGCGCAACCGCCGGCGAGGACGGACTGGCGACGCAAACGAGAACGAGAAATGGAGGCAGCCATGCGCAGGATCGCTCAGACCGTCGCCGTGACCGCGTGCATCGTCATCCTGGGGCTGGTCACAGCCGGGCCTGCCCTGGCCGTGCCGGCCGACAAGCCGGTCGTGACCATCGGCCAAGTTGACGTGTACGACAGCGGCGGTGCTTCTCCGGACACGTGGCGGACCTATGTGAAGGTGCCGGTGGGCGGCTTCAACTTCACCGCCGGAGGTGACGTCTATGTGACCTTCCAAGACGTCTCCGCCGGAACGCCGGCCATCAGCGGCGAGTGGATCAAGGCCGGGACCGGCCCGTGCGGGCCCGAGTGCAACAACTACGGCCGGATCAACTACACCCGGACCCTCAACTACGAGTACCTCGCGGTGTGCGGTCACTGGCTACGAGTCTGGGCCTGGGACCAGGTCAAGAGCCCACGGCCGGGGTACGGATGGTCGTCGCGGGACGTCCAGGTTGCCTGTTGACCGCAGTCGCGTCTCGAGTTCGACGGTCGCTCGGAGCCTCAACGGGGGATCTGTCCGCGAGGGGTCCAGGGGCCTGGCCACGGCCCGCATCGCCAAGGTCGGGATCACACCCATCCCGATTCCCGGAGCGAGCGCGGCTCGGCCCAACGCTCCAATCGTCGGCCGCGCGTGACGGAGCTGCTTGGCACAGGACGCTGTCAGAGGATCCGGGGGGACCGCGGGCTCGTCCGGCCGATCGGTCGGCGTCTCCCGCCGCTCCCGGACGCCGGCGGTGCGAGCCCGGTTGACCACGATGCGGAAGAGCCACCTACGGACGCCTGGACCGCGCGTCGCTGGCGAACAGCGCCGTCCTTCTCCCCAGACCGGCGTCATGAACGTGGCGGGAGGGCCGTGCGCTGTCGCTCGTCCGACGACTTCGGAACCGCCTCGGGAAAGAATACTGAAACGGCTCCCGGCCTCCCCAGACTGAACGGCAACAGTCGAACATGGAGGAGGATCCCGATGGCAGGCGTCACAAGCCGCAACCTCGACACGCCCGACGAGACCCGCACGCCCGATAAGACGCTTCTCCAACTCGTGGGCCTGGACGGCGCCAAGGTGGGCCGAGGCACGTTCCAGCCGGGGTGGAAGTGGTCGGAGTGCATCAAGCCCATCGTCGGGACCGAGTCGTGCCAGGTGCACCACCTCGGTGTGATCCTCGGCGGCACCATGCATGTCGTCCACGACGACGGGTCCGAGGTGGACATCGCCACGGGCGAGGTCTACGAGATCCAGCCTGGGCACGACGCGTGGGTGGTGGGGGACGAGCCTGTCGTCGCTCTCGAGTTCGACGCCAGCGCCGCTGCCACCTTCGCCCGCGGCGCTGACCACTGACCGGCCAGGGGAGGACAGGCATCGTGTCCACCACCGTGAACACGCTCGGCGGCGGTTCCACCGAGGTTGCCGATGAGGCCCTCGAGGAGCTCCGGGGAACAGTGGGAGGAGAGGTCCTCACGCCCGCCGACTCCGACTATGGCACCGTGCGGGCGGCGGCCAATGCGATGCACGCGGCCACACCGGGCCTGGTCGTGCGGTGCTCGGGGACGGCCGACGTCGTCCAGGCCGTCACCTTCGCCCGCGCCCAGGGTTTGGCCGTGACGGTGCGGGGCGGCGGGCACTCGGTGGCGGGGCTCTCCTCCACCGACGGGGGCATGCTCATCGACCTGTCCCCGATGCGGGCCGTCATGGTGGACCCCGAACGACGGCTGGCCTACGTGCAGGGCGGGGCGCTGTGGGCCGACGTCGACCGGGAGGCGCAGGCGTTCGGCCTGGTCACCCCTGGCGGGGTGGTGTCCGATACCGGCGTCGCCGGCCTGACGCTCGGAGGCGGCTACGGCTGGGTGCGGCGCATGTACGGCCTGTCCTGCGACAACCTGGTGGAAGCCCAGGTGGTGGGGGCCGACGGCCAGGTGCGGACCGCGTCGGCCGACACCAACCCCGATCTCTACTGGGCTCTGCGCGGGGGCGGCGGCAACTTCGGCATCGTCACCTCGTTCACCTTCCGCCTCCACCCCCTCGGCCCCATCGTGGCCTTCGCGGGCGTCTTCTACCCCCTGGAGGACGCGCCCCAGGTGCTGCGCAACTGGCGGGCGTTCGTGGCCAACACCTCCGACGAGGTGTCGTCGGCGATGGTGGTGCTCAGCTTCCCGGTCGACCCCCACGTGCCGCCGCCCGTCCAGGGGCGGACCTGTGTCGTCGCCGGCGCCGTGTTCGCGGGCGACGTCGAGGAGGGCCTGCAGGCCCTTGCACCACTGGGCCAGCTGGGCACGCCGATCTTCGACCTCACCTCTCCGATGCCGTTCACATTCGTCCAGTCCGCCTTCGACGCCCTGACCCCGCGCGGCGAGTTCCGCCAGTACTGGAAGTCGCAGTATCTCGACGCGCTCGGCGACGACGCCCTCGACGCGTTCGCTGATCTGGCGGGCGATCGGCCGGCGCCACTGGTGCTCATGAACATCTGGCAACTGGGCGGCGCCATCGCCCGGGTCGGTCCCGAGGAGACGGCCTTCGCCGAGCGCTCGGCCTCGTTCATGGTGTCGATCGACGGCAACTGGCAGGAGCCGGCCGCCGACGCCGAGGTGATCGGGTGGGTCCGCGCCGCTTGGCGGCGGATCGGCGAGTTCGGCAACGGATCGACCTACCTGAACTTCACCGGCCTGGCCGACGAGGCGGCCGACACCGGCGTCGACACAGCCCTCGGTCGGAACCTGGCCCGCCTATCCCGGGTCAAAACCGCCTACGACCCCGACAACTTCTTCCGCCGCAACAACAACATCAGGCCGGCATAGTCCAACCCAAGAACCCGGAATGGGGCGCATGACGGGTGCGCGCTCCTCTGCGCGACGGATACCTCGGACATCTACACCCAGCTGGTGGACATCGCGACTCCTCGGTGCACCCGGGTCCGGCCGCAGGACATGACAGTGGCACCCCCGCTTCTGACGGAGTCAGCGACTTACAGATGACGGAAGTGGCGACTAGAACCCGGTCGTGCTCACACCCGCCGCGCCTACCGCCCGTCTGGCGTTCGAGCAGCTGGTCGACCGCTCTCCGGACAACGACGTCATCCTTGCTCCCGGTGCAGGCGGGCCGGGTCGAGATCATCGCCCTCGAAGCCGATCGAAGTCACGTCTCGGCCTGACCAACCTTCGACTCCCGGCCTAGGCTGTGGACATCGCGTCGCGGGCACGACTTCCCCTGGTCTCGATGGTGCTGGCCGTCACCCTTCTCGCCCTTCTCACCAGCGCCTCCAACCACGCGCCCCCGGACGGAGGCGGGGGGCAGGCGTTGCACGTCGGCCTGGCCGCCACCCGGCAGGCGGGCGGAGGAGGAGGCTCGTCACCGACGACGACCGTGGGCCCGACGACCACCGTCGCGCCTGCGGCCCCGGAGACGACCAGCACCGTCGAGCCGTCGGCCGAGGAGTCGGGCACCAGCACCCAAGCGGTGGACGACGACTCCGGCTCGGAACCCGACGGCACCGGGAGCCAGGTCGCCCCGGCGCCCCTCCCGGCCGCGCCCGCGCCGATACCGGTCGGCCTCACCCGGCTCCCCAACGTGGAGCTGGAGGTGCTCACCCTCACCAACATGGACCGGGGCAACAACGGCGTCCCGCCCATCTACCGGGATGGCTGCCTGGACGCGGCCGCGTCGGACTGGGCCCACGCCATGGCCGATTCGGCGACGATGGCCCACAGCGCCGGTGGTGGGGCGGCGGTGCAGGGGTGCCGGGGGGCCAGCGCCTCCTGGGGCGACAACATCGGCTACTGGCAGCCCTGCAACGCCTCGGAGATGGAGGCGTGGTGGATGGCCTCGCCCTCCCATCGGCCCCACATCCTCGACGGCACCTACACGGCCGTCGGGATCGGCGTGTGGGCCGAGCCCAGCGGCCGCTGCTGGTTCGAGGTCTACTTCGGGTCGTGACGCCCGATCAGCCGGCCACCACGACCGTGTTGAGGATCTTGTCGGTGAAGGTCTGACGCTTCTCGTCCCACAGGGGCCACAGGTACCCGAGGTAGCAGGGCAGCTGGTCGACGATGTGGAGGAAGGCCCGGCCGATGCTGAGCCCGACGCCCGGGGGGTTGATCCCGTCGAGGCGTACGAGGCGGATGTTGAGCATCTTCTTGCCGACCGTCTGGCCCGTCTTGCCCTGCTGGACGAGGTTCCAGAAGAAGAACACGATCGAGGCGATGGCGGCGACCACGAAGAGGAACACGCCCACGGCATCGGACGCGTTGCCCACGACCGAGCCAAGGAGGAAGCCGACCAGGTAGATGCCGCCGCCGATGAGACCGTCGACGAGGGCGGCGCCGACGCGCTGGCCCCAGGAGGCCAGGGGTGGTCCGCTCGGGGCCGCTCCGCCCGCCCACGGATCCGACGACGGTGGATAGTTCGACATCTCCCGCTCCTCTCCCCAGAGCGCCCGCGGAGCGGGCAGTCGGCAGAGAGTACGTGGTCCAACCCGCCGTGGCGAGGGTGAGGACCCGGGCGTAGCCTGCCGTTCATGTCGGCCGTGACCCTCCAGGGGGAACAGGCCCGCCACCTGCGGTGGGCAGGGGGGGCGATGCTGGGGGCCGGCCTGGTGCTCACCCGCCTGCCGGCGGGAGCCGGGCTGCCCTGCCCCCTGCGCACCCTCACCGGCGTCCCCTGCCCCCTGTGCGGCATGCAGACGAGCGTCAAGGCCACCCTCGCCGGCCACCTCGGGCGAGCGCTGGCGGCCAACCCGGCGGGGGTGGTGGCGGTGCTGCTGGCGCTCGTCCTGGTCGTGGCCAGGCCGGCCGCGGTGCGGGTGCCGCCGCTGCCGGTGGTGCTCACCGGGCTGGCGTCGATGTGGGTGTTCGAGCTGGCCCGGTTCGGGATCCTGCCCGGCTTCCGCTAGCGGTCGCTCAGCGGGCGTCCCAGGTGGGAACCAGGTGGCGGGCCGCCCGCACCTCGTCGACCCGTCCCACGGGCGTGTTCCGGGGGGCGGCGTGCGCCGCGTCGGCCCCGTCCGGCGTGGCCGCGGCCTCGGCGATGTCGATCAGGGCCTGGGCCAGGGCGGCCAGGGTCTGGGGGCTCTCCGTCTCCGTCGGCTCGATCATGAGCGCCTCGTCGACGATGAGGGGGAAGTAGACGGTGGGGGCGTGGAACCCCTCCTCCAGCAGGCGCTTGGCCACGTCGATGGCCTTCACGCCGGTGCGCCGCTTGATCCCGGCGGTCGACGCCACGAACTCGTGCATGCAGACCCGGTCGTAGGGCAGGTCGTAGACGCCCCGGAGGCGGTTGCGCAGCCAGTTGGCGTTGAGGACGGCCGCGTCGGCCACCCGCCGCAGGCCGTCACCCCCGTTGGCCAGCATGTACGAGTGGGCCCGGGCCAGGGCCAGGGCGTTGCCGTGCCAGCCGTGGACCCGCCCGATCGAGCGCGCCGGCTGCTCCCACGTGAAGCCGCCGCCGCCCGCCACCCGCACCGGCCGGGGGCCGGGAAGGTAGGGGGCCAGGGCCTCGGTGACCGCCACCGGGCCCGCCCCCGGACCGCCCCCGCCGTGGGGGACGGCGAAGGTCTTGTGCAGGTTGGAGTGAACGATGTCGAAGCCCATGTCGCCCGGACGGGTGACCCCGAGGATGGCGTTGAGGTTGGCCCCGTCGTAGTAGACGAGCCCGCCCACCTCGTGCACCGCGGCCGCCATCTCCACGATGTCCTCCTCGAACAGGCCGAGGGTGTTGGGGTTGGTGAGCATGATGGCGGCCACGTCGTTGTCGAGGCGGGCCCGGAGGGCGTCCACGTCGACCAGGCCCCGCTCGTCGGAGGGCACCTGGGTCACCTGGTAGCCGCCCAGGCTCACCGACGCCGGGTTGGTGCCGTGGGCGGAGTCGGGGATGAGCACCCGGGTGCGGGGACGGGCGCCGGGGTGGTCGCGGTGCCAGGCCCGGACCAACAGGAGCCCGGTGAGCTCGCCCGCCGCCCCCGCCGGCGGCTGGAGGGTGGCCGCGGCCATGCCGGTGATCTCGCACAGCGCCCGCTCCAGGTCGACGAGCAGCTCCAGCCAGCCCTGGATGTGCGCCACCGGGGCCGCGGGGTGGACGTTGGCCAGCCCGGGGCGGAAGGCGGTGGCGTCGCAGAGCTTGGGGTTGTACTTCATGGTGCAGGAGCCCAGGGGATAGGCGCCCAGGTCGACCGAGTACTGGCGGTGGGTCAGGCGGGTGAAATGGGCCACCAGGTCGCGCTCGGACACGTCGGCCACCAGCGCCGGCTCGACCCGCAGGTGCTCGGCCGGCACCAGCTCCTCGGCCGTCCACTCGGGTACGCCCGTGGTGCGGAAGGACGCCGCCGACCGGCCCGGCACCGAGAGCTCGAAGAGGGTCGGCTCGCCGTCGCGTCCCATGATGGGAGCGCTCGACGCCCGCCCGCCGGGCGCCGCCGCCGTCACCGGATCACCTTGTCGAGGGCGGCCACGTAGCGGTCGATCTGCTCCCGGGTGCGGCGCTCGGTGACCGCCACCAGCAAACCGCTCCCGTACTCCTCCCCCAACGGCACACCGGCCAGGAAGCCCTCCTCGGCCATGCGCTCGATCGCCACGTCGGCCGCGATCGGCAGGCGCAGGGCGAACTCGCGGAGGACGGGCGCGTCCACCAGGGCGGAGATGCCGTCGACGGCCAGCAGCGCCTCGCGCCCGTAGCGGGCGCCCCGGGCGCAGCGCAGGGCCAGCTCCCGCAGGCCGGCGGTCCCCAGCCAGGCCAGGTGGACGGCGAAGGCGACCGCGATCAGCGTCTGGTTGGTGCACACGTTCGACGACGCCCGCTCCCGGCGGATGTCCTGCTCCCGGGTGCGCAGGGTGGTGACGTAGGCCCGCCGCCCCTCGACGTCGACCGTCTCCCCCACCAGTCGCCCGGGCAGCCGGCGCACGTGCTCCCGCCGGCAGGCGAACAGGCCCAGGTAGGGCCCGCCGAACGAGAGCGGCGTGCCGAAGGGCTGGCCCTCCCCCACCACCACGTCGACGCCGAAGGCCCCCGGCGGCTCGAGCAGGCCGAGGGAGACGGGGTCGGCCGCCACCACCACGTGGGCGCCCACGGCCCGGGCCGCGGCCACCGCCCCGGCCACGTCCTCGATGCATCCGAGGTGGTTGGGCTGCTGCACCACGAAGACGCCGGGGGGATCGCCGTCGCTGTCGGTCAGGCTCGGCCAGGCGGTGCGGCCGTCGTGGAGATCGACGATCTCGAGCCGGTGGCCGGAGCCGGCGGCGAACGTGGCCATGACCTCCCGCCACGTGGGGTGAAGGCCCCGCGACACCCACACCCGGGGCCGGCCGGTGGCCGCCACCGACAGGTTCACCGCCTCCACGCAGGCGGATGCGCCGTCGTAGAGGGACGCGTTGGCCACCTCCATGCCCGTGAGCCGGGTCACCAGCGTCTGGTACTCGAACAGGGCCTGGAGGACGCCCTGGGCCACCTCCGGCTGGTACGGCGTGTAGGACGTGACGAACTCGGAGCGGAAGGCGAGGGCCTGGACCACGGAGGGGATGTCGTGGTCGTAGGCGCCGGCCCCGGCGAAGCACACCAGGTCGGCGCCGGCGGCCCGGTTGGCGCCGGCCAGGTGGTCGATGCGGTCGAGCACGTCGGCCTCGCTCAGGCCGGGGGCGAGGTCGAGGCCGCCCGCCGCCAGCCGAAGGGCGGCGGGCACGGCGGCGAAGAGCTCGTCGAGCGAGGACAGGCCGATGGAGGCCAGCATCTCCCCGATCTCGGCGTCGGTGTGGGGGACGAAGTGGCCCATGCCCTAGCGCTTCTTCTTCACGAACGGCGGCGCGACGACCCGGCCCGGGAGGAGCTGGCCCCGGGCGTCCACCGTCACGTCGTCGCCCGGGCGCACGTGGGGGCGGAGGAAGGCGAGGGCGATGCCCCGGCCGAGGGTGGGCGAGAAGTTGCCGCTGCTGACCTCGCCCAGGGGGCCGTCGCGGCCGGCGACGCCGTAGCCGGCCCGGGGCGGCTGGCGGCCGTCGACCTCGATGCCGGTGAGCAGCCGGTCGACGCCCCGGGCCCGCTCCGCCTCCAGCGCGGCGCGGCCGCGGAAGTCGCCCTTCCCCCACGCCACGACCCACCCGAGGTTGGCCTGGAGGGGCGTGATGCCCGGTCCCAGCTCGTGTCCGTGCAGGGGCAGCCCCGCCTCCAGGCGGAGGGTGTCGCGGGCGCCCAGGCCGGCGGGGAGCAGGCCGGCGTCCAGTAGGGCGTCCCAGAAGGCGGGGGCGGCGGCGGCGGGGATGGCGACCTCGACGCCGTCCTCGCCCGTGTACCCGGTGCCGGCGGCGTAGGCGGTGACCCCCCGCCACGAGAAACGGGCCACGTGGAAACGGGGGACGGCGGCCGCGTCGGGCGCCACGTCGGCCAGCCAGCGCCGGGCCTCGGGGCCCTGGACGGCGACGATCGCCCGGGAGGCGGTGACGTCGTCGCCCCCCACCGCCTCCAGCACCCGGCCCGTGTTGGACGCGTTGGGCATGACGTGGAACTCGTCGGGACGGACCCACCAGACGATGATGTCGTCGAGCACCGAGCCGTCGGTCTCGTCCAGGAGGTGGGTGTACTGCGCCCGACCAGGGGCGATGCGGCCGAGGTCGTTGGTGAGGGTGCGCTGGAGGCGGTCGTGGGCGTCGGGCCCCGCCACCCGCACCGAGCCGAGGTGGCTGACGTCGAAGATCACCGCCCCGGTGCGGCAGGTGCGGTGCTCGGCGAGGGTGCCCGAGGGGTACGCCAGTGGCATCTCCCACCCGCCGAAGCCCACCATCTTGGCGCCCAGGTCGCGGTGGGCCTGGTCGAGCGGTGACCGGCGGAGCATGGCCGGACAGTATCGGCCCCGACGCCCCGGTCCGGCCACCCCCAAGGGGGCCGCGGTCCGCGCTCCGGCCGGCGGCGGTCGGTACGATCCGCACCCGTGGACCGACGGCGGCGGGCCTGGGCCGGGGCCACGATCCTGTCGACCGCCATGGCGTGCTCGGCGGCGGCCGATCGGCCGGCCACGTACGACGCCGGCCGCGGCCCCGCCACCACCGCCCTGGCCTCCAGCTCCGCCGCCGCGTCCGTGCCGATCGTGGCCCCATCCGCCAGGGCCACCGGCGCCACCGGCCTGCTCACCTTCCGGGGCGACGCCACCCGGACCTTCTACGGCACCGGCCCCCTCCCGACCCGGCCGGAGGTGCGGTGGGAGTACCCCGACCACCGGATGTGCTCGATGTCGACCGTCGGCCTGGAGACCTCGGAGTGGTGCGGGACGGGGTGGACGGGCCAGCCCGCGGTCGTGGAGCGCGACGGGCGCACGTGGGTGATCTTCGGCGCCTACGACGGCGCCGTCCACTTCGTCGACGCCGACAGCGGCCGCCGCCTCCTCCCCGACTTCCGCACGGGCGACCTGGTCAAGGGCAGCGTCACGGTCGACCCCGACGGCTACCCCCTCGTCTACGTCGGCTCCCGCGACAACGCCTACCGGGTCGTCGCCATCGACCGGGTGGTGCCGACCGAGCTGTGGCGGCTGGACGCGGAGGCGGTGTCGCCGACGCTGTGGAACGACGACTGGGACGGGTCGGGGCTGGTGGCCGACGGGTACCTATTGGAGGGCGGGGAGAACAGCCAGTTCCACGCGGTGCGACTCAACCGGTCGTACGGGGCCGACGGACTGGTGCAGGTGGCGCCCGTGCTCGCCTTCCACGCGCCCTCATGGGACGACGAGCTGCTCGCCGCCCTTCCCGACTACAACGTTTCCATCGAAAGCTCCGTGGCCCTGGCCGGGGGCGTCGCCTGGTTCGCCAACTCGGGCGGCCTGGTGCAGGGATGGGACGTGTCGGGCCTGCTCGGCGGCACCGGGGCGGTGCCCGAGCGGGTGTTCCGGTTCTGGATGGGCGACGACGTCGACGCCACCGTCGTGGTCGACGAGGAGGGCATGCTGTACGTGGGGGCGGAGTGGGAGCGGCACACGGCCCGGGCCCGCCAGGTGGGCCAGGTGGTCAAGCTCGATCCCCGGCGGCCCAACCCGGTCGTGTGGTCGGTCGCCGACCACGACACCGAGATCGCCGGCGTGTGGGGCACGCCCGCCGTGTGGCGCGACCTGGTGATCGTCGCCACCGACGGCGGCCGGCTCCTGGGCATCGACCGGGCCACGGGCCGGGTGCGGTGGACCAAGATCCTGCCCGGCCCCCTCTGGCAGTCACCGGTGGTCGTCGACGGCGTGCTCGTCCAGGGCGACTGCCACGGCGCCCTCCACGGCTACGACCTGGCCGACACCGCGATCGACCCCCCGGAGCTGTGGACCGTCCAGCTCCCCGGCTGCATCGAGTCCACCCCCGCCGTCTGGGACGGGCGCATCTTCGTCGGCACCCGGGAGGGCCACCTCTACGCCATCGGGTGACGGCCCGCCGTCAGGTGATGTAGGGCACCGGGTCGACCGGGTCACCGTTGATGCGGACCTCGAAGTGCAGGTGGGGACCGGTGCAGGTGCCGGTGCAGCCGACGCGGCCGATCACCTCGCCCCGCGTGACCCGCTCGCCCTCGGAGACCAGGATCTGGCTCTGGTGGCCGTAGAGGGTGGCGATCCCGCCGCCGTGGTCGATGACGGTGGCGTTGCCGTACCCCCCCAGCCAGCCCGCGCTCACCACCACCCCGTCGTCGGCGGCGTGGATGGCGTCGCCCGCCTCGCCCCCGATGTCGACACCCGTGTGCATGCGCACGGTGCCGAACACGGGGTGCACCCGCGGCCCGAAGGGCGACCCGAAGGAGGCGCCCGGATAGGGGTCGGCCAGCTGGCCGCCCCCGGCCGCGGCCGACGCCTCCGAGCCGGCGGACTCGGCGTCGAGGCCCCGCCGGGCCCGCAGGACCGCGGACACGGCCTCCGACTGGGCGGCCAGGTCGGCCAGCTCGGTGTCGAACTCGGACTTGCGGGCGTTGGCCTCGCCGTAGAGCCGGTCCCGCTCCGCCACCTGGGCCTCGGCGTCGGCCAGCAGCCCCGCGCTCACCCGGCGCCCGTCGGCGACCCCGGCCGCGTCGGCCGACGCGCCCGCCTGCTTCTTGTGCATCTCCCGGCGCACGCCGTCGAGCTCCTCGAGGAGGTCGGCCTGTTGGTCCCGCAGCCGCTCCTCCTCCGCCATCGTCTCCGCCTGGCTGCTGCCGAGGAAGCGGACGTAGGAGCGGCGGGCGGCCAACGCCCCCAGGTCGTCGGCGTAGAGCAGGGAGGAGGCGTAGCCGAGGGCGCTGGCGCGCCCGGTGTAGGCGTCGAGGGCGAGCTGCTGGCGGTGGGCCCTGGCCTCGTCCAGCTGGTGGTCGGCCGCCTCCAGCTTGTGCTCGATGGTCCACTGGCGGGCCTGCAGCGCGCCCAGGTGGTCCTCGGCCGCGTTGAGGTCGCTCTGGAGGTCCTCCACCTCCCGGTTGACGCCGGCCGCCTCCGACTCGATCTGCCGGCGGCGGGAATCGGCCTGGTCGATCAGCTCCAGCAGCTGGGCCTCGCTGGCCGAGGCCAGGTCGCCGGCGCCGGAGACCCCGGCCGCCGCCTGACGACCGGCCCCGGCCGTAGCTGTCGCCACTGCCCCCGCGGGCGCCCCCCCGGCGTCGCCCGTGAGGCTGAGGCAGGCGAGGAGGACCACGGCGAGCGTCCTCCGAACGCCACGCCCGGTGGCCACGCCAGCCACAGCAGGAACACCAGCCACAGCAGGCACAGTAAGCGGGCGTTATCCACAGGACAACTCCGCTGTCCACAGGACTACCGGAGGGCGGCCAGGACCTCGTCGTGGAGCAGGCCGTTGGTGGACACCGCGCTGCCGCCGTCGGCCCGGGCCTCGCCCTCGAGGTCGGTGAAGCGGCCCCCCGCCTCCTCCACGATCACCTGGATGGGCGCCACGTCCCAGAGCGACACCTCGGGCTCGGCCGCGATGTCGACCGCCCCCTCGGCCACCAGCACGTGCGACCAGAAGTCGCCCAGCCCCCGGCTGCGCCAGCAGCGCCGGGCCAGGCGCAGCAGCCGGCCGTCCTTGACCGAGTCGTCGAAGCGCTCGATCCCGTCGTAGGAGATGAAGGCGTCCTCCACCGCGGCCACCTTCGACACCCGGATGGGGCGACCGTCGGCCCACGCCCCCTCCCCCCGGGCCGCCCACCACCGCCGACCGAGCGCCGGCGCCGACACCACGCCGACCACCATCCGCCCGTCCCGCTGGAGGGCGATGAGCGTCGCCCACACGGGCACGCCCCGCACGTAGTTCTTGGTGCCGTCGATGGGGTCGACGATCCACCGCTGGGCCGCCCCCGAGGCACAGGAGTCGTCACCCCGCTCCTCGCCGATGACGGCCTGGCCGGGGCGGGCGACGCCCAACCGCCGGCGGAGGGCGTCCTCCACCGCGTGGTCGGCCTCGGTGACGGGCGTGAGGTCGGGCTTGGTCTCGACCAGCAGGTCGATGGCCCGGAACCGGGCCATGCTGATCCCGTCGGCGACGTCGGCCAACTCGAGGGCGAGGGTAAGATCGGGGCCGAACGTCACGCCGGCTTGCGGCCCCGGCGGTGCTCGTGCTGGTCGGCGCCCATCTCCGCCTCGCTCTCGGGGTCGTCGAAGCGCAACGGGAGGGGCTCGACCGACTCGTCGATCGGCACGTCCTGCGACGGCGGCTCGAGGCCGTACTTCACCAGCAGGGCCAGGTAGTCACGCTGGTAGAGGATCTTGATCCGCACCTCGGGGTGGAGCTCCCGCAGGCGGCGGGCCTTGCGGTTCTTCTTGGTGACGAGGTTCTGGTTCATGGTGGTGATCTCGATGAACAGGTCGTAGGCGGGCAGGTAGAAGTCGGGGGTGAAGGCCTGGGTGGGGCGGCCGTCGCGGTCGGTCTCCAGGGTGAACGTGCGGGGCTCGTAGTCCCACGCGATCCCGTAGAAGTCGAGCAGCTTGGCGAACTGGAGCTCGGAGTTGTGGGCGAAGCGGACCCCGGCGTGGGGCAGCGGAGGCGGCCCCGGGCAGGCTTCCAGGGACGACGGACGATCGGGCTGGTCGCCCTCGACCGGCCTGGAGTCGCCCGCGGCGGTCAGGGCCCTATCCCCCTCCGCCGCCGGCCTTCGCCGCGGGCGGCTGGGCCCCGGCCTGCGCCGGGGGCGCGGGCTTCGCGGTGGCGGCCGTGGGCAAATCGGTGATGGCGGCGTCGAGCGCCTCCTTCACGCCCCCCAGGGCGACGATGCTGAGCACGCCCTGGCCCCGGCGCACGAGGTCGACCAGCTCGCCGTCGGTGCGCACGAGCACCGACCCGGACCCGTCGGTGACGAGGGTGGCGGAGGCGATGTCGTCGCCGAGGGTGGTGCGCAGGTACTCGACCGCCCGGCGTGCCGTCTGGAGGGCGACCCCGGCGTCGAGCAGGCCCTTGATCACCTTGAGCTCGACCAGGTCACGGTAGGAGTAGCGGCGCTGGGTGCCGCTCCCCCGGGCGTCGGCGATCGACGGCCGGATCAGGTCGGTGCGAGCCCAGTAGTCGAGCTGGCGGTACGTGATGCCGACGATCTTGCAGACCTGCGGCCCCCGAAACCCCTGGTCCTCCGCCATCTGCACCTCCCTTTTCTCGCTCATCGTGCCGAGCGCTTCCGCACCGTTGTAGTTACGCCCGTGTGAGCACGCTATCGCGCGCCACAAGAGCAAGCCGCGATGTCGGGTTTGCCTTGCCAGGCCGGCCCGAAGGGCCGGTCGGGGGGAGGTTGGGAGGGGGGCGAAGCCCCCCTCCTACGAGGCGAAATCCTCCGGGTTCACGCCTTCGAGGAACTCGCGGAACTTCTCGACCTCGATCTCCTGCTCGTCGTCGTCGCTGACGGTGACGCCCGCCTCCTCCAGCACCGATTCCTGGGCGAAGATCGGCGTGCCCAGGCGGGCGGCGAGGGCGATGGCGTCGGACGGCCGGCTCGACACCTTGGTGCCGGCCCCGGAGCCGGTGAGCTCGATCTCGGCGTAGAAGGTGCGGTCGCGCAGCTCGGTGATGACGACCCGCTCCACCCCGATGCCGAGGGAAACGAGCAGGTCACGCATGAGATCGTGGGTCATCGGGCGGGGCGTCTCGACCCCCTGGAGGGCAAAGGCGATGGCCGTGGCCTCGACCGCCCCGATGAAGATCGGTAGCACGCGATGCTCACCGTCGGCCTCCCGGAGAAGGACGATCGGGCTGTTGGTTGGCATCTCCACTCGAACGCCGACCAGATGCATCTCGACCACGGACTGACCTTACCGCCTTACCTGGACCGGGGGTACAACTCCGGGACGTAGGCGTCGGCGTCGGCCTTGAGGACCTTGAGGTCGGCGGCGAGGACCCGGTCGAGGTCGCGGTAGCGCTGGGCGAAGTCGAGGCCGTAGCCGATGACGAACTCGTCGCCGATCTCGAAGGCCCGGTACTCGATGGGCGTGGGGACGATCCGCCGGGCCGCCTTGTCGAGCAGGGCGCAGGCCCGGATCGACCGGGGCCGGCGCCCGGCCAGCTCCCGCCGCAGCCAGGTGAGGGTGAGGCCGGTGTCGACGATGTCCTCCACCACGATCACGTCCCGGTCGTGGATGTCGAGCTCGACGTCCTTGACGATCCGCACCCGCCCGGTGTCGGGGGCGTAGCTGGACAGGGCCATGAAGTCGACCACCGGGTTCACCGTGAGCTGGCGGATGAGGTCGGCCAGGAAGGGGATGCTGCCCTTGAGCAACCCCACCAGCACCACCCCGTCGTCGGAGGTGGCGGAGATCTCGGCCGCCACCCGGGCCACCCCGGCCGCCAGCTCGGCGGGCGGGATCAGCACCCGCGGCGGCACGCCCGCACTGCGCAGGTCGGGCGTGGGCTAGCCCTCGAAGTAGTGGCGCAGCAGCTGGCGGAGCATGGCCGTGCGCAGCCCCTGGCCGAGCTGGCTGAGCTCGGCCAACGCCTCCGTGGCCTGCTTGCGGGCCTGCGGGTTGCGCTGCTTGAGCATCGGCATGACCACCTGCTCGAAGAAGCCCGCCTCCCGCTCCCCGGCCGTCTTGTACATCCGCAGGTGGCGGGCCTCGACGCCGTATTTCATGAAGCCGGCCGCCAGCCGGCCCACGTTGAGGGCGTCCTCGTCGTAGTAGGTGGACGACGCCACCTTGCGCCCCGACAGCAACCCGAACTTCTCCAGCTCCTTGAGCAACTCCTCGTCGAGGCCGGTGGCGGCGCTGAGCTCGGACAGGGTGAGGCTCACCCCCGCCGGCTCGACCCGGAGGGGGGGCAGGTCGAGATAGCCGCCCGAGCCGGGGAACGACGACCCTCCGACCGTCGTGGCCGGCGCCGGCGCCGCGCCCGAGTAGCCCACGGGGGCCGGTGCGGGCGCGGGGACCGAGCCGTAGTTGGGGGCAGGAATCGGTGCCGCGGCCGCGGCGTCGTCGGTGGGAACGTCACCGTAGGGGTCGGCGGCGCCGTCGACGGTGGCGACCGATCCCTCGTCGGCGCCCTCCTCGCCCCCCCGGAGGCGGCCCTTGATGACCTTCAGGGGGAGGAAGTGCTCCCGCTGCTGGCGCAGGATCCAGCGCAGCCGCTCGACGTCGGTGTCGTAGAACTTCCGGTACCCCGACGGCGTGCGCTCGGGGTCGAGCAGGCCCTGGCTCTCGAGGAACCTGATCTTGGAGATGGTGACGTCGGGGAACTCCTCCTTGAGCAGCGACAGGACCTCGCCGATCGACAGGTACGCCCGGTCCTCCACGCTCCGCTACCCCTCCGCCTGTACGCCGCCGGAGAAGAACACCAGGCGGAACTTGCCGATCTGCAGCTCGTCGCCGTTGGCCAGGGGCGCCTCGTCGATGCGCTCCCGGTTGAGGTACGTGCCGTTCAGGGAGCCGGCGTCGCGCACGTGGTAACCGTCACCGTGGCGCACGACCTCGGCGTGGCGGCGGGACACGGTGATGTCGTCCAGGAAGATGTCGGAGTCGGGGTGGCGGCCGAGTGCCGTGGTCTCGTCGTCGAGGATGAACCGGCTCCCCGCGATCGGGCCCTTGCGGACGACGAGCATGCCCATGCCCTC
>Ga0105245_10000825_pt1 | contig 28254 bp, 15 predicted proteins | sample KBSM54metaG_FD_81523 | JGI IMG/M metagenome (GOLD analysis project Ga0105245, IMG submission 81523) | Miscanthus rhizosphere microbial communities from Kellogg Biological Station, Michigan, USA - KBS M5-4 metaG | ecosystem: Host-associated > Plants > Roots > Rhizosphere > Soil | place...
TTTCTTGAAGTTGCGCGCGTCTTGCCAGCGTTCTGGTGATGCGAAAGCGACAGTGACTGGAAGCTCTTCGTAGTGCTCGATCAGCGCTACGAGGTCTTCCAGTTTCTCGTTTCGGATGAGGCCGGCACGAGCGCTCTCGATCCGCAGGTAGAGTGAAGCAGCTTCGAGACCGTAGTGGATCTCGGGCGGGTCGTTCGGATCGCGGACCAGCGGATCGAACGCGCAGGTCACGCCGAGCTCGGTCGCGAACTTCACCGCCGCGCGGAGGTCCCACAGTCCGCCGGGTACCCAGACCCGTTCGCAGCCGATCGTCTCTTCCGGAGCGACCTCCGCGAAGAACTTGGTCAGCTGATCGCGGTTGGCGGCCGACGCCGAGAAGCTATCGGCCGAGCGGAACACGACGCACGCAGCCTGCGTCTGCTTGACGGCCGCGATCAAGTCCGCGAGTGCGGCGCGCGCGAGCGGAGCGTCGCGGAAATCCCCGGTCGTCGCATCGTGTGGCCACGCCTTCGTTGCCGTCGGCGCTTTGCGATGCGTCAGAGGAAATGGCGCGACGAGGCCGAGCGTCTTCGGCGGCGCAGCCTCGGACCACTTCGCGAACGTGCTCGGCTTCTGCGGTCCGGAGAACAGTGCGGACAGCTCGCAGTACGTCAGCTCGCGAAAATACCGTTCGCGATCGACGCGCGCGGGCACGTCGACACAACCGATCCGAGTGAGGGGGCGAGCGTCTTCCAAGAATCTTCCTGAAGCCGGCGCAAGCTACGTCGTCGTCGGGTATGGTGCAAGCGGAGGCATCATGAAGTTCTTCATCGACACCGCCGAGATCAAGGAGATTCGCGAGGCCGCCGCCATGGGCCTCGTCGATGGCGTCACCACGAACCCCTCGCTCGTCGCGAAGAGCGGCAGGAAGTTCAAGGACGTCCTGCTCGAGATCTGCGACATCGTGAAGGGCCCGGTCTCCGCCGAGGTCACGAGCGTCAAGCACGACGACATCATGAAAGAAGCGCGCGACCTCGCGCAGCTCCGCCCGAACATCGTCGTCAAGATCCCGCTGATCCCCGAGGGGCTCAAGGCCGTGCGGACGTGTACCGACGAGGGCATCAAGACGAACGTCACGCTGTGCTTCACGGCGAACCAGGCGCTGCTCGCCGCGAAGGCCGGGGCTTCGTACATCTCGCCGTTCGTCGGCCAGCTCGACGACATCTCGACCGATGGCATGCAAGTCGTCAGCGAGATCCTCGAGATCTACGAGAACTACAACTTCGATACCGAAGTGCTCGTCGCTTCGGTCCGCGGCCCCGAGCACGTCAAGGCAGCTGCGCGGATGGGCGCGCACGTCGCGACCTGTCCGTTCTCGGTCCTCATGCAGCTCTCGAAGCACCCGCTGACCGACAGCGGCCTCAAGAAGTTCCTCGAGGATTGGGAGAAGGTTCCGAAATAGTGAGTGACCGGCGCGCATTCTCGGTTGCGGTCTATGCGCGTCGTGGCGATCGCGTGCTCGTGATCGCGCACCGTCGGCTCGCGACCTGGCTGCCGATCGGCGGCGAGCTCGAGGCCGGCGAGACTCCGCTCGAGGCTGCAAAGCGCGAGCTCCGCGAAGAGACCGGGCTCGAAGGCGCGTTTCTGCCGATCGTCGACGCGCTCGATGGCGTGCCGGCCGGCTTGATCGGCTACGAGGAGCATCCGGCGGGCTCCAAGGGCCTCCACATGAACTTCGTGTTCGTCTGTCAGGTCGCGGCCGCGGCGGAGGTCACGCCGAACGACGAGTTCGATGGCTATCGCTGGGTCGATCGCGACGAGCTCTCGGAGATCGAATCTCCGCTCAACGTCCGCCAGTTCGGCTTCGTCGCGCTCGACGCTCGCTGGGTGTAGCTCGGCGTGCGGATCCGCCAGCACGTCAATCCGCTCGAGATGTTCTTCGAGCAGTTCCGCGGCGTCGCGCCGGTGTTAGATCCATCGCGCGAGCTCGAGGTCGAGATCGGGTGCGCCGACGCGCAGTTCTTGTTCGAGCGCGCCGCCCGCGATCTGTCGCGCGACTACGTGGGTCTCGAGATCCGCGAAGACTTCGTCGAGCTCGTCAACGAGCGCGCCGCGCAGACCAAGCTGCCCGTGACCGCCGTGTTCTGTCAGGCCCAGCTCCATATGCCGGTCGTGTTCGGCGCGGCAAAAGCGAAGCGCGTCTTCATCAATTTCCCGGATCCGTGGTTCAAGCGAGCGCACAAGAATCGCCGGATGGTCGATCCCGTGCTGATCGCGGGCGTCGCCGAGCTGTGCGCACCCGGTGCGGAGCTGTTCGTACAGACCGACGTGTGGGAGCTCGCGATCGACGCACTGTCCGCGATCGAGTCCGACGGCCACTTCGCGAATCGCGCCGGCGAGTGGACATTCTGGAAGGAAGGCAATCCGTACGGCGTGCGCTCGTGGCGCGAGCAGAACGCCGAGGAGACCGGCCTACCGATCTGGCGCCTGCTCTACGACCGGATCTACGCCTGATCCATCAGGGTCGCTTGTTTGATCTTGTCGACGCGGAACTGGCGATCCTGGTTGGTCTCGAGATCGACGACGTTCAACAACGTGACCTGGCGATCGAACACGAGGTTGCGGATCTTCACGAGGCGCGGCGAGAGCTGCCACGCCTTCTTCTCGTAGACGATGCGCAGCGCGCGATTCTCGAACCACGCGGTCTCGATTGCCTCGCGCACCGATGGCGGAATCGGTAGGGCAGGGACGCCGACGAGCTGGAGCTGGCCGACGAGCTGGAGGAGCTCGCGCTGCGCGGAGGTGGTCAGCGCGCTGCGGACCTTGTCGATCGCGGACTCGATCGTCTGCGGGAACGGGATCAGCCGCTGCTCCATCACGAACCGCGACATCGCGACGAGGAGAGCCGCCTCGCGGGCGGTGAAGTTGATCGGCGGGAGCTGGTAGTTCTTGTCGAGCGCATAGCCGCCGCCGCGGCCGCGGTCGGCCTTGATCGGCATCCCGGCGTCCTGCAAGGCTTCGAGATCGCGGTAGATCGTGCGGAGCGTCACCCCGAACCGATCGGCCAGCTCCTGGGCCGTGATGCCGGTGCGGCGGGCACGCAGGGCCTCGGCGAGTGCGAAAAGTCGGGATTTCTTCCGCATGTATCCTGACAAAAGGCTGTCACGACGAGGGTCCAAGGTCTAGGACGAAAGGACAGATCTCATGACCACCACTCGTCAGCTTTACTCCAGCCCACTCTCTTCAAACGCCCGCCGGACGCTCCTGTGCGCCGCCCATTTGGGGGTCGACCTCGAGATCATTCCGGTGTCGCTGGGCGAGCAGGCCTCGCGCGCGAAGGTCGCGGCGGTCAATCCGAACGGGAAGATCCCGGTGCTGGTCGAGGGCGACTTCGTGCTGTGGGAGTCGAACGCGATCAACCAGTATCTGTGCGAGCTCACGCCGGGGCAGACGTTGCTGCCGGCCGCGCCGAAGGCTCGCGCGGACGTCAATCGCTGGCTGTACTGGCTGACCGCGCACCTGTCGCCGGCGTGTGGCGGGCTGAACTTCGAGCACTTCGTCAAGAAGGCGCTCGGCCGCGGCGAGGCCGATCCGAATGCGATCGCGGCGCATAGCGCGGAGTTTCATCGCTTCGCGAAGGTCGTCGATCAGCACCTGGCCAAGCGGCAGTGGCTCGCGAACGACGCGCTTTCGCTCGCCGACTTCAGCCTGGCGGCAACGCTGATGCACAGCGCGCGCGGACAGTATCCGATCGAGCCGTACGAGCATCTACGTGCTCACGTCGCGCGGATTCACGAGCTACCTGCCTGGCGGACGACGGAGGGCTGAGATGACGACGTTTGCTTTCGTGTGCTTCTTCATCGGGATCTGTGCCAACACCACGGCCGTGCGCTATGCACGTTGCCGAAACGGGCTAAATTGAACCGTGGCGCGCACTCGTAAACAGGTGGCCCCCGAGGCGGAGCGCTTCCAGCTCGTCTCGCCGTATCAACCCGGCGGCGATCAGCCCAAGGCGATCAAGGAGCTGACCGAAGGGCTCGAGCGCGGCGACGAAGCGCAGGTGCTGCTCGGCATCACCGGCTCCGGCAAGACGTACACGATCGCGAACGTGATCCAGCAGGTCCAGCGGCCGACGCTGATCATGGCGCACAACAAGATCCTCGCGGCGCAGCTCTACGGCGAGTTCAAGGAGCTGTTCCCGCACAACGCCGTCCATTACTTCGTCAGCTACTACGACTACTACCAGCCCGAGGCGTACGTCCCGACGACCGACACGTTCATCGAGAAGGACTCGATCGTGAACGAGGAGATCGATCGGATGCGCCACGCGGCGACGTTCGCGCTCCTGTCGCGGCGCGACGTGATCATCGTCGCGTCGGTGTCGTGCATCTATGGCATCGGCTCGCGCTCGACGTACGAGTCGATGACCTGCGAGGTCGATGTCGGGACGTCGGTCGATCGCGACTCGGTGCTGCGCCGGCTCGTCGAGCTCCAGTACGAGCGCAACGATATCGACTTCCACCGCGGCACGTTTCGGGTTCGCGGCGATGTCGTCGAGGTGTTCCCGGCGTACGAGGCCGACACCGCGGTCCGGATCGAATGGTTCGGCGATCAGGTCGAGTCGATCAGCGAGATCGATCCGATGCGCGGCAAGATCAAGCGCTCGATGGAGCGCACCGTGATCTTTCCGGCTTCGCACTACGCGACGCCGGCGGAGACGATGCGCAAGGCATGCGAGACGATCCGGATCGAGCTCAAGCAGCGGCTCGAAGAGCTGTCTCGCCAGGGCAAGCTGCTCGAGCGCCAGCGGCTCGAACAGCGCACGATGTACGACCTCGAATCGATCGAGCAGATGGGATTTTGCTCGGGCATCGAGAACTACTCGCGTCACCTGACGGGCCGTTCGGTCGGCGAGCCGCCGCCGACGCTGATGGACTATTTCCCCGAGGATTCGCTGCTCGTCGTCGACGAGTCGCACCAGACGGTGCCGCAGATCGGCTCGATGTACACCGGCGACCGCTCTCGCAAGGAGACGCTCGTCGAGTTCGGGTTCCGCTTGCCGAGCGCGCTCGATAACCGGCCGCTGCGCTTCGACGAGTGGCGCGAGCGCGCGCGCCAGGCGATCTACGTCTCGGCGACACCGGCCGAGTGGGAGCTCGCGGAGGCGAAGGGCGTGGTCGTCGAGCAGATCATCCGGCCGACCGGCCTCTTGGATCCGGTCGTCGAGGTCCGTCCGGTCGCGCACCAGGTCGACGATCTCCTCGCCGAGATTCGCGAGCGTACGGCGAAGGGCGACAGGGTCTTGGTCACGACGCTGACGAAGCGCATGGCCGAGGACCTCACCGAGTACTACCGAGAGATCGGCGTGAAGGTGAAGTACCTGCACTCCGACATCGACACGCTGGAGCGTATCCAGATCATCCGCGATCTCCGGCGCGGCGAGTTCGACGTGCTCGTCGGCATCAACCTCCTGCGCGAGGGACTCGATATCCCGGAGGTGTCGCTCGTCGGCATCCTCGATGCGGACAAGGAAGGTTTCCTGAGGTCCGAGCGCTCGCTGATCCAGACGATCGGCCGCGCCGCGCGTAACCTCGAGGGGAAGGTCTTGCTCTACGCCGACAAGGAGACCGACTCGATCCGCGATGCGGTCGGCGTGACGAAGCGGCGCCGCGCGATGCAGGAGGCGTTCAACGCCGAGCACGGAATCACGCCGAAGTCGGCGACTCGCAAGATCCTCGACGTTCAGGTCGCCGAGCCGATGCCGAAGAAGGGCCAGCGCGCGCTCGCCCAGTCGATGGATCTCAAGAAGCTCGATAGCCTCGATGGCGTGCGAGCCGCGATCGAGAAGCTGCGCAACGAGATGAAGCAGGCAGCTGCGGATCTCGAGTTCGAGCGTGCAGCGGCGCTACGCGACAAAGCGCGCGAGCTCGAACAGCTCGAATTGCAGATGCGCTAGAAACGCAAACGCAAACCCAAACGCAAACGAGGTAATCGGAGCGAGCGGAGCGAGCGACACGAACGCTCCCCGAGAGGGGAGACATCGGCAGCCGCGGAAGCGGAACCGAGAACTTACTTGCCGCCGAGCTTCTTGAACTGATCGAGCCCGTCGGGCTTGAGGTCGTACGACGGCGCCAGCTTCGAGTGGCACTTGTTGCACGAGTTGATGTTGTTCTTCTTGTTGAACGCCTTCATCGCGTCCTTCGCAGCGGGCTGCCCGCCCTTGTCACAGGCTTCCTTGACGAGCACCGTCTTGAAGTCCTTGTGCACGCACGGCGCCGGCTTGTCGTCGCCCGCGCTCGCGGTCGACGAGGTCAGCGTGGCGATGCCGAGCGAGGCAACGATGGCGGCGACCGAGGCGAAAACTCCGAATTTACTCATGGGCGGGTTCCTGACGGACGAATGGATACGTGACTCTATTCACCCAGAGGCCGTTAGGTCACGCCTGTCGCGGCGAAACTTCGAGCGGCAGAAGCCGGTTCGTCCGCTTCGTTAACGCTGCGAATCGCACAGATCGCGGTCGCTCCGGCTGCGTAAGTGTCGGATACGGCGTGGGGCTCGATGCCACCGATCGCGACGATCGGCACACCGTGGGCCGCGACCACGGCGGCGCGCAAACCCTCGATCCCCTGCACGGGATCGGGATTGGCCTTGGTTCGCGTCGCGAACACCGGCCCGAAGCCGAGGTAGTCGGCACCGCGACCGGCCTCGACCTGCGCGACGTTGTGGGTGCTGATTCCGATGATCAGCTTCGGTGCGATCCGGCGCGCCTCCGCGAGTGGAAGATCGGTCTGGCCGAGATGAACGCCATCGGCGCCGGCCGCGAGCGCGACGTCGATCCGATCGTTCACGATCAAGAGCGCCCCGGCGGCATCGCAGATCGGGCGCGCCATTCGCGCGACCGCGAGCTGGGTCCGCGCGTCGCCTGGCTTGATCCGGATCTGGAGCACGCGCGCGCCGCCCGGACCGACGAGATCACGAGCGAGCTGCGCGTCGTCGCGATCGAGGATCGCGTAGAACCCGCGCAGCCTGGTCGCTAGCTCGTGCACTTCGACTTGTTCTTGAGATCTTTCTTGATCTGCGCGTCGAGCGAGCTCGACGACTGCAGCACGTTCGACTTGGGATACTTCGACTTCACCAACCCGAGATAGGTCCTCGCCTCGGTGCAGTTCTTCATCTGCTGCGCGGCGAGCGCGGCGAAGTAGAGGCCGTCGTCGGCGAGATCGCTGTCGGGATACTTCTCGACGAGCGTCTGGTACGCGCCGATCGCGTGCTCCCAGTCGTTCAATTTGCCGTACGACTGGCCCTTAAAGTACTGGGCGTCGTCGGCCTTCGGATCGGTCGGGTAGGTCTGGACGAGCCGCTTGAAGATCTCGATCGCGTCGTTGTAGCGCTGGGCATCGAACGCCGCGGAGCCGAGCCGCCACAGATCCGCGGGCGAGCTGTTCGCGCTCGGCTTGCCGCTCTCGATCTGCGCGACGCGCTGCTCGAGGCCGTCGAGGCGCGCATCGTTGTCCTTCTTGTACTTGTCGAACGCGGTCTTCAGCTCTCCGAAGCTCTGGTTGAGCGCGGTGACGAGGCCGTTCGCGGTGCGGATGTCGTTGCGCAGGCCTTCGACGTCGGCGCCGATGTCGGCGTTGTTGCGCTTCAGCACCTTCGTCGCTTCATCGATCACGGTCTGCAGTTGCTTGACCTGATCGTCGAGCGCGCGCTCTTTCGTGCTGATCCGATCGTTCAGCGAGTTGACGTCCTTGCGCAGCGTCTCGCCCTCGCTCTTGGTCGTGACCCAGAAGCAGCCAGTCGAGAACAAAACGAGAAATGCGGTGAGCTTCATCGTGTGCATGAGACTCCTCAGTGCCACTGAAATTCGACGCGACGGTCTTTGTCATCGCCGAGGCCAGTGGGTTCGGTCTCACCTTTCGGCACGACCTGCAAGCGCGCGGGGTCGGTGCCGAGCCGCGCGAGGTAATCCGCTACGGCCTGCGCGCGACGCTCCGACAGCGCGATGTTGTACTCCTCGGTGCCCGACGTGTCCGTGTGACCCACGAGGAAGACATTCTTCCCCTTCGTCTTGGTGATGCAGCCGTTGTTCGCGTCGAGCCGGTCGCGCTCGCTCGCCTCGATGCCGGAGCTATCGAAGCTGAAGTAGACGGTCGACAGCGGGCACGCGCCATCGCTCACCGGCGCGTTCGCCTTGCGGCACAGGCCCTCTTTGCAGTCCTCGTCGTCCGCGCAGTCCTGATCCTTGCTGCACTTCTTCGGGCGCTGGCACGAACCGGCCTGGCAGACGCCGCCGGGGCCGCACTCGCCATCCGACGCGCACGCCTTGCACTGGCCCGCCTGGCAGACCTGACCGGCCGCGCACTGGTCGTCGTGCTCGCACTGCGGCTTCGCGATGCACGCATTCGCGGAACAGCGCTTGCCCTTCGGGCATTGATCATCGGTGGCGCATTCGACGCACTTGTTCTCGGCGCAGAGCTTGCCGTCTTTGCAATCCTTGTCGGTCTTGCAGCCCGGCCCCTTCGACTTGTCGCCGCACGAGGTGGTGGCGGCGAAAGCGAGAAGCATGGCCGCGGATGCTACGAGCGCGGCGCCGAAACGTGGACGCATGGGACGAAACCTAAATGGCCGCAGCACGTTAGTCAAATCTGCTAGGGTGCGGCCGTAGCATGCGCAGCACGATTCTCGTCATCGATGACGAGCCCAACATCCTCACGACCGTCCGCCGGTCGCTGGAGTTGGAGGGATATCAGGTGGTCGTGGCATCGGGGGGCGCTGCCGGCCTTGCAAAGCTCGCCGAGCACGATGTCGACCTGGTGCTGCTCGACGTCATGATGCCGGGCGAGACCGGGCTCGAGGTGCTGCCGAAGATCCGCGTGGCCAAGCCCGAGGTCGTCGTCGTGATGATGTCGGGCAACGCGACGATCGAGACCGCCGTCAACGCGACGAAGGCCGGCGCGCACGACTTCATCGAGAAGCCGTTGTCCGGCGACAAGCTGCTGCTGACCGTCCAGAACGCGCTCGGCTACGCCCGGCTGCGTGGCGAGAACGCCCGGCTGCGCGGCCGCGCGGCGACCGACTTCGCGATGATCGGCCGGGGCGCCGCGATGAAGGCGATCTTCGACAAGGTCGCGAAGACCGCGCCTTCCACCGGCCGCGTGTTGATCACCGGCGAGAACGGCACCGGCAAGGAGCTCGTCGCCCGCGCGGTGCACGAACACTCCAAGCGCAAAGATGGCCCGTTCGTGAAGCTCAACTGCGCGGCGATCCCGTCCGAGCTGATCGAGAGCGAGCTGTTCGGTCACGAGAAGGGCGCGTTCACCGGAGCGACCCAGCAGCGCCGCGGCAAGTTCGAGCTCGCGGACGGCGGCACGCTGTTCCTCGACGAGATCGGCGACATGAACCCGAACGCGCAGGCGAAGGTGCTGCGCGTGCTCCAGGAGTCCGAGCTCGAGCGGGTCGGCGGCGGCGAGACGATCAAGGTCGATGTTCGCGTCGTCGCGGCGACGAACAAGGATCTCGCGGCCGAGATCAAGGACGGCAAGTTTCGCGAGGACTTGTACTACCGGCTCGCGGTCGTGCCGATCGAGCTACCGCCGCTGCGCGGCCGCCGCGAGGACATTCCCGCGCTCGTCGAACACTTCCTCGCGCAGGTCTGTGCCGACAACGACCGGCGCGCGAAGAAGGTCGCGAGCGGTGCGATGACGATGATCATGCAGCACGACTGGCCCGGGAACGTGCGCGAGCTCAAGAACGTCGTCGAGCGCCTCGCGATCCTCACCGGCGACGCCGAGGTGATCAGCGAGGCCGACGTCGGCGATGCCTTGCCGCGGGTGAAGGCCGTGAAGACCGAGGTCGCGCGCGGTGTGCCGTTCAAGGATCTCGTGGCGGCGGCGGAGCGCGAGATCATCGTCGCAGCGCTCGAAGCGAACGAGCACCACGTGTCGAACACCGCGAGAGAGCTCCAGCTCGAGCGCAGCCACCTCTACAAGAAGATGCGCGCTCTCGGGATCGATCACCGCGCCGACGAAGAAGGCGACTGAGCGTAGGCGTAGGCGTAAGCGTAGGCGTAGGCGATTCCGATCTGCGTCTGCCTCCCGGAATCGAACGTGGTTGCGACCCTCGAGTCACGTGGGATCTGGCTGTTCCCGGAACAGATGACCGGGCATTGCGGCGCTTCGGAGGGGCACGATCACGAAAGCTCGGGAGAGCCAACGAGCACCACGTGTCGAACACGGCGAGATCATCGCGCCGACGAAGAAGGCGACTGAGCGTAAGCGTAGGCGTAAGCGTAGGCGTAGGCGATTCCGATCTGCGTCTGCCCCCCGGAATCGAACGTGGTTGCGACCTCGAATCACCTGGATCTGGCTGCTCCCGGAACAGATGACCGGCATTGCGGCGCTTTCGGAGGGGCACGATCACGAAAGCTCGGGAGAGCGAACGAGCACCACGTGTCGAACACGGAAGATCCGCGCTCTCGGGATCACCGCGTCGACGAAGAAGGCGACCGAGCGTAAGCGTAGGCGTAGGCGATTCCGATCTGCGTCTGAACCCCGGAATCGAACGTAGTTGCGACCTCGAATCACGTGGATCTGGCTGCTCCCGGAACAGATGACGGGACATTGCGGATGGGCACGATCACGAAAGCTCGGGAGGCGGTGCGGCCGATCGATCCGGATCCGGAATCGCTTACGCCTACGCCTACGCTTACGCCTACGGGTAGATCACGCGGGCGCGGACGGCAGTTCCGTCGGTATCCGGCGCGACCTTGCTGTCGTCGGTCCACGCGACCGCGAACGCATTCGAGAGCGCGACCACCGAAGGATCGCTCTGCGATCCGATCGTCGTCGTCGGGATCACGAACGGGTCGCCTTGTGGCATGCCCGTCGCGTCGACCGTGCGGCCGTAGACATCGAGCCTGCCATCGCACGCACCGGCAGAGCCATCGTCGCACTGCGCCCACACGATCAGGGTCACGCCGTCGGCACGCGTCGAGATTCCGAACCCGCGCCGGCCATTCGTGAAGTCCGAGCCGGTCTTGTCGGAGATCAACACCGGGTTGCCCATGATGAGGCCGGTCGACGACGTCTTCGCGAGCACGATCTGGCCCGGTCCACCGGTCGCCGAGATGTAGCGAATCGCGACCGCATAACCGGTTCCCAGCGGCGCGACCCGGACGGCCTCGGCTTGCATGCCGGCCGGTGTCGGCGTCAGCGACGCTTCGGGCAGCGTGAACAGCGTGCCGGTCGCCGAGCCCGCGCGCACGCGCACCGAGTCGTCGGTGATCCACGCGTACATCAGGCCAGTGCCGTTCGAGGCGACGCTCGAGCGATACGGGCCGTTCGTCGTGCCGGCGGTGTTCGATACCACCGCCGGCGTCGTGCCGATCGTCGTGCAATCGGGCTTCGCGATGATCGTGTGGACCGCGCTCGGATTGTAGACCTGCCAGCTGACCGCGAACGTGCCGTTCGAGATCGCGGACACGGTCGCGGTATCGGCCGCATCGGTCGCGAGCGGCCGCTGGCCCGCGTTCAACGCACCGGTCCCATCGATGCTGCGGCACGCGACGCCGGTACCACCGCCGACGGTATCGGTGAAGTCCCACACCGCGATCGTGCTCGTGCCCGATGTGGCGATCGCGGGATACGCGAGGTCCGTCGTCGTCGTCGAAGAGATCTGGTACTGGTTCGTGCCCGCGGCGGCGGCGGTCCTGACCGGCAGGCCATCCGCGCCGAACGTGCGCGCGAACACGTTGCACGTGTCGGTGCAGGTGTTGCGGAACACCGCCGTCCATTTGTCGTCGGTCGTCGCGGAGAGCTGGAAGCCGACTGTCTCGAAGTCGGTCGTCAAGAACTCGTCCATCGCGTAGTCGGTGTTGACGACGAAGTCTGCGGGATCGAGCTGCACGGTCGCATCGCCGGCGTCGGTCATCGTCGTCGCGATGCCGTGCGCCATCACGGTGCCGTCTGTCGCCTTGCCGTCGATCGCGAGATCGAGCTCGCCCGTGCGATGGTCGATCGACAGGCTGAACGTCGCGGGAAACGTGTGGCCGTCGAGCGAGAGGCTGTCGGTGCGCGACGTGCCGTTGTTCATCTGGGTGACCGCGAGCGAGTCGACGTCGTGCACGGTCGGGCGCGCGTTGACCGTGACGACCAGGTACGTCCCGCTGTTGCACGCGGCAAGCGCAGCAGCGAACAGCGCCGCGCGGATCACCACGAGATTCCGATCCGGCCGATGTTGCCGAGGTCGGTGGAAGGCGCGCCGCTCTTGGTCACCTCGTAGACACCGAACCCGGCGCCGGCACCGACGACGACCACGCCCGTCCAGAACCACCACTTCTTGTAGAACGGATCTTCTTTCGCGACCGGCGCGGGTGGCGGCGGAGGAGGGGGTGTGTCGACGAACTTCTTGCCCTGACCCGCGTCGCGCTTCTCCTCGAGCTCGTCGATGAACTTCTCGACCTGCGCGCGATCGTCGGCGTCCGGCTTCTCCTTGAGATACTTCTTGAACGAGAAGATCGCGCGGTCGTAGTCCTCGAGGTTGCGATAGCACTGCGCGATGTTGAACAAGAAGTCGGCGAGTGGCTTCGCGTCGTACGCGGCCTCGTACTCGGTGAGCGCGAGCTCGAACTTGCCGAGGTTGTAGAACTTCTGCGCCTTGTCGAAGTGCTTCTGCGCGGCCTTCGTCGCGCGATCCTCGGCGCGCGCGGGCGCGACCCACGCGAAGCACAGGCTCGCGAGCACGAGCCACCGGAGCAAGGACGCTGTCATTTATGCTTCTTGAAAGGATCGTGCGTGTCCGTCGGATCGATCGTCGGATCTGACTTCGTATGATCCGGCTTCTCGAGCCCATCGTCGTGCTTGACCGGCGTCTTGTCCTCGACGACGGGCTCGGTCTTCGTCTCGGCTTTGACGTCGGTCTTCGCCTCGGCCTTGACGTCGGGCTTTGCCGTCGGCCGCTTCACCTTGACGGTGTGGCGCTTCGGATCCGGCTCGGCTTCGCCCGCGACCGGCGCTTCGCGCTCGAGCGTGACGCGGAACTCGCGCTGCGCGGCGGTCAGGTCGATCGTCAGCGTCTTGTCCTTGTAGCCCTCGCTGCGCACGACGAAGTTGCGATGATCGGTCGCATCGCCGTCGGCGAGATCGACGTTGAACGCGCACGGCGTCCGACACAGCTCAGCGGAGTGGCCTTCGGCGTAGACGCCCGCGCTCGGCAACGAATCGAAGCGGAGCTCGATCTGGCGCGGCTTCTGCGCCGGAACCTCGGGCGGTGCGGGCTCGACGGACGGCATCACGACGACCGCCGGTTGCGTCGGCTGCGGTGCAGGCGGGTCGGGGCGCGTGTTGACGTAGATCAGCGCGGCAGCGACGCCGAGCCCGACCGCGACCGCGCCTCCCGCGAACCATCCCCACGTGCCTCTCGTCGGTTGTGGCGCGGGCGCGACCGACGAGTAACCGTACGCGTTGATCGGCTGCGAGACCTGCGATGACACGTGCGCCGGCGCTGGCTGGGGCGTCGGCATCGTCGTCACCATGCCTGGCGCGGGCAGCGGTAACAGGTGCGGCGGAAGCTGCTGCGGCGCCATCACCGTCGAGAGCTGACGATACAACCCGCTCGGCGGATGCATCACCGCACTCTGATGGAGCTCGCTACCGCCGAGCATGTGAAGGAGCCCATCGCGCAGCTCGAGGATGTGCGCGAACCGATCGTTCGGCTCCTTCGCGAGACAGCGCATGATCAGCGCCTCGAGCGCTGGATCGATCTGCTCTCCGCCCTTGGTCTGGCGCGGGGGCAGCGGATTCTCGGTCAGGTGCTTGCGGACGTACTCGCCGAACGAGCGGCCGCGGAACAACGGCTGGCCGCAGAACAGCTCGTACATGATCGCGCCGAGCGAGTAGATATCGCTGCGCTGATCGACCGCCATGCCACCCGCTTGCTCGGGGGACATGTACGCCGGCGTGCCGATCACCGAGCCGGCCTGGGTCTGAAAGCCGACGTCCTCGTCGTCGCGGTTGACGAGCTTCGCGACGCCGAAATCGAGGAGCTTCACGAGCTCGGCGCCATCGGAGGTCGGGACGACGATCACGTTGTCGGGCTTGAGATCGCGGTGGATCACGCCGACCGCGTGCGCGGCGCCGAGGCCGTCGCAGATCTGCGACGGCCTCGGCGCCGCGCACGCGGTCGGCGTGATCCACCGCGATCTCAAGCCCGACAACGTGATCGTCGTCCCGACCTCCGATGGCGCCGAGCTCGTGAAGCTCCTCGATTTCGGCGTCGCGAAGCTCGTCAACCGCGACGACGAGGACGTCGGCTTTCAGACCCAGGCCGGCTCGGTGATCGGCACGCCGGCGTACATGTCCCCCGAGCAAGCGGGTGGCATGGCGGTCGATCAGCGCAGCGATATCTACTCGCTCGGCGCGATCATGTACGAGCTGTTCTGCGGCCAGCCGTTGTTCCGCGGCCGCTCGTTCGGCGAGTACGTCCGCAAGCACCTGACCGAGAATCCGCTGCCCCCGCGCCAGACCAAGGGCGGAGAGCAGATCGATCCAGCGCTCGAGGCGCTGATCATGCGCTGTCTCGCGAAGGAGCCGAACGATCGGTTCGCGCACATCCTCGAGCTGCGCGATGGGCTCCTTCACATGCTCGGCGGTAGCGAGCTCCATCAGAGTGCGGTGATGCATCCGCCGAGCGGGTTGTATCGTCAGCTCTCGACGGTGATGGCGCCGCAGCAGCTTCCGCCGCACCTGTTACCGCTGCCCGCGCCAGGCATGGTGACGACGATGCCGACGCCCCAGCCAGCGCCGGCGCACGTGTCATCGCAGGTCTCGCAGCCGATCAACGCGTACGGTTACTCGTCGGTCGCGCCCGCGCCACAACCGACGAGAGGCACGTGGGGATGGTTCGCGGGAGGCGCGGTCGCGGTCGGGCTCGGCGTCGCTGCCGCGCTGATCTACGTCAACACGCGCCCCGACCCGCCTGCACCGCAGCCGACGCAACCGGCGGTCGTCGTGATGCCGTCCGTCGAGCCCGCACCGCCCGAGGTTCCGGCGCAGAAGCCGCGCCAGATCGAGCTCCGCTTCGATTCGTTGCCGAGCGCGGGCGTCTACGCCGAAGGCCACTCCGCTGAGCTGTGTCGGACGCCGTGCGCGTTCAACGTCGATCTCGCCGACGGCGATGCGACCGATCATCGCAACTTCGTCGTGCGCAGCGAGGGCTACAAGGACAAGACGCTGACGATCGACCTGACCGCCGCGCAGCGCGAGTTCCGCGTCACGCTCGAGCGCGAAGCGCCGGTCGCGGGCGAAGCCGAGCCGGATCCGAAGCGCCACACCGTCAAGGTGAAGCGGCCGACGGCAAAGCCCGACGTCAAGGCCGAGGCGAAGACCGACGTCAAAGCCGAGACGAAGACCGAGCCCGTCGTCGAGGACAAGACGCCGGTCAAGCACGACGATGGGCTCGAGAAGCCGGATCATACGAAGTCAGATCCGACGATCGATCCGACGGACACGCACGATCCTTTCAAGAAGCATAAATGACAGCGTCCTTGCTCCGGTGGCTCGTGCTCGCGAGCCTGTGCTTCGCGTGGGTCGCGCCCGCGCGCGCCGAGGATCGCGCGACGAAGGCCGCGCAGAAGCACTTCGACAAGGCGCAGAAGTTCTACAACCTCGGCAAGTTCGAGCTCGCGCTCACCGAGTACGAGGCCGCGTACGACGCGAAGCCACTCGCCGACTTCTTGTTCAACATCGCGCAGTGCTATCGCAACCTCGAGGACTACGACCGCGCGATCTTCTCGTTCAAGAAGTATCTCAAGGAGAAGCCGGACGCCGACGATCGCGCGCAGGTCGAGAAGTTCATCGACGAGCTCGAGGAGAAGCGCGACGCGGGTCAGGGCAAGAAGTTCGTCGACACACCCCCTCCTCCGCCGCCACCCGCGCCGGTCGCGAAAGAAGATCCGTTCTACAAGAAGTGGTGGTTCTGGACGGGCGTGGTCGTCGTCGGTGCCGGCGCCGGGTTCGGTGTCTACGAGGTGACCAAGAGCGGCGCGCCTTCCACCGACCTCGGCAACATCGGCCGGATCGGAATCTCGTGGTGATCCGCGCGGCGCTGTTCGCTGCTGCGCTTGCCGCGTGCAACAGCGGGACGTACCTGGTCGTCACGGTCAACGCGCGCCCGACCGTGCACGACGTCGACTCGCTCGCGGTCACCCAGATGAACAACGGCACGTCGCGCACCGACAGCCTCTCGCTCGACGGCCACACGTTTCCCGCGACGTTCAGCCTGTCGATCGACCATCGCACGGGCGAGCTCGATCTCGCGATCGACGGCAAGGCGACAGACGGCACCGTGATGGCGCACGGCATCGCGACGACGATGACCGACGCCGGCGATGCGACCGTGCAGCTCGATCCCGCAGACTTCGTCGTCAACACCGACTACGCGATGGACGAGTTCTTGACGACCGACTTCGAGACAGTCGGCTTCCAGCTCTCCGCGACGACCGACGACAAATGGACGGCGGTGTTCCGCAACACCTGCACCGACACGTGCAACGTGTTCGCGCGCACGTTCGGCGCGGATGGCCTGCCGGTCAGGACCGCCGCCGCCGCGGGCACGAACCAGTACCAGATCTCTTCGACGACGACGACGGACCTCGCGTATCCCGCGATCGCCACATCGGGCACGAGCACGATCGCGGTGTGGGACTTCACCGATACCGTCGGCGGTGGTACCGGCGTCGCGTGCCGCAGCATCGATGGGACCGGTGCGTTGAACGCGGGCCAGCGGCCGCTCGCGACCGATGCGGCCGATACCGCGACCGTGTCCGCGATCTCGAACGGCACGTTCGCGGTCAGCTGGCAGGTCTACAATCCGAGCGCGGTCCACACGATCATCGCGAAGCCCGATTGCACGACGATCGGCACGACGCCGGCGGTGGTATCGAACACCGCCGGCACGACGAACGGCCCGTATCGCTCGAGCGTCGCCTCGAACGGCACTGGCCTGATGTACGCGTGGATCACCGACGACTCGGTGCGCGTGCGCGCGGGCTCGGCGACCGGCACGCTGTTCACGCTGCCCGAAGCGTCGCTGACGCCGACACCGGCCGGCATGCAAGCCGAGGCCGTCCGGGTCGCGCCGCTGGGAACCGGTTATGCGGTCGCGATTCGCTACATCTCGGCGACCGGTGGACCGGGCCAGATCGTGCTCGCGAAGACGTCGTCGACCGGCCTCATCATGGGCAACCCGGTGTTGATCTCCGACAAGACCGGCTCGGACTTCACGAATGGCCGGCGCGGGTTCGGAATCTCGACGCGTGCCGACGGCGTGACCCTGATCGTGTGGGCGCAGTGCGACGATGGCTCTGCCGGTGCGTGCGATGGCAGGCTCGATGTCTACGGCCGCACGGTCGACGCGACGGGCATGCCACAAGGCGACCCGTTCGTGATCCCGACGACGACGATCGGATCGCAGAGCGATCCTTCGGTGGTCGCGCTCTCGAATGCGTTCGCGGTCGCGTGGACCGACGACAGCAAGGTCGCGCCGGATACCGACGGAACTGCCGTCCGCGCCCGCGTGATCTACCCGTAGGCGTAAGCGTAGGCGTAGGCGTAAGCGATTCCGGATCCGGATCGATCGGCCGCACCGCCTCCCGAGCTTTCGTGATCGTGCCCATCCGCAATGTCCCGTCATCTGTTCCGGGAGCAGCCAGATCCACGTGATTCGAGGTCGCAACTACGTTCGATTCCGGGGTTCAGACGCAGATCGGAATCGCCTACGCCTACGCTTACGCTCGGTCGCCTTCTTCGTCGACGCGGTGATCCCGAGAGCGCGGATCTTCCGTGTTCGACACGTGGTGCTCGTTCGCTCTCCCGAGCTTTCGTGATCGTGCCCCTCCGAAAGCGCCGCAATGCCGGTCATCTGTTCCGGGAGCAGCCAGATCCAGGTGATTCGAGGTCGCAACCACGTTCGATTCCGGGGGGCAGACGCAGATCGGAATCGCCTACGCCTACGCTTACGCCTACGCTTACGCTCAGTCGCCTTCTTCGTCGGCGCGATGATCTCGCCGTGTTCGACACGTGGTGCTCGTTGGCTCTCCCGAGCTTTCGTGATCGTGCCCCTCCGAAGCGCCGCAATGCCCGGTCATCTGTTCCGGGAACAGCCAGATCCCACGTGACTCGAGGGTCGCAACCACGTTCGATTCCGGGAGGCAGACGCAGATCGGAATCGCCTACGCCTACGCTTACGCCTACGCCTACGCTCAGTCGCCTTCTTCGTCGGCGCGGTGATCGATCCCGAGAGCGCGCATCTTCTTGTAGAGGTGGCTGCGCTCGAGCTGGAGCTCTCTCGCGGTGTTCGACACGTGGTGCTCGTTCGCTTCGAGCGCTGCGACGATGATCTCGCGCTCCGCCGCCGCCACGAGATCCTTGAACGGCACACCGCGCGCGACCTCGGTCTTCACGGCCTTCACCCGCGGCAAGGCATCGCCGACGTCGGCCTCGCTGATCACCTCGGCGTCGCCGGTGAGGATCGCGAGGCGCTCGACGACGTTCTTGAGCTCGCGCACGTTCCCGGGCCAGTCGTGCTGCATGATCATCGTCATCGCACCGCTCGCGACCTTCTTCGCGCGCCGGTCGTTGTCGGCACAGACCTGCGCGAGGAAGTGTTCGACGAGCGCGGGAATGTCCTCGCGGCGGCCGCGCAGCGGCGGTAGCTCGATCGGCACGACCGCGAGCCGGTAGTACAAGTCCTCGCGAAACTTGCCGTCCTTGATCTCGGCCGCGAGATCCTTGTTCGTCGCCGCGACGACGCGAACATCGACCTTGATCGTCTCGCCGCCGCCGACCCGCTCGAGCTCGGACTCCTGGAGCACGCGCAGCACCTTCGCCTGCGCGTTCGGGTTCATGTCGCCGATCTCGTCGAGGAACAGCGTGCCGCCGTCCGCGAGCTCGAACTTGCCGCGGCGCTGCTGGGTCGCTCCGGTGAACGCGCCCTTCTCGTGACCGAACAGCTCGCTCTCGATCAGCTCGGACGGGATCGCCGCGCAGTTGAGCTTCACGAACGGGCCATCTTTGCGCTTGGAGTGTTCGTGCACCGCGCGGGCGACGAGCTCCTTGCCGGTGCCGTTCTCGCCGGTGATCAACACGCGGCCGGTGGAAGGCGCGGTCTTCGCGACCTTGTCGAAGATCGCCTTCATCGCGGCGCCCCGGCCGATCATCGCGAAGTCGGTCGCCGCGCGGCCGCGCAGCCGGGCGTTCTCGCCACGCAGCCGGGCGTAGCCGAGCGCGTTCTGGACGGTCAGCAGCAGCTTGTCGCCGGACAACGGCTTCTCGATGAAGTCGTGCGCGCCGGCCTTCGTCGCGTTGACGGCGGTCTCGATCGTCGCGTTGCCCGACATCATCACGACGACGACCTCGGGCTTGGCCACGCGGATCTTCGGCAGCACCTCGAGCCCGGTCTCGCCCGGCATCATGACGTCGAGCAGCACCAGGTCGACATCGTGCTCGGCGAGCTTTGCAAGGCCGGCAGCGCCCCCCGATGCCACGACCACCTGATATCCCTCCAACTCCAGCGACCGGCGGACGGTCGTGAGGATGTTGGGCTCGTCATCGATGACGAGAATCGTGCTGCGCATGCTACGGCCGCACCCTAGCAGATTTGACTAACGTGCTGCGGCCATTTAGGTTTCGTCCCATGCGTCCACGTTTCGGCGCCGCGCTCGTAGCATCCGCGGCCATGCTTCTCGCTTTCGCCGCCACCACCTCGTGCGGCGACAAGTCGAAGGGGCCGGGCTGCAAGACCGACAAGGATTGCAAAGACGGCAAGCTCTGCGCCGAGAACAAGTGCGTCGAATGCGCCACCGATGATCAATGCCCGAAGGGCAAGCGCTGTTCCGCGAATGCGTGCATCGCGAAGCCGCAGTGCGAGCACGACGACCAGTGCGCGGCCGGTCAGGTCTGCCAGGCGGGCCAGTGCAAGGCGTGCGCGTCGGATGGCGAGTGCGGCCCCGGCGGCGTCTGCCAGGCCGGTTCGTGCCAGCGCCCGAAGAAGTGCAGCAAGGATCAGGACTGCGCGGACGACGAGGACTGCAAAGAGGGCCTGTGCCGCAAGGCGAACGCGCCGGTGAGCGATGGCGCGTGCCCGCTGTCGACCGTCTACTTCAGCTTCGATAGCTCCGGCATCGAGGCGAGCGAGCGCGACCGGCTCGACGCGAACAACGGCTGCATCACCAAGACGAAGGGGAAGAATGTCTTCCTCGTGGGTCACACGGACACGTCGGGCACCGAGGAGTACAACATCGCGCTGTCGGAGCGTCGCGCGCAGGCCGTAGCGGATTACCTCGCGCGGCTCGGCACCGACCCCGCGCGCTTGCAGGTCGTGCCGAAAGGTGAGACCGAACCCACTGGCCTCGGCGATGACAAAGACCGTCGCGTCGAATTTCAGTGGCACTGAGGAGTCTCATGCACACGATGAAGCTCACCGCATTTCTCGTTTTGTTCTCGACTGGCTGCTTCTGGGTCACGACCAAGAGCGAGGGCGAGACGCTGCGCAAGGACGTCAACTCGCTGAACGATCGGATCAGCACGAAAGAGCGCGCGCTCGACGATCAGGTCAAGCAACTGCAGACCGTGATCGATGAAGCGACGAAGGTGCTGAAGCGCAACAACGCCGACATCGGCGCCGACGTCGAAGGCCTGCGCAACGACATCCGCACCGCGAACGGCCTCGTCACCGCGCTCAACCAGAGCTTCGGAGAGCTGAAGACCGCGTTCGACAAGTACAAGAAGGACAACGATGCGCGCCTCGACGGCCTCGAGCAGCGCGTCGCGCAGATCGAGAGCGGCAAGCCGAGCGCGAACAGCTCGCCCGCGGATCTGTGGCGGCTCGGCTCCGCGGCGTTCGATGCCCAGCGCTACAACGACGCGATCGAGATCTTCAAGCGGCTCGTCCAGACCTACCCGACCGATCCGAAGGCCGACGACGCCCAGTACTTTAAGGGCCAGTCGTACGGCAAATTGAACGACTGGGAGCACGCGATCGGCGCGTACCAGACGCTCGTCGAGAAGTATCCCGACAGCGATCTCGCCGACGACGGCCTCTACTTCGCCGCGCTCGCCGCGCAGCAGATGAAGAACTGCACCGAGGCGAGGACCTATCTCGGGTTGGTGAAGTCGAAGTATCCCAAGTCGAACGTGCTGCAGTCGTCGAGCTCGCTCGACGCGCAGATCAAGAAAGATCTCAAGAACAAGTCGAAGTGCACGAGCTAGCGACCAGGCTGCGCGGGTTCTACGCGATCCTCGATCGCGACGACGCGCAGCTCGCTCGTGATCTCGTCGGTCCGGGCGGCGCGCGCGTGCTCCAGATCCGGATCAAGCCAGGCGACGCGCGGACCCAGCTCGCGGTCGCGCGAATGGCGCGCCCGATCTGCGATGCCGCCGGGGCGCTCTTGATCGTGAACGATCGGATCGACGTCGCGCTCGCGGCCGGCGCCGATGGCGTTCATCTCGGCCAGACCGATCTTCCACTCGCGGAGGCGCGCCGGATCGCACCGAAGCTGATCATCGGAATCAGCACCCACAACGTCGCGCAGGTCGAGGCCGGTCGCGGTGCCGACTACCTCGGCTTCGGGCCGGTGTTCGCGACGCGAACCAAGGCCAATCCCGATCCCGTGCAGGGGATCGAGGGTTTGCGCGCCGCCGTGGTCGCGGCCCACGGTGTGCCGATCGTCGCGATCGGTGGCATCGAGCCCCACGCCGTATCCGACACTTACGCAGCCGGAGCGACCGCGATCTGTGCGATTCGCAGCGTTAACGAAGCGGACGAACCGGCTTCTGCCGCTCGAAGTTTCGCCGCGACAGGCGTGACCTAACGGCCTCTGGGTGAATAGAGTCACGTATCCATTCGTCCGTCAGGAACCCGCCCATGAGTAAATTCGGAGTTTTCGCCTCGGTCGCCGCCATCGTTGCCTCGCTCGGCATCGCCACGCTGACCTCGTCGACCGCGAGCGCGGGCGACGACAAGCCGGCGCCGTGCGTGCACAAGGACTTCAAGACGGTGCTCGTCAAGGAAGCCTGTGACAAGGGCGGGCAGCCCGCTGCGAAGGACGCGATGAAGGCGTTCAACAAGAAGAACAACATCAACTCGTGCAACAAGTGCCACTCGAAGCTGGCGCCGTCGTACGACCTCAAGCCCGACGGGCTCGATCAGTTCAAGAAGCTCGGCGGCAAGTAAGTTCTCGGTTCCGCTTCCGCGGCTGCCGATGTCTCCCCTCTCGGGGAGCGTTCGTGTCGCTCGCTCCGCTCGCTCCGATTACCTCGTTTGCGTTTGGGTTTGCGTTTGCGTTTCTAGCGCATCTGCAATTCGAGCTGTTCGAGCTCGCGCGCTTTGTCGCGTAGCGCCGCTGCACGCTCGAACTCGAGATCCGCAGCTGCCTGCTTCATCTCGTTGCGCAGCTTCTCGATCGCGGCTCGCACGCCATCGAGGCTATCGAGCTTCTTGAGATCCATCGACTGGGCGAGCGCGCGCTGGCCCTTCTTCGGCATCGGCTCGGCGACCTGAACGTCGAGGATCTTGCGAGTCGCCGACTTCGGCGTGATTCCGTGCTCGGCGTTGAACGCCTCCTGCATCGCGCGGCGCCGCTTCGTCACGCCGACCGCATCGCGGATCGAGTCGGTCTCCTTGTCGGCGTAGAGCAAGACCTTCCCCTCGAGGTTACGCGCGGCGCGGCCGATCGTCTGGATCAGCGAGCGCTCGGACCTCAGGAAACCTTCCTTGTCCGCATCGAGGATGCCGACGAGCGACACCTCCGGGATATCGAGTCCCTCGCGCAGGAGGTTGATGCCGACGAGCACGTCGAACTCGCCGCGCCGGAGATCGCGGATGATCTGGATACGCTCCAGCGTGTCGATGTCGGAGTGCAGGTACTTCACCTTCACGCCGATCTCTCGGTAGTACTCGGTGAGGTCCTCGGCCATGCGCTTCGTCAGCGTCGTGACCAAGACCCTGTCGCCCTTCGCCGTACGCTCGCGAATCTCGGCGAGGAGATCGTCGACCTGGTGCGCGACCGGACGGACCTCGACGACCGGATCCAAGAGGCCGGTCGGCCGGATGATCTGCTCGACGACCACGCCCTTCGCCTCCGCGAGCTCCCACTCGGCCGGTGTCGCCGAGACGTAGATCGCCTGGCGCGCGCGCTCGCGCCACTCGTCGAAGCGCAGCGGCCGGTTATCGAGCGCGCTCGGCAAGCGGAACCCGAACTCGACGAGCGTCTCCTTGCGAGAGCGGTCGCCGGTGTACATCGAGCCGATCTGCGGCACCGTCTGGTGCGACTCGTCGACGACGAGCAGCGAATCCTCGGGGAAATAGTCCATCAGCGTCGGCGGCGGCTCGCCGACCGAACGGCCCGTCAGGTGACGCGAGTAGTTCTCGATGCCCGAGCAAAATCCCATCTGCTCGATCGATTCGAGGTCGTACATCGTGCGCTGTTCGAGCCGCTGGCGCTCGAGCAGCTTGCCCTGGCGAGACAGCTCTTCGAGCCGCTGCTTGAGCTCGATCCGGATCGTCTCGCATGCCTTGCGCATCGTCTCCGCCGGCGTCGCGTAGTGCGAAGCCGGAAAGATCACGGTGCGCTCCATCGAGCGCTTGATCTTGCCGCGCATCGGATCGATCTCGCTGATCGACTCGACCTGATCGCCGAACCATTCGATCCGGACCGCGGTGTCGGCCTCGTACGCCGGGAACACCTCGACGACATCGCCGCGAACCCGAAACGTGCCGCGGTGGAAGTCGATATCGTTGCGCTCGTACTGGAGCTCGACGAGCCGGCGCAGCACCGAGTCGCGATCGACCGACGTCCCGACATCGACCTCGCAGGTCATCGACTCGTACGTCGAGCGCGAGCCGATGCCATAGATGCACGACACCGACGCGACGATGATCACGTCGCGCCGCGACAGGAGCGCGAACGTCGCCGCGTGGCGCATCCGATCGATCTCCTCGTTCACGATCGAGTCCTTCTCGATGAACGTGTCGGTCGTCGGGACGTACGCCTCGGGCTGGTAGTAGTCGTAGTAGCTGACGAAGTAATGGACGGCGTTGTGCGGGAACAGCTCCTTGAACTCGCCGTAGAGCTGCGCCGCGAGGATCTTGTTGTGCGCCATGATCAGCGTCGGCCGCTGGACCTGCTGGATCACGTTCGCGATCGTGTACGTCTTGCCGGAGCCGGTGATGCCGAGCAGCACCTGCGCTTCGTCGCCGCGCTCGAGCCCTTCGGTCAGCTCCTTGATCGCCTTGGGCTGATCGCCGCCGGGTTGATACGGCGAGACGAGCTGGAAGCGCTCCGCCTCGGGGGCCACCTGTTTACGAGTGCGCGCCACGGTTCAATTTAGCCCGTTTCGGCAACGTGCATAGCGCACGGCCGTGGTGTTGGCACAGATCCCGATGAAGAAGCACACGAAAGCAAACGTCGTCATCTCAGCCCTCCGTCGTCCGCCAGGCAGGTAGCTCGTGAATCCGCGCGACGTGAGCACGTAGATGCTCGTACGGCTCGATCGGATACTGTCCGCGCGCGCTGTGCATCAGCGTTGCCGCCAGGCTGAAGTCGGCGAGCGAAAGCGCGTCGTTCGCGAGCCACTGCCGCTTGGCCAGGTGCTGATCGACGACCTTCGCGAAGCGATGAAACTCCGCGCTATGCGCCGCGATCGCATTCGGATCGGCCTCGCCGCGGCCGAGCGCCTTCTTGACGAAGTGCTCGAAGTTCAGCCCGCCACACGCCGGCGACAGGTGCGCGGTCAGCCAGTACAGCCAGCGATTGACGTCCGCGCGAGCCTTCGGCGCGGCCGGCAGCAACGTCTGCCCCGGCGTGAGCTCGCACAGATACTGGTTGATCGCGTTCGACTCCCACAGCACGAAGTCGCCCTCGACCAGCACCGGGATCTTCCCGTTCGGATTGACCGCCGCGACCTTCGCGCGCGAGGCCTGCTCGCCCAGCGACACCGGAATGATCTCGAGGTCGACCCCCAAATGGGCGGCGCACAGGAGCGTCCGGCGGGCGTTTGAAGAGAGTGGGCTGGAGTAAAGCTGACGAGTGGTGGTCATGAGATCTGTCCTTTCGTCCTAGACCTTGGACCCTCGTCGTGACAGCCTTTTGTCAGGATACATGCGGAAGAAATCCCGACTTTTCGCACTCGCCGAGGCCCTGCGTGCCCGCCGCACCGGCATCACGGCCCAGGAGCTGGCCGATCGGTTCGGGGTGACGCTCCGCACGATCTACCGCGATCTCGAAGCCTTGCAGGACGCCGGGATGCCGATCAAGGCCGACCGCGGCCGCGGCGGCGGCTATGCGCTCGACAAGAACTACCAGCTCCCGCCGATCAACTTCACCGCCCGCGAGGCGGCTCTCCTCGTCGCGATGTCGCGGTTCGTGATGGAGCAGCGGCTGATCCCGTTCCCGCAGACGATCGAGTCCGCGATCGACAAGGTCCGCAGCGCGCTGACCACCTCCGCGCAGCGCGAGCTCCTCCAGCTCGTCGGCCAGCTCCAGCTCGTCGGCGTCCCTGCCCTACCGATTCCGCCATCGGTGCGCGAGGCAATCGAGACCGCGTGGTTCGAGAATCGCGCGCTGCGCATCGTCTACGAGAAGAAGGCGTGGCAGCTCTCGCCGCGCCTCGTGAAGATCCGCAACCTCGTGTTCGATCGCCAGGTCACGTTGTTGAACGTCGTCGATCTCGAGACCAACCAGGATCGCCAGTTCCGCGTCGACAAGATCAAACAAGCGACCCTGATGGATCAGGCGTAGATCCGGTCGTAGAGCAGGCGCCAGATCGGTAGGCCGGTCTCCTCGGCGTTCTGCTCGCGCCACGAGCGCACGCCGTACGGATTGCCTTCCTTCCAGAATGTCCACTCGCCGGCGCGATTCGCGAAGTGGCCGTCGGACTCGATCGCGGACAGTGCGTCGATCGCGAGCTCCCACACGTCGGTCTGTACGAACAGCTCCGCACCGGGTGCGCACAGCTCGGCGACGCCCGCGATCAGCACGGGATCGACCATCCGGCGATTCTTGTGCGCTCGCTTGAACCACGGATCCGGGAAATTGATGAAGACGCGCTTCGCTTTTGCCGCGCCGAACACGACCGGCATATGGAGCTGGGCCTGACAGAACACGGCGGTCACGGGCAGCTTGGTCTGCGCGGCGCGCTCGTTGACGAGCTCGACGAAGTCTTCGCGGATCTCGAGACCCACGTAGTCGCGCGACAGATCGCGGGCGGCGCGCTCGAACAAGAACTGCGCGTCGGCGCACCCGATCTCGACCTCGAGCTCGCGCGATGGATCTAACACCGGCGCGACGCCGCGGAACTGCTCGAAGAACATCTCGAGCGGATTGACGTGCTGGCGGATCCGCACGCCGAGCTACACCCAGCGAGCGTCGAGCGCGACGAAGCCGAACTGGCGGACGTTGAGCGGAGATTCGATCTCCGAGAGCTCGTCGCGATCGACCCAGCGATAGCCATCGAACTCGTCGTTCGGCGTGACCTCCGCCGCGGCCGCGACCTGACAGACGAACACGAAGTTCATGTGGAGGCCCTTGGAGCCCGCCGGATGCTCCTCGTAGCCGATCAAGCCGGCCGGCACGCCATCGAGCGCGTCGACGATCGGCAGAAACGCGCCTTCGAGCCCGGTCTCTTCGCGGAGCTCGCGCTTTGCAGCCTCGAGCGGAGTCTCGCCGGCCTCGAGCTCGCCGCCGATCGGCAGCCAGGTCGCGAGCCGACGGTGCGCGATCACGAGCACGCGATCGCCACGACGCGCATAGACCGCAACCGAGAATGCGCGCCGGTCACTCACTATTTCGGAACCTTCTCCCAATCCTCGAGGAACTTCTTGAGGCCGCTGTCGGTCAGCGGGTGCTTCGAGAGCTGCATGAGGACCGAGAACGGACAGGTCGCGACGTGCGCGCCCATCCGCGCAGCTGCCTTGACGTGCTCGGGGCCGCGGACCGAAGCGACGAGCACTTCGGTATCGAAGTTGTAGTTCTCGTAGATCTCGAGGATCTCGCTGACGACTTGCATGCCATCGGTCGAGATGTCGTCGAGCTGGCCGACGAACGGCGAGATGTACGAAGCCCCGGCCTTCGCGGCGAGCAGCGCCTGGTTCGCCGTGAAGCACAGCGTGACGTTCGTCTTGATGCCCTCGTCGGTACACGTCCGCACGGCCTTGAGCCCCTCGGGGATCAGCGGGATCTTGACGACGATGTTCGGGCGGAGCTGCGCGAGGTCGCGCGCTTCTTTCATGATGTCGTCGTGCTTGACGCTCGTGACCTCGGCGGAGACCGGGCCCTTCACGATGTCGCAGATCTCGAGCAGGACGTCCTTGAACTTCCTGCCGCTCTTCGCGACGAGCGAGGGGTTCGTGGTGACGCCATCGACGAGGCCCATGGCGGCGGCCTCGCGAATCTCCTTGATCTCGGCGGTGTCGATGAAGAACTTCATGATGCCTCCGCTTGCACCATACCCGACGACGACGTAGCTTGCGCCGGCTTCAGGAAGATTCTTGGAAGACGCTCGCCCCCTCACTCGGATCGGTTGTGTCGACGTGCCCGCGCGCGTCGATCGCGAACGGTATTTTCGCGAGCTGACGTACTGCGAGCTGTCCGCACTGTTCTCCGGACCGCAGAAGCCGAGCACGTTCGCGAAGTGGTCCGAGGCTGCGCCGCCGAAGACGCTCGGCCTCGTCGCGCCATTTCCTCTGACGCATCGCAAAGCGCCGACGGCAACGAAGGCGTGGCCACACGATGCGACGACCGGGGATTTCCGCGACGCTCCGCTCGCGCGCGCCGCACTCGCGGACTTGATCGCGGCCGTCAAGCAGACGCAGGCTGCGTGCGTCGTGTTCCGCTCGGCCGATAGCTTCTCGGCGTCGGCCGCCAACCGCGATCAGCTGACCAAGTTCTTCGCGGAGGTCGCTCCGGAAGAGACGATCGGCTGCGAACGGGTCTGGGTACCCGGCGGACTGTGGGACCTCCGCGCGGCGGTGAAGTTCGCGACCGAGCTCGGCGTGACCTGCGCGTTCGATCCGCTGGTCCGCGATCCGAACGACCCGCCCGAGATCCACTACGGTCTCGAAGCTGCTTCACTCTACCTGCGGATCGAGAGCGCTCGTGCCGGCCTCATCCGAAACGAGAAACTGGAAGACCTCGTAGCGCTGATCGAGCACTACGAAGAGCTTCCAGTCACTGTCGCTTTCGCATCACCAGAACGCTGGCAAGACGCGCGCAACTTCAAGAAA
>Ga0105245_10000827_pt1 | contig 28177 bp, 31 predicted proteins | sample KBSM54metaG_FD_81523 | JGI IMG/M metagenome (GOLD analysis project Ga0105245, IMG submission 81523) | Miscanthus rhizosphere microbial communities from Kellogg Biological Station, Michigan, USA - KBS M5-4 metaG | ecosystem: Host-associated > Plants > Roots > Rhizosphere > Soil | place...
ACGGGAAGACGGTATTTGTCGTGGGCGGAAAAGCGTTCACCTCCACCATCCTCCAGCAGAATTGCCACGAGTTCATCAGCTTTGAATCGCTGTTTTCGGATTTGCCGGCCAGCGTCGTCCTTCCGGGCGAGACCAGGCAGGCGCGTCCGCGCACGGATCGTATCGGAGGTGACCGGCCCGAACGAACCGACCGGCCGGATCGCGGTCAGGATCGAGGCGGCGAACGTCGTCCGCGGCCCGCTCCGCTGGAGCTGACCCAGGCCATGCCGCTGGTGGAACGCGCGCTTCAGGTATTGGAGCGACGCGCAGTGCAGCCGCAGCTGGGCTTGCTGAAATCGACCATGCTCCAGTTGGATTCGGCATTCAACGAACGCGCCTATGGAGCGGGAAGCTTCTCCGATTTCGTGGAGAAGCTCAAGCGCGACGACCTGGTCAACGTCACCGGCACGGGTGGACGATATGTGATCGAGCGCAAAGGATCGTCACAGCCCACCAGCGCAAATCTGAAACCGGAAGACCTGCTGCCGGCACTGCGGGATGTTGCCGAGAACCATCGCCTGGACATCGAGAACGGCGTCCCGGTGGAGGAATTGGCAGCCTGGTTCAAAGAAGAGCATCCGAATCTCGACACTACCGCTTACGGATTCCAGCAGTTCACCGAATTCCTCAACTACGCCCAGGACAAGACGGTCGTCCGCATGGAGCCGAACGAGGAGCAGGGCGTGATGATGGTGTATCTGGGCGCGGAGTTCTATCCGCCGGCCGAGCCGCCGGCTCCCGAGCCTCAGGCCGCTCCGGAGATCGAAGAGGAGATCGAAGAGCCGCAGCCCTACGTCGAAGGCCAGCCGACCATCTTCGAACCGAATCCGCCGCCGCCCAAGGCTAAGAGGGCGCCTTCCACGCGCAGGCGTCCGCCATCGTCGAAACCGACGGGAACCGGCGGAGGCGCGGGTCGCCGTCCGCGTGGCCGGAAAAAGCCCGGCAGCTAGGCTGATTTATGAGTATTGAGCGCATTATCCCCGCGGGCGGAGCCTCGCCCCGGGGACATTACACACCGGCGATGCGGGCTGGGGATTTCGTGTACGTGAGCGGTCAGGGACCCATCGATCCCGTTACCGACAAGCTGGCAGCCGGGGACGTTGCGTTTCAGACGCAGCTCACGCTATCGAACATGCAGCGGATTCTGGAAGCCGCGGGCGTGGGGATCACGGACGTGGTCAAATGCTCGGTGTTCCTGCGGGACATCTCGGAATTTCACAACATGAACCGGGCGTACGCCGCGTTCTTCGGAGATCACAAGCCGGCGCGCACCACCATCGAAGCGAAATTTCATCAGGCCGAAATGCTGGTGGAAATCGATTGCGTGGCGTATAAGCCGCGCGACTGAGAGTGGCCCCCCACCCGAACAGGCGGGCCTTCGCCATGAGAGCAGAATGTCAGTTTTTGGCCTGCGTAAGAACGCGCAACGCTAGCGCCATTGCCGGGTCCCTTCTGGCGGCCACGTCATCATCCGCAAAGACACGAGCCGTCATGTCGGGAGGAATGCCCTCGACATCAAACGCGTATCCGTCCGTGGTCCGATAAACCGCGTTTGGCAGGCTGAAGGTCCATCCGTTGGGGAGATGGCGATCCAACGGATCACAGAACACCCCCTGGGTGTTCTCACCGATCATGGTGACGTGGGGTGTCCGCCCCATCAGCGCCTGCGTAAAGGTCTCCGCTGCACTCATTGTGATCGGGCCAATCAGTTCGACAACGGGCCCTCGAAAACCGGGTCGGGAACTGGGGCGGATGAAAACTTGATTTGCGCTGGTCCATTTGTCGGGATCCGCGGGGTCTGACCGAGCTTGTATCGCATACGCTAGATATTCCTTGTCGGTCAGACGGGAAGCAATGGCACGTCCAAGTCCGTCATCCCCGCCGAACGATAGTCTCACGTCGATGATTAGGGCTCTGAGCATGGGATCGGAGAAGATCCTGTCCAGCGTAGATTCAAGCGCGTGAATGTCGCTCCGGAATTTGGCATAGCCACCAAACGACAGGATCCTCATGTATCCCGTGCCATCGCTTGAACGCCCATACTGGATCTGCCCGTTGCAGAAGTTTTGAAGCGGGCCATGGTGCCAGGCCTGGTCGGTAACGGCAAACAATGCTCGCCGCCCATTAGTGCCAAAGTTATCGATTCCGCCTTTGATCACCCGATCGGTACCCGCCCGGAGAGTGTCCGCCGATTCTCGCTTAAGCTGGGGTGCCTCAACTCCTGCGTGAAGATCGCCAAACGGCTTAATCATGGAATCGAATATCTCAAACAATTCGCCGGGAGTTGTTCGAGGCGTAACCTTTCCGCGATTGTCGGACACGATCTTGCCCCAATCTAAATGCCGGAGATCGAATGCTATGTAGTGTTCCGAAAAAGTGCGCGTGAACACTTCGAAATTACCGAGCGGTGTGTTTGCTGTTGGAGGACTGCACACTGCGGGTATCTGCGGGATGCGGTCGATCCGAAGACTGTGGTTCAACAGCTTATCGTTTTCGCTGTTCCCCGCGGCAAAAACGAGTAGATCTCGCCCCTTGGCTTTGAAGACTTCATCACGTCCGGGATGGGGAACGGTTAAGCGGGTCGCAGTGAAGCCGGCTACGCACGTACTCGTGGTTACTTCGAAGGATTTGAGCGTCAGCCCGCGAATCTCATACACATTCCCATATCCTTCGCTCTGCCATACACCGTCCAGGGATTGCGCCGGAGCGAGAGATCCCGCGAGCAGCAATGCTAGGGGGAGGACGCAATTCGTTTGACTCCCTCTGCAACTGGTTAGCGGTCGTGTCCGCGCCATCCATTCGATCATATCGGCGTTGATTCTAACGGGGCGGGCCGCCCTGTCGCGAATCGTCACATATTTCGTAAACGCCTAGGAGAGCTAATTCTTGGCCTGCGGCGGGACGTAGCCGGGCGGAAGCGCGGCGCCTTCTCCGAAGAAATACTCTTCCATCTGCTTGAGCAGGAATTCCTGTGCCTCTTGGGTGCCCAGGTTGAGACGGTACTCGTTCATGATCATCTTCATCTGCTCGATCCACAGCTTCCAGGCTTCCTTGGAAACATTCTCGTAGATCCGCTGGCCCAGGGGATGCGTGTCAAAGGGCGCTTCGTCCAGGCCGGGCATCTCGCGCTGAAATTTGACGCAGAATACCTTGCGACCGCTCTTATTGGTCTCTTCGATGCTTGGACCTCGTCCGCCGGTACCGCAACCCATTTCGTTAGTTCCTCTCGACTTCAGGATAGCGCGCTATGCGCGGCTACAGGGCAGCGGGATCCGCTTTAGGGGTAGTTTTCTTGGCTTTCACAGCGTCCAGATATTCGGACAGCTTTAAGGGCAGACGCGCGCCTTTTTCCATGTGGCGTTGTACCGCCCGCTGATATCTCCGCAAGGTCTCCCGCCGCGACGAATCGCGCAGGTTGCAGCTTTCGATATCCAGAAGAATCTCGACTTCCCAGGGGCGGAAAGTATTGCGGTGCATGTTGCCGCGCAACAGCTCTTGAATCAGACGATTGAATTGCGCCAGGACGGCATCACTATCGGGCAGGGATTCATGCATCGTAACTAGGAGTTCGATGGCAATAGTAGCACAGCTGCGCTCTCAACTCATCTGCGCCAGCCACAAATGAATGGCTTGCAGCTGTTTGCGAATCGCTTCGCGATCCGCGGCGTCGGGCTCCAGCTCCAGATACTTTTGCAGATCCTGACGTGCGGCATGGTGCCTGCCCAGTTCCAGCGACATCATGCCGCGCCGCTTGTACCAGGGAGCGATTTCCGGCGCGCCCAGGAGCAGCAGATCCAATGTGGCAACGGCCTTCTTGAAGTCATGCGTCCGGACGTACACGCCCTGCAGGTTCTGGAGCATGCGCATGGCAATCTGTTTGGGGGTGGCGCGCTGCAGCAGCAGTGGATCCGCCACCTGGGCTCCCGCCAGCGCGAAACACTCCTGGGCCGTGATGGCCCGGCCGCCGTTGAACGGATCGATATAGGTGGCGTAATTCCCGTCGTTAAATTCGAGAATAAAATGGCGCGGCAGGCCGATACCGAATACCGGCATATGCAAGCGCCGGGCAATTTCCATGTACATCACGGCGAGGGTGATGGGGATGCCTGTCCGGCGTTCCAGAACCTGGTTCAGGCAACTGTTCAACGGATCGAAGAAATCCGTCTCGTTGCCATGGAATCCTAGTTCGCCAAAGAGATAGCTGCTGGCTTTTTCGACAAACTCACGCCCGTCATTGAAATTGCGAAGCCGATCGCCCAGCGATGCCGCCAACTCGTTCAACTGGTCCAGGAAAGGCTGCGGCTCCAGATTCGGAAAGTGAATGCTGGCCAGATCCAGGGCCGCCCGGTCCATGCGGACCTTGGGGCTTTCCTCGGCCAGGACCTGCTGCAGATGGTTCACCTGCTTCTATTGTATGATCCGGCCTGTAGCATCAACCAATGTGTCATTAACCGGCGAGGGTGACATAGCGGAAGCCAGCCCGCGTGACGCGCGCGCGATCGAGTACGTGCCGCGTGTCCAACAGGATGGGGGTTCGCATTCCGGACGCCAGCGATTCCCAATTCAGTTCGAGATACTGCGGCCACTCGGTAACCAGCACCAGAGCATCCGCATCGCGAGCCACCTCATAGGCGTCCGACGCCAGCGTCACGTCCATGGCGGAGTGTTCTTTCTTGAATCGGTCCATGGCAACCGGATCGTGGACTTTCACGCGTGCACCGCGTTCCAGCAGATGGCGTGCGACGTCCAGCGCGGGAGCTTCCCGCAGATCGTCGGTGTGAGGCTTGAACGCCAAGCCCAGCAAGCCGACGGTGCGGCCTTTGAGAAGTTTCAGCTCCCCCAGCAGCTTTTCCACGACGCGTTCCCGCTGCCGCTGGTTCACCTGCCGGGCAGATTTCACAATGGCCATGTCCAAGCCGTATTCGGAGGCGGTGGAAATGAGCGCGGCGGTGTCCTTGCCGAAGCACGATCCGCCCCATCCGATGCCGGCTTGCAAGAAGCGTGTGCCGATGCGAGCGTCCAGGCCAATACCGCGCGCCACGTGGGAGATGTCTGCACCCACCTTTTCGGCTAGCTGTCCAATTTCGTTGATGTAGCTGATTTTGAGCGCCAGGAACGCGTTGGCCGCGTACTTGATCAATTCGGCGGAAGCAAGATCGGTGGAAATAAGAGGCACCGCGCCCACGCGCTCGGGCCGCGGCAGAAACGTCGGTGGCTGAAACGTCTGATCCAGAATGGGACGATACAGCGTGTACAGCACTTCCGCGGTGCGAGGGTCGTCGGCGCCGATCACCACGCGATCCGGGTAGAGGCTGTCCAGCAACGCACTGCCTTCGCGAAGAAACTCGGGATTGGAAGCTACGGCGAAACAGTCTTTGCCGTGGCCGCGCCGCTCAGCAGCGTCGCGTACCAGTGCTCCAACCCAATTCCCGCTGCCGATGGGCACCGTGGACTTGTTCACGATCACGGTGAAATGAGGACCCAGGCGTTCTCCCACACCTTCGGCGGCGGCTTGCAGATACTTCAAATCGGGCGCGCCTCCTATGCCCGGCGGCGTACCCACGGCGATGAAAACCACCTGGGCGTCGGGGATCGCCTCCGAATAATCCAGGGTGAACTTCAGGTTCGGCCGGGCCTGCACCAGCAGCTCTTCCAGATACGGTTCATGGAACGGTACTTCTCCGCGCTTTAGGGCGCCAATCTTTTCCGCCACGGGGTCTACGCAGGTCACCTGATGACCGAGATAAGCCAGGCACGCCCCGGTGGTCAGACCGACGTAGCCCGTTCCTAGAATCGCAACGTTCACAATGTCTCCTATTTTACGACGGGAAGTGCCGCAGGGAGAAGGAATTGCAGACGCTGGTGCGCCTCCCGAAGGCCCTTCTCTACCTCATCGGCTGTAGGGCCTCGAAAGAACAGGAAGCCCAGGTAAGTCGATCCCTCCGGCAGGGGCAGCATTTGCTGGCCCTCCTTGGCCGTAATGACGATATCCTCCACCCCGGGCACCCGGCGGGCCTCCTCCAGCCCCACTACGCCTCGGTAAACGCCGGCGTGGGGGATGGGGATCATCATCACCCCATGGGCTCCAGGGGCCAGTCGGAAACCGGAAACATCTTCGCCCACCGCGTGGCGAAGCAGGAGCCGCTCCAGACTGCCGTCATTGAATCTCAGAACCCGCGCGCACAGGCCTCCGATGGGCCGGGCCGCGACTTCGAGCATCCACACGCCCGAGTCATTCACGCGCATTTCGGCATGTACCGGGCCGTCAGTCAAACCGAGCGCGGTCACCGCCATTTGTGCGGCCTCTTGGATTTGCGCCTGTATCTCAGGACTTTCGCGGGAAGGCGTCACGTAGATCGTCTCTTCGAAGTACGGGCCTTCCAGCGGGTCGGGCTTGTCGAAGAGTGCCAGTGTCTGAAGAGTTCCGTTGGTCACCACGCCTTCGAGGGCGTACTCGCGGCCGGGAATATAGTCTTCGACCAAAATATCCCCAGGGTGAATACGAGCGATGCGCTCCGCCGCCAGGTGAAACTCCTCGGGGTTGTTCGCGCGGATGACTCCACGGCTGGCGGAAGCATCCAGGGGTTTGAGGACGCAGGGATAGCGAAGATCGGCGGGTGGCCAGGCAGTGGAGGAAATGCGAAATTCCGGCACCCGAAGGCCGCCAACGCGAAAACGCTCGCGGGTCAGAAGCTTGTTGGCGGCGGTCCGCGCTGCCCCGGCGGGGTGAAAACGAAGGCCCAGCTTTTCCGCGGCCTGGGCCGCAACCGACGCGGGCTTATCGCCGACAGCCAGGATGCCCTCGAACGGCCCGCGCGCTGCGAGCGATTCAATACCCGGCTCAGGATCCTCGAATCGAACCGGAGCGGCATCATCTCCCCAGGGGTTATCCAGAATGTGGCAGCGATCTGTTGCCAGCACCAGTTCAATATCCAATCCCCGGGCCGCTTCGGCGAACTCGCGCACCTGATAACCCGTGGTCGCGGCGAAGAACAGGACGCGTTTCATTTGTGAAACACGCTCAGGTACTGGTCCGCGGACGGCGTGCTTACGCCGATCCCGTTCAATTCGCGCAGCCCCTGCTCGTACACGCCGGAAACCGCATCCGCGATCAGCACCACTCGAAAATCGCGCGCGCTGGCGCCGTACACTGTCGCGCGAGGGCAATTCGGAAAATTACAGCCGACCACCACGATCGTGTTGACGCCGAGGCTCCGCAAATGCGATTCGAGAGCTGTGCCATAAAATGCGTCCCAACGCGGTTTGTACATCGCCCATTCCTTGTCGGCCAGAAACTGCAGTTGATTCGCTAACAGGAGTGTTGCATCGACGCGAGTACCTGACGGCGGCTTCAAGGGCTCGGCCAGCTCCGCACCAGCGCTGTCCGGAAGCACCACAGTTTTTCCGTTTTCGATGGCCGCGCGGCGGCAGAGATCGGCGTTCGAGCCATCCGAAAGATACAAGCGGAGCACGTGGATAATCGGCAGATGCTGACGCCGGTAGGCGTCCAGCATGCGGCGCATCACCGGCAGACGATCGTACGTGCCGGTGATTTCCGCCACAGCGCCGGGCGCTGTAAAGTCCTGTTGGACGTCGATCGTCAGCAGGACGGATCGCTCAGGCACCGGGGTCGTATAGTCGATCGGCATGGAGATGTTACTAGACTTGCGGAGCAGGCTCGGCGCAGCAATACCAAGGCTCATCGAGATGCGGAACCGGGAGCTGTCGCGGCAAGGCCGGCGCCGGAGTACGCATTACCAGTTCCCAGATTTCGCCGAAGATCTCGGCGCGCGACTTGTTCTGATCCTGGCGGCGGCTCACGGTCTGGAACAAGCAGGACGCCAATCGGTCCATCTCCGCATGGGAGTGTTTCCAGGGATACACCAGGCCTTTTTCATCGAACTCGCCGATGACCGCGCGCAGCTCCGGCAACTCCAGCAGGCGCGAGTTCTGCGTCACCAGCAGCCGCAAGGCAAGTTGTACGGGCGCGGTGTTTTCCACCAGTTCCAATTCGGCCAGCGCGCGCAATAGCTCTCCGTAGCTGTCCAGAGTGGTCCACGGCGTGAACGCGATGAAGGTTGGCTGAAGCGCCAGGCCGGCCTCGCGCATCCATCCCGCGACGTCGAAGAAATCCTGACGCGTGTGGCCTTTTTCCAGTCTGGCGAGGACGGAATCGTCTACTGATTCCACTGCGCTGGTCACGAACAGACAGCCCGTCTCCTTCAGTCTGGACAACAGATCGCGATGCTGTTTCAAATGCTCGATCTTGATGGTGGCGTCGTAGCTGACATCGGGGAATTCGGCATGGAAATCTTCCACGATTCGCATGGCGTGGGTGGGACCGTTGAAGAAATCGGGATCGCCGAAAGTGATGTGGCGCGCTCCCGCCGCCACCTGCTGGCGGATGTCCGCCAAAACCACGTCACGCTGCACCACGCGAAATTGTCCTTGATAAACCGGGACGACGGGGCAGTGCCGGCACAGGTGTTTACAACCTCGGCTGGCTTCGGTGTATCCGGCGGTTATTTTGGCGCCGTTCTGCGTCAAGTGCGAGTAAGCAGAGAGATCCGGTAAATCGCTACGGTCGGGAGTCAAAAAAGTCAGACGCGGCATGCTTCCGGCGGCATTTTGCGCAACCGGAATGCCTCCGTTCGCCAATTGCACCAGCGCAGGCTCGAATTCCGCGCCGATGGTGGCCTCCACGCCGAGCCCGTGCAACAGGTCGCGATTCAGGGGAGCATATAGGCCGTAGCAAGCCAAGCGGGCGCGCGGGTTTAGATGCTTCACGCGCTCGATCATGGGGATCGCCAGGCGTGTTGCGGTGTGCATCGGCAGATAAAAGGCCACCAGATCGGCAGTTAGAATCGCGGGCTCGGCGCGATCGAGCGTACCCACGGCCAAGTCCACGCACACCACGTGATGCCCGTCCCGGACCAGCCAGGCTTTGGGCGAACTCAGGCCGAAGGGCTGGTGCCCGAGCTCGTAGGTGGAGACTAGAACAACCCGCACTACTACTTCTTTTTAGGAGCGGCAGCCTGCTTGGCGATGATCGAATCCTTGACCTTGTCATAGGTCGCCTGAGGCACGATCTTCCTAGACACCAACTGATCCTTGCGGTCATAAGGACGGCCGGCGATGATCTTCTGTGAATAAGCGTCGCCGATTCCAGGCAGCGCCTTCAGCTGGTCCGCCGAAGCCGAGTTGATGTCGAGAAGATCGCCGGATTTCTTTACCGTATCCGCGGCCTTTACGGCCTCTTTCTTCGCAGCCGGCTTGGGGGCGTTTTTGGTCTGAGCAAGCGCCATCCCTGCGAAAAGCGCGCATGCCAAAACGGGGGCAAACAATCGCCGAAACGAGGAGGTATTCATAAACCCTAGTGTACCCCGCTAAACTCTAACTATTACCCTGACAGAACCGATGCAGCCGCGCCCGGGTTTGGCCCGATCCCTTCTGGGCGGGATCCTTCCTACTCTGCGCTATTGGACCCAAACTGAGGTCCATGCGTTTGCTTTTTCGGTCGCCGCCAACGTGCTGCTGGGATTCTTTCCGTTTCTGATCGTGAGCGTATCGCTTTCGCGCCTGTTCTTCAGCGGGCAAACCACCCTGGCGGCGATCGATTTCGCGCTGCGCGATTATTTTCCTGATGCGCTCGGCGAATTCCTGAGCAAGAATCTTCCGCAGCGTCCGGTAACCGATTGGGTCGCGCTGGGGCTTCTCCTGTTCTCTTCCAATGGCATCTTTGTCCCTCTGGAAGTGGCCCTCAACAAAGTCTGGGGCATCCAGAAGAACCGCAGCTATCTTCACAATCAGCTGGTGAGCCTGCTGCTGATCTTTTCGTGCGGTACGCTGGCTCTGCTTTCGCTTGGAATTACGGAGCTGCGCGTGGGATCGTCCAGCGGCTTGCGGATTGAGCAATGGACTTCAATCTTAGTTTTCAAGCTGGCAGCCGTGCCGGTTACGTCGCTGATATTATTCCTGATCTACCGTTATCTTCCGAATGGCCGTCCACCGCTCTCACGAGTGATTGCCGCGGCGATAGGCGTAGGGCTGCTGTTGGAAGGGCTCAAGTACCTGAACGTCTTGATCTGGCCTTGGTTGGACGCGCGCATTCAGCGGGAGTATGGGGTATTTCGGTATTCGGCGACAATCTTGTTCCTGAGTTTTCTCGCCTCGATGTTAGTGTTGGCGGGTGCGGAGTGGTCCGCGCGAGGGCATCGGTTGAAAACCGAGAAAGAGGACTGAGATGCTGGCCGTCATCACGGGAGCCTCCAGCGGGCTGGGCGCCGCGTTTGCCCGCAAGCTTGCTGCGCGTGGCTACGATCTGTTGCTGATCGCCCGCCGCGAAGACCGCCTGCAATCGATCGCGTACGAGACCAGTCAGCAATATCACGTCCGCGCGGAAGTCCTGGCCGCGGACCTAACGGATGACGCCGCTCTTGCTTCAGTGGCCAACCGAATCCGCGAATCCCCGGATCTCGGTTTGCTGGTCAACAACGCTGGATTCGGAATACTTGGCAATTTCATCGACTCCGATCCTCATGCGCAGGAACAAATGCACCGGCTGCACGTCCTCACGACGATGCGCTTGTCACAGGCGGCGCTGGCGAATCTAGTCCCGCGCGCCGCCAAGGGAACTGGTGTCATCAATGTATCCTCCGTGGCAGCATACGTCGTATCGCCGCAAGGGGTCAGTTACAACTCCACGAAAACCTGGATGAACCGGTTCACCGAGGCCCTGGCGTTCGAGTTGCGGACGATACCGTCTCCTGTGACGGTGCAGGCGCTTTGCCCGGGCTACACGCTTACCGAGTTCCACGACGTGGTTCGTATGGACCGTTCCCGAATTCCGGCATCATTGTGGATGACCGCGGATTTCGTTGTGGAGGAGAGCCTCCGCGGTTTTGATGACGGGAAGCTATTCGTGATTCCCGGATGGCGCTATAAGCTGCTGGTGTGGGCGTTGAAAATTATGCCCGACGTGCTGATCCGGCGCGTCTCGGTTCGCACCGCCCAGCGCTACAGGCAACCTAAGAAGTAGTTTTCGGCTTCAGGATGCCCAGCCGCTCCAGCCACGCACGCGACCAGGTCCGCAGGCGCTGGAAATAGGGCAGAAGCCGCCGTACGATGACATGGTCCGTACCCAGGACGGCGATGCCCGCAGCGAAAAAGACGAATCCGGGGACGATCGGCAACAGGCTGCCAATCACTCCCAGAATTAACAGGGCAACACCGATCATCGTGCGGACAGCGTGGCTCATATTGCAAGGGGCGAGGTATGCCCTCGCCCATTCCTACGTCTAGCGTAGCGGGTCCGTTCCATCGCAGGGCGTAAAATAGAGGTATGGCGTTGCTGAGCGATCGGGCTGGGAAAACTTCCAGTGTCGTAGTGCTGCCCGCGTCGCTGGAAGATCCCAAGAAATCGCCACCCGGGCTGTATCGCCTTGGACTGCTGCTCGCCTGCGGATCGATCCTGGCATTCTTTGTGGCGCTGGTGGTGGCCTTCTACTGGCGTTCACGGACGCCACCGTTTTGGGTACCGGTAACACTACCCAACACGCTGTGGCTTTCCACCGCGATTATTTTGGTCAGCAGCGTTACATTCGAGGGCGCTCGACGGGCCTACGGCCGCGGCTCGCATCCGGCCGCCGCTCGCCTGCTGGTGGTGACCGCCTGCCTGGGTGCGGGATTTCTGGCCTCGCAGCTTTCCGCCTGGCTGAATCTGGTGCATCGCGGATACTATCTGGCGCAGAATCCCTACAGCTCCTTCTTCTACATGTTCACGGGACTCCACGCCGCGCACCTGATCGGAGGCCTGATCGCGTTGTTCGTGGTGGTGCTGGGCCGCTCCCCGCGCCGCGAATCGGTGGACGCCGTTGCCTTCTACTGGCACTTCCTGGGCGCGCTGTGGATGGCTCTGTTCGTGATACTCCTGATATCTTGACGTCGAATGCCGATTGACCCTTCCGCCCAAGTGGCACCCACGGCTCGTGTGCATGCCGGGGCGATCATTGGCCCCGGCGTCGTGATCGGGGACTTCGCGATTGTCGAAGAAGACGTAGTCATCGGCCCAGGCTCACGGCTCGAACCGTACGTCTACGTCAAGCGCTGGACTAACTTGGGCGAGCGAAATCAGATTTCGGCCGGCACCGTGCTGGGCACCGATCCGCTGGACAAAGGTTTTACGGGGGCTCGAAGTTACCTCAAGATCGGCAACGGCAACATCATCCGCGAGCACTATACGATCTCCCGCGGCACCGCGCCGGAGTCGGAAACCGTGATCGGCGACGAGAACTACATCATGACGTCCGGTCACATCGCGCACAATTGCCGGATCGGAAACCGTACGGTGATCGCCAGCTGCGCGCTGGTCGCTGGCTACGCGGAAGTGGAGGATCAAGCTTTCATTTCAGGCGGTGTGGTGATCCATCAGTATTCACGCATCGGGCGATTGGTAATGGTGGGAGGCAACACGCGTGTGAATAGCGACCTTCCGCCGTACTTTCTGTACACCGGCTTCAACGTCGCGGCGCACGGCCTTAACCTGGTGGGGCTGAAACGCGCCGGATTCACCGCAGACGACATGAAAGCGCTGAAGGCCGCGTACCGGCTCCTGTACCGGTCCGGATTGAAACTGGAAGAAGCCCTGCGGCGGATAGAGGCCGAGATTCCGACCGAGCACGCACGGCACTTGGTATCGTTCATCCGCGCGAGCAAGCGTGGCATCTGCCGCGAATAGAACGTCAGTACCGCACTCCTTCGAGAAACAGCCCCGATGCCGGCGCAGTCCACGCCGCGATGTCTAACTTCGGATTCTTCTTTCCGCTGAGCAGTTCCCGAAACTGTTCCACGGTGACCTCGCCGCGGCCGACTTTCACCAAGGTACCCGTCAGCCGCCGGACCATTTTCCAGATGAAGTGGGAAGCCTCAATCCGGAACACGATCAGGTTGTCGTCTACGGATACTTCAGCCGATTCCACCACCACGACCGTCGACTCATCGGGTTTAGAGGGATCGGCTGCGCGGAAGGCCACGAAGTCGTGCCGTCCGGCGATCAGGGCCGCCGCCTGCTGCATGCGCGCGACATCCAAAGGCTCCTTGATCCACCAAACGAAGCGTTTCGACAGCGCTGCCTTGCGGGTTGAGATCTGGTAGAAGTACGCTCGCGACTTCGCATCGTGACGCGCGTGAAATCGCGGAGGCACTTCGGCCACATCCACGATCGCGACGCTGGCCGGCAGGCGATCGTTCAGCTCGCGCAGAATTTGCGATGCCGTGAACGACTTCGCTTTACCGCGGATCTTGAGGTGCGCCACCTGGCCCACCGCATGCACTCCCGCGTCGGTGCGTCCCGCCCCTTGCACTTCTACTTCGGTTCGAAACAGATCCTGTACGGCCAGTTTCAGCTCACCCTGCACGGTGCGGGCATTGATTTGCTCCTGCCAGCCGGAAAAACGCGAACCGTCATATTCAAGAATCAAACGAAACGTTTGCATAAGAAAATCGTTACTCCGGCAAAACCACATCCGTCACCAGCGGCAGATGATCCGAGGCCATCATCGACCGGCGGCTGCGATGGAAAAAAGCCTTTTCGATGCGAAGGTGATGATCGAAATAAATGTGATCTAAGTTCAGCAGCGGCAGCAGGGCCGGATAGCTGCGCACGTTGGTGATGTGCGAGCGCAGATCGTGGAATTTGAATTCGGCCACCAGCGTTCGGGTGACCAGGCCGTGCACCCATTCGTTGAAATCGCCCATCACGATGCGCGGTCCGGAAATGTCAAGCGAGCGCAGCAGATCCTGGTCCAGCAGGCGAACGGCTTGCTGGCGACGTTCCCGAACCGCCGTCCCCAGGTGCAGATTGAATACGTGCAGGACATGCGAGCCGATGCGGATATCCGTCCGCAGGGCGGCGCGCTGTTCACGGCCGGCCACGGTGACGTCGATGGGGCGAACCAGCTTGAAGTCCCAGCGGCTCAGCGTAACGTTTCCGTACGCGCCCCCGCGATGCTTGCGCGTTTCCCCCATGGCGCCGAAGAAGCCTAACCGGCCGGCCAGATAATCGGCCTGATGATCCGAGCGTGCAGTGCCGTCGCGGCTGACCACTTCCTGCAAAGAAATGATGTCCGCATCTATTTCCTCCAGCACGCGGGCGATGCGTTCCGGGTGAGTGCGCCCGTCCACGCCACGGCACTTATGAATGTTGTACGTTGCGATTCGGAATCGATGCATCACATTAAATCAGATCTCGCCTCACATCTGATCTTCCATGAGAGACGCGAACTGTTCCCCGGCGCGCTGCCAGAAGCCGCGTTTTTTCCAGCGGGCCAGAGTCACCTTCTGGCAGCGTTCCAGGTCGGAGAGAAACATTTTGTGCAACTGGTCGACGAGCGACCGCTCATGGAAGCAGACACTGGTCTCTTCATTCAGCGATAAGGAGCGATTATCGAAATTTGCCGTGCCTACGGAGGCCCAGGCATCGTCCACTATCACCACTTTTTGATGCAGCATGGTGGGAAGAAATTCGAAAATCTCCACGCCGGCTGCCAGCAGCTTGCCGTATAATCGCACGCTATTCTGGCGCGCCCACCAGGTATCGTTGTGTCTGCCGGCCACCATCAGCTTGACGGCTACACCGCGCCTGCACGCATTGTGCAGCATGTCGATCATGCGGGCATCCGGAATGAAGTACGGGTTGGCGATATACAGATGACGGCGCGCGCACTGCACGGCGATCAGATGCATGGTACCCGCGGCCCCCGTCCCTTCAAACGGCGAGCTGAGAATCGTCTGCACGTTGATGTTTCCGGCGGGTTCCGGCAGCGGGAAATAATCGTGGCCCGTGAGAATCTCGCCTGTGGATTGCAGCCAGCTCAGGGCGAAACCGCTTTGTTGCTCGCGAGCGCCCGGTCCTTCCACGCGAATCATTACGTCGCGCCAGGAACGCGGGTCCCTGGCTCTTCCCAACCAGTGGTCGGCCAGGCCGGCGCCCCCTGTGAATGCGATGCGGCCATCCACCATCAGCGACTTGCGGTGCGTCCGATGGTTCGCTCGAATGAGCGTGTACCAATGGATCGGGCGATACCAGGCGAGCTGGCATCCGCCTGCCTCCAGAATCTTGACGATGGGCTCGCCCAGCGTGGAAGAGCCTACCGCGTCCAGCAGCAGCTTCACGGGGATACCGGCGCGGGCCTTCTCGGCGAAGGCTTCGGCGAAGCGCCGGCCGATTTGGCCGTCCCAGAAAATGTACTGTTCCATCGTGATCGAATGCTCAGCCGCTTCGATCGCTTCCAGCATGGCCGGAAAGAACTCATCGCCATTGTTGAAAAGAACGACGTCGTTGCCGGGGACTAATGGCATTCCGGTCATCCCCGCCATGGTGATGGGAAACTCGGGAGACTCCACGTTCAGGTCGGTTTCCAGCGCATAGACCGCCGGATGCGTTTCGGGGGTCGTCTGATAGAAAAAGAAAGACGTGATGGCCGCGATCAGGGTCCATATCCAGTGCCCCAGAAGGTGTGCCGCGATGGCGATCGCCAGCCACAGCCACCAGGTCCGGATCACCCGGCGGATCCAATCCCAGCGTTCCATGCGTCCCAGCCGCTGGGGTTTCGGACGTCGCGGAGACAGGCGATACAGCTGTTCCTTGGGAACGCGCGGCTTCAGCCAGCGCCGCGACTCCTTGGGCTTTTTGGCCGATCCTGACCCCGAAGGTGATATGGATCCCGCGTTGGACAAACCGAACCCCTGCCTTGCATCCTAGCGGAACAGGCGAGGTTCGCGGCGATAGAGACCGTAAATGAGGCCTGCGAGAGCCAGCGCGTGGGCCAGAACACCGGCCATCGGAATTCCGGCGATCCCCAGCCAGCGTGCCAGCAGTAGGTCGCCTGCAAGCGTCGCGATGACCGTAATCAGCGCTGCCCGAATCAGGACGGTGGTCTCCGACACCGCGACAGCCAGTCGTCCTGCAACCACGAAAAGAATCGCGAAAGGCACCTGCAGAAGAGCCCATTGCTGCACGCTGGTGACAACCCGTGTAGCGGAAGCGTCAAACGCCCCGCCTTCATAGAATGTGCGAACAATAGGGCCGGAAAGCCACGCCGCCCCCGCAACGATCGGCAAGGAAACCAGGGCGATGACGGCAAAGTGGACCCGGATCGTGTGGCGCAAATGGTTCCAGTTGTGCGCCGCGGCCAGACGCGAGAATTCCGGCAGAATCGCAGTGGCGATGGCGGTTGCGCCCAGTGCAGCCAGCACCGAGGCCAGCTTGGTTCCGTACGCCAACGCCGACACTGTTCCGGAACCGAGCGATCCGGCAACGGCTTGATCGATGAGCGGGGACACGGCCGTCAGCATCGAACCCGCCAGCAGCGGAATATACTGCCCGCGGATGGCGGACATCTCCGGAGTCCAGCCGCGCCAGGCCGGCAGGATCGGGATTCCCAGGCGTCGCACCGCCACGCCTAGAATCACGGTCTCGACAGCGACTCCGGCCAGCGTGCCCCAGCACAGAACATAAATTCCCCAGCGAGCCGTGAAAGCATACAGCAAGGCAATGGTCGCCAGCGGCGTGGTCAACGGAACGGCCGCCACCAGTGCGAACGAATCATGGGCATTCAATATCGATCGCCATACAGCGATGCATGCGGTCATGGGCATCCAAAGTATCAAGATCAGAAACAGACCGATGGTGAAGCTCAATTTGGCGTTCGAAAAACTGGAGCCTAATAACGGCAGAATCCACCGGCCGCCCGCCGCCAGCAGGATCGTGACCGCCACCATCGCTCCCAGAACCAGCGCCAGCCCCGTGCGGGCAAACATGCGCGCCGAATCCTCGCCTTGATCCGCACGTACTCGAATGAACGCGGGGACGAAACTCGCGCCGAAGGACCCAGCTACGATGTCGGTGAAGAAAGCCGGAAGCAGAAAAGCGATTACGAAGGCATCCAGTTGGTCGCCCGCGCCAAAATAGCGCGCGGTCACCATGACTTTGCCGGCGCCCGCTAGCTTAGCGGCAGCGGCCAGCACGCCGACCACGGCCGCGTTGGTGAAGACGCGCCGGTGCGACTCGCGGCGTTCGGTGGCCTGGGCGGTCCCCACATCCGCACGGTATCACACCGGCGCGGAATTGCCGCCACTAGGGAAGTTTGGCCATCTCCGCTGCGATCTTGTCGCTCGGAACAGGCTTGATGTCCCGGCTTTCATGACCGCCTTCGGAAAGCTTGATCGCGCTGGCGTCGCCGCTGAAGTTGACCAGGAAATCCGTGCTGGTGGCTAGCCCGGGCTCCAGCTCTTCCCAGGCGGCCACGTAGTAGTCCCCTGGTGCGAGCCCCTGAAACTTGTACCCGCCATTCTGATCCGTACTGGCTTGCCTGGCGCCGCCGGTCGGAGTCCCGTCCGGAGTTTTCGGCCACATCGTTACGATTACGCCCGCCAGCGATTCGCCCTTTTCATTCTGAACCGACCCCGCAAGGTCGGCAGCTTTCGAAGAAAGCACCAGTTCGAGTGTTCCGCCGGAACCGGCGGTGGTGTCCATCGGCGCACGGGTCACATCTTGTCCGCCGTAGCGGGCCGACTTCAAATAAGTACCTTGCGGAAGAATAACCGCGTTCAGGAGATATTTACTGGTTCCGACGGCGTTGAAGCGGAAGGTGCCGTCGTCCTTCACCTGCGCGTTGGGCGTGCTTATGGAGGCTCCGCCTACAGTGTCGATCAGATTCAACATGAAGCGAGGAGGGAAGGGGATGGGAACATTCCCGGCAGAGGCAGTGTTACCCGTTGCGTTCTGCGCTGGTTTCAGCAGCGTGGCGATATCGCCGCCCTCCAGAGTCACAGTTCCGGTGATCTCCGGACCAGGACCCATGGGCAGGATCAGATTGTCGATATTCGCATCGGCCACGGTCACTTCCACGCGCCCGGTTAAGCTGGCCGGAGGATTGCCGTTCACGCTGGCTCCTTGCAAAACCTGGAGCACGTACGGCCCCGGAACGATCCCGCGAAACTCGAACGTCCCGTCCGGGCGGAGCTGGGTAAGGCCGCCGCCTCCGTTCAAAACTCCTGCCAGGCCGCCGCTTTCGTCCTTCTTGGTGAAAGCCACCAACGCTTGCGACGGCACGCCGGATGCATCCACCGCTTTACCGCGAACCGTATACACCTTCGCTTTTCTCAGCCGGATATCGACGCCGCGCATTTCGCCGCCGGCAGCCACGTCCACGGGCACCCCGCTGGCGGCATCCGTTCCATTCGGATAAAACGTGGTGATGTTACCTTCCTGTGAAGTGTTGGGTCGGCCCGGCCGATCCGGGGTGACGATCAGCGCCCCTCGCCGGTCGCTGGCGCTGAGATAGTAGCGTCCAGGCGACAGGTTGCCGACACGGTATTCACCCAGATCGTTGGTGCTAGCACCCCCGGCTTGCTGAAGCTGCTTGCGGCCGCGGAGATACGCGGAGCGCATTACCTGGATCTGAGCCGTGGCGACCGGATCACCATCCTGATCCAGCACTTTTCCTGCGATCACGCCCTGAGGCGTCATTTTGATGGAGAGATTCTTCATCTCCGTTCCTTCGGCAAGCGTGAGTTGGGTGCCGGGCGATGTATTCGATCGAGCGCCATAGCGGGTGGTAACAAAGCCGGGTTTCTCGGAACTCAGCGTGTAACGGCCGGCGGGAACATCTTCAAAAACGAATTTGCCCTCATTGTCGGTAGTCTCGCTATACGTCGAGGGAGGCTGCCCGGGCTGCAGAGCGCTGCCTTGCAGTCGCACCGTAGCTTTGCGAACCGCTTCACCATTGAGGCTGAGAACGAAGCCCTCTAGGCGGCCCTTTTTTTGTTCGGCTGCTGGACTAGCCGTCGCTGGCGGCGGGTTTTGCGCGCAGGCCGGGAACGCGGCAATGACCAGGACTAAAGGGAACCAGCGCATGCGGATTCCTCCCTAAATCATGATATTACGAATAGTTTTCGAGATTAAGGGACCGCTAAACGGCTCGGCCGCCGTAGTTGCTCTGGTAGTAATTCTGATACTCGCCGCTTTTGATGCGAGCCGTCCAGGCGGTATTGGACCGGTACCAGTCGATAGTTGCGCGCAGGCCTTCCTCGAAGGGAACGATGGCCTTCCAGTTGGTCTCGCGCATCAGTTTCTCGCTCGAAAGGGCATATCGCCGATCGTGTCCGGGACGATCCTTCACGGTCTGCATCAGGCTTTCCGGTTTTCCGACAGCGGCCAGAATCTTTCGGACCACGTCCAGATTCGGCAGCGCGCGGCTGCCGCCAATGTTATAGATTTCGCCGAAGCGTCCGTGCTCGATAACTGCCAGAATCGCCCGCGCGTGATCGTCTACATACAGCCAGTCGCGAATCTGCTGGCCGTCCCCATAAATCGGTAGAGGCTGGCCTTCGAGGGCATTCGAGATCATCAGCGGAATCAATTTTTCAGGAAATTGATAGGGACCGTAATTGTTCGACGCCCGGGTCACAGTCACCGGCATTTTGTAGGTGACGAAGTAGGACAGAGCCAGCATATCCGCGCCGGCTTTCGATGCGGAATAAGGACTGCTGGCGCGGAGCGGATAGTCCTCATCGGCGTCGTGCGGTGGATGGATGCTGCCGTAGACTTCGTCGGTCGAAATTTGAACGTACCGGGGAGTGTTATGCGTTCGCGCGGCCTCCAGCATGGTGAAGGTTCCGCGCAGGTTGGTTTCAAATACCGGCGCCGGCGAAAGTATGCTGCGATCCACGTGAGATTCCGCCGCGAAGTTCACGATCACGTCAGGCTTTTCTTCGGCCACCAGCGAGTTCACCAGCGCGGCATCGCAGATATCGCCGTGGACGAATCGGTAATGCGCGCTATCCGCAACCGACGCCAGATTCTCCAGATTCCCCGCGTAGGTCAGTTTGTCAAGGTTCACCACGGGGTGGCGATTCTCTTTGTTTTCGAGCAGCAGACGGATGAATGCGCTTCCGATGAACCCAGCGCCTCCGGTAACCAGGAACTTCATCTATTTGTGCTGCAGCTCCCAGTCGTAGGCGATGGATGGCTCATCGTGAGGAATGCGACCTTCATCCTTGGGATTGTACAAGCGATTGGTAACATAGACCAGAACGGCGGGCTGCTCGCCGATGACTTTATAACCGTGACCGACGCCCGGCGGAATCAACAGCTGCCAGGGCTTCAGCGCGCCCGCGTACATCGTATTCTTGCGGCCGAAGGTGCGGGATTCCGGCCGAAGATCAACCAGAGTCACCTGAAACATCCCGGCTGCCGGAACCCACAGATCGGTCTGATGCAGGTGGTAGTGAAACGCCTTGATAATTCCGGGATAGCTCAGGGCGGTCGACACCTGGGTGCTTTCCGGGGGAAAGCTCGCCGCCAGGCCCTGGCCGATGCGTGCCACTTCGAGGAAGTAGCCGCGATCGTCTGGCCACAAATCATAGGGGCGCAGTACGACCCCGTCAATCAGATCCATGGAATCCGCCGTGCGAATCACCTGGCCGATGCCAGGGTCACACTTGGGAATGGAAATCCGGATCGTTTCTGCGGCGCTGGCGCTCACTTTCCTGTTAGGGTAGCGCGAATTGCTACTCCGCCACCAAGTCGATCTGACCCACCCCGCCCTTCACATCCAAGCGAATAGTCACGGGAGCATTCTCATGCAGCGGATTGATCCACCGGCCGTTGCGTTTCTCCAGGCCGCGAACGTTCACCTCGCCGATGCCGCCGGCGGCGGTAGCCGAAATTCCCACGGTGGTGGGCACATGAACGGTTGCCTGTCCGACGCCCCCGTTGATCTGCACGTCATAGCTGCGCTTGGGATTGCCGCGCAGGTCCACGTCTACTTCCCCGGCCCCCAGGTTGAAAGCCACACTGCGCAGATTCAGGCTGCCCAGGTTCAGATGCGCTTCCCCGGCGCCCATTTTCACCACCAGATCCATCAATACCGAATCGTTGAACCGAAGATTCCATTTGCTCTCGCCGTGAGGGGCGGCGCTGGCGGAGTTGGAGATCTGAATATCGCCTCGAACTCCGGTCGAATGGTAGTCCACTTCAGGTTTCCAACCCGGCGAGTTGAAGTCGAAATCGGCTTCCATGAGCTTGCGCGAATTCCCGGTGACGCGCAGTTCGCCGGCGCCCATTTTGAGCTCCACACGGGTCAACTCAGATTTATCCAGCTCCAAAACCTTGGTTTCATGGACGGGTTCGCCGACGCGAACACCATCGGAACAGCCAGCCAGAGCGGCGATGAGGACGGATAAAATCAGGCGATTGGTCATGGGCACCCCCCTGTCTCTCCCATACGCCCTCGGCGCCTGGAATGTTCCAGAAATGTCGCAAGGCCGAGCGCAGGTTTAGCGAGCTCCGGACGGCCCCGGTGCCGCGTGATGCGCGGCGCTGGTCTCTGCATTGCCTGCGCGCCGATCGATCCACTCGGCTGCCTGCGAGGCCGAGGAGACTTGGCCGCTTAGCACGGAGATTGCGAGGTCTGTGGAGACGATATTCGAAAACGGGCGTTCCACTACGACATGGTCCTGCTTTCCTGCCAGCTTGAGAATGAAAGGTACCAGCTGGCTGGTTCCCTTCGCGGAAATCATCTCCATGTTTTGCGTCCAGCCGTAACGGCCGCGCCACATGTCCGGACGGAATCCGTGATCGGCAGTAATCAACAGGTTGGTTCGATCCCATAATCCGGCTTGCTCGAGCTCTGCCCGCAACTCACCTATGGTGCGATCGACCAGCGCCAGGTTATCCAGATAGTCGATGGTCGAATCCAGGGTGAAGTCCTTCCGCCAGCGATTGTAGATGGCGTACATGTGCGGAGTTGGGAAATGCAGCATCAGAAAACTGATGCGTGGATCCAGAGCGTCCGTGAAAGCGTGCTCCCGAATCTGAAAGTATTCCTGTTGTTGCTGGCCCTGCAGATAGGCATCCTTCAGCATGTCCGATCCCGAAAGACCGTCGAAGCGATACATATCCTTTATGTTTTCCAGCTGCAAGCGGAACAGGAGCCCGGTCATGGAAAGAACACCTTCCTGCGAGGCGTGTTGTTCGCGCAGCAGAGCCCGGCCGGCATGGCTGGTCGCGTTCGCAAAACAATCTACCAGCAGACTGCTGAAAAGCCGGCAGTAGGGGTGATACCAGCCTACGATCGCGGCATTGAGGTGCATTTCCCGAACGCGGCTAAACACCGTATGCTCGTGGGCCCAGTCCAGCCTCTCCGCCGAATCCTCGGGCATCACGTCGAGTCGGGAGGCTCCCTTGATCTCGGATTGCCGGTAGGAGCGTCCGGAAATCAGGATGGGCATCGCTAGTCCCGTGAAACCGGCCGTCTGGGTAGCGTGGCGGGCCTCCAAAGACTCGCCCCGGAGCCGGTCCAATTCCGGCAGATCCAGGGACACGGGGCGCTCATTCACGGCGATGCGCTGGTCCATCTCGTCGAAAATGATCCAGATGAAGCGTTGGCCATCGGCAGCAGCCGGAAGAGCCGCCGCCGGGGGTTTGAGCAGAAATGCGGAGTCCGGTTCAGCCAAAAGGCTGCTGCTGATGAAGTCGATCAGAAGAGCCGGAAACATGAAAGTCATCACCAATGCGACGTGCCGGGCCGGGCGGACGACGCGTGGATTTCCCCACATGGCCATCACCACGCCGACGAAGAGGAGACCCTCAATGCTGAGCAGCGCGACATTGGACGCCAAATCGACATGATCCGTTTGCGCGTTCCAGTAACGGCGCACGGATTCCAGAGGAAAGATCAGCGTCATCAGGAAACAGCCATGCGCGAACTTCATCCAGACGGGTCCGCGCGGGCGCGCCCACTGCAATCCCAGCCAGAACACCAGGGCCAGCAGAAGCCCCGCGAAGAGTGTCGAAATCAAGAGCTCGGGGCTGGCGGGACCGGGCCGGAGATAGTCCAGACTGGTTTCCTGCAGGATCTCCAGGTCATACCAGCGCCGGACAAAACATAAATTGCCCAGCGAGAAGCAGACCAGGATATCTTTCAGGGTTTCGCGAGTCGCCGGCGATAAAGATAGAGTCATCAATGGAGTCCTGTAATCTGCTTGGATCGCACCAGCTGCCAATTTGGCCTGGCTGCGTCCTCAAAACGTTCCGGCGTCAGATGGGAATAAAGAGCTGCGCGCCCGTGGACGATCCGTTGAAACATAGGATCCTGAGGCGCCTCAAATTCGATTAAAAGGTATTCGCGAGAGATTTCTGCCAGAGCCAGCAGGCTGATGTGGCCTTCGTTCGCCCCCGCTTCCAGAAGGTATTCACTCCAGTTGGACTCACCACCGGCGAGCGGTCCCGCGGCGACCAATTGTTTTTTGCAGCCGTTCAGCGGATTGCGCAGGATGTAGGCGGCTTGCTCGGGAATGTGATCTTTAGAACGAATGAGTGAACCGGCAGGATCGCGAAACGAACTGGGCGTCTTCGCGTCGGGTGTGGCGACCATTGGAATTGATCCAGAGACGATCCGCGTGGCCTTACTGGCGCTTGCGGAAGATGCGGCCCAAGAACTTTCGAAAGTAAAAAACACCGCCGAGGCACGCGGCGTAGACGGCTTGGTATAGAAACGCGCCTGTTCCCGGATCGGCGTATCCGAACAGATGCGACGGCGACGCCAGCAGAACCACCATGGCCACCAGCGCAAGGCTTGCAAAACTTGTGAACGGATTCCGGCACCGCTTCAGCATGATGATGAACAGGCTCTCAGGTTTCTTCCGTTTTGCTCCTTAGGATGATCGGTCAAAAAGAGCGGCCACATTAGGGAAATACAGTACGTTATTCCGGGCAAAATAAGAAAGATTAAGTGGCAACGAGCCAAGTACTAAAGGCAAAGCCTGAACGCCAGATTTATCAGGAGCTTCACTCATGCGCACAGGCCTTCTGGCCAACCCTGCCGGTATAATGGGTGCCATGGCGTCGAGCATGACAACCGCCGTTTCCTCCGACGTGATCGCCCGGTACGAGCCCGTGATCGGACTGGAAGTGCACGTTCAACTGGCCACGCGGACCAAGATTTTTTGCGGCTGCCCGACCAGTTTCGGCGCTCCGCCGAATACCAATGTCTGCCCCGTGTGCCTCGGATTGCCGGGAGCGCTTCCGGTACTGAGCCGCCACGCCGTGGAACTGGCGATAGAAGCCTCGCTGGCGCTAAACTGCCGCGTCAATCGGCGCTCGATTTTCGCCCGCAAGAATTATTTCTATCCGGACCTGCCCAAGGGATACCAGATCTCGCAGTACGATCAACCGCTGGCCGAGCACGGCTGGGTGGATATCGAAGTGGGAGGCACGCCGAAGCGCATCGGTATCACGCGCGTCCATATGGAGGACGACGCCGGCAAGAGCATTCACGAGGGCTTTAAGGATTCGGAACGCTACACCTATGTGGATCTGAATCGCAGCGGGACGCCGCTGATTGAGATCGTGAGCGATCCGGATATCCGCAGCGCCGAGGAAGCCCACGCCTATCTGACCGAAATCAAGCAAATCCTGCAATACGTGCAGGTATCCAGTTGCGACATGGAAAAAGGCCACCTGCGCTGCGACGCGAACGTCAGCGTCCGCCTGAAGGGAGCCGAGAAGTTCGGCACCAAGGCCGAGGTCAAGAATCTAAACTCATTCCGGTTTTTGAAACTGGCCATTGACCAGGAAATCGAGCGGCAGATCGGAATCATCGAGAGCGGCGGACGGGTGATGCAGGAAACACGCCTGTTCAACCCGGAGACCGGTGAGACCGTGGGCATGCGCAGCAAGGAGCATGCGCACGATTACCGCTATTTTCCCGAGCCAGATCTGGTGCCGCTGCGGATCAGCGAAACCTGGCTGGCCGATGTTCGTAAGGCCATGCCGGAACTTCCTGCGGCGCGGCGCGCGCGTTTTGTCGAGTCTTTCGGTTTGCGGGAATATGACGCGCAGGTGTTGACGGCCACGCGGGCCATGAGCGATTACTTCGAAAAAGTGGCCGCGGCGTCGGGAGATCCACGGGCCGCAGCGAATTGGGTGATGGGTGATTTGGCCGGTCTGCTCAAGGCCGAGAACAAAGAAATAGAAGAATCGCCCGTGAGCGCGGAAAACCTGGGCCGCCTAGTGGCGTTGATCGCACAAGGAACTATCAGCGGCAAACTGGCGAAAGACATTTTGCCCAGGATGTTCGCCTCAGGCGAATCGCCCGAGACCATCATGGAGCGCGAAGGATTGACGCAGATCAGCGATGAAGGCGCCCTGGTGAAAATCATCGAGGACGTGATGGCCGCCAATCCCAAGCAGCTCGAACAGTATCGCAGCGGAAAAACCACTGTCCTCAACTTCTTCCTGGGCCAGGTGATGAAGTCCAGCCGGGGTCAGGCGGATCCGGCGTCTGTCACCAAATTGCTCAAAGAGAAACTGTAACCTCTTACATGATTCGGCTCCGCAATGTAGAGAAGTTCTTTCAGAACGGCGCAACGAAGACGTTCGTGCTGCGGCGCATCGATGTGGATATCCAGGAAGGCGACTTCGTCTCCATTATGGGTCCCTCCGGAGCGGGCAAGTCTACGCTGCTGCATCTGATCGGTATGCACGATAGCAATTGGACCGGCGAGTACCACTTTCTGGACTATCCGATCCACGCGATGAAGAAGAAGGATCGCGACGAGCTGTATAAGAAGCATTTCGGATTCGTATTCCAGAGCTATCATCTGCTGGATTCCCTGACGGTGTACGAGAATCTGGAGATTCCGCTTTCCTATCGCAACATCCGAAAGTCGGAGCGCGACGCGGTGGTGTGCGACGTACTGGACCGGTTTCAGATGGTGGGCAAGAAGGATCTGTTCCCGAACCAGCTATCGGGCGGACAGCAACAGATGGTGGGCGTCGCACGCGCGATTATCGCGAACCCCAAGGTGATTCTGGCGGACGAGCCGACGGGCAATCTCCACTCCAGCCAGGCCAAAGAGATCATGGAGATGTTCAAGAAACTCAATGAATCCGGGGTCACCATCATTCAGGTGACGCATTCGGAGAGTAACGCTGCCTACGGGAAACGCGTGATCCAGATTACCGATGGCTGGATCGATAAGACCTAGCCCGGTTATTCCGCGACCACGGTAATCCCCGCGGCATTCGCACGCGAGAGCAGCTCAGTACGATCGAGCAACAGCGTGCGCCCGGCATCGATCGCCAGAGCCGTTGTGCCGGTTTCCTGCATGACGTCGATGGTCTGCGGTCCCACCACCGGAACATCGAACAGCAGGTGCTGCCTGCGTCGCGATCCTTTCACAAGCCGCAGTGGTTTTCCTTCCACCAGCGAAGCGGCGCGGCGCAGCATGGCATCCGTACCCTCCATGGCTTCTACTGCGACGCAGGCGCGCTCGGCGATGGCCACGCTCTGTCCGATATCGTGCTCGGAAAGCGCCGATGCGATGCGGCGCCCGTAGGAGATATCGCGCTCCTCATCCGAGGACGGCTTGCGTCGCGTCAGGACTCCTTCGGCGGCCAGCAGATCCTTCAACAGGAGCGTCGAATCGGTAAGCGTGATGCCTTCCTCCGCCAGGATCTTCGCCACCCCGCCGATCAGCGCATCGGTATTCTTCGCATCCAGCGATGCCAGCAGTTTCACTAATCGCCAGTCGGGCACGATCGACGAAAAAATCTTGACGTGCTTGACCTGCCCGCACATCATCACCTGATGGATGCCCTCTTTCTTGCAGATGTCGATTAGCTTGCTGAGCGCGCCGAGCGAGATCCAGTGGCAGCGCGCGGCCAGAGCCTCGATTTCGGGCGATGCTTCCTCCTTGATTCCAATGGCGACCACTTCCATGCCCGCCTGGCGCGCCGCTTCGAGCGCCAGCACGGGGAAGCGTCCGTTTCCCGCGATCATTCCTAGCGGCATAGCTATTTAATGAATCCGCGCTGTGAGGTTGCGATGAATTCCAGTAGCTCATCCACTTCAGGCGAGGCTGCAATCTCTTTGCGGATGCATTCGACGGCCTGCGTAGTATTGAGGCCGGAGCGGGTCAACAAGCGGAATGCCTTATGCATTCCATCAATGGTTTCGGCGGAAAAACCGCGCCGTTCCAGACCCACTTTGTTCGCGCCGAACACCTTGGCTTCGCGCTCGGTGACGGTGTTGGAGAACGGCAGCACGTCCTGCGTGATCACGCTATAGCCGCCGATGATCGCGTGCCGGCCGACGCGGCAGAATTGGTGGATGCCGCTGGATGCCCCGATCCATGCCCAGTCGCCGACGCTCACGTGGCCGCCGAGCGTAGCCGCATTCGACAAAACACAATGATGCCCCAGTCGCACGTCATGCGCCACGTGGACGTAGGCCATCAGCAGATTATCGTCGCCGATCGAAGTCAGCAAGCCGCCGCCCTGGGTCCCGCGGTGGATGGTGACGAACTCGCGAATTGTATTGCGATGGCCGATGTGCGTCGAGGAGCGCTCGCCCTTGTATTTGAGATCCTGGGGTGCAACTCCAACGGTCGAATAAGGAAAGAAGATGTTGTCGTCGCCGATCTGGGCCGGGCCTTCCATGAAGACATGGCCTTTAAGAAGCGTGCGCGCGCCGATTTCTACATCCGTTCCGATGACTGAGTACGGGCCGATTTCGGCGGTAGCATGGACACGCGCGCCAGGATCGACGATGGCTGTCGGATGAATCGGCATCCGGTTGTATACCCTGTCTGCCTACGGGCGGTCCGCCAGCTTGCACAGCATCTCGGCTTCGGCAACCACCACGCCGTTCACCGAAGCGGTGCCGAACATCTTGGCGACGGTTTCCTTGCGCTTGGCGACCTTCATCTCAATGCGAAGCTGATCGCCGGGGCGCACCGGTTTGCGGAACTTGGCCTGTTCCACGGACGCCAGCAGCACCAGTTTCTTGTGGCGGTCCGGAATGCTGCTCAACACGAGCACGCCGGCTACTTGCGCCATGGCTTCCACGATAAGGACGCCCGGCATCACCGGAAAATCAGGAAAATGACCCACAAAAAACGGCTCATTCGCGGTGACGTTCTTGATGCCGATCACGTAGTCGGCTTCCAGTTCCTCAATGCGGTCCACCAAAAGCATGGGGTAACGATGAGGCAGAATTTCGCGGATGGCCTGGATGTCCAGAGCTGGCATGTGCGGTCCCGCTATTATAGCAAGCGTGGATTCGTTCCTTCG